>Ga0209346_1000403_pt1 | contig 41053 bp, 31 predicted proteins | sample AutmiccommunBRH9_FD_187381 | JGI IMG/M metagenome (GOLD analysis project Ga0209346, IMG submission 187381) | Deep subsurface microbial communities from Mt. Terri, Switzerland - Autotrophic microbial communities BRH/9 (SPAdes) (version 2) | ecosystem: Environmental > Aquatic > Deep subsurface >...
CGTCCAGCCCCTCGCCGGCCAGCGCCATGTCGCCGGCCATGGCCGCGGCCGAGCCGTCCATCGCATAATGGGCGCTGAGCAATTTCTCGAACGCCGGGCCATCGACCAGTTCCACATCGAACGGCAAGGCCAGATAGCGCCGTACCTCGAGCAGGGCCGAAGGGTCGGCGCCGGCGCGCATGGCGATCGCGGCGCGGTCGCCATCCATTGCGCAAAGCAAAATCCCCTGATCGCGGGCGTAGCTGTAGGGCAGGTCGAGCAGGGAAGACCGCAAGGGACTGCTGTCCCGGCCCCCGGCGATGCCCTCGCCTGCAGAGACATTCCTGCCGTTCATCCTGATATGTTCCGGCCCGCGCCAATCCGCCACTTGGCTGAAACTGGTCGACACGAGACCGGAATGTCCGGAAATCCGCCGTGCATCGCGATTATCTTCCCGCTGTTATCCGCATATCGGAATAGGTCTGTAATGTGACGCGACAACGACTCCTGTTTGACAGATAGATTACAGGTACCGCCCTAGAAACTGAGGCCGATGCTCATCGAAAAGCGTGTGCCAACATCATAGGCATTGTTCAGGATTTCCGTCGCGCCCAGAGTCTGCGACTCCTTGTAGTCGGTACCCAGAACGTTGCGGGCTTCGAATTTCAGCTCGAAATCCTGGCCTGCAATATTCATCTCTTCGCGCAGGATGAAATCCAGTTTCCAGCCGGTGCGTTCGATCAGGTCGGGTTGGTCCTGCGGACCGCGTGCAGTGACCCGCGGGCTGTTGTAGGTGAGAAGGACGGTCTGTTGTGACAGCGGACCATCTTCCCGTTCCAGTCCGAATTGCAGATTGGCAACATGGGTCGACTGGCCGGTCAGCCGGTCCCCGTCATCAAACAGGTTCGAGGCGTCGGTCAGCGTCAGCGTCACCGGGTTGATCGCCTGATCGCCCGCGGCCACCTCGATGTCCGACTTGGTGTAGGTATAGTTGGCAGCCAGCATCAGCCGCCTGTCTTCAAAGAAGCTGCCGCCCAGATCGTAGAGCGGGAAATATTTCACCAGTTCGACCTCCGCGCCGTAAAGCGTTGCGGTCGGGGCGTTGGAAAAGCCGGTGAACAGGGTGCCGCCGCCCTGGACGAAGGCGACATTCTCGATCGGATTGTCGATCTTCTTGTAGAAGCCGGCGAGCGTGATCCGCTCGCCGCGACCGATATAATATTCGTAGCGGCCTTCGAAGTTAAGCAGTTCGCTGTCGGTCAGCAGCGGGTTGCCGATGAAAGTCCGGTCGGTGTCGAGGTCGAGAAACTGCTGCGGGGCCAGTTCACGGAATTGCGGCCGCGCGATCGTTTTTGAGGCCGCGAAACGCAATTGCATATCCTCGGCAAAATTCCAGGTGAGCGTGCCCGCCGGCAACCAATAGTCATTGCTCAAACCGGTCGCGGGAAGCGCGGTGCCACCCTGCAGCAGAATCGGCAGGACCGACTGCTGGGCATCTTCATAGCGCACGCCGACATTGAGTCTGAGCCCGTCCGCAAGCTCCGCGTCAAACTGGCCGTAGCCGCCATGGACTTCAAGCTTGGCTTCATAGGCCGGGACCGATGTCTGGGCGGCGACTTCGCGCAATTCGATCTCATGGGTAAAAATATTGAAATCCGACAGCAGGAAATCGATCCGTTCCTGATCAATCGGATTGGGCAGGCCGTTGACCGGCACGAAGCGGAAATCTCGCCGCTGCGCCTGGCGATCGTTGAGATAATAGCTGTAGCCAAAGGTGAAATTGATCGGAACGCCGATATTCGTCTCATAGCCGAGATCGACACCGGCGCCATAGACATCATCGTTCAGATCGCTGAACTGCACCCGGGCGGATTCACCCGGCGAGGTCAGGTCGTTGACGAAATCATTGGCGACAATATCGTCAAAGGCGTAGCTGTAGGTCCGCTGATAGGGCGCATCCCGTTTCGAGTTTGCCCAGGATCCGCGAACATCCAGCGAAATTTCGTCAAACTTGAATTCGCCCACAAATTGCGTGGTGAACAATTGCCGTTCGAACCAGCTTGTCCGTCCCTGGTTGAGCAGCGTTTCCTCGTCGACGTTGATCGCATCGATGCCCGCCTTGATCGAGGCCTCTTTCGAGGTGTCATGGATATAAAGATTGGTGAAGCGCAGCTTGTGCTCCCCGATTTCGGCAGACAGGCCAAGCAGGCCATTGACGACGATCCGGTTCTCGGTCGTCACGAAGTTGAAATTCTGGTCAGGGCGCAGGCCGGCTTCTCCGTCGATGTTGACGATGCCCTGCGACGTTTGCTGGATGCCGCCGCGCGTGCGCCAGCTGTTGTCAAAACCCGCGGTGGCCACGACACCGATGAAGGCGTCGCCGACATCGAAGCTGGTTCCGCCGGTAATGTCAGCCGAGAAATTGGCCGGAATATCTCTGTTGCGCTGGATCAGGTTGGTTTCGGCATTGTTCAGGCTTGCCGCAAATTCCTGCAATTGCAGGCTGGTAAAATCAGTGCCCGTGGAGATCGGAATATTCTGGGCGAGCGCATTTGCCAGACCGCCTGGGATATCGCGCAGGCCATCATCAAAGCCAATGATATCGGTGTCGGAACCATCATAGGTATAGCCAAGCTTGCCGGTGGTTTCGCTGTCGCCGCTCACGCCAAAGCCGATTTTCAGAAACGGCTCCTCGGGCGTGGACTTGGTCGTCAGATTGATGACCCCGCCGCCAAATTCGCCCGGATAATTGACCGAATAGCTTTTCTGCACGACCGTGGAAGCGATCACGCTGGTCGGGAATAGATCGAGCGGCACGACCCGGCGGAGCGGTTCCGGCGATGGCAGAGGCAGGCCGTTGAGCAGGGCGAGCGAATAGCGTTCGCCAAGCCCGCGAACGAACACAAAGCGGCCACCGACCACGCTGAGGCCCGTGACCCGTTGCAACGATCCGGCGATATCGCCATCGGCTGCGCGCGCGATTTCCGCTTCACCCAGAACCGACACGACTTCGGACGTCGCGCGAATGGGATTGGGAATATATTTGCCGCGAACAATGATTTCCCCGCTGAAGTCACCGCCGGGGGCGGAAATATCAACATTGCCGTCCTCAACCGGTTCTTCGTCCGCCGGTGCAGTTTCAACCGCCGGATCGTCCATGGCAGTGGTCTGTGCAAATGCTGCGGGTGACACCAGGGCAGTACCCAGGAGCAGGCTGGTAATCATCGGGGTCCGCTTCGTCATCGGATCTTCCTTCATCATGGTAAAAAGCGGGATGGCGACCGGAGGCGGCCGCCATCCCATGACAATGTTTTGCTCAACCGATGGTTGGGGCGGTCACGCAGTCATTGGCGTAGAGACCACAGGTCCAGCCCTTGAAGCGTGTATCATTCGCATCCCGCACCGCACCAATATAGGCGACATTTTCGAAGAAGCTGTTGATGCCGTTGACGGCAAATGGCGTGACGCCATTTTCATTCGCGCCATTGATGAACGGGAATGCCGCAGCCGCATTGGCAAGCGTCGAGGTGCCGCTGGCCGTATTGTTGGAACCGGCATTGAAGATCGTCTGGATCTGGGCTGCGGTGATGTTGCCATCGTCCACAAAGGCAGTGGCACAGCTCATGAACATGGACTGGAACACTGGGGGTCCGTTTTCATCCTTTGCAGGATCAGCAGCCTGGATAGTGGTGGCACTGTCGATATCGATACAGGCCGCCGAGCTGTTGAAGACGGTGTTGTAGAAGGCATAATCGCCACCACCGCGCAACAGGATGACATGGTCGCCGCCGTTCGAGACAAAGGTGACGTTGGCAAGCTTGTGATCCTGACGCGGCTGGGCATCTTCGTCGCCATTGGAATCGGCTTCCATTACATGGTCACCGCCATTGGCGCGCTGGACCGCGAGCACGAACTGGTTGTGGCCCTGGAAGCCCGAGTCGGAGTCAACCGAGTCATCGTCAATGCCGGTCATCACGAGATTCTTGCCGTTTACCCGGCCGCCAAACCACTCGACCCCGTCATCGGAACTGTTGTGGACCTGGATATTCTGGAAGAATGTCCCGCTGCCCACACCAGCCATGGTGATGCCGTTAAGCTCGTTGCCGGGAGAGACTTCGAAGCCGGGGTAGCGCACCTGAACATAGGACAGGCGACCACTGGAGTCCGCTGGCAAGGTACCGCCATAGACCGCATTGGACGGCCCTTCGACGATCGCTTCGCAATCGGTCCGGGTTCCGCCCGGATTGGAGGCGCCGCCCGTTGCGCAATCAGAGATCGGAGCACGGCCAAGAAGCACGATGCCGCCCCATTGACCGATGCTGTCCACGCCCGATGTGCCCAATATATTCTGGCGCGAGGTGAAGATGATCGGACTGGAGGCAGTGCCTTCCGCGAACAACTGGGAGCCCCGGTTGACGAGCAGGAAGTCGCCGCCCGAAGAACCGAAAATCGTAACCCCTGGCTCAATGGTCAGAATGCCCGGTGTGCCACCATCGACCCCCACTTCGACGCCACCGGAAAGGGAATAGACGGTATTGGCGGTGTCTGGCCGTTTCGGCAGCACCAGATTGCCCTGGATAACGCCGGAGACCTGACAATTGCGTGCCTGTTCGCCATTGCCTGTCGTAATCGTTCCGACATTGGCGGTGCCGGTCGGACAATCGGCCGCTGGCGTGCCGCCAGGGGTCGGGGTCGGCGTAGGCGTTGGTGCGGGCGCTGGCGCTGGCGTTGGCAGCACGACAATATTGCCTTCGCCAGGCGATGCAACATCATCGGCGCCACAGGCGCTCACGGCCAGGGCAGCGACACTCGCAAACAGGACAGAACGGATTTGCTTATTCAACATGGGATTGGTCTCCGCAAAAATAACTGGTTTGAAACGTTCGAATCAAACGATGCGGAATCGAATCAGCAGCTCCCCATCGCCCTCGGGAAAACGCTCTAGGGACGGGAAATGACCTTGCGATGCTGTTTGCGTGACGGTTTGGAGACTCAATTATGACGGATATTGGTCAGCGCTGTCCGCAACGGCGGCCAGGCGGCGATTATCCGACGATCCTCCCTGAAACGGATCGGGAAGACAAAAAAAAGGCGGCCGCAAATACGGCCACCTGATGCATTTTAAGGTGCTCTGAGGAGCGGGAATCTACCCTCCGGCGGCGCGTGCCTACCGGCCGGCAAACCGGCTGTTCAGATTCTGCAGCGCCTTGTTGGCCGCGTGCCGGCTATTGACCACCGTTCCGTCGGCGAGAAGCAGATCAAAATTGCGGTCGCTCTGCATGGCGGCCATGAACATCCGGGCGGCGTCACCGGTGCGGCCCATTCTGGCATAGACCTGGCCAAGATTGATCAGTCGGGCCGGATCATTGGCGTCGACCTTTTCCGCCGCCTCCAGCTGCTGCAGCGCCAGTTCGTTTTGCCCGGCCACCAGGGCGTCATAGCCGAGAGCGCCCTTTGCATAGCCGATTTCGCCCGAATCCTGCGCAATGGCTGGCGTTCCCACCAGCAATAATCCGGCTGCGATTCCCATCATTTTAGCGGTTTTCATAGCATCCTCTCCACGTTCGATGCCATAATGTTACACTTATATGACAGTCATTGCAACAAAACTGTAACATAAGTGTCAAATAACTGTCTTCTTGCATATTATTGCAATATTATCAGTATTTTGGGGAATATCCGGCGGCTTGAACTGAGACTCATGCAGGCGGAAATGGCTGCAAGCGGCGCCGAGCGGCACTGGATCATCGGGAAGCGGGGCGCCCCTGGCGCAGATCATGTGCAGTCAGCATCACCCAGGGGCCACTGGTATCCTGTTCGCAAGCGTCCCCGAATCAATTTTCGATGCCGGTCCATTTCGCAACGATTTCGGCCTTGGGCGAACCCTGATTATCCGACTTTCCCACGGCAACGGGGCGATGATGGACGCACAGCACGGTAAGATAGTGTGTTGACCCGTCATAGAGCGCCGCGATACGATCGCCGGGCGAGGGCAGACCCAGAAAATCGAAGTCCCCCCAATCTTGCGAGGGTGCGTCATAGCTTCCCCGTTCGACCAGCAGTTTTCCAGATACGGACATTATCCAACCCCTTCTTCTCGCACCCCCTTATTCCCCATGACGCGCCAATCTCGCAACCGAAAAATGGGCGGGCTCAGTTCCGAGTGGATAATGGCCCGCAGAGCGAGGTTGCACTCATCCGTCTTCAGCCTTTATGACGCGCCAACGGAATCAGAGAGACCTATGAAAATCATCATATGCGGGGCCGGACAGGTCGGGACAACGATCGCGCGCTATCTCGCCCGCGAGAATATCGAAGTCACGGTGATCGATATTGACGAAGCACTGGTGCGAGAGGTCGACCAGAATTACGAGGTCCGCGGCGTTACCGGCCACGCTTCCTACCCTTCGGTGCTGGCCAAGGCCGGCGCGAAAAATGCCGACATGCTGATCGCCGTCACCCGGTCGGATGAAGTGAATATGGTCGCCTGTCAGGTGGCCTATTCACTGTTCAATGTGAAATACCGGATCGCCCGGCTGCGCCACGCGGGCTATCTGGCGCAGCATGAAACCGGGCTATATGCCGCCGAGCACCTCCCCATCGACGTGATCATCTCGCCCGAAATCGAGATTGCCAACGGGATTGAGCGACGTCTGAAGACCCCGGGCGCCTTCGACATGCTGCCGATGGCCGAAGACAAGATCGAGTTGCTCGGAATCCATACGTTGTCGGCCGACGCGCCGGTTGTGGGCAAAACCCTAGCCGAGATATCCACCGACTGCGGGCTGGCGAAGGCGACCATCCTGGCGGTCCTGCGTCAGGGCCATTGCTTCATCCCCGAAGCGGATGACCGGATCGCGGTCGGGGACGACGTATATGTTCTGGCGAGCACGGACAGGGTGGGCGCGGTGATGGCGGCCTTCAGCCATGACGAGAAGGAGGGGCGCCGGATCGTCATTGTCGGGGGCGGCAACGTGGGTTTGCATCTCGCCCAGAAACTGCTTGCTTCGTCCCGGCGTCTCAATCTCAAAATTGTCGAGAGGAATGCAGAACGCGCCAATCTGGTTGCGCGCGAGTTGGGTGACGATGTCGTTGTCCTGCAAGGCGACGCCCTCGACCGGGTGTTGCTCAACGAGGCCGGCATCGGGACCGCCGATACGGTGATCACCGTAACCAATGACGATGAGACCAATATCTTCGCGGCGGTTCTCGCCAAGGACGCTGGCTGTTCGCGCGCCATCACCCTGGTCAACAAGCGATCCTATGAAGCCCTGCTGCCGACCCTGGGGATTGACGCGGTGGTCAATCCCAGCACCCTGACCATCTCCACCGTATTGCGCTATATTCGCCACGATTCAATCCTGGCGCTCTACACCCTGAGAGAGGATTTCGGCGAGGTGATCGAGGCGGAAGTCAACGCCTCCTCTCGCCTGGTCGGTCAGCGGATGGGATCGATGGACCTGCCGCGAGGGATGAAGATTGGCGCGATCATAAGGGAGAATGCGGTGATATTCCCCAGCGCCGACGTCAGTATCGAGCAAGGGGACCGAGTCGTCGCGCTGGTGACCTACAGCGCGCTGCGCCTCGCCGAAGCCCTGCTGGGAACAAAGAAGACCCGGTTCCGGTGACGGCAGGCCTTTCTGTCGCGGCGCGATTCGGCTGGCTGGCGGGCGGTGCCCGACCGGTGCTTTACCTGATCGGCCTCGTGTTGCTTGCCACTTCGGGGATGATGCTCATTCCCATGGTCGTCGATCTTTCACTCGGGTCGAGAGACTGGCAGGCATTCGGCTGGTCGGTGCTGGGCGGCACCGCGCTCGGATCGGCACTGGTCTATTTCTATCGCGGATCGCTCGGCGACGGACTCTCGCTGCGCCAGGCCTTTCTGCTCACGCCACTGAGCTGGTTCAGCGCGGCAGCGCTAAGCGCGGTGCCGCTCTATCTTTCCCCGTTCGGGGCGACCAGCGGCGACGTCACCAATGCGTTTTTCGAAGCCATTTCGGGGATCACCACGACGGGTTCGACGGTCATCTCCAATCTCGGCGAGGCGCCGCCGGGATTGCTGACCTGGCGCGCGCTGCTGCAATGGATGGGCGGCATCGGGATTATCGCCATCGCCATCGCCGTTCTGCCCGCTCTGGGCATTGGCGGCATGCAGCTTTTCCGCACGGAATCGTCGGACCGGTCGGAGAAGGTCCTGCCCAAGGTCCGGCAGATCGCCGCTGCGATCGGCAGCGTCTATCTGGGCATCACGCTGCTCGCGGCCACGACTTACTGGCTGCAGGGGATGAGCCTTTTTGATGCCTTTCTGCATTCGCTGACAACGATCTCGACCGGCGGCTATTCCACTTCCGACAGTTCCTTCGGCAATTGGGAGGCCAATGGTATCCAGTGGAGCGCGACTCTGTTCATGCTGGCGGGAGGCATTCCCTTCGTTCTCTATGTCCGCTTGCTGGCCGGGGACGCGCGCGCCCTGTTTGATTCGCAGGTCCGGCGATTTGTCCTGTTTCTGGGAGTGACAATCCTGGTCGCCGGAACGGTGCTGATGGGGACCGGACTATACGGGCCGGAAGCGGCCTATCGCTATGCCGCATTCAATATCGTTTCCGTGGTCACCACGACCGGCTATGCGACAACCGATTATTCGCTCTGGGGCAATGCAGCCGTGGCGCTGTTCTTCGGACTTACCTTCATTGGCGGCTGCACCGGCTCGACCGCCGGCGGGATCAAGATCTTTCGGTTCGAGGTGATGTACGTGATGCTCAAGTCGCATTTCCGGCAATTGCTTTATCCCAATGGCGTGGTCGCCAAGACTTATGGCGGCAAGCCCCTGGACGATAATGTCATCGGCTCTGTGGTGGCCTTTTTTGCGGTCTTCTTTGCCGCCTATGCCGCGCTCACGATCATGCTGATGGCGCTCGGCCTCGATTTTCTGACCAGCGCCAGCGGCGCGGTGACCGCGCTCGCCAATGTCGGCCCCGGCCTTGGTGACACAATTGGTCCGGCCGGCAATTTTTCCAGCTTGCCCGATCTGGCAAAATGGCTGCTGTCCTTTGGCATGCTGCTGGGAAGGCTGGAGCTGTTTACGGTGCTGATCCTGTTCTACCCGCGTTTCTGGCGGAGCTGAACCGAACCGATCATGATAGGCACAGCTTGCCGCCCCGGGGGGACAGCGAGACAGCGGGTGATTTCGAGAAGGGTCAACAGGTGCGCCGGGTGGCGCGCCAGCTGCCCGCAACTGGCGTTGTCATCATGGAGTGAATCGGTGTGGAGGCCCGACCCGGAATCGAACCGGGGTGCGCGGATTTGCAATCCGCTGCGTCACCACTCCGCCATCGGGCCGGAGAGAGGGCGCGAATTGCTTCGCTTTGCCGCGAAAGTCAACCCAAAGTTGCGTCCCCGGAGGCCATGACTGCATATTGGGCGAAATCACCCGATTGTCGCGCAAAAGACGCAGTCCGTGCAAATTCGCCGGAATCCATCTTGGCGCAAGGGACAAGCCAAGCTAGAAGCGACAAAATCTCCGCCATAGTGTATTGTATTCATAATACAGAAGTGGCATGGACGACGGAACATTCATTGCGAGGATCGACGCTTGGGCCAGGAAAATTTCAGACAGATGCGCAAAGCGATGGTGGTCAGCCAGTTGCGGACAACCGAGGTCAGCGACCCCTATCTGATCGCCGCGATGAGTCATATCCCGCGCGAAGATTTTGTGCCTGCCGCTCGCCGGAGCTTTGCCTATGCTGACCGCGGCGTGCAGATCGACGAGGGCCGGGCGCTGAATCCGCCACTTACCACTGGTCGGTTGCTGAACATGGCGCGCGTCACGAAGGCCGACAATGTCCTGCTGATCGGCGCGGCCACGGGCTATACCGCAGCGGTGCTGGCGCAGCTAGCCGGAACCGTCACAGCGGTCGAAGAAAATGCCAGCCTGGCAGCCATGGCCGAGAAGAACCTGGCGGATTGCGCCAATGTCAAGGTCGAAACCGGCAAGCTCACTGACGGATGGAGCTCCTCGGCGCCCTATACCCTGATCGTTGTCGACGGCCTGGTGGAACAGATCCCCCGGACTCTTGTCGACCAGCTGGCACCGGACGGACGGATCGTGGCCGCCATGCTGCATGACGGCGTGCCCCGGCTCGCTTTCGGCCGGGTCGCCGGCGGCCATGTTGGCTATCAATATTTCGCCGATGGCGGAGGTTGCCCCTTGCCCGGCTTCGAAATTGCGAAAAGCTTCACATTTTAAGACGTTCCGGAGAATATCGAAATGACCAGACGTCCCCTTTTCCTTGGAACGGCCCTAGTTGCGTTGCTGTCCGCACCGGTGCAGGCCGACACCTTGCGCGATGCCCTGGTCGCGGCCTATCTGACCAACCCGACGCTGTCCGGCGCCCGCGCCGCCCAGCGCGCCATTGACGAGAATGTCGCCATTGCCAAGGCCGATGGCCGCCCGAGTGCAACCAGCGACTTCGGCTTTCAGGAAAATTTCCTGCGCAGCGCCAACAGCTTTACCGCACCCCTGCGCCAGTCGACGGCCGGCGGATCGATCGACGTGCCGATCTATTCCGGCGGAGCGGTAAAAAATGCCGTCCGGGCCGCTCGCACCAGGGTGGAGGCCGGACAATATGACCTGCGGGCGACCGAAGCGAGCCTGTTCAGCAATGTTGTCGCCACCTATATGGACGTGATCCGCGATTCGGCGGTGGTACAGCTGAACCGGTCCAATGTCGGTGTGCTCTCGGTCAATCTCGATGCAACCAGCGACCGGTTCGAAATAGGCGATCTGACGCGGACCGACGTCGCCCAATCGGAGGCCAGGCTGGAAATTGCCAAAAGCGACCTCGAGACCGCACGCGCCAGCCTGATCCGCAGCAAGGAAAATTATATCGCGCTGGTCGGTCACGAGCCCGGCGATCTGGAACCGCCGCCGCCCTTGCCGAACATGCCGGAAACCCCGGATCAGGCCGTCGATATCGCACTGACCTACAACCCGGACCTGCTCGCGGCCAAGGAGCGCAGCGACGCCGCCGAATTTGACATCAAGACCGCGCGGGCCGCCAACAAGCCGCGCGTCTCGACCTTTGCCCAGGGGCGATATGTGAATTTCCACGGCACGCTCGGTGGAAATATTCCGGGCACCACTTTTGTCCAGGAACAGTCGACGGCGGAAGTCGGCATCCGGGCGACCATGCCGATCTACCAGGGCGGTCGGCCCGCCGCGCAAATCCGGCAGGCGCAGGCGCGTTCCGGCCAGGCCTACGAACAGCAGATCGCGATCGAGCGCGATGTGATCGCACAGACCCGTGCGGCCTATTCCAGCTGGCGTGCATCGGAAGAGGTGATCCAGTCCTCGGAGCGGGCTGTCGCGGCGGCCAGCCTGTCACTGGAAGGCGTGCGCGCGGAAAATTCCGTCGGCAACCGCACGATCCTGGACATATTGAATGCCGAACAGGAATTGCTCAACGCCCAGGTGCAACTGGTGACGGCCCGCCGCAACAGCTATGTCGCCGGCTTTTCCCTGCTCGCCGCAATGGGCCGGGCGGAAGCGCGTGATCTTGGCCTCGAGGGTGGTCCGCTTTACGATCCCGAGGTCAATTATGAGCGGGTCGACGACATGTTCTACGACTATCAGAGCGACCCCAATCCGGAACCGCAGGCTACCAGAACCGTTGACACCCAGGCGCAAAAAGCGGACATAGAGCCATTGCCGGAAATACCGGCGCGCCGATAGGGCCGCCGGCGTCGATCAAGCCGGGCAACGGGGCATAAGTGTAGGGGTTTCGCAAATGGCTGAACAGAACCGGGAATCGTCGATGGAGGAAATCCTCTCTTCGATCAAACGCATCATCGCGGAAGACAAGGCGATCGATGAAGACCGGCCGGTCAATCGCCGCAAGGGTCCGCTCAAGCCGTCGCTGCAGGCGGTTCCCGATGTCACGCCGGCGGACAGCGATGACGAAATTCTCGAACTGACCGACGAACTGACAGATCATCAGAACTCCGCCGCTCGCGGCGTGTTTGGCGATCGCCGCAAGGAAGAGCGGCTGATCGACGACAACAAGCTGGACAGCATGCGCCAGTCGCTCTCGGCACTGGTCGAAAAGGAAGCTGTCGAGCGACGGCTCCCGGCGCAGCCCACCGGCGGCACTTCGCTCGAAGACCTGACCCGCGAACTGATGCGGCCGATGATCAAGCAATGGCTGGATGCGAATTTGCCGGATCTTGTCGAGGAACTGGTCGCGCGGGAAATCCAGCGGCTGAGCGAGAAATAGCCGCGCCTTCCTAATCACATTTGCCTTGTCAGCCGGCCGTGCTAAACCACCGCTCATGACAAAAACATTTCAAACATTCACCACTGCCCTGCTTCTGGCAGGCACGGTTCTTTCACCCACTTATGCCTCGGCCCGGCCGATGACTGCCGAGGATCTCGCGACGCTGAAGCGCATGGGGTCGGTCGCGGTTTCTCCGGACGAGAAATGGGCGGCGTTCGATGTCACCGAAACCGATCCGGAAAGCTACGCGCGGTCCACCGCACTTTATCTGCTGCCCCTCGACAAGCCGCAGGCGGTGCCCCTGCGCATCGTCGACAAGCCGGAAAAGAGCGAGCACAGCCCTGCTTTTGCGGCAGACGGCAGTCTCTATTATCTGAGCGATGCCAGCGGGTCGGAAGAGCTTTGGCATGCGGAAATTTCGTCGGGCGGCACCACCGGCCAGCCGGTGCAGGCAAGCGATGTGAAAGCCGATATTGCCGGCTTCAAGCTCTCCCCGGACGGCGAAAAGGTCGCGCTTTGGGCTGACATTGCCCGGGACTGCCCGACCTTTGGCTGCGATTCCGACGGCAATCGGGCCGAACCCGGTCCCGGAACCGGCCGCGAATATGACGAACTGTTCGTCCGCCACTGGTCGAGCTGGGAGACGCCGGGCAATTACAGCCGGATATTTGCCTTTGACCTGAAAGACGGAAAAATTGCGGGCGACGGTACCGCACTGGACGGCGAACTGGTCGGCGACAGTCCGTCCAAACCCTTTGGCGGCGGCGAGGAAATTGCCTGGGTGCCGAACGGGGAAGGCCTGTTCTTCGCGCTGCGAAAGGCCGACCGCAACGAACCCACATCGACCAATCTCGATCTCTACGGGGCCAAGGCCGACGGCACGGAAACAGTCAATCATACGGACAACAACGAAGCGACCGACACGCTCCCCGCCTTTTCCTCGGACGGGGAATGGCTGGCCTGGGCAGCGATGGAGCGTCCGGGCTATGAATCCGATCGCCTGGTGGTAAAATTGCGCAAAAAGGGCAGCGATGAAGGCGATGCCATTGCCCTGACCAAGGACTGGGACCGCTCGGTCGGTTCGATCGTCTGGACGCCGGACGACAAGAGCCTGATCGTGACCGCGCAGGAGGTGCTCGATCATCCTGCCTTCTCCGTGGACGTGACAAGCGGCAAGGTCACGCGGCTGACCGGAGAAGGCAATGTCGGCACCACCATCCCGTTGCAGGACGGCTCGCTGATCTACACGCTGAACAGCATCCAGCTGCCGACCGACCTCTTTCGCCGCGCGCCGGACGGGACCGTCACGCAGCTGACCAATATCAATGGCCGCGAACTGGCCGCGATCGACAGGGTCGATGTCCAGCGCTTCCAATTTGCCGGGGCGGATGGCGACCAGGTCTGGGGCCAGATCATCAAGCCGGCGGATGCGACCGGCAAGCTGCCGATGGCATTTCTGGTCCACGGCGGGCCGCAGGGCAGTTTCGGCGACAGCTGGTCGACCCGCTGGAATCCCAAGGTGATGGCGGCGCAGGGCTATGCCGTGGTCACCGTCGATTTCCATGGCTCCACCGGCTACGGGCAGGCGTTCACCGACAGTATCAATCTGGACTGGGGCGGCAAGCCGCTGGAGGATCTGAAGCTCGGCTATGCAGCGGCGGTGAACAGCGATCCGCAGATCGACGGCGAGCGGTCCTGCGCGCTGGGAGGGTCCTATGGCGGCTACATGATGAACTGGATTGCCGGCAACTGGCCCGACCGGTTCGACTGCCTGGTCAATCATGCCGGCGTCTTTGATTTGCGCGCAATGGCGCTCAGCACGGAAGAACTTTGGTTCGATCAATGGGATCATGGCGGTCCCTGGTGGAAACGTCCGCATCCGGAAAAATGGAATCCGGTCAATCATATCACCAACTGGAAAACGCCAACCCTGTTCATCCATGGCGAGCTGGATTTCCGGATCCCCTATACCCAGAGCCTCATGCCGTTCACCGTTGCGCAGGAAATGGATATTCCGTCCAAATTGCTGATCTTCCCCGATGAAAATCACTGGGTACTGAAAGGCCAGAACAGCGTGCAATGGTACCGCACGGTATCGAACTGGATGGACAAATGGACGAAGGGCGGAGAGGCGAGCGGGAATTAGGCGACATGCGGTCCGCACCTGATGCGGATCGCCGTGGAACGAAGATCTGTTCCGCGTCGCCAAAGACCCGCATCAGGTGCGGAGCACTGCCCCGCGAGAGCAGCGCATAGCCCGGCAACATGGGTTCAGGCCCCCGCCGGCGCCGGAACAACATATAAGGATAGACAATGACCTATTTCCCGACCGCAGAGCGTGATGGCACGATCATCATCACCCTGACCAACGGCGAACGCAACACGCTCAATCCGGATTTGCTGGAGGAGGGTGCCGCAGCCTTGCAGGCACTGGCTGGAAATCCTCCCGAAGCGGGCATTGTCCTGACCGGTGCGGGAGCACATTTTACCTGCGGCATGGATACCAAGGTGGCGGCATCGCTGGACGCTGCGGGCCAGAAGCGGGCGGTTGCGGCGATCAACGAATTTGCGGCGGGGCTGCACCGCCTTCCCTGCGCCGTGGTCTGCGCGGTCAATGGCAATGCGATTGGTGCGGGCGGGATCATGATGCTGGCCTGCGACTGGGTGCTGGCAGCGCAAGGCGACTACAAAATTGGCCTGCCCGAGGCGAAGGCGGGCCTGCCCTTCCCGCCGGTGCCGCAGGCGATTCTCGATCACTGGCTGGATCCGGTCTGGCGGCGGCGGCTGGCCCTGTCCTCGCATCTGCTCAACCCGGCCGAGGCGCTGACCGCCGGGCTGGCCGACGAACTGTGCATAGCCGACCAGCTGCTCGATGAAGCGGTGCTGCGGGTCCAGGCGCTGAACGCGCAACCGGGCTTCCGGGCGTGCAAGCGGCAGCTGCGGGCCAAGGCCAATGCGGAGATTGACGTCATTTTGGGTGGCTAACCGTGGCGAATTTTAACCCGTTAGTGGTGAGCCTGTCGAACCACGCCTCCCGTCGATAGGCGTCCTTCGACAAGCTCAGGACTAACGTTCTATTTGACGGGTTGTTTACGGTGAAAAGCAATGCCAAAGACCCACCCATGACCTTAGATAAAAATTTCGACCCCGCGGCCATCGAAGCGCGCTGGTATGAGCATTGGGAAAGCAAGGGCCTGTTTCGTCCCGAGCGCAATGATCGCGAGCCGTTCACCATCGTCAACCCGCCGCCCAATGTCACCGGCAGCCTGCATATCGGCCATGCACTGGACAATACGCTGCAGGATATCATCATCCGGCACGAGCGGCTGAAGGGCAAGGATGCGCTCTGGGTGGTCGGCATGGACCATGCCGGAATCGCCACCCAGATGGTGGTCGAGCGGCAGCTGAACGAGCGCCAGCAGAAGCGCACCGATTTCACCCGCGAAGAGTTCGTTGAAAAGGTCTGGGAGTGGAAAGAGGAAAGCGGCGGGACAATCACCCGGCAGTTGCGCCGTCTCGGCTGTTCGATGGACTGGTCGAACGAGCGCTTCACCATGGATGACGGCATGAACGATGCCGTGCTCAAGGTGTTTGTCGATCTCTATAATGACGGCCTGATCTACCGCGACAAGCGGCTGGTCAACTGGGACCCGGCGCTGAAGACCGCGATTTCCGATCTTGAGGTCGAGACGGTCGATACCAAGGGTCATTTCTGGCATTTCAAATATCCGCTGGCTGATGGAGTGACGCTGGACGACGGACGGGATTATATCGAGGTTGCGACCACCCGGCCGGAAACCATGCTGGCCGACATGGCGGTGGCGGTGCATCCTTCTGACGAGCGCTACAAGAGCGTGGTCGGCAAGGAAGTCATCCTGCCGATCACCGGACGGCGCGTGCCGATCGTGGCCGATGAACATGCCGATCCCGAGCTGGGGTCCGGCGCGGTCAAGATCACCCCGGGCCATGATTTCAACGATTTCGAGGTCGGCAAGCGCGCCGGTTTTGCCGCCGTCGAGATGCTCAACATGCTCGATGGCGAGGCCAATGTCTGCCAGACGAGCGACGGTCTGGTGCCGGAGGAGTATATCGGCCTGCACCGGTTCAAGAGGGATGGCCTAGCCGGTGCCCGCGAGCTGGTGGTGCAGCGGCTGAAGGAACAGGGCTTTCTGATCCCGCATATCGTCAAATCCAAGGATGGCGAAGAAGTCGAGCAGGATGCCGAACCGCGCACCATTGCCACCCCGTTCGGCGATCGCGGCGGCGTGGTGATCGAGCCTTGGCTCACCGATCAATGGTATGTTGACGCCAAGACGCTGGCTCAGCCGGCGATCGAGGCGGTGAAGTCCGGGGCTATCGAGATTGTTCCGAAGTCGTGGGAGAAAACCTGGTTCAACTGGATGGAGAATATCCAGCCCTGGTGTGTCTCGCGGCAGCTTTGGTGGGGGCACCGGATACCGGCCTGGTTTGACGAGAATGGCAAAATCTATGTGGCCATGGATGAGGCCGGGGCGCAGGCTCAGGCTGGCCCTGAAGTTGCGCTCACCCGCGATCCCGACGTGCTCGACACCTGGTTCTCCTCCGCACTCTGGCCCTTTGCTACACTTGGCTGGCCCCAGGATCTGGTGGAAGAATCCGTTAGTGGTGAGCCTGTCGAACCACGCCTCTCGGACGAGAAGCGCCCTTCGACAAGCTCAGGGCTAACGGCAAAACCGGGCTCCGACCTTGCCCGCCATTATCCCAACGACCTGCTGATCTCCGGCTTTGACATCCTGTTCTTCTGGGATGCGCGGATGGCAATGCAGGGGATCCAGTTCATGAAGGATGTGCCGTGGAAGCGGCTCTATCTGCACGGGCTGGTGCGCGCCGAAGATGGTTCCAAAATGTCCAAGTCCAAGGGCAATGTGGTCGATCCGCTCGGCCTGATCGACCAATATGGTGCTGATGCGCTGCGCTTCTTCATGGCGGCGATGGAAAGTCAGGGCCGCGACATCAAGATGGATGACAAGCGCGTCGAGGGCTATCGCAATTTCGCGACCAAGCTTTGGAATGCCTCCCGTTTCTGTGAGGCAAACGGAATCGGCGCGAGCAAGACACTCGCCGCGCCCGAAGCCACCCTGCCCGTCAATCGCTGGATCATTAGTGAAGTTGTGGAGACGCAACAGGCGCTCGACAAGGCGCTGGCCGATTTGCGCTTCGATGCCGCTGCGAACACGATTTACCATTTTACCTGGGACCGGTTCTGCGACTGGTATCTGGAGCTGATCAAGCCGGTGCTGAATCAGGGCCAGGACAGTGAAAAAACCGTTAGTGCTGAGCCTGTCGAAGCACGGCGCACAGACGAGAGTGGTCCTTCGACAAGCTCAGGACAAACGGAATCCGAAGAGACCAAATTGGTCGCCGGCTGGGTGCTCGACCAGATCATCGTCATGCTCCATCCATTCATGCCGTTCATTACCGAAGAATTATGGCATGCGATGGCGGCCGAACATGGTGGGCGCGACTATGATCTGATCGTTGCCCATTGGCCGGAGCCGAAAGCGGCGGTCGATGCCGAAGCGAAGGCGGAGATCGACTGGCTAATCAAGCTGATTTCCGAAGTGCGTTCGACCAAGGTCGAACTCAATATCGCGCCCGGCACCAGGATGACGGCGCATGTGCGCGATGGCGACGAGGCGCTGCAAGCCAGGATAAGCCGCCAGAATGCCGCGCTCGACCGGGTTGGACGGCTGGAGGCGCTAACCTTTGATCCGGCTCCGGAAGGCCCGTCAGCGCAGATTGTGGTCGATGGCGCGACCTATGTGCTGCCGCTGGCCGGTGCGATCGACATAGACGCGGAAAAAGGCCGGCTGAACAAGGCCTTGGAGGCCGCGCAAAAGGAAGCCAAGTCGCTGTCGGGGCGGCTCGGCAATCCCAATTTTGTCGAGAAAGCCAAGCCGGAAGCGGTCGAAAAGGCCCGCGCCGATCTGGCCGACAAGGAAGCGGAAGCCGAGCGGTTGCAGGCGGCTATCGGTCGCCTGGGGTGATAAGACTGCTGCGCAGGCAGCAGGCTATCTCCCCCTTTGCGCTACCAGGCGATATCAGGAAATGGGTCCCCGCCTTCGCGGGGACACCGGCTTCAGATAGCGCGCCTAGCTCGCATCCCCGCGGCGCATCTTTTCCGCGCTGGTGCGCATTTTGGCGGCCCCTTCGCGCATTTTTTCTGCTCCGCGGCGCATTTCGGGAACCTTTGCCAGCAGTTCATCCGCCGTTACGTTCCTGCCGCTCCGCTCATTCTGCCGGGCAGCCTCGCTTTCCCGAAATTCCGGGTCTCGTTCCAGCCGGTCGGCATAGGCTTCCATCTTGTCGGCGCCGCGCAGCATCCCTTCGACACCCTTTTCCATGCCGACGGCCGCCTTCGCCATGCTGTGCCTGACCTCGGCCTTGATATCCCGGGCAAGCTTTTCGCTCCATTCCCGGTGATTCCCGTGCGCCGGACCATGGGCATGGATTGCCGTTGCCGGCCATAGCGACGCGGCGGCCAGACCCAATCCCGCAACCAAGGTGAAATATTGCCTATCAACCATGAGCTTCTCCATATCAGTCGGCTGCGCCCGATGCGCCGCCTCATGACTACAGGTGTAATCGACAGGTGAAAATCTGGTAGCGGCGATCGATCAACAGCCGAAGGAAATGGACAAACGGTCCGATCGGCAATTACCGGCCCTGGGCGCGCCAGCGCTTGATCACCCGCTGGATGATCTCTTCCTCGCCGCCCTGTTCGCGCCACAGGTCCGAAAATATCGGGTCTTCCGACGCCGGACGGCGTTCTTCGGCCAGCGTATCCAGAGAAACGCGGATCGGTATCGCCACACCTTCGCCGCAGCAGATCACCTCCCGGTTGCGCAGGGCGGGAATGGAATCGAGAAAACCGCGTGCCCCTTCCGGCATCGCCGCTTTCACGAAGGCCTGATCCCGGTCATTGTTGAGCCGCATCGACAGGATGGTGCCGCATTGCGAGAGCACGCCCTCAGCAAGATCCGATGGCCGCTGGGTGATCAGGCCGAGCGAAACGCCATATTTGCGGCCTTCCTTCGCAATCCGGCTGAGAATATCGCGGACGCTGCTTTCCTCGGCGACGTCATCATTGGGAATGTAGCGGTGCGCTTCCTCGCAGACCAGCAGCATCGGCCGCTGCGGTTCGTTGCGCGCCCAGATCGCATAGTCGAACACCAGCCGGCTGAGCACGGACACCACGGTCGGCGTGATTTCGGATGGCATCGCCGATACGTCGATGATCGAAATCGGCTTGCCCTCGGATGGCAGACGGAAAATCTTGGTCAGAAAGCTGGCCATCGTGTCGCCGACCAGCATGCCGGAAAACATGAAGCTGTAGCGCGGATCGGCCTTGATCTCGTCGATCTTGCTTTTCAGGCGCTGATAGGGGGCGCTGTTGGTTGCCTTGTCCAGCTTGCCCATTTCATTCTGCAGGATCGTTGTCAGGTCGGACAACAGATAGGGCACGGGGGAATCCACGGTCAATTTGGCTACGCCTGCGGACGCCTGGCTTTTGGCTTTCGCCGCCAGCAGACATTTGGCGAGAATGTCGCAGTCCATCTGCTTGGCATCCCCCCGGGACTGGACAAATACCTCGCAATGTTCGCGAAAGTTCATCAGCCAGTAGGGCAGGTTGAGGTTGTTCACGTCGAACACCTTGCCATTCTGCTTGAAGGCTGCCCCATATTCCCCGTGCGGATCGATCATGATGATGTGACCCTGCGGGGCGAGATCGCAGATCTTGTGAAGGATCAGCGCGGCGGCCGTCGACTTGCCGGTACCGGTGGAACCCAGAAGTGCGAAATGCTTGCCAAGCATGGCATCGACATAGAGCGCGCCGCGGATATCATTGGTGGGATAGACCGTGCCGACCTCGACATTGGCCCTGCCATCGGATGCATAGACCTGCTTGAGGTCGGCGGTGGTCACGGCATAGACAATGGATGCGGGGGTCGGATAGCGAGTGACGCCTCGGCGGAAATTGTAGATCTGCCCGGTCAGCTGTTCCTCGTCGCCCTCGCCGAGAAAATCGATCTCCGCGACGACCATTCCCGCCCGGCCTTCATAAAGTCTCTGCGTCCGGATATTGGCCAGCAACCAGGTCTGGGCAACGCGTATTTTCACCTGGCTCCCGACCTGGCCAGCCATTTGTACGGTCTTGTCGTGATGATCGAGCAATCTCGACAGGACGGCGGTATCCATCAGCACTTTTGAACCGGAACCCGCAATTTCGATCACTTCGCCGATCTTGTGACCCTCATGGCGCCGGGGAGCAGCACCGCGATCGGCCTCGTCCCGCGGATCACTGCCGGAATCGGGAAGCGGCCTTGCCTGGGGAAAATCGTGGGAGCTCATGTCGGACATTGCCGTTGTTCCTGTTTTGCATTTCGAAAAACCGGACTAGTCGCTCATGGTTAAGGAAGATTTACTGGCCGCGCGGAAAGCAACGGTAAGAACTTCCGCTCCGCAGGCGACCGTTACATCTTGCGAAACAGATAGCCGGCGGACCAGCCGAGGAAGACCGAAATGAACACGGCGATCAATCCGTAGAGAAACCCGTTATTCTGGGACAGATTGGTGATGAAACGACCCATGCCGATCTTCTCGATGGTGATATTCTTGACCTCTGCAGCCTCCACCCGGCCATCGATGATGAGAAAGGTTTCCGCCGTATAATCACCGACCGGCACGCTGGCTGGCAGGTTGATCCGCGCCTGATAGAGCACGCTGTTGGTGATCTTGACGCTGTCGGGCAAGTTCTTGAACAGGTTGCTCCGGGAATTCAGGTCGACGAGGCCGGTAACAAAGCGATCCAGTTCACTGCTGTCTATGGCCCCGGCCGGAGATAGCTGGAGATGATTCAAGCCCAATTCGTATATATCCGCGGTCTTGCTGTCGACAATTTCGTCAACCGGCCTGCTCGACGCAATCGCATAGAAGCCTGGGGCCGAACGAAATTCGCTGCTTGCCGCGTTGATCCAGATGCCGGCGATCTGCTGTTTCTCGCGCACGACGATCGATTCCACCGGCCCCTTGAGAACGACGACAATATTCGCCTCATCGGTATTGCGGGTGCCCGGTGGATAGGTAATCGCGCCAAACAGCAGCAATTGCGCGCCGCTGAAATCCCCCCGGATACTGATCCGGTCCTGCGATACCTCGGGAACGAGAACCGGAGTCGCGGCGACGGTGAGCAAGGCGATGACGAAAACCGCGAACGAGCGGGCAAGAAGGGCGGGAAGCTGCATCACAGGGGCTGCACCGTATAAATCTCGTCGGGCTGGAAGCCCAGTCCCAATGCCATGCGCAGCGCAACGATCAGGACCATGCCGGCCAATGCCAGCCGCAGATATTCAGGCCGCATCCGCTGGGCGAATTTTGCTCCCAGTTGCGCGCCGGTCACGCTACCGATCAGCAACAGCGCGGCCAGCACGATATCCACCGCGCGGGTGGTCATGCTGTGCATCATGGTGGAGGCGATGGTGACAAACAGGATCTGGAACAGGGATGTCCCGACGACGACCTGCGCGCCCATGCCGAGCAGATAGAGCATCGCCGGTACCATGATGAAACCGCCGCCCACGCCCAGCAACATCGTCAATATGCCGGTCAGCAAGCCGAGAATGAACGGGGCAATCGGGGAAATATAGAGTCCTGACCGGTAAAAGCGGTATCGGAAGGGCAGATTGGCCACCAGCGGGTGATGGCGCCTTTTTCGTGCCGGAAGCGGCTTGCCGGCCCGTAGCGCCCGGACGCTCTGCAGCGATTCCTTGAACATCAGACCGCCGATGCTGGACAGCATCAGGACATAGAGAACATTGATTACGGTATCAATCTGGCCCCACCGTTGCAGGATCTGGAAGAGCCCGGTTCCGATGACCGTGCCCACTATACCGCCGACCACCAGGATCGCACCCATCCGGAAATCCACACCCTTGCGGCGCATATGGGCGGCAACGCCCGAAATACTGGCCCCGGTGACCTGGGTAGATGCGGAGGCAGCGGCGACCGTCGGCGGGATACCGTAAAAAATCAGCAGCGGTGTGGTCAGAAACCCGCCGCCGACGCCGAACATGCCCGAGAGGATCCCCACCAGTCCGCCGAGCAGGACGATCACAAAGGCGTTAACCGAAAGATTGGCGATTGGCAGGTATATGTCCATATGGCGACGGGACTAATCCCTTTTTGGTGCGGGATAAAGAGCATTGCCGTCTGCAGACCAAGAAAACAATCTATTGGCGCAGCGCCGGGAAATCTCCGGCTCTCTAGAAGCTCGACGAAACGGTCAGGGCCGCTCCGCTTCCCGGACGGGCATTGCCCGCGACCCGAACCCGCATGTCGACAGCAACGCGGGTCAACGAATTGCCCACGGGCAGTTCGAGGCTGACCCGCGGCCCCACATCCAGTCGGTGAATGTCGCGCTGGCCACCAGCCCACAGCCCGGCACCGGCCGAGAGCCTTCGACCTCCAAACTCGGCAATCGGGCGCTGAACAGTCGCTGATCCGTCAAAAAAATAGGTCTCGTTCCGCCCGAGAACAAAGCCCGCCTGCGCATAAGTCTCGAGCGCAAATCTATCCACGATCACATCCGGCCCGGTCCCGCCGGTCGCAAATATTGCCGTGCCGACTGGGCGTCCCGAACCTGCGTCGAACCGCTGTTCGGCATGTACGGCCAGCGGCACCTTTCGCACCGGGCGGATGCGCATACCCACTGCGATTTCTTCTTGGCTGACCGGAGCCAACGCCGCCGACAGCCGGCCATAGAGCGAGATTTCCGGGGCAGGCCGGTCAAACAGGCGATAGGACAATATGACGCCTGTCTGGCTGCCGCCATATTGGCCGTTGGCGATCGATCGCCCCTGGCTGTCCCGAAGCTCTTGTGGCGCGCCGGAATCTTGCCGGGCATGAACCCAGAAATAGGCTGCCAGATTATTGCCCCGCAGCGATCGGGGCGGATCGGGAAACCGTGCAATGGTCGTGGTGCGATCGCCTGAATCACCTCCGGACCCGCGGAACGAGGCCTGCAATACAAACCCGCCAATCGCATCGGAATATGGCCCGAGCCGATGGCGGTGAAGGGACAGGCTTGCGGCGGAATCTGCCGGCATGGGTTGAGCGCCCCCGAGCGCTGCAGCCCGGGCGGACCGATATCGGCCTGTTGCCCGCCAGGGAAGCATGGCTTTTCGCGCGACCGGCAAGAGCGACCCCGACGACCCTCTTGTCTCCGGTTTCGCCGCGTGAAGTGCCGGGTGGCCATCGATCACGACTGCAGGATGCAACGCGATACCGGCCGGACTGTGCCACGAGACCAGCCGGACCAATATCCAGATTGCCGCCACGCTCGCCATTGCCCGCAACGGCGCACCGGCAGCGGTTCCCAGCACGCGATCAGCCTTGCTCTTCCGCGGAATATTGCGGTCTGAGTTGTTTCACATTCCGAGCTTCGGGATAGAAATGGCTGGTTTTTTCCCAACGGGCGGGTTGACCGCCAAGTTCCCCGACATAATGGGTGAGCGCCCGCCAGACCGCCATGATATTGATCAGATTGGCGACCACAGTTCTGGGAATCGACAGGATTGCTTCGCGCAAGCCGTAAAGGGAAAAGACGAAACAGGCCTTCACCATCAGCCGCCACAGGAGAAAACCGCCATTGAGGAGCAGCAATATCTTCAGAAATGGCGAAACCGGCTGGAGATGGTAGCCGCCGACCCATGCGGCGAGCAGCAGCAGGCCTGTCAGGATGATGGCAATATAGGCGATCGCCAAGGCTATGGCGGCAAAGCTGGCCTTGCGGTCGCGCAGACGCATCCAGTTTTCCCGCCAGCTATTTTGCCAGCCCAGCCGGTCCCAGCCGGAAAGGGAAATCCCCGCCATCCACCGGCTCTTTTGCCGAATGGCATCTTCCAGTTTTTCCGGGAAGAATTCCTGCGTGGCGACCCATTGCCCGCGCCTGTCCCGCAACCGGGCGAAAATGCCGCGACTCTCTCCCCCGGTCAGATGGAGTCCCAGCTCATAATCTTCGGTCATGCTCCGGGCATCAAACGGTTTGCCCTGCGTCCGGGCGGCGAGCTTTTGCAGGGCATCCCGGGCAAAAGCACAGCCGACTCCGGCCGAGGGGATCGAAGCACCCAGCGCCTCGCGCAGCACCATTTGCTTGCCATGCAGTTCGGCAAATTCATCCCCATAATGGCCCGCCACCCAGCGCGATCGCTTGGCGCGACGCGGAATCACGGGAAGCTGCACAAGAGCGGCCTTGCCGATCAGATGAGCGAATAGCGTCAGCGCTTCGGGATGGACGATATCCTCGGCATCGTGCAGAATGATCGCGGCAAAATTGGCCTGCTCCTCGATTTCGTCGCGACACAGGGCATCCCAGAGATGGTTCAGGCAATCGGCCTTGGTGGTGGGCCCGTCTCGCTGACAGATGACAAGCCGTATCCTGTCGCTGCCGGTGGACGCTGCCGCCACCGCAGCTATGGTTTCGGCATCATTGGGATAGCAGCCGACATAGATGCGATATCCTTTCGTGCTCCACTGCTGCAGGCAGCGGCGTAGCATGGCGCCGATCACTGGCGCCTCTTTCCAGGCCGGCACGAATATCGCCATGCGGCGTTCGGATGCCACAGGATGCAGGCTTTCCACGGTCACCCTCTGGTAACGGGAATATACCAGCAGCTCGCGGCGCAGGCGGTGAAAAATCCATAATCCGTCGAACAGCAGATCGTCGATCGCCCCGATCAGGAAGGCCAGGCTGGCGAACAGTAGCAGTTCCTTCTGCAGAAAATCGAGAGCCGGCAAAATTTGGTCGCTTGCCATGGACATACTCCGCGGATTCGCAAAAGCGTGGCTTCTGCGATGTTCGGAAACAACGGTGGTGCAAGAGATGTGCGCGGGGCTGGCGCTATCCGGATTCGATCTTGCGACTGGGCTTCGCGGCGACATGTTCAAGGGAACCAATCGCCAGCGCCAGCAGCATCGGATAAGCCCAGAATACCGCACCAGTGCCAAAAGCCCATGGGGTTACCTGTGGTGTCATCATCATCGCCGTGTGGATGGCAACTGCGAGAAGCTGAAAGGCGGATGCCCAGATTGGCCAGAAGCGATCAGATGTAAGAGCCAACCAGATAAATGCCACCAGGACGACAATATCAATGGCAAATATGCCTACTTCCACTTGGGTCCAAGAGGTCCCGAACAAACGCGCAGCAGCCAACGTACAAAATGATCCGATTATCATAATTGCTGCCCCCAGATATTCTGAGCCCCCACCCCGAAAAATCGCATATCCGCAGCAGGCGAAGAGAAATACATAATAGACATTGCCCCATATTGTATTGAGAACCACCTTTTATATCCTGCTCTGATACATGTTAATCAGCATCCGGAACTTCCAATGAGGTTAATCGCTAAGCGACCTTACCAACCATTGTAACTATCTTTTCGTCCTTCTCCCTTGCGTGCAGCGGCGGTTTCATGTCTGTGCTTCCCATCGCCATCGCCTGTAACCCGATCTGATCGCGCACATCAGCCAGCCGGTGATGCGTCGCCATCAGATGTCCGCGCGCTGCGACCATCGCGGACAATGTTGCCGCCGCCTCGGAAATTGCGTCCTGGCCGACGACAGCCGACAGATGGGCATTCATCCTTGCCACCGGCATAAATCCGATCAGTTCGCCCGTCTTCTGGATAGCCTCATCAAGAGCCCGCTCCGCCGCATATAGTTTTCTGGCCAGATTCTCGGCTGCATTTCGTCGCTCTTTCAGCATCATTGCTCCTTTCCCAGGTTCCGCCTTCATCACGTTCCAATCCGGTCCAATCCGGCGTGGAAAATCTACAAGGGTTGGCCGATCAGGCTCAGCCCTTGAGCCGGGACAGCGCCTCCAGTCCGGATATCAGCCCCCCGAAGGACAAGGCCGCCCCGATCGCGATCGCCAATATCCAGCCCAGACGTTCGACCGCAGCAAGCCGGTTCTTCTCGCCACGGAAGCGCGGAACGGGAAGCGGACGGTGCCGGAATTCAGATCGCTCCGAAGCCTTGAGCGCACCGCCGCTTTCCGCATTCGCGCTATCATCCTTTGTCTCGGCCGTTTCGCTTCTGCTTCTTCCGGATGACGGGTCCTGATTCCCGCTTTTGCTGACTCGCTCAACAAGCGGCGCTTGATATATCAAGGGTTGATATGCCTGTTCGCGATCGAGCGCCGCGAAAATGCGCGCGGCCTCAAAGCGGGAATGGGCGTCCAGAACGCGCATCGCGGTGCGCAGCCGCTGATCCACCGTGTGCGGCGACACGCCAAGTTCCCGAGCGATTTCCTTGGACGTGAGATGCGCCAGCACCAGCCGCAGGCAATCCCGCTGCCCATCATTGAGCCTGTCCACCGCCGCAACGGTCATGCCGGAAAAAGTCCTTCGATGGGAATGTTCGGAATATCGGTCGGATTCGATAGCGGCGCAAAAAGGCAGCCTATCGCTGACGAAAATTGCAGGCATCGCGCTCCATGCATCATATCTGGCCCCTGACTGCCCTATATTGACCGACTGATACGAGCGCTTACTCTAGCAGAACAAGGCCGTTTCGTGAAATCATTCATTTGGGTCGCCCTCGCGCCCCGGATAATATTTGGAGGGCGGATTGCTGTAAAGTCCGCTGGACTTGCGGCCGGGTTCAGGCCATCAACCTGAAAAAAGGAGAGAGCATGAGCGCAACACAGGCAGAGCCCCTGACCAATACCGGGCTGGCATATCGGTCCGGCGGCTATCGGAACTATGTCATCATTTCGCTGATGCTTCTTTACACGCTGAATTTCATCGATCGCATATTGATCGGCGTCGTCGCGCAACCCATTATCGAAGAGTTCCGGTTGCAGGATTGGCAATTCGGCCTGCTGTCCGGCTTCGGCTTCGCCCTGATGTACACGGTCATGGGCATTCCGATTGCCCGGCTTGCCGAGCACATGAACCGGGTCAGGATCATTGCCGCCAGTGTCATCCTATGGTCGCTGATGACTGCATTGTGCGGAATTGCCGGCAGCTTCCTCGCACTCCTCGTGTTCCGCATCGGCGTCGGCATAGGGGAAGCGGGCCTGACGCCTGCCGCCAATTCGATCATTTCGGATTATTTCCCGCCGCGCAGCCGCGCCCGGGCAATCGCCATCTATACCATGGGAATCACCCTGGGCGGCGTGCTGGCCAACGCCTTTGGCGGCCCGATCGCAGAGATGTTTTCGTGGCGGGAGGCGTTTCTGGCGCTGGGCATACCCGGAATAATTTTCGGTCTGATTTTCCTGTTCACCGTTGAGGAGCCTCCCCGCGGCTATGCCGATCCCCCCACCGCAACCAAGCCTCGGAAAATGGGCATCGGAGAGACAGTCCGGGAATTGTCGGCCAAGCGCAGCTTCTGGATCAACATGATCGCGGCCGCTCTGGTTGCCTTTGTCGGCTATGGCGTCAGCAATTTTCAGGTCGCCTTTTTCCAGCGCGTGCATGAACTGTCGATCTCGGAAGTCACGCTGCAGATAGCCGTTCCGCTCGGCCTGGCCGCCTCCTTCGGGGCTTTTTTTACCGGCTATCTGACCGAGAAAATGAGCGGTCGCTATCCCAATGTGGTCGCCTGGCTCCCGGGCGTAATGCTGATCGCATGCGTGCCCTTCTACTGGATCGGCTTTACCACCGAGAGCGTGCCCCTGGCGCTGATCGTGCTGCTGTTCGCCGCCATCCTGCATTACGGTTATCTGGGTGCCCAATATACGATCTGCCAGGGGGTTGCGAGCGCGCAATCGCGGGCAACCGCCGTCGCGCTGTTCCTGTTCATCGTCAACCTCATCGGCTATGGCTGCGGTCCTCTCGTCATGGGGATTGCCAGTGACATGCTGATGACCGCTCATCTGGCGGGTTCCCAGTTTGCCGCCGAACTGACCGGCCAGATGTGCAAGGGCCGCCCGGAAGATCTGGTTGCAACGCTGGGTGCGGCCAGGGCCGGGGCCTGCCTGACTGCAAGCGCGGAAGGCCTGCGCTGGGCGATGATCTATATCGTCAACATCTTCCTGATCGCCGGTGCCATGTATGTCTATATGTGCAAGACGCTGCAGGAAGACCTTGTTGCGAAGATGAACTGACCGCCATGTCTCGTCCGGAAGCCTGGAAGCTGATCGCCGAAAATTATCCCGTGTCCGTAGTCACCCAGACGCGGTTCCAGGATATCGATCCGAACCGGCATCTCAACAATGTCGCCTTTGCGTCAATGTTCGAGAATGCCCGGGTACGGCTGAACCGCAACCTGCGACCCTGGGCCGACCGGCCGCGGAACGAGCGGAGCATGGTGGCGGCGGTGACGATCAACTATTTGCGCGAGGGCCACTATCCCGATGATGTCGAGATCAGCTCCGGAGTGAGCAGGATCGGGACGTCGAGCTATGTCATCAGCCAGGCGATGTTCCAGAACGGCCAGTGCATCGCCACCTGCGATTCGGTGATCGTCTGCCGCACCGATGGCGAGGGCAAGCCGCTGCGACCAGAGGTCCTGGCCGAACTGGAGAAGATGCGGACAACCGGTTAGCGCCTTCGGATCCAACGGTCCGTTCGCACTGAGCCTGTCGAAGTGCCTAAGGCCTAAGCAGGTCCTTCGACAAGCTCAGGACCAACGGCATTCAACTACAAACCCCGATTCAGTCGGTGAAATTCGCGGCCCGCTTCTGCATGAAGGCCATCACCGCCTCGACCTGATTGGGCGTACGGCTGACCTGTTCCTGGCCGACCGATTCCATCATCAGGATTTCGTCCTCGTTCATGTCGGGGAGCTTGTTGATCAGATCCTTGGCCAGTTGCACCGCCTGCGGATGCTTGCTGGCAATCTCGGTCGCGATTTCCATGGCCTTGGCACGGGGATCATCCGAAAGATGGGTGACGAAACCCAGTTCCTTGCCTTCCTCCCCGGTGAATATCCGGTTGGTATAGGTCAGTTCGCGCAGGATATCGTCGCGGACAAAACTGCGCCAGGTGGTGAAGCTGCCCATGTCGGGGATCAGGCCCCAGCGCATCTCCATGATCGACATCTTGGCATCGGGGGCGACGACGCGGATATCGGCGGCGCTGGCGAATTGCAGACCGCCGCCGAGGCACGGTCCGTGGATCGCGGCAATCACCGGAGCCTTCAGCTTGCGCCAGAGCAGCACGATATGCTGATATTTGTTGGCATTGCCGAATGTGCGTTCGGTCAGGGTGCTGGCCAGCGGCGATTTGTCGCCATCCTTGCTCGCTTCGGTGGCGGCGGCAGCGGACGCGGCAAAGGCACCCATGTCGAGTCCGGCGCAAAAGGCCCTGCCCTCGCCGGACAGGACGATGGCTCTTATGCCGTCCATCGCCGCCAGCTTCTCGCCCGCCGCGACGATCGCGTCGATCTGCTCGGCGTCCAGCGCGTTCATCTTGTCCGGCCGGTTGAAGCGGACATCGGCGATATGATCCTTGACGGAAATGGTGACGCGTTCTGACATATTACATCCTTTGCTCTTTCCCGTTCGCTTCGAGCGAAGCCGGGATGCCTGATTGTCCCCAGCGTGTCTCGACTGCGCTCGACACGAACGGAAATGAAGATTCGATCCTTGATCAGCCCTGTTTAATCGCCCAATTAACAAGCGGCAACTGGTCATTGCCAAAATACATCCGTTCACCGTCGCCGAAAGGCACGAAAATGCTAGGCGAGCCATAGGCACCGCGGGCAATTGCCTCTTCGGTATTGGCGCGCAGCCGGTCCTTGATCGCCTGCTGCTGCGTCTGCTCGGCGAGTGCCGGACCGTCGAGACCGACTTCATTGGCAATCGCTATCAGGACTTGCGGGTCATCCAGATTGCGCTGCTCGCCATAATAGGCGTTGAAGGCCGCGGTTGCGAACTTGTGCAGCGCCGGCTGGTTCTCCTCCAGCGCGCAGCAGATCCGCATCGCATGCACCGACTTGACCGGATGATGTTCGCTCGGAAAATTCATCGGCAGGCCGGCCAGCGCCGCCCAGTCCTTGAGCACGCGAAAGCTGTGGACGAATTTGCGATTGTCGGGATTTTCCCGCGCGGCATAGACGTCCTGGTTGACGGCGTTGAAGACGCCGCCAACCAGAAACGGCTTCCAGACGATGGCCGCACCATTGTCCCTGATGATCGGCTGGATATTGTGGAATGCCAGGCAGGTCCAGGGGGACGAGAGGTCGAAATAGAAGTCGATTGTTTTCATAGGTCAGTTCCCTTTGTTCATTGCCGTGTTCCGCACTGGATGCGGAACCCTGGCGGTGAGCGCCTTGCCTCCGGAGCTCCGCATCAAGTGCGGAGCACATCTCGCCAGTATTACTCCTCCAGCCCGAACAGGGTCTTGCGCACCTGCGCATCGTCCTGCGGGTTACGATTGATCCTGTCGCGGCCGAGCGCCATCCCGCGGCGCAGGCCTTCGCGCTGCTTGAGCGTCTCGTACCAGCGTTTGAGGTCGGAAAAATCGTCAAGATAGATTTCCTGCCGCCTGTAGGTCTGTACCCAGGGGAAGCAGGCCATGTCGGCGATGCTATAATCCTCTCCTGCCAGATAGTCATTATCCGCCAGCCGCCGATCCATCACGCCGAACAGGCGCAGCACTTCCTTGCGATAGCGCTCGGTGGCATAGGCGATCCGCTCCGGTGCGTAGAGCTTGAAATGACCATGCTGGCCCATCATCGGCCCAAGCCCGCCCATCTGCCACATCAGCCATTCGGTCGCGGCAATCCGGGCGCGCAGGTCATGGGGCAGAAATTGCTCCGCCTTGTCGGCCAGATAGAGCAGGATCGCGCCGGTCTCGAACACGCTGACAGGCTCGCCGCCATCAGCGGGATCATGGTCGACAATTGCCGGGATTCGGTTGTTCGGGCTGATCGCCAGAAATTCCGGCGTGAATTGCTCCCCTGCCCCGATGTTGACCCATCTGACATTATAGTCGAGCCCGCACTCCTCGAGCATCACGGAGATTTTCCAGCCATTGGGGGTCGGAGCGAAATAGAGATCGATCATGCCTGCCTGCCATTCTCGACAAACTTTACAAACTTGACAGGGTTATGATCTGAAATCCGGTCCGGGGCGATTATCGGCCCACTCGCCGTGAAAAACGGGTATAGCTGGTTGTTCATCATCGTGACCCAACTTGGCATAAAAGCATGGCTGTAGGACAGCAAAATATGACAGTGGCTGCATTCGACAGGGCTCCACAACCTGCCCCAAAAGGCAGATGTGCAGAGCCCGCTGCCGGTCTATTGCCATCCGATCGCCGTTCGGAATGGAAAGCGTGCATCCGATCGGCAGGAACGGGAAGGCCCTATATGCGCAAGACATTTGTGGACCTGCGGATACTGCCTTCCCTGCCGCACTGGCTCATCCCCTCTGCCCTGGCCCGAATATCTATCCTGTACCTGTGGCGGCATCGCCGTTGGCCAAACTTGCTTGATCCCAGCCGTTTTTCCGAGCTCGTCCAGCTGCGCAAGCTGAACGACCGCGACCCGATGATGCCGCTGATGGCGGACAAAATCGCGGCCAAGCAGCATGTCGCCGAGAAGCTGGGTCAGGAATGGATCATCCCGACATACTGGAGCGGCCGGGTCCTGCCCGAGCATCCGTCATGGCCCTATCCCTTCATCCTCAAGGCGAGTCATGGCTGCAACCAGAATATCATCTGCCGCAATCCGGCGGACTGGAAAAAAGCGCGGCGGCGGTCGGCGAAATGGCTGCGCAGGCCCTATGGCCTGTGGCTGGACGAATGGGCCTATCGCAACATTCCGCGCAGCTATATCGTGGAGCCCTATCTGGGCACCGATAGCGCGGTGCCAGTCGACTATAAAATATATGTGTTCAACGGCATCGCCACGCTGATCCAGGTCCACCTGAACCGCTATTGCGATCACCGCTGGATCCTGTTCGACCGGCAATGGAAGCAGGTGTCACGACTCGGCGACGCCAATCCGCCTCCGGCCCCGGCCAATCTGGTGAAAATACTGGATAGCGCGGAGAAGGTCGCCGCCGAGTTCGATTTCGCGCGGATTGATTTCTATGAAATTGCCGGAGAGCCGAAATTTGGCGAAGTCACCTTCTATCCCGGGTCCGGGCTTGATCCGTTTGACCCGCCGGAACTCGATTCCACGATTGGCGCGCTGTGGTTGGCCGGGTCCGCCAGCCCCCCGCAACGCCAGTATTCCGCCGGTCAGTGGCAGCCGAAAACGGCCTGACCGCACGACGCGCTCGTCATGCCGTTCAACGGCGTTCAACCCGGAAAGTCGATCAGCCCTTGCTGAGGAATTTCTTGATATTGCGCGCGGCCTGGCGGATGCGCTGTTCATTCTCGACCAAAGCGAGCCGGACAAAGCCTTCGCCTTCATCGCCAAATCCTGGACCCGGCGCCACCGCGACGCCCGCTTCGGCGATCAGCCGCTTGGAAAATTCCATCGAGCCCAGATGCCTGAACTGTTCCGGAATCGGTGCCCAGGCGAACATGCTCGCTTCCGGCGGCGGGATGTCCCAGCCGGCACGGCCAAAGCTTTCCACCATGATATCGCGCCGTTTCTTGTAGAGGGCGCGATTTTCATCGATAATATCCTGCGGTCCGTTGAGCGCGGCCGTTGCTGCCACCTGGATCGGGGTGAAGGCACCATAGTCCAGATAGGATTTCACCCGCGTCAGTGCGCCGATCAGCTGCTGGTTGCCGACCGCGAAGCCCATCCGCCAGCCGGGCATGGAATAGGTCTTGGACATGCTGGTAAACTCGACCACGCAATCCTTCGCGCCCTCGATCTGCAGCATGGACGGAGTCGGCGTATCGCCGAAATAGATCTCGGCATAGGCGAGATCGCTGATCACCCACAGCTTGTGCTCGCGCGCAAAGTCGACGACCTTCTGATAGAAATCGAGATCGGCGACATAGGCGGTCGGGTTGCTCGGATAGCCCATTACCAGCACCGAGGGCTTTGGCACGCTGTAGCTCATCGCATATTCCAGCCGGGTGAAGAAATCCGGGCCCGGTGCAGCGGGAATCGAGCGGATCGCGGCCCCGGCAATGATGAAGCCGAAGGTATGGATCGGATAGGAGGGATTGGGTGCCAGCACGACATCGCCGGGCGCGGTGATTGCCTGGGCGAGATTGGCCAGCCCCTCCTTCGAGCCGAGCGTCACGATCACTTCGCTTTCCGGGTCCAGATCCACGTCAAAGCGGCGCTTGTAATAGGCGGCCTGCGCCTTGCGCAGCCCCTTGATGCCTTTCGATGCCGAATAGCGGTGTGCGGTCGGATCATGGGCCGTCTCGCACAGCTTGTCGATCACATGTTTCGCCGGCATGCCGTCGGGATTGCCCATGCCGAGATCGATGATGTCCTCCCCGCGCGCGCGCGCTTCCGCCTTCATCGCATTCACTTCAGCGAAGACATAGGGCGGCAGGCGTTTGATGCGGTAAAATTCTTCGGACATTATCGGTCGTTTCTTGCATTAAGTTATCAGGAGCGGTCGCTTTGCGTAATTTTAATGCGAATGTCGAGACCTTGTGTGTCCTGGCAAGGCTTGCGAGGCGATTTCAGATCAACCGGTTCGTCCCTCGCAAAACCGTCTGGCTGGCGCTGCCGCGCAAGGCGGTTGACCTGGCGCGGATCGTGTCGAGGAAATGCCATGTCGAAACGGCTTTCTCGGGGGTCAGTGCCACGCTCATATAGCCGCGGTTGGACGGGTCGGTCCACTGCAGCTGGCTGTTGGTTTCCCGCAACGCCCGGGCGGCGACCTCAGGGCTGGCTCCCGACAGGTAGGATTCGAGACCCGGTGAGGTCACGCTGTGCCCGCCAAATTCGACACCCGCCTGGCCATCACCGGTTGCCAGATTGAATGCCCAGCCATTGTGGCTGTCGCCCGACAGGACGATCAGGTCGGCATCGGCTGCCTGCGCGCCCTTCAGGGCGCGCTCGCGCGCCCGCGGATAACCGTCCCAGCTGTCGAAATTGATCGGCAGACCCATTTCTGCGGCCAGGGCGCCCACGGCCAGCCGCTCCTTCGCAAAGGCCGGTGCCTCGGGGGCAATCCAGTTGATCGCCTCCTGCGGCAGCTTCAGCTCGCCCATCACGCATTGCTGCGACCAGACCTGCCATTTGGTACCCGACGCCTTTGACCGGCGCATCGCCGAGAATAGCCAGGCCTGCTGCTCGCCGCCGATCATTTCGCGGGCCGGATCCTGCCAGACAGTGTCGCGGAAGGTCTCGATCACCTTCTGGATATCTTCCCGCCCCTTGAGCGCCGCACCCAGATCGAGCTGCTTGTCCCGCGCGCCGATTCGGCTTTCAGTCACGAACAGGGTCGCGAGATCGCCGATCTGATATTCGCTCCAGCGCGGCAAGCCATAATCCTTGTCGCTGACCGGCATCCATTCCCGGTAGACGCGCTCGGCGATCCGCTTGCGCGCCTCCCAGTCGCCTTCGCTGGCATCGTGATTTTCGGCACCATTCTCATAGGCGTCGTTGGCAAATTCATGATCGTCCCACATCGTGATCATCGGCAGCACCTGGTGCAGCCGCTGCAGGTCGGGATCCTTGCGATAGGCCGCATAGCGCAGCCGATAATCGGCAAGCCGAATGATTTCCGAGGACGGGCTAATCATTCTCCCGGCCAGAGCCTGCTCCTTCGATGGATAGGTTCCGACCGGATATTCATATATATAATCGCCGGTATGCACCATCAGGTCCAGCTCGCGATTCTGGGCGGCGTGGGCATAGGCGTTGAAATAGCCGAATGGCAGGTTGGAACAGCCGACCACGCCGATATTGAATTGCGCCGTCGACCCTTCCGGCAGGGTCCGGGTGCGACCGACCATTGACCTGGAACCGTCGGGCCCGATGAAGCGATAGAAATACCAGCTGTTCGGGTCGAGGCCATGGGCGGTGATCTTGGCGATATGGTCGCGATCGGCCAGCGCCTCGACTTCGCCGGCAATCTTTGCACCGGAAAAGTCTCCGTTCGCGGAGATTTCCGCCGTCAGCTTCACATCGCCATTGCCGACATAGCGGGTCCAGAGCAGTATCGAGTCCTGCGAGGGCTCGCCGCTGGCGACGCCATGGGTAAAGCCCTTTGCGCCGATCAGCGCCGCCGATGCCGGGACCCCGAGCGCACCGAGGCCGAAAGTTCCCAGCGCCATCAATTGGCGGCGATCGATGTTCATGGTCATGTGTTTATCCCAAAATGCCTAGAGCCAGCAAAATAACGAAGAATAAAGTCAGGCTGATGACGGTGAAGGTCAGCAGGAAGGACACCCGGACCAATGCTTCCGGCCGGGACATCTGATAGGCGTGGCGCAGCTGCCGGTACATGTGAAAGACCGGATAAATCAGCAGCAACCATCCCCAGACAGTGACGCTGACACCCAGAGCCGCAAGAATCGCGCAACTGATGAACAAAAGCGACATGAAGCTGATCGAATAGGTGGTGAAGACGGCATGATCGTAAAAATGATAGCCCCGCCGCCCGATGGTGGTCAGCCAGACAAAGGGCAGGGAAATCGGGATCAGCAGCCAGGCAAATTTATAACCATTGGCTTTCAGTTTGTAGATCAGCAAGCTGGGATTGCTGTTCGCCTGCTCTATTCCGCTCATCAACTTGCGACCGAATGCCGATTGCTTCCATCCCTCCCAATTCCGAAAATTGTCGCCGGTCTGGATGATATTGCCAGCACCATTGCTGTCGGGCAAATTGCCGGACATATCGGAGCCATTATCCATTCCCACTTCAGGGTAAGGCAGCTCGTCAAGCGTCATCGATGCCATGACATTGCGGGCACGCTTATTGTCGAGAATTTCCTCGCGCAAGGCTGCTGCTTCCGCTGAGCTCTCTGGCTTGGTCGCCAGTTCGGCCTCGGCGGCCTGTATCTTTTTCTCCAGCTCGCCGGATTCGACCGCAACCGTTTCCGGAAAACTGCCAACGCCATTGGCCCCGGCCAGATTGCCGGCACCCGAAAATGGCGTTCCAATGAAGGAAAACACGGCAAACATCATGAAGACCGAAAACAGGAACAGCGCCATGGGCGAGATGAATTTTGCCCGTTCGCCGTGGATGTAACGCCGGGTCAGTTCCCCGGGCTTCCAGGCGAGCATCGGCAGCGTCCGCCAGAATTTTCCTTCAAAATGCAATACGCCGTGCAGGATGTCGTGCCAGAAGGCCCCGATTGAGCGGTGGACATGCAGCGGCTGTCCGCAGTTGCCGCAAAAACGACCGATGACCGGCGCGCCGCAATTCAGACATTTGCCGGCGACCGCGCCCTCGGCCCGGACCAGCCGACCTTCCGCGTCCACTGCCCTGGCGATCAGACCACCCTCGACAGCAGTTCCCAGTGCTTCCAGTTCCTCAGACATTGATGCAGTTTTGGCCTATTCGATTGATAAGGCAAGCGGGTTTTTCGGCATGATCGCAAAAGGATAACGGCAATTGCAATCTCCTCGCACGCCCGGGCCTGCAACCCGGATAGCCACTGGCATTTTTCGCCCTGTACATCGGCGGCTGGTTTCGCCAGATATCGGCCCATGGAACTGAATCTGAAAAACAGGATCGTGCTGGTTACGGCCGGCAGCAAGGGCATCGGACTGGCAACCGCAGCGGGATTTCATGCCTGTGGCGCGAAAGTGGCAATCTGCGGGAGATCGCAGGACAGGCTGGATGCCGCGGCTGCGCAAATGCCGGGTTGCCTGGCGCTGACCGGGGATGTGTCCGTGTCGCAGGATATCGAGCGGGTCGTCCAGGCCGTGACAGCAGAATGGGGCAATATCGACATTTTGGTGAACAATGCCGGCGGGCCACCGCCCGGCCTGTTCGCGGATCTGGCGGACGAGGACTGGGACAAGGCGATAGAATTGACCCTGATGTCCGTCATCCGGGCGACGCGGCTGGTGCTGCCGCATATGCGGGCCCAGAAATGGGGCCGGATCATCAATATCTCGTCCTCCGGTGTCAAGCAGCCGGTTCCCGGACTCACGCTTTCCAACAGCATCCGCATGGCGGTCCTCGGCTGGGCCAAGACCCTCGCCAATCAGGTGGCGGCCGACAATGTGCTGGTGAATACGGTCTGCCCCGGCTTCACCCAGACCGATCGGGTCGCACAAATCCTCGAGCAGCAATCGGCCGCTTCCGGCAAGAGCATTGACGAAATCGCCGCTGCGCTCGCGGCGCAGATCCCGATGCAGCGGATCGGCCAGCCGGAAGAAATCGCCAATCTGGCGGTGTTTCTGGGATCGGATGCCGCCAGCTACATCACCGGCACCGCGATCCAGGTGGATGGCGGTTCGGTGCAGGGCTACTGAACAAATCGCATGCCAGAAAGCGGGCGTTTGCTTCCCGCGGCACAACTGATCTTTCCCGCCGGCCAAAAGCCCGCTAGGGGGCGCGGATGACCGCAGAAAAACCAAAACTCATCATCCGCATGGCGGAACTGGAAGATGCCAGAAAAATCTCCGCCCTGTCCCGCAAGGTCTATGGCAAGGGCGAGAATTACACGACCGAGGAAGTGCGCGGCCAGATCAACAATTTTGCCGAGGGGCAGCTGGTCGCGGAATATGAAGGCAAGATTGTCGGCCATTGCGCCACCTTCCAGATTTCCGAGAAAACCGCACGCCGGGCCCATAGCTGGTCCGAAATTACCGGAGGCGGCTTTGCCGCTCGCCATGATCCCAATGGCCAGATTCTCTACGGCATGGAAGTCAGCGTCGACCCGGATTACCGTCGGCTGCGTATCGGCCTGCGTTTCTACAAGGTCCGCCGGGAATTGTGCCAGCATCTCGGGCTGAAAGGGATCATTTTTGGCGGACGGATGCCCGGCTATGCGCGCCGCAAGCGCAAATATCCCGACCCGGCGGACTATCTGGCTGCCGTGGTCGACAAGCAGTTTCGGGATCCGGTGATCAATTTTCAGCTGAACCAGGGATTCGTTCCGATCGGCGTGCTGAAGGACTATATGCCGAGCGACACCCCGTCGGGTGGCCATGCGGTGCATATGTTCTGGGAAAATCCGCTCGCCGCCGATGCCAAGCTGCTCACCCAGACGCCGCATGACCGGCTGCCGCAATCGGTGCGCGTGGCGACCGTCCAGTTCCAGATGCGCAAGATCGCCTCGCAGACCGAATTCGAGGAACAGGTCGAATATTTTGTCGACGTGGCGGCTGATTATGGCGCCGACTTCGTGACATTTCCGGAACTGTTCACCCTGCAGCTGCTCTCGCTGGAAGGCGAGAAGCTGGAGCCGGCGCAGGCGATCGAGAAGATCGCCGAATATACCGACCGGTTCAAGGAGTTTATGGAGAAGCTGGCGGTTTCCTATCATATCAACATCATCGGCGGCTCCCACCCGACGCGCATGGAAAATGGCGATATCCGCAACATATCCTATGTCTTCCTGCGCAGCGGTGCGATCTATACGCAGGACAAATTGCACCCGACGCCCAGCGAAGTGCGTTGGTGGAACATCAAGGGAGGCTTTGGCGCCGAGGCGATTCCCACCGACTGCGGGCCGATCGGAGTGATGATCTGCTATGACAGCGAATTTCCGGAAATGGCGCGGCATCTGGTCGATCAGGGCGCGATGATCCTGTTCGTTCCCTTCTGCACCGACGAACGGCGCGGCTATTTGCGGGTGCGCTACTGCTGCCAGGCGCGGGCGGTGGAAAACCAGTGCTATGTCGTGATGTCCGGCGTCGTCGGCAATCTGCCCAATGTCGAGAATATGGACATCCACTATGCCGAAAGCGCGATCCTGACGCCATCAGACTTCCCGTTCGCGCGCGACGGTGTCGCCGCGGACACGGCCCCCAATACCGAAACCATCGCCCTTGCCGATCTGTCGATGACCAGCCTGCTGACCAGCCGGCAATCCGGTGCAGTACAGAATCTGAAGGACCGCCGCTTTGACCTCTATCGGGTATTGTGGAAGGGCTAGACCCGTCCGCCAGCATTCTCGGGCGGCCGCAAGGCGAAGCACCCTTTCCCTGTGCAAGACGATCGGGAAAGGCAGGATTTCTCTCGGCAGCGCCTTGGGAACAGGCTTCTGCGCGGAGCAGGACGGGGCTTTCGAACGCCGGCCAGAATCGCTGGACTGCGATGCAACGATCGCCGCGGCCATATGCTAGTCCGGATCGACAGTTTTGCACCAACAGGGCCGCTGGCGTGATTTAATCGCGCGATTGACATGCGGCATGTCTTCTGTTCTGCATCAGGAAAATATTCTGCAGGAGAGAAAAATGTCGGTCGTCACTACGGAAAAGCAGCACAATGTCCTGGTCATCGTCTCGAACAATCCTCCGGTGAATGCGCTCGGCGCGGCCGTGCGCCAGGGACTGGTAGACGGGATCGATCAGGCGCTGTCGGACGACGAGATCGAAGCGGTGGTCATCCGCTGTGAAGGACGGACATTTTTTGCCGGAGCGGATATCACGGAATTCGGCAAGCCGATGACCGGCCCCAATCTTGCAGATGCGCTCGACCGGCTAGAGGCCAGCAGCAAGCCGGTCGTGGCGGCGATCCATGGGACGGCCCTGGGCGGCGGTTGCGAGGTGGCCCTAGCCTGCCATTACCGGGTCGCCGTGCCGTCAGCGAAAATGGGCCTGCCCGAGGTCAAGCTGGGCCTGATCCCCGGCGCTGCCGGAACCCAGCGCCTGCCGCGGGTGGTTGGCGCAGAAGCCGCCTTGCCGATGGTGGTGATCGGCAATCCGATTTCGGCGGCCAAAGCGCATGCCATCGGATTGGTCGACAAGATCGTTGGTGAAGACAGTCTCGCCGAGGATGCCATTGCCTTTGCCCGCGAACAGATCGGCAAGGCGCCGCCGCGCTCTTCCGAGGGCACCGCCAACCGCGATGGCGTAGAAAATCCCGCAATATTCGACGAATTCCGGCAAAAGAACGGTCGCAAGCTTCGCGGGTTCGAGGCGCCGGAAGCAGCGATTCAGGCGGTGAAGGCGGCAGGTGAGCTGTCCTATGCCGAAGGCGTGAAAATGGAGCGCGAACTGTTCACCAAGCTGATGACCGGTACCCAGTCGGCGGCCATGCGCCACTATTTCTTTGCCGAACGGGCCGCCAACAAGATTGACGGCATCGATCCGAAGATCGACCTTATCCCGATCAACAAGGTCGGCATATTGGGTGCCGGGACGATGGGCGGCGGCATCGCGATGAACTTCCTGTCGGCTGGCATTCCGGTGACGATCGTCGAACTGAAGGAGGATGCGCTGGACCGCGGTGGCGGCGTGATCCGGAAAAATTACGAAAACACGTCAAAGCGCGGCCGGATGACGGAGCAGCAGGTCGAGGATGCAATGGGAATATTGACCCCCAGCCTGTCCTACGACGATCTCGCCGATTGCGATCTGGTGATCGAGGCGGTGTTCGAGAATATGGATGTCAAAAAGGAAGTCTTCACCAAGCTAGATTCCATTGTCAAACAGGGTGCGATCCTTGCCAGCAACACCAGCTATCTGAATATCGACGAGATCGCGGCGGTGACCGGTCGCCCCGAATATGTCCTCGGGCTGCATTTTTTCTCGCCGGCCAATGTGATGAAATTGCTGGAAATCGTGCGCGGCGAAAAGACCGCCGACGACGTGCTGATGACGGCGATGAAATTGTCCAAGAAAATCGGCAAGGTGGCAGCGGTTTCGGGTGTCTGCCCCGGCTTTATCGGCAACCGGATGCTCAGCCCGCGCCAGCAACAGGCCAATCTGATGATCATGGAAGGCGCCAATTACTGGGAAGTGGACGATGTCCTGGTCGATT
>Ga0209346_1000406_pt1 | contig 40795 bp, 36 predicted proteins | sample AutmiccommunBRH9_FD_187381 | JGI IMG/M metagenome (GOLD analysis project Ga0209346, IMG submission 187381) | Deep subsurface microbial communities from Mt. Terri, Switzerland - Autotrophic microbial communities BRH/9 (SPAdes) (version 2) | ecosystem: Environmental > Aquatic > Deep subsurface >...
CGGATGTGGTGCTGCGTCATGGTGATCTGGTGACCATCCCGCTCGGCGACATGGGCTATAGCTATCGCCACTCGGACCTGCCCAAAGGGTCGATCGTCGTGAGCGCGACCTTCGTCGGCGAAAGCGGCGACCCGGAAGTCATAGGTGCCGAAATGAAGCGCATCGCCGAAGAACGCGAAGCCTCGCAGCCGCTGCGTACCAAAACGGGAGGCTCCACCTACAAGAATCCGGAAGGCAATAAAGCCTGGCAACTGGTTGACGAGGCCGGCTGCCGCGGCCTGCAGATCGGCCAGGCGCAGGTTTCGGAAAAGCATTGCAACTTCCTGATCAACCTGGGCGGCGCGACTTCCGCCGATATCGAGGCCCTCGGCGAAGAAGTCCGTGCGCGGGTCAAGGCCCATTCGGGCGTCGAACTGCAATGGGAAATCCAGCGGGTAGGGAACAAGGCATGACCGCAAAAGACAAAAAGCAACTCCATGTCGCCGTCCTGATGGGCGGCTGGTCGGCCGAGCGCGAAGTGTCGCTGACCAGCGGCAAGGGTGTGGCCGACGCGCTGGAGAAAAACGGCCACAAGGTGAGCCGGGTCGACATGGATCGCAATGTCGCGATCATCCTCGACGGCATCCGTCCCGATGTGGTGTTCAATGCCCTGCACGGCGTCCCCGGCGAGGATGGCACTGTCCAGGGCATGCTCGACCTGATGCAGATTCCCTATACCCACAGCGGGCTCGCTACCTCGGTGATTGCGATCGACAAGGAACTGACGAAGCAGCAGCTGGTGCCCGCCGGTATCCCGATGCCCAAGGGCAAGGTCGTCTCCAGCGCCAGCCTCTACGAGGCGGATCCGCTGCCCCGTCCCTATGTCCTGAAACCGGTCAACGAGGGTTCTTCGGTCGGCGTCGCGATCGTTACCGCTGACAGCAATTATGGCTGCCCGATCAGCCGCGAAGCGACCGGCCCGTGGCAGGAATTTGACGAACTGCTCGCCGAGCCGTTCATTCGCGGCCGCGAACTGACCACGGCCGTGCTGGGCGACAAGGCGCTGTGCGTGACCGAACTGAAAACCGCGCAGGGCTTCTACGACTATGATGCCAAATATACCGAGGGGCTGACCGAACATGTCTGTCCCGCTCAAATCCCGGCAGAGATCGAGAGACTCTGCCTCGACTATGCCCTGCGCGCACATCAGATTCTGGGCTGCAAGGGAACGTCGCGGACCGATTTTCGCTGGGACGATGAACAGGGGGCGGCTGGCCTGTTCGTGCTCGAAACCAATACCCAGCCCGGCATGACCCCGCTCAGCCTGGTGCCCGAACAGGCGCGGCAGATGGGCATCAGCTACGAACAACTGGTCGAGATAATCGTGAGAGAAGCGCTATGACAGCCACCCGGAAACATCGGCAGGCAAGAGGCAAGCCGCGCAAGCAGGCCAGGCGCAAGGTGCGGCAGGTCTCGATCTTCGACAAGATTTTGCGCGCCATGCCGGTCACCGAAGCCCAGGTGCAAAAGGGCCTGACCTGGGGCCTGGTTGGCGTGTTCATTCTCGGCGCGTTCAGTGTCGCCCATTATTCCGGCATCAATGACCGCATCAGGACCGAGGTCGCGGCGGCGATCGGCAAGGCGGGTTTCGAAGTCAAGCGGGTCGAGGTGACCGGCGTCAACCGCATCGACGAACTGAAGGTCTACGAGATCACGCTGGCCCAGAAGGATCGCTCGATGCTGCTGGTGGACATCGACGAAGTGCGCAAGGACCTGATGGCCAATGGCTGGATCAAGGACGCCCGAATCTCGCGCCGGCTACCCGACACGCTGGTCGTCGACATTATCGAGCGCGAACCGGTCGCGGTCTGGCAGAATCAGGGCCAGCTGTCGCTGATCGACAAGACCGGCTTTCCGCTGGAAAATATCACCCGGGAAGAAATTCCCGACCTGCCGGTAATCGTCGGCAAGAAGGCCAATCTGAAATTCACCCAGCTGGATGAACTGCTCGATGTCGCCCCGGCGCTGCGTCCGATGGTGACCGGCGCGACCTGGATCGGCAACCGCCGCTGGGACCTGGAATTCGACAGCGGCGAGACGCTGGCGCTGCCGGAAGGCGAGGAAACGGCATCGGCGGCACTGCTCAATTTCGCCCGCATGGATGGCGTCAACCGCCTGCTCGGACGCGGGGTCGTGCATTTCGACCTGCGCGATGCCGAGCGCGCCTATCTGCGGATGCCGCCCAAGGCACAAGCGGAAGATCCGGAAACTTGACCACACAGCAATATATGATCGCGGGGAAGGGCTAGACTCATGGCAGCACGGGTAGAAAAAATCTTCACATCCCTGGACATCGGATCGTCGAAGATTTCGGCGATGATCGCCGGGCGGATGGACAATGGCGAACTGACCGTTCTCGGCACCGGCCAGCGCGCCAGCAAGGGCGTGAAGCGGGGCTATATTGCCGATACCGAGACCACCGAAATGGACGTCCGGGATGCGGTCGAACAGGCAGAGCGCATTGCCGGCACGAATATCGACGATGTCTGGGTAAGCTTTTCGGCCGGCGGTCTGCAGAGCCTGCTGACATCGGTCGAAACCGAGCTGGGCGGCCACCGGATCGAACAGGATGATATCGACCTGCTGCTCGACGCCGGCCGCAACAGCATCGACCCGAAAGGCAAGATGGTGCTGCACGCGCAGCCCGCGCTCTATACGCTCGACGGTCTGAACGGAGTGAAGAAGCCGAAAGGCCTGCACGCCGACCGCCTCGGGGTGGACATCCATGTCATCCTCGCCGAAGCCTCGCCGGTCCGCAATATCGAGATGAGCGTCCGTGGTGCCCATCTCAACGTGAAATCCATTGTTGCCTCGCCGATTGCCGCGGGCACTGCCTGCCTCTCGCGCGAGGAACGCGAGCTGGGCGTGGCGCTCGTGGAAATGGGCGCGGAAGTGACCAATGTCTCGCTCTTCGCCGGCGGCATGCTGGTCGGCCTCACTACCTTGCCCTATGGCGCTGCCGATATTACCGACGATATCGCCTCGTCCTTCGGCTTGCGGCGCGCGCAGGCCGAGCGGATAAAATGCTTCTACGGCTCTGCCACCACCAGCCCGCGGGACAATCATGATGTCATAAATCTCGATCTCGACAAGAGCACCGATCATCCGGAGGAAGAGGGCCGGATCACCCGCGCCCAGCTGATCTCGGTCATCCGGCAGCGGCTGGATCATCTGATCGGCGAAATCGGCCGCTCGCTGAAGGATCTCGGCTTCACCGGACCGGTGGGCCGGCAGGTCGTGCTCACCGGCGGCGGCGCGGAACTCAAGGGCATTGCCGACTACGCCCAGTCCGCTCTGGGCCGCACGGTCAGGATCGGCCGTCCGACCGGCCTCAGCGCGCTTCCCGAAGCCCATAGCGGTCCCGCTTTTGCCGGTCTCGCCGGGCTGGCGCTCTATGCTTCGCAGGACCCCGTCGATCTGCGGTCGATGTCGGCCGGCCATCAGAATGTTCACAGATATGGCGGTTCCGCCGTGATCGGACGGCTGATGTCGGCGATCCGCGGAAATTTTTAAAAATTTGATGAAAAAAAATTAACTTTTCGGGTGATTCCCACAGTAAATTTGTGCAAAGCGTTAAACAAATATTACAGGACGATAAAATGTCTCGGGAGACAGTGAGATGAGTATCAATATTGGCCCACCGGAAGTCGAAGAACTGAAGCCGAAAATCGCGGTTATCGGGGTTGGCGGAGCAGGGGGCAATGCCATTGCCAACATGATCGCAGCGCAGGTCGAAGGGGTTGATTTCATCGTCACCAACACCGACGCGCAGTCGCTCAACAGCTCGACCGCCGAACGGCGTATTCAGCTCGGCCCCGACATTACTCAGGGTCTCGGTGCCGGTTCACGGCCCGAGGTCGGCCGCGCAGCAGCGGAAGAAACCATCGATCTTGTCGAGCAGGCGCTGGAAGGCACCCATATGTGCTTTATCGCCGCCGGCATGGGCGGCGGCACCGGTACCGGCGCTGCTCCCGTGATTGCCAAGGCCGCGCGCGACCGCGGCATCCTGACCGTCGGCGTGGTGACCAAGCCCTTCACCTTCGAAGGCACGCGCCGGATGCGGGCAGCCGAAGCGGGCATCGAGGAACTGCAGAAGAATGTCGACACGTTAATCGTCATTCCGAACCAGAATCTGTTCCTGGTCGCCAATCCCAACACCACCTTCAAGGAAGCCTTCCTGCTTGCCGACGAAGTCCTGCAGCAGGGCGTTCGCGGCATTACCGACCTGATGGTCATGCCGGGCCTGATCAACCTCGACTTTGCCGACGTGCGCAGCGTGATGCACGAAATGGGCAAGGCGATGATGGGTACCGGCGAAGCGGAAGGCGACGGACGCGCGCTCGAAGCCGCGGAGAAGGCGATCGCCAACCCGCTGCTCGACGGCGTGTCGATGCAGGGCGCCAAGGGCGTCATCGTCTCGATCACCGGCGGCGAGGACATGCGCCTGATGGAAGTCGACGAGGCCGCCAACCATATTCGCGAGCTGGTCGATCCGGACGCCAATATCATCTGGGGAAGCGCCTTCAATCCGAATCTGGACGGTCGCATCCGTGTGTCGGTCGTGGCCACCGGCATCGACAGCGACGGCAGCATGTCTTCGACCGCGCCGCCGGCATCCTTTGCGATGAGCAGTCCGGCAAGAAAGCCCGAGGAAGCGCCTGCTGTACCCAGTTTTGCGTCTTCCATCGCCAGCGACATCAGCGACACCAGCGAAGCGGAAGCTGTCGAGGAAACCGGAACCGGAACCGAAACCGAAACCGAAATGGAGCCGGAGCCACGCGCAGAAGCCGAACCGGAAGCGCCGGTGACTCCCGTCGCCACTTACGGTGATGATGACGACGAAGATATGGCCGCAAGGCCCTCCTTTGCTTCGCTGACGCCCGGCATTGCATCGGCAAAACCGGCTCCCGAAGAAGACGAGCTGGTGCTCGGCGACGAAGCGATCCAGCGCGATGATGCGGATGAAGCGGCCGTTAGCAGTTCGGCCAGCCGGGTACCCCCGGCACCGCGTGTCGCGACCGGCGGCGGGACCTTGTTCGAACGGATGTCCAATCTGACGCGTGGCGGGTCGAAAAGCGATGAGGACGACGATGGCGATGACGACAAGTCTCGCGATCCGCTAGACATCCCGCGCTTTTTGAATCGGCAGAACAACCAGTAGGGTCGGGTTCCGGTCACAGAGCTTGACCGGCTGATCGTGGGGCGCAAGGGAGTTTGTCTTTCGCGTGCCACCATTGACCTCGCTGGATAACGGGAACGATTGATTTTATGCACAATCATTCCTTTATAGAAATTGTGAAACATAGATTCAGATTTGTACTGGCATTGTCAGTTGTGCTCGCGGGCACGGCTGTGGCGCACCAGCCCGCCCATGCCCAAACCGGTTCCCAGTCCAGCAGCGAAAATCTGCAGGATGCCCTGCGCCGGATTGCGGTCGACTCGAACGATTCATCGGCTCTCGCCGATGCCGGCCTTGCAGCGCTCGAGATGGGCGATTTGCGCGCGGCGATCGGTTTTCTGGCCAAGGCTGACCAGATTTACGGATCGAGCGGCCGGGTCAAGGCCGGGCTCGGCAGGGCGCTGCTGGCCGAGGAAAATCCGTTTGGCGCGCTCCGCTATTTCGACCAGGCGGTTGCCAATGGCGTAGCGGCCCGAGAAATTGCCGCTGATCGTGGTCTTGCCTATGACCTGATCGGACGGAACCGGGATGCCCAGAAAGACTATGAACTGGCGATGCGCTACGGCAGCACCGATCAGCTGATCAAGCGCTATGCGATTTCGCTCGGGATCAGCGGCGACGTTGAACTGGCAGAAGCGCAGCTCAACCCGCTGCTCATGAAAAGCGATCGCGACGCCTGGCGCAACCGGGCATTTATCTTTGCCATGAACGGCAGGAAAAAGGATGCAGAGGATATCGTCGAAAAGACGATGGAGCAGCGGATGGCGAGAGCGATCAAGCCCTTTTTTGAACGCATGCCCAAGCTGACAGCGGCGCAAAAGGCAGCTGCCGTGCATTTTGGCCATTTCCCCGCCAGCGAGAATGTCGGTGTTGATGTGGCGGCCGTGCAACTGGCATCCAATCTGGCTGTCCGGGGCGGCAACGGGCCCGATGCGGGTCTGATTCCTGTGGGAGAGGCACTGGGCGCGAATAGTGATCGCCCGCGGGTACTCGCCATGCCCGACAAGTCTCCGCGCCGGCGTCCCGGCGTCGCGGACCGCAGAATACCCGAACGGAAATCGAACCGGCGCGTGAAGAGAAGCGAGGTGGTGCAATTGTCCGCCAAGGAATTGCCCGCTCCGTCCGCTGCGGATTCCGGCCGTGCGACCAGCCTGGCCCGCGTCGACCGGGCATCGGCACCGCTCTCTGCGCCACCGCCACGGGCAGAGCCGGACCCTGTCCCGGGAAAGAGCCTGCCGAATCAGATCAAGACCACAGAAACCAGAGCAGCCAATAACAGCTCTTCCCCCGGTTTCGCCACCACGCTCGGGGTTGGTCAGCCGCCCGTGCTGGTGTCGCAAACCGTTGAGCGCAAGGTGGAAATCGCCGGTCGCCAGTCCGTGACCCAGGTCGAGCCAGTATCCCGGACCATCGCCCAGAGAGCCGCCGAGCCTGGCGCGGCCAGTCCCCCGGCAATCCCGACCCGGACCGGCGGGCCGGTAAATCTGGTCAATTTCGATCTGGCCCGGTCGGCTAAGGCCTCCGCAGACAGCGCGGCTGCGGCTGCGGCTGCGTCTGCAGGCAGCCGGCCGCTTGCCGAAATTATCAGCGGCATCAATATCCCGGAGCAGGAGACCAGAACCCAAGTGGTTCCAGTTGATCTGGACGAAATCGAGCCCGCCAAGCCAAAACCCAAAATCGTTGCCAAGCCTGTGGAGAAGACCCCGGTCAAACCCAAAGAGCCCGAGCATCCCAAACGCTACTGGGTGCAGATCGCTACCGGCTCCAATCTCAATGCGCTGAAATTTGACTATAGACGGCTCACGAAGAAGCATCCGGATCTGTTCAAGGGGCAGAAGGGCTGGACCTCGCCATGGGGTCAGACCCGGCGAATGGTGATCGGCCCGTTCGATGACTTCAAGGCGGCAAAGGCCTTTGAAGCCGACTATCGCAAGGATGGCGGTGACGGTTTTGCCTGGGCCAGCGCCGATGGTGTCGAGGTCAACGAGCTGACCAAATGATATCGCTGCAAAGCTATGCCAGCAATCCGGCACACAGCCGGGGCCGGCAGCATGATGAAAAGCGCGATGTCACGCGCGGTCCGCGCGATGATTTTCAGCGCGACCGCGACCGGATCATCCATTCGATCTCCTTCCGCCGCCTGCGCCACAAGACCCAGGTGTTCGTGGCTCCCGACGGCGATCATTACCGGGTCCGCCTGACTCACAGTCTCGAGGTGGCCCAGATTGGCCGGACGCTGGCGCGCGCCCTCGGCCTCAACGAGGACCTCACCGAGGCCCTGTGCCTCGCCCATGATATCGGCCATCCGCCGTTCGGCCATGCCGGCGAGGATGCGCTGGAAGAGGCGCTCGCCGACTTTGGCGGCTTCGATCACAACGCGCAGACCATTCGCACCCTGACCCTGCTGGAAACGCCCTATCCGCGCTGGAACGGCCTCAATCTGACCTGGGAGATGCTCGAGGGGCTGGCCAAGCACAACGGACCTGTCGACCAGCCGACCTGGGCGCTGGCCGCGGCCAATGACGCGCTGGCGCTCGATCTGCACAGCTGGCCTTCGCTGGAGGCGCAGATCGCGGCGATTGCAGACGATATCGCCTATGACAATCATGATATTGACGACGGCATGCGCGCTGGACTGCTGACGCTCGACCAGTTGCTCGAACTGCCCTTCATTGCCGAGCGCTGGCAGGCGATCCGCAACCGCTTTGCCGATGTCTCGCCCGACCGGCTGTTGCCGGAGCTGATCCGCGACCAGATCGGGCTGATGGTCAATGATGTGCTCGACACCACCCGCGAGCGGATCGAACGGCTCGATATTCGGTCGGTGGACGACGTGCGCCAGGCAGACCAGATGATCGGTGGCTTCTCCGATGCCATGGCGGAAAAGGAACGCGTCCTGAAACGGTTCATGTACGACAATCTCTATTATCATCCCGAGCAGATGGCGGCGGCGGAAGAAGGCAAGCGGATGATCGCCGATCTGGTGAAAGCCTATCGCGAGCAGCCGCAACTGATGCCGATGGACTGGGCTTCGGCCTTGCCCGAGGCAGAACCGGCGCGGATCCGCCATATTGCCGACTTTCTCGCCGGGATGACCGACCGCTACGCCCGGAACCGGCACGCGGAAATATTTGGGGCCATTCCCGGTCGGAATTGATGCTGTCACCCCAGTGAAGGCTGCGGCCAAATCCAAATTTACGAGTTTCCCAAATATTGGTTTGGATAGCAGCCTTCGCTGCTATGACGGCTTATCAATAGACAGACTGAGGAACCCTGACCATGGCCGACAAAATCCTGATCGTCGGTGCCACCGGCCTGATCGGCGGGCTGCTGACCCGCAAGCTGGTCGGGCAGGGCAAGGACAGCCAGCTCCATCTGCTGCTGCGACGCCCGTATCGCGAGGATGTCGGCAAGGCAAAAGTCCACGTCCAGCTGCAGGAAAACTGGCCGGCGACCATAGCGAAGATCAAGCCCGATATTGCGGTTTCCTGCCTCGGCTCGACGATTAAAAAGGCGGGATCGAAGGAAGAATTTGCGGCGGTCGACCGCGATCTGGTCGGCGTGGTGGCGGCTGCGGCCAAGGCGGCAGGGGCGCGGCAATTTATAGCGGTCTCGGCAACCATGGCGGACAGCAGCGCGTCGAACTTCTACCTGAAGACCAAGGGTGAAGCCGAAGAGCTGCTCCGCGCGCAGCGATTCGAGCGTCTCGACATTATCCGCCCCGGCCTGCTGCGCGGCGAGCGGGTCGGCGAAAACCGGATGGGCGAAAGCATCGCGATTGCCGCAAGCCCGGTCTTCGACCTGCTGCTGCACGGCAAGTTCCGCCGCTACCGATCGATCCTGGCCAGTGACGTGGCAGAGGCGATCATGGCGTTGATGGGGAAGAGTATCTCGGGAACCTATGTCCACGAGAATGATGCGATCTGGGGGATGGTCTGAAATCGGCTGGCCCTCCCCTTTGCCAAGGCATACCGATCGGGTGCCCCGGCGGAGACGGGGGGCTGGTCCGCCTGACGTTCGATCCCCGAACGCGGTTTGGATTCCAGTCGTCGCTAAAATGACGATCCAATTTATTCTGCACCGCACAACAGAATCGTTGACTCCGCCCACCCACTGATCCACTCATGAATCTGCTTTTGATCACTGTCGTCGGGCAAGGATCAAGAGATGTTGCGGGAGAGCGTTTTTCTGTCCCACAGATCGAAAGGCCGCCGAAGGAGCAACCGCCCCGGAAACTCTCAGGCCAACGGACCGCAACCTCTCACAAGCACTCTGGAAAGAGTTCGCGTTGGCTTAGCCAGGGCGGGCCACCGAAGGGGTAAGTTTTCGTCGCTATCGCGACGGCGGGTTGTCCGCCGAAGCCTTGGCGAAGGAGGATGAAACTCTCAGGTTCCGTGACAGAGGGGGCAGTTTTGCAGGGCTTTGCTGCGGGCTGTCTTCTTGATGCGGAAAAAATATGAGTGAAACCATCGAAAATTTCCTGGAACTGCCGCTCGGCGACTGGCATCGCGGCTTGGGTGCGCGCATGGTGCCGTTCGCCGGCTATGAAATGCCGGTGCAATATGAAGGGGTTATGGCCGAACATATCTGGACCCGTACCGAAGCGGGCCTGTTCGATGTTTCCCACATGGGCCAGCTGCGACTGAGCGGCGAGGGCGCCGCCGAAGCGCTGGAGAAAATCACGCCGGGCAACCTCTCGGCGCTGGCTCCGGGCAAGATTCGCTACACCTTGCTGCTCTCCCAGGATGGCGGCATTCTCGACGATCTGATGGTCACCAACAGCGGCGATCACCTCAATCTGGTGGTCAATGGCGCGACCAAGCATGACGATATTGCCTATTTGCGCGACCAATTGCCCGACCGCCTGACGCTCGACCATCTCGAGGACACGGCGTTGCTGGCGCTGCAGGGACCGAAGGCGGAAACGGCGCTCGCCCGGCTGGTACCGGATGCGGCCAAGCTTTATTTCATGGAGGCCGGATCGTTCGAATGGAACGGCATTCCACTCGGGATCAGCCGCTCCGGCTATACTGGCGAGGACGGTTTCGAGATTAGCCTGTCGGCCGGCCAGGCCGTGGCGCTCGCCAATGCGCTGACCCAGATGGACGAAGTGCGACCGATCGGCCTGGGTGCGCGCGACAGCCTGCGGCTGGAAGCCGGATTGCCGCTCTACGGCCATGACATGAACGCCGATATCCTGCCGGTCGAAGCCAATCTGAGTTTTGCCCTGTCGAAGGCGCGGCGCGAGGAAGGCAATTTCGCCGGTGCAGAGCGCGTACTCGCCCAATATCCGGACAAGGCAGACAAAAAACGCGTCGGTCTGTTCGTCGACGGTCGCCAGCCTGTGCGCGAAGGCGCCACGGTCATAGACGATTCGGGAGCGACCATCGGCATCGTGACCAGCGGCGGTTTCTCCCCCACGCTGCAGCGCCCCATCGCCATGGCCTATGTACCTATGAACCGGTCAGAAACGGGCTCCGCCATCACCGTCGAACAGCGCGGCAGGAAAATTGCCTGCACCGTTGCCGACATGCCCTTTGTGCCGCATCACTATCACCGCAAATCCAAGCCATAGATTGACAGGAAGAGGAAACGACCATGAGCCGATATTTTACCGATGAACATGAATGGGTCGAGGTCGAAGGCGACACCGCGACCGTCGGGGTCACCGACTATGCCCAGGAACAGCTGGGCGACATCGTGTTTGTCGAAGTGCCGGAAGTGGGCACCGAACTGGAACAGGGCGACGATGCCGCCGTCGTGGAATCAGTCAAGGCCGCATCTGACGTCTATGCCGCGGTTTCCGGCGAAGTGATCGAGGTCAACGAGGCGCTCGAGGACGAGCCCGGCCTGGTCAATACATCGGCCGAGGAAGACGGCTGGTTCTTCCGGCTGACGCTCTCCGACAAGGAAGAGCTCGACGACCTGATGGACGAGAAAGCCTACAAGGCGTTCGTCGACGGTTTGTGACCAATCGCCCCTCCTCGTTAGAGGAGGGGATCAAGGGGTGGCGGCGATGCGTCAGCGTCGCTCGCGCAGCGACAGGCGGTGCCAAACCACCCCAACCCCACCTTTGAAAAGGACGGGCTAAAGTGAAGGAAGACAAAAATGCGTTATCTCCCGCTGACTCCTGACGATAGGCAATCGATGCTGGCAAAGATCGGCGCGCATTCGGTCGATGACCTGTTCGTCGATGTTCCGGAAGAGGCCCGGCTGACTGGCCCGATCCGCGGTCTGCCGATGCACGCCGGCGAGATGGCGGTGGAAGCGCATATGAAGGCGCTGGCCAGGAAAAACCACGCCGCCGGCGACATGCCCTTCTTTCTCGGGGCCGGTGCCTATCGGCATCATGTTCCGGCGAGTGTCGATCATATCATCCAGCGCGGCGAATTCCTCACCGCCTATACGCCCTATCAGCCGGAAATTGCTCAGGGCACACTGCAGACATTGTTCGAATTTCAGACACAGGTCGCGCGCCTGTTCGGAGTCGATGTCGCCAATGCCTCAATGTACGATGGTTCGACCGCCTGCTGGGAGGCGATCACCATGGCCCGGCGGATCACCAAGCGCAGCAAGGCGCTGGTCTCGTCCGGCCTGCACCCGCATTATGTCTCTGTTGCCAGGACCATGGCGAAATTCACCAAGGATACAATCGTCTATGAGGCACCGCAGCTTGACGCAGCGACGGACGGCCCGAGCCTGCTCGATCAGATTGATGACGAAACCAGCTGTGTCGTCGTCCAATATCCCGATATTCTCGGCCGCATCGCCGACATGTCGGCGCTTGCCGAAAAGGCCAAGGCGCACAAGGCGCTGCTGATCGCCGTGGTCACCGAGCCGGTCGCGCTGGGTGCGATAATGTCGCCCGGCGAAATGGGCGCGGACATCGTGGTCGGCGAGGGCCAGTCGCTGGGCGTCGGCCTGCAATTCGGCGGCCCTTATGTCGGGCTGTTCGGCTGCAAGGAAAAATATCTGCGGCAGATGCCGGGCCGGCTGTGCGGTGAGACTGTCGACGCCGCAGGCAAGCGGGGATTCGTCCTGACCCTGTCCACTCGCGAGCAGCATATCCGCCGCGAAAAGGCGACCTCCAACATCTGCACCAACAGCGGCTTGTGCGCGCTGGCCTTTACCGCGCACATGACGCTGCTCGGCGAAAAGGGCCTGCGTCAGCTGGCGATGCTCAACCACAAGAAGGCGGTGCAGGCAGCGGACCGGCTGTCGGCCATCCCCGGCGTGAAGCTGATGAATAGCAGCTTTTTCAATGAGTTCACGCTGGTTCTTGACAAGGATGCGCGGCCGATCGTGCGCGCCCTTGCCGAACAGCGCGTCTTGGCGGGCGTGTCGCTCGGGCGCCTCTATCCGCAGGAAAAATCGCTCGCTCACGGGCTGATTGTGGCGGTGACGGAAACCGTCAGCGACGAGGATGTCGAGGCCCTGGCCACAGCGCTCGAAGGAGCATTGTCATGAGCATGCTTGCCGAAGGCCGCCCCACCAAACAGGAAGGAAATCTGACCATGCCCGAGCAAGCTGCCGTCACCACCCATACCGGCAACCGTGCGCTGATGGTCGACGAACCGCTGATCTTCGAAACCGGCTCTCCGCACCGTAGCGGCGTTGACCTGCCCGACGCTCCGCAAGTGGAAAGCCGCCTCGGCGGCCTCGACCGCAAGGCGCCGATCGCTGTACCCGGTCTGTCCGAAGCCGAGATGGTGCGTCACTATACCCGGCTCAGCCGCCAGAATTACGCGATCGATGTCGGCCTGTTCCCGCTCGGCAGCTGCACGATGAAACATAATCCGCGGCTCAACGAGAAAATGGCGCGGCTCAAGGGCTTTGCCGACATCCACCCGCTGCAGCCGGTGGAAAGCGTGCAGGGCGCGCTCGGCGTGATCAACGAGCTGGCCGTCTGGCTGATCGAGCTGACCGGCATGCACGGTGTGGCGATGACACCCAAGGCCGGTGCGCATGGCGAGCTTTGCGGCATCCTGTGCATTCGCGCCGCTCTCGAAGCACGCGGTGACGCCCGCGAGGTCATCCTGGTGCCGGAAAGCGCCCATGGCACCAACCCGGCGACCGCCGCCTTTGCCGGCTACAAGGTCGAGGATATTCCCGCCAACAGCGACGGCCGGGTGGATCTCGAGGCGCTGAAGGCGCGGCTTGGCCCCGATGTTGCCGGCGTGATGATCACCAACCCCAATACCTGCGGTCTGTTCGAGCCCGACATGAAGGCGATTTCCGACGCCGTCCATGCCGCCGGCGGCTTCGTCTATTGCGATGGCGCCAATTTCAACGCCATCGTCGGCAAGGTCCGCCCCGGCGACCTCGGCGTCGATGCCATGCATATCAACCTGCACAAGACCTTCTCGACCCCGCACGGCGGCGGCGGCCCCGGCTCCGGTCCCGTCGTCCTGTCCGAGGCACTGGCGCCATACGGCCCGCTGCCCTTCACCGAGCGCCATGCCGACGGTCATCTCACCCTGGTCGAGGAAGAGACGGTGGAGGACCGCCATCCCCACACCTTCGGCCGAATGAGTGCCTTTCACGGCCAGATGGGCATGTTCACCCGTGCGCTGACCTATATCCTGAGCCACGGAGCCGACGGCCTGAAGCAGGTTGCGGAAGATGCGGTGCTCAACGCCAACTATATTCTCCGCAGTCTCGAGGATGTGCTGGATGCACCCTTCGCCCACAGTGGCCCGTGCATGCACGAGGCTCTGTTCTCGGACAAGGGATTCACCAATGATCTCACCACGCTCGATCTCGCCAAGGGCATGATCGACGAGGGCTATCATCCGATGACCATGTATTTCCCCTTGGTGGTGCACGGCGCGATGCTGGTCGAGCCGACCGAGACCGAGAGCAAGGCGGCGATCGACCAGTTTATTGGCGCGTTCCGCTCGGTCGCCGAGCGGGCCAAGGCAGGCGACGAGCTGCTCAAGACCGCACCCCATTTCGCCCCGCGCCGCCGGCTCGACGAGACTCAGGCCGCGCGCAAGCCGGTGCTGGTATGGACAGAACCTGAGGATTTTGCCGAAGCGGCAGAGTGAGGGGGCGAGGGTGGCTGTCATCTATTTTCCTCCCTGTTGCGCAGCAATGGGGAGGTGGCAGCCGGAACGGCTGACGGAGGGGCCCCTCCACCATCCTTCGGATGGTCCCCCTCCCCACGGCTTTGCCGCAGGGAGGAAAGAAGGGTGATCCACCGCCTGACCAATCTCTTCGCCCTGTGGACAGTTTTGGGGACAGCCTGGGCATGGTTTGTGCCCGAGCATTTTATCTGGGTTGTCGACGGCCGCTTCCGGCCATTTGGCCAGCCCCTGGTCAGCGTCCTGCTCGGTCTGATCATGCTCGGTATGGGCCTCACCCTGTCCTTCGCCGATTTCCGTCGGATCGCGAAGATTCCGAAATGCGTCGGGGCAGGGGTCGCCCTGCAATTCACCGTGATGCCGCTGGCCGGGATCGGTCTGGCCATGGCGTTCGGGCTGGAGACCGGCCTCGCCGTTGGCCTGATCCTTGTTGCTTGCTGCCCCGGCGGCACCGCCTCCAATGTCGTCGCCTATCTCGCCAATGCTAATCTGGCGCTGTCGGTGACGATGACCATGGCCTCGACCCTGGTCGCGGTTGTCGCGACGCCGCTGCTGACCGGCCTGCTCGCCGGAAAATATGTCGAGATCGACCAGTGGAGCCTGTTCATCAACATGGTCTCGATCGTCTTGCTGCCGGTGATCGCCGGCGTCCTGCTCAACCGCTATCTGCCCCGATTGACCGATAGGATCGCGGTCATCTCGCCGCTCGCCTCGGTGATCGTCGTCGTATTGATCGTCGGCGGCATTATCGCCAACAGCAAGGCGCTGATCGAACAGCATTTCGGGGTGCTGATGCTGGCGATCCTGCTGCTCCACACCTTCGGCTTCGGGCTTGGCTATCTGATCACCCGAGCGCTTGGCTTTGGCGAGGAGGAAAGCCGAACGATCAGTATCGAGGTCGGCATGCAGAACAGCGGTCTCGGTTCCAGCCTCGCCTCCACGCCCAGTTTCGCCGCCCAGTTCGCCAGCCCGCTGCAGGCCGCACTTGCCCCGGTGCCGAGCGCGATATCGGCGGTCTATCATGTCGTGATCGGCAGCTTCCTGGCCGCGGTCTGGCGGCGTCGACCGTTGCAGGGCGTGGCTCATGACTGATCCCAAACCCTGGACCATCGGCGATTCCGCGCCGGGAGAACAGCGCCACGCCCCGGCCACCCTGCGCAACCGCGATGCGATTGTCGCGATATTGCAGGACATCCTTCCGGACAGCGGATTGATTCTGGAAATCGCCAGCGGCACCGGCGAACATATCGTCTATTTCGGCCGGTCTTTCCCTGATCTGACCTTCCAGCCGAGCGACCCCGATCCCGACTGCCGTGAATCGATTGCCGCCTGGACGGAGCGCGAGGCGGTTCCCAATGTACTGCCGCCGCTGTCGCTGGACGCGCAGGCCGCGCAGTGGGAGGTGGCGAAACCGGCAGCGATTCTGTGCATCAACATGGTCCATATCAGTCCGTGGGAATCCAGCATCGGCCTGTTCGAAAAGGCCGGCAGCCTGCTCGATCCGGGCGCCCCGCTCTATCTCTACGGTCCCTATTTGCGGGCCGATGTCGAAACCGCACCCGGCAATCTGGCCTTCGAACGCAGTCTGAAGAGTCGCGATCTGAGATGGGGCCTGCGCGAGGTCGCCGATATGGACGCGCTGGCTGCGCGCACCGGCTTCACCCGCGAAAGCCTGACCGAGATGCCGGCGAACAATATATCGCTGGTTTACAGGAAAGCAGGATAAGCCCCTCCTCTAAAGAGGAGGGGCTTAAGATCGGTCCCCCGACCGTTCCGCTTGCCATCCCTTAACCGCCCGATTAACAGGGTCGCAAAATCAGCAAGGAGCGGATGAATGCCAGAAACAAGACGCTGCATGGGATCTTCCATCGCCCATTGGGCGGCGAAAACCCCCGACAATATCGCGATCGATGATCCGGACGGCCTGGTCAGCTATGCCGAGCTCGGCCGCCGCGTCACCCAATATGCCCGCGCCTTTACCGGTGCCGGCCTGAGCAAGGGCGACCGGATCTGCTGGCTCGGCAAGAACAGCGGGCTCTATTTCACGCTGTTTGCCGCAGCCAGTCGCGCCGGTATGGTGATCGCGCCGATCGGCTGGCGGCTCGCCGCCCCCGAAGTCGCCTATGTGCTCAAGGATACGCACGCCCCGCTGCTGATCTGCGAACCGGAATTTGCCGAAACCGCCAAAAAGGCCGCGCAGGAAGCCATCGACACGAAAACCATCCTCTGCACCCGGCCCGGTACCGATCTGCCGACGCTGGCCGACTATGTCGCCGACACTCCGCCCGGCGACCTTCCCGAAACCGACCCGGCGGAAGGCGTGCTGCAACTCTATACATCCGGCACCACCGGCAACCCCAAGGGCGCGGTGCTGACCAATGACAATCTGTTCAAGCTCAGGCCGCTGGTCGAGGACAAGCCGGAACATGCCTGGATCGACCTCAAGCCCGGCGACAGCACGCTGGCGGTGATGCCCTGCGCCCATATCGCCGGTTCCGGCATCGGCCCGATTGCCTTCTACAATGGCGCGACGATGATGGTGATCCCGGAATTCCACCCCGACAGCGTGCTCGACTGCATCGACAAGGGGCTCAACCAGTTTTTCCTCGTGCCGACCGCGCTGCAGATGCTGGTCAACTGGCCGCGCGCGAAGGACACGGATTTTTCCAGCGTCCGCAGCGTCACCTATGGCGCCGCGCCGATCCCGCTGGAGCTGCTGCGCCAGTGCCTGCAGACCATGCCCAAGGCACTGTTCTGCCAGCAATATGGCATGACCGAAACCACCGGCACGATCTGCATCCTGCCGCCCGAGGACCATGACCCGGCCGGCAACGAGCGGATGCGCGGCATCGGCGTCCCGCTGCCCGGCGTCGAGTTGAAGATTGTCGACGAAAACCGTCAGGAAGTCCCGCCCGGAACGATCGGAGAAATCGCCACACGTAGTGGTCTTAACATGCTGCATTATTTCAACAATCCAGAGAAAACCGCGGAGACGGTCGATGCCGACGGCTGGCTCTACACCGGCGACGCCGCGGTGATGGACGAGGACGGCTATTTCTACATCAAGGACCGGGTCAAGGACATGATCATCACCGGCGGCGAGAATGTCTATCCGGCCGAGGTCGAAAATGCGATCTTCGGCCATCCGCAGGTCAACGAGGTTGCGGTGATCGGCATTCCCGACGCCAAATGGGGCGAAGCGGTCAAAGCGGTCATCTCCCCCAAGGCCGACGCTGGCGATATCGATACCGACAGCATCATCGCCTGGGCCCGCGAACGGATTGCCGGTTTCAAGGTACCGAAATCGGTCGATGTGATTCCCGAACTTCCGCGCAATGCGTCAGGCAAGATTTTGCGCCGAGAGTTGCGGGCGCCTTATTGGGAGGGCCAGGAGCGGGGCGTGAATTGAACCACGAGTTCGATTCGCTTCGAGCCTGACTACCGTCGTCCGTTCGTGCTGAGCTTGTCGAAGCACCCTTCGCGCAAATGGCGTGGAGCAAAGGCCTCTTGGTGGGAACGGAACGAGCCGGAAATGAATTGAGGGGTAGCCGGAGAAATATTCGAATGATATGCGAAATAAGCCGTCTGATCACCCATCGGTCAAGCCGGTCATGCACTTGTTGATATTCTGCCATGCCATGTTGTGTGGAACAGAAAAGCCCTTATTTCGTTAACACATAGGTCATATCCCGCCAATTAGGTGAGCCAGATGAACGTACAAAATATCCTGCGCCTCCTTTTCTGGCCCTTGCTCGGCGTCATTCTCGCCCTGTCGCTCATGCCCGCCGAAGACGCACCTGCTGTCTTTGCCGATGACAAGCTCAACCATATTCTGGCCTTTTTCACCCTGTCCCTGATGGCCCGCTGGCTATGGCCGCGGATAAATTTCGTTCTCCTGTTCGTTTTTCTGACGGCGTTTGGCGGTGGCATCGAACTGCTGCAACTGGCCATGGGCTTCGGACGCGACGCGGACTGGATAGATTTTGCCGCGGATATTGTAGCCATCGCGCTGGGGATGCTGGCTGGCAGCGCACTTGCCAATATCAAGAGCGAAAGCTCGACTGCGGACTAGCCTGCTTCAGGCCAGCATCACGTCTGGCCACGATATTCCGTTCGTGCTGGGCCTGTCGAAGCACCCTTCGCAAACAGCCCTTTGACAAGCTCAGGGCGAACGGGGCGCTTGACGCAAAACTAAAACCAGAATCTCACCCCCACCACATAATTGGTAACGCTCGCATCCTCACCGGCGGCGTGCGCATAATCCCGGCTGCCGCCCAGTTTCCACTCCTGTTCCACGCCGATATAGGGTCCAAATTCCGGCACGATCTCGTAGCGCAGCCGCAGCCCCAGCTCGAGATTGTCGATGCCGCTGCCAATACCCATCTCCGGTATATCCTGCGCGGAAAGATTCATCTCGGCACGCGGCTGCAGGATCAGGCGCTGGGTAATCCGCTGGTCATATTCCGCCTCGATTCGCGCCGTCAGATCGCCTTTGGTCGACAGGAATGCGGCGGCATCGACCTCGAACATATAGGGTGCCAGCCCCTGAACGCCGAGCACTGCATGGGTCCGTTCGGGTCCGGTCAGATCCTGCCGGATACCCGCCTGCAGGTCGAAAAAGGGCCCGATCGCGCGGCTGTACAGCGCCTGCACCTCGACATCCTCGATGGGCTCGCCAAAGCTGCCCTCGCCCTCGCTCTTGAACCAGAATTTATCGATATCGCCGCCATAATAGCCCTGCACATCCCATAGATAGCCGTCCTCACCCGCACGCGCGCGATATTCCAGGCGGTCACCCTGGAACCAGAATATCTGCATGTCGCCATGCTCTTCATAGACGGCTTCGCGCGAGGTGCGCATGATTTCTGCGCCCCAGATCGCATCCGCAGCACGGGGCGGCCCGGTCAACGCATTGGGGATGGCGGCAGAGGCAGCGGGGACAGGATCATCATGCCCCATCGCGCCATGGTCCATCTGAGAATGGTCAACCGGCTTCGCCTGTTCGTCACCATGATCCATCCGCGAATGATCCATCTGGCTGTGATCGACCTCGGGAGGCTCGGCTTCCTCGGCCGGCATCTGATGCCCGCCATGATCCATCTGGCTATGATCCTGCGCCATCAGCGGGGATGCTGCGGTCGATGCCGCCAATAATGCTGCGAATATCCGGACCATTACACGCCCTCCGGAAAGGCAACGCTGACCGTCTGCATCATCCCGGCGTGCATATGGTAGAGCAGATGGCAGTGGAAGGCCCAGTCGCCCGGCTCGTCGGTGGTCACGTCAAAACTCGCGCTGCTGCCCGGCTGGACGATCAGTGTGTGCTTCTTCGGCTGGTGGTGGCCTTGGCCGTTGACCAGCTCGAAGAACATCCCGTGCAGGTGGATTGGATGCGCCATCATCGTGTCATTGACCAGCTTCACCCGCACCCTCTCGTCGAAGCCGAAGCGGATCGGATCGTCGCCGACCGCGCTGAATTTCCTGCCGTCAAACGACCACATATAGCGTTCCATATTGCCGGTCAGGTGCAGCTCCAGCTCCCGTTCGGGCGCGCGCTTGTGATGATCCATCGCCAGCGATTGCAGCATCCGGTAGTTGAGCACCCGGTGCGGGACATCATCGAGCCCCAGCCCCGGATAGCCGGTCCGGTCCTGCGGATTCATCGCCACCATGTCGATACCCGGCCCGACCTTTACCGATGCGGGCAGCAGCGAGGTGTCGCGCATGTTCATGCCGCCAGACATATCCATCGCACCCATATCATGCCCGCCCGCCGCGTCGGCAGCCGCAGTTTCCGGCATCGCATGTCCCATGGCCGCATGATCCATCTCGCCATGGTCCATCGGCGCATCGGCCTTGGCCCCGGAACCGCCGTGATCCATCCCGCCATGGCCCATGTCGACCATCGACAGCAGTGGTGGAGCGCGCAGGGCCGGGAAGGTCGCCTTTTGCCCGGGCCGCGAGGTCAGCACCGCCTGTGCCATGCCGGACCGGTCCATGCTTTCGGCGGCCAGCGCAAAGACGCCCGCTTCGGTCGGCGTGACAATCACATCATAGGTCTCGGCCACCCCGATCTGCAGTTCGTCGACCTCGACCGGCCGCACATTCTGGCCGTCTGCCTGCACCACCGTCATCGGCAGGCCGGGCAGGCGGACGTTGAAGAAGGTCATCGCGCTGCCGTTGATGATCCGCAGGCGCACCCGTTCGCCCGGCTTGTAGGCCAGTTCCAGCCCGTCCTCCGGCCCGTGCCCGTTGACCAGATAGGTGTAGGTCGGTGCCGAGACATCGGCGATATCGGTCGGCATCATCCGCATCCGCCCCCACATCAGCCGCTCCTCCGCGCTCAGAGGATAATCGTCACTGGCGCTGGTCTTCTGGCGGTTGAAATAGCCCTCGGAGACCTTCAGCTTCTTCATGATCATGTGCGGATGCATCGGCGTGAATTCGCTCAGCAGGACGATATGCTCGCGGTCATAGCCGACCGGATCGGGTCCGGCGGGATCGATGATGATCGGCCCATAATGGCCGGCCTGCTCCTGCAGCCCCGAATGGCTGTGCCACCAGTAGGTGCCCGACTGGCGCGGCGTCAGCGGCACGTCAAAGCGCGCGCCCGGCTTGATCCCGGGAAAGCTGATCCCCGGCACGCCGTCAAACTGGAATGGCAGCAGCAGCCCGTGCCAGTGCACCGAACTGTCGGCATCGAGCATATTGTGCACCGACAGCAGGGTCGGTTCGCCCTCCTTCAGCCGGATCAGCGGCCCCGGCACGGTGCCGTTGACCGCGATCGCATGGCCGGACCGTCCCCCGGTGGCAAAGCGGCCACCGGCAATATGCAGGTCAATCCTTGCACCGGAAAGCTCGTCCATTCCCTTGCGGACCAGGCCATCACCCTGACCGCCCATCTTGCCCATAGCCCAGGCGGGCATGGGCAGGGCAGCGGCCCCGCTCAACGCAGCGAGCGAGCCGATCAGGGAACGGCGGGAATATTTCATCTTGGTTTTTTCCATAACTGTCTATATACCCCCATAGGGTACCAGAACAAGAGAGAAAACATGGCCAAAGGGGCAGTGGATCAGAAAATCAACCGGTTGCGCCGGATCGAAGGGCAGGTGCGCGGCATCGCCCAGATGATCGATGACGACCGCTATTGCATTGACATTTTGCACCAGGTGCAGGCGGTGAAATCCGCTCTGGTCAAGGTCGAAAGCCAGATATTGAAGGATCATGCCGCCTGCTGCGTAAGCGAGGCAATCGCCACCGGAAGCCCGGCCGAGCAGAAAGAGAAGTTCGACGAACTGATCGACCTGTTCGAAAAAGTGAAGCGCTGATCCGTTGCGTCGCGACCCGACTAACCACAGGCACCAGTGAAAGGAACTATTGATGATCGGAGCAATGGCAAAAGCCATGCGGGATATGAGCGGCGCCGGACTGCTGCTGATATCGCTGGCAGCCTGTTCGACCGCCGCGCAGGCCGCCAGCTATACGATGTACCGCGACGCGGGTTGCGGCTGCTGCCTGAAGTGGGCGGACCATGCAGCTGAAGGGCTGGATGCGCAAGTGACCGCGGAAAATGCCGATATGCAGATGGTCAAGGATCTGCACGGCGTCCCCACCGAGCTGCGCTCCTGTCACACGATGATCGTCGAAGGCTATGTCATCGAGGGCCATGTTCCGGCAGAGGCGATTCGTAAGCTGCTGCGCGAAAAGCCGGACAATGTCACCGGCCTTGCGGTTCCCGGAATGCCGGTGGGATCGCCAGGGATGGAACATCCGGACCTGAAACAGCCCTATCAGGTGATCGCCTTTGGTCCAAAGGGCCAGCGCGTATTTGCCAGCTATAACTGAACCTCCCGTATAAGGAATTGAAAATGAACAAATTTACGCTTTCGATCGCAGCCGCCATTTTCGCTGTCAGCATCCCCGGCGCGGCGCTAGCTGCCCATCATGAAGGCGGTCACGATGGCCATGAGTGCGAGAAGACCGAAGATGGCAAGATGAAATGCTGCACGAAGGACAAGGACGGCAAGATGGCCTGTCACATGATGGATGCCAGCAAGATGGACCATGGCAAAATGGATCATAGCAAAATGGACCGTAGCAAGATGGACCACAGCAAGATGGACCATTCAAAGATGGACCATTCAAAGATGGACCATTCAAAGATGGATCATTCGAAAATGGACCATGGCAACATGGCGTCTCCAGCAACGCCGGATTAAAAGCCCGACTCAACCCGGATCAGGCACGTCATTGCGAGGAGCGCAGCGACGCGGCAATCCAGAGCGTCTTGCCACCATCGCCAGTGCGTGCCGCTCTGGATTGCCGCGCTCCGCTCGCAATGACGTTCTTGGCGCAACACAATATTGGTCAATCCGCATCGCTTTAGACTGGCATCCTCTCATAAAACAACCCTACGCCCCATGTCTCCGTCCCGGTGATGTGGGGCTTTTGCTATGCGCTGCCAGCGCCTTATCGCAGGCCATGCAAACAGCAACATTGACTCCTTTACAGAATAGCCATATATACCCCCATAGGGTATATTGACCGCAACCGAAAAGGATGTCGACATGACCGATTCCGCATCGCCTCACGACCACGCCGACAGCGCCGCGCCGGTCGAGGACCCGGTCTGCGGCATGACGGTCGATCCGGCCAAGACCGACCATCACGCGCATCATGCCGAGCGGGACTATCATTTCTGCTCCGCCGGATGCCGGACAAAATTTGTCGCCGATCCGGATCGCTATCTGTCGCCCGATCCCTCGGCTGCACAGGAAGCGGTCCCCGAAGGCACGATCTACACCTGCCCGATGCATCCGGAAATCCGCCAGGAAGGACCCGGCTCCTGCCCGATCTGCGGCATGGCGCTGGAACCGGAAACCTTCTCGCTCGATAGTGGCCCCGATCCCGAATATATCGATATGCGCCGGCGCTTCTGGGTCAGTGCGATATTTTCCCTGCCGCTGTTCCTCTATGCCATGGGCGACATGATCCCCGGCCGGCCCTTTGCATCGTGGATCGATCCCGGTGCCGCGACATGGATACAGCTGTTGCTGGCATCGCCGGTCGTCCTCTGGGGCGCATGGCCCTTCTTTGTCCGCGGCGTGCAATCGCTGAAGACCATGAATCTCAACATGTTCACGCTGATCGGGCTCGGCGTTGCCGTGGCTTACGGGTTCAGCCTGATCGCGACTTTCTTCCCCGGCACCTTCCCCGCAGCGTTTCGCGGCCATGACGGCAATGTTGCGGTCTATTATGAAGCCGCTTCCGTCATCACCACCCTGGTATTGCTCGGGCAGGTTCTGGAACTCAAGGCGCGCGGCGAGACCTCCAGCGCCCTGCGCGCGCTTCTGGAACTGGCGCCGCCGGTTGCCACGCGAATCAATACCGATGGCTCGGAAGAAGAAATATCGCTTGATCTGGTCCAGTCTGGGGACCGGCTGCGCGTCCGGCCCGGCGAGAAAATCCCGGTTGACGGGACCATCGCCGAAGGTTCGAGTACGATCGACCAGGCGATGATCACCGGCGAACCGATACCGGTCCAGAAAGCCGAAGGCGACGATGTCACCGGCGGCACCGTCAACCAGACCGGCAGCTTCGTGATGACCGCACAGCGCGTCGGCAAGGACACGTTGCTGGCCAAGATTGTCCAGATGGTCGCCGACGCCCAGCGCAGCCGCGCGCCGATCCAGAAGCTTGTCGACACCGTCGCCGGGCTATTCGTTCCCGCGGTGGTTCTGGTAGCCGTTGCAACCTTTGTGGTCTGGGCGATCTGGGGGCCGGAACCGGCGCTGGCTTATGGTCTGGTCAACGCCGTCGCCGTTTTGATTATCGCCTGTCCCTGCGCTCTCGGCCTGGCAACCCCGATGTCGATCATGGTCGGCACCGGCAAGGGTGCACAAAACGGAATCCTGATCAAGAATGCCGAAGCGCTGGAAACCTTCGAGAAGATCGACACCATCGTTGTCGACAAAACCGGAACCCTCACCGAAGGCAAGCCCAAGCTGGTATCGGTCGAACCGGAAGGCGGCATCGACAGCGATGAACTGCTGGCATGGGTCGCGGCCATCGAGCTGTCCAGCGAACATCCTTTGGCTGCGGCTATTGTTGCAGGCGCAAGGGAACGCCAGCTGATCCTCGAGACGGCTGGTGATTTCCAGTCGGTCACCGGCGAAGGCGTGGAAGCGACGGTCCATGACCGGCGGATCGCTATCGGCAACGAAAAGCTTATGGAACGCCTGGGCGCGAGCAGCGCGGACCTGGCCGCGAAAGCGCAGGACGGCCGTTCGCAGGGCCAGACCGTGATGTTCGTCGCGGTCGATGGCAAGCCTGCGGGCCTGATCGGCGTCGCCGACCCTATCAAGCCCAGTTCGGCGGAGGCGGTCAGGGCGCTGCAGAAAGCCGGCATCCATGTGGTGATGCTGACCGGCGACGCCGAAGCGACCGCACAGGCGGTCGGCAGGATGATTGGCATTGACGAAATCCATGCCAATGTCTCGCCCGAGGACAAGCACCGCGTGATCAGCGAACTGCAGGCTGCCGGAAAACGGGTAGCGATGGCCGGCGACGGCATCAACGACGCACCGGCGCTGGCAAAGGCCGATATCGGCATCGCAATGGGCACAGGAACCGATGTCGCCATGGAAAGCGCCGGCATCACCCTGGTCAAGGGCGATCTCGGCGGTATCGCCAAGGCACGGCGTCTCAGCCAGCTGACCATGACCAATATCCGCCAGAACCTCTTCTTTGCCTTCTTCTACAACGCTCTGGGCGTACCGGTTGCCGCCGGCATCCTCTACCCCTGGTTCGGCATCCTGCTCAGCCCGATGATCGCTGCCGCCGCGATGAGCCTGTCCTCGGTATCGGTGATCGGCAATGCGCTGCGGCTCAGGCGCAAATCCCTCTAGCGGGCCGGCTGGCGCCGGCCATACGGAAGCCGCCAAGGGAACTTTTCGACCATTCGGGCGTAAAATTGCCTTGCCTGGCATCAAACCTGAGGAGGACCCATGTCAAAATATACCAGATTTATCGTGATGATCTCCGTGGCCACGCTGGTCATGTTCGGTCTGATGTATCTCAACACCTACGCGCTGGATCATGTGTTCTTCAGCGAAACCCGCACATGGATGGCCCTGTACATGGGCGGTGCGATGGCGATCATCATGCTTTTGTTCATGCTCGGCATGTATGACGACAAGCGGAAAAACGCGATGATATTGGGCGGTGCCGCGATCCTGTTCGCCGGTTCCCTCTATCTGGTCCGTTCACAGGACACGATTTCCGACCAGGCCTGGCAGAAGGCGATGATCCCCCATCATTCGATCGCGATCCTGACCAGCGAGCGCGCCCATATCGAGGACAAGCGCGTGCGGGAACTGGCCGACAGCATCATCAGGGCCCAGCGCCGCGAGATAAGCGAAATGCAATGGCTGATCGACGATATCCGCAAGAACGGCAAGGCGACCACCGAAGCCGAGGCCCGCGCGCGCCCGGTACCGGAATTTGAGGGCAGATTGTGAGCAACAGCCAGACCGCCAGACTCTACCGGATGGTGATGGAAGAGCATATCTGTCCCTATGGCCTGAAATCGAAAGACCTGCTCGAGCGCCAGGGCTTCACGGTCGATGACCATCATCTGACCACGCGCGAGCAGACCGATGCGTTCCAGGACAAGCATGATGTAGCGACCACGCCGCAGACCTTCATCAATGGCAAGCGTATCGGCGGCTACGACGCCCTGCGCGTCTATTTCGGCAAGGACAAGCCGAAAGCGGAACGAAGCAACACCAGCTATCAGCCGGTTCTGGCGCTGTTCGCGATGACCTTCCTTATGGCATTGGGCGCCGCCTTCGTCGCCACCGGTACCTGGCTCACGATGCTGACGGCAGAATGGTTTGTCGCCTTCTCGATGTGCGGGCTCGCCTATTTGAAGCTGCGCGACCTCGAGAGTTTCTCGACCATGTTCCTCAACTATGACCTGCTCGCGCAGAAATGGGTGCGATACGGCTATCTCTACCCCTTCGGCGAGGGGCTGGCTGGCGTGCTGATGATCGCCGGCATCGGCATGTGGCTGGCGATTCCCGTTGCCTTGTTCATCGGTACGATCGGTGCGGTGTCGGTATTTTACGCGGTCTATATTCAGAAACGCGAACTGAAATGCGCCTGCGTCGGCGGCGACAGCAGCGTGCCGCTCGGCTTCATCTCACTGACCGAAAATCTGTTCATGATCGGCATGGCGCTCTGGATGGGCTACAAGCATTTCGCCACCTAGCCGCCGCGGCCGGGAAAGGTCCTGGTCGCCAGCAACCGGAGTAATTCCCGATATCTATCCCTGTTCCACTTTGTCCAGCTGGCTTGCATAGATATACGCGTCGACGCCGTCGGGGATGTTGGCGTTCACGCCATCCGGAAGGGAATGGGCACGGCGGATTTCGCCGCTGATGTTGACGAGATTGCCGGTATCAATGTCGAAACGTCCTTCGGTCGGCGTTTTCGGTGTCTTCAACTCGTCGAACAGCACATAGACCCGGCGTTGGGCATTGTCGCCAATCCAGAAGGCCATGTCGCCGGGAACCGATTCCACCGGCACCGCCTGCAAATCCACATCTCGGCCCACGAGTTCGCTCATCCGCTCGGAACCAAACAGCTCAGCCAGGGCGGTCATCTCGGTTGCCCGCACGACGATTGGATCGGGGATTGTGTCGATCATGTTCGCCTGCGGAGCGGCCGGTTGCGATGCAATCTGGTCCTCCACCGTCGGCGGCGTATCGTTGAGCTCGGCGCCGAGATTGAAAACCCAGACAACCAGGCCGATAAACATCCCGATCGTCACGATCGCCCAGACCCAGCCATAGCGGAACCGGGGTTCCTTGATTTCGTCTGCCATGATTCATTCTCCTCATGTTTTCTGCGATGAAATAAAACCAACCAGCCGCAACAGGAAAAGTTCCGATTCGGGACATAGTCTCTTTCCGACGCCCGCCCCGACGGATTATTGTCTTCGTTCTGCGTCCGGAGCAGGATCAGGCTCTTTGACAATCCGGACAAATGTCCGCGCTACCGCCCGCTCGCAAGGTCACACTCAGAGCCGTGCGCACGGCGAGCAAAGGCCGGGAATCCAAAACTTCGGGTCCAAGGTCACGGAAAAGGAAAAGGACCAGATGTGTAAAGTTTTGGTGGGATTCAGTGTCCCGCGACGGTCGGACGGGGCGGCCAAGAATAGCGCAAATTCGGGACAGGGCAGGCTGGTCGGTGCCCCTTCGGCTTGGGCACCGTTCCCATTCCCCATCGGTGACATGAATTTCTCCCCGTGGCCGGGATGGCTATGCGCCTTGAATGCTCTCGGCAAGCGCCTGCCTGGTCGCTCTCACATGCTCGCGCCAGGCGATGAATAGTCCGGACCCGATGATGATCGGTGCGCCGATCCATATCGACAGGCCGGGATACTGACCGAAGATCAGTATCCCGAACAGGGTCGCCCAGATCAGCGCACTATAATCCATCGGTACGATCGTCGACACCGGCGCATAGCGCAGCGACTGGGTGATACACAGCTGGCCGAGCGCGCCGAATATGCCGATGCCGAGCAGATAGCCCCAGGTCCGGGCATCATGACCGCCGCCATAGATGAAGGCGCAGATCGTCAGCACCGGCAGGGTATAGACGGAAAACCAGAATATCGTGACGATGCTGGTTTCGGTGCGGCCCAGCATGCGGATCACCAGAGTCACCGCTGCCGTGACCAGGGCTCCCGCCAGCGCCACCGCCGCACCGAAGGCGGGGATCAGCGAGCCTCCCGGCTGCACCACGACCAACACCCCGACAAAGCCGATCAGGATCGCCGACCAGCGCCGGATACCGACCTTTTCGCGCAGGATCAGCGCGGCGAACAGGGTGGCAAAAATCGGCACCGTAAAGCTGATCGTCGTGGCATCGGCCAGCGGCAGCAGGGTCATCGCCCAGAAATTGAGGCCCATCGCGAAAATGCCGAGGATCGACCGCAGGATGTGCAGCCGGTGCTTGTCCGAGACGATCGACGGCCAGCCGCGCTGGCTCCGCCAGATCAGGAAGCAGATCAGCGGCATTGCTGTCAGCTGGCGGTAGAACAGGCTCTCGGTGACGTGGACGCCATGCTGGCCGGCCAGCTTGACAAAGGCAAACATGAAACCGAGCGACAGCATCGCGGCCAGCCGGGTGAGGATCCCTGCCATCGGCCGGTTCTGTCCGATGGCGCTTTCATCGCTCACGCAATATTGCCATAAAAGATAGGGTAACAGCGGTTGTGCATTGCTGCGGTAAATAGCATATAACCCGCAAAAGCAATCAGGAGTCTTTCAATGCGCACCGTTACCCATGTCTTGGCTTCCGGAGGAACCGCAACGGCGGCTCGCCAGAGCGATATCTTCGACCCCAATAATGGCGGTATCCAGGGGAAGGTCGATCTGGGCGACGCGGCGCTTCTCGAAACCGCCGTGCAGGCCGCGCTGGCGGCGCAGCCCGAATGGGCCGCCACCAACCCGCAGCGGCGTGCGCGGGTGATGTTCAGGTTCAAGGAGCTGGTCGAGGCGCATATGGACGAGCTCGCCAATCTGCTGTCGATCGAACATGGCAAGGTGATCGCCGACTCCAAAGGCGATATCCAGCGTGGTCTCGAAGTCATCGAATTCTGCTGCGGCATTCCGCATGTCCTGAAGGGTGAATATACGCAGGGCGCCGGCCCGGGCATCGACGTCTATTCGATGCGCCAGCCGATCGGCATCGGTGCCGGTATCACCCCCTTCAACTTCCCGGCTATGATCCCGATGTGGATGTTCGGCCCGGCGATCGCGACCGGCAATGCCTTCATCCTCAAGCCATCCGAGCGCGATCCCTCGGTCCCCGTACGGCTGGTCGAACTGATGCTCGAAGCCGGCCTTCCCGCGGGCATTCTGCAGTGCGTGCACGGCGACAAGGAAATGGTCGACGCGATTCTCGATCATCCGGAAATTGGCGGGATCAGCTTTGTCGGCTCCTCCGATATTGCCCATTATGTCTACCAGCGCGGTGTCGCCGCCGGCAAGCGGGTGCAGGCTATGGGCGGCGCCAAGAACCACGGCATTGTAATGCCCGACGCGGACATGGATCAGGTCGTCAACGACCTGTCCGGTGCAGCATTCGGTTCGGCCGGTGAACGCTGCATGGCGCTGCCGGTTGTGGTGCCGGTTGGCGAGGATACCGCCGAGCGCCTGCGCGAGAAGATGATCCCGGCCATGGCCGCGCTGCGCGTTGGCATCTCCACCGATGAAGAGGCCCATTATGGCCCGGTCGTGAACCCGGCCCACAAGGCGCGGGTCGAGGGCTGGATTCAGAAAGGCGTCGACGAAGGCGCGGAACTGGTCGTCGACGGCCGCGGCTTCTCGCTGCAGGGTCATGAGGACGGCTGCTTCATCGGTCCCTCGCTGTTCGACCATGTCACCACCGACATGGAAAGCTACAAGGAAGAAATTTTCGGCCCCGTGCTGCAGATCGTCCGCGCCAAGAATTTCGAGGAAGCGCTGCGCCTGCCGAGCGAGCATCAATATGGCAATGGCGTGGCGATCTTCACCCGCAACGGCCACGCGGCGCGCGAATTTGCCAACCGCGTGCAGGTCGGCATGGTCGGCATCAACGTGCCGATTCCCGTCCCGGTCGCCTATCACAGCTTCGGCGGTTGGAAGCGCTCGGCCTTTGGCGATACCAACCAGCACGGCATGGAAGGTGTGAAATTCTGGACCAAGATCAAGACGATCACCCAGCGCTGGCCCGACGGCACCGCTGATGGCGGCAACAAGGATGCCTTTGTCATTCCGACCATGGGGTAAATCAGAAGGGGAGAAATTTTCTGATGCGTAGGGCAATCCTGATTGGCTCGCTTTTGGCTCTGTCGGCCTGTGCCACAGGTGGCACCGGAAACTCGGCACCACCACCGCCACCGCCGGAGGCAAGTTGCGATGCATCGGGAGTGCAGGATCATGTCGGTCACACGGTCTCGGCGAGCTCCGGCGCCACCCTGCTCGAGCTATCCGGCGCGCGGGTGCTGCGATGGGTGCCGCCCCGCACGGCGGTCACGATGGATTTTCGCCAGGACCGGCTCACCGTCAGCTATGACGACGAGATGAGGATCACGCGCATAAGCTGCGGATGAATCGGGGGTTGGCCGTCCGGCTTTTCTTGAGGGACAGCTGGCCATATAGGTAGGGACGAAATGGTTCGGACCGATATCGAGAAAATGGGCGGCTGCTCAAATCTGATCTCGGGGCGGCATTGCTAGCCCTGTCACCACGGCTGTTCCTGTCGTCGGTCTTGCTGGCGATCCTGCTATTCGCCTTCTGGAGGCCGGTTGGCATCAGCGAAACGAGGGCGGAACCTACTGCGCTGGCAAAGTCCGACAAGCGTGTCGCGTTCAGTTTCGATGACGTGCCCCGCGACAAGGGAGCCTTTCTCGATCCGGACGAGCGACCCCGACTCCTGATCGAGGCGCTCCAGACCGGTGGCATCGAGCAAGCAGCTTTTTTCGTCAACCCCGCAAGGATCACCGCCCAGGACAATGATGCCGCCGATATCGCCGCTTATGCCAGTGCGGGCCATGTTCTGGCCAATCACACCGCCCGGCACAGCAGGTTGTCCGCCATGTCGGCCTCCGCCTTCCTTTCCGATATCGATGCGGCGGAAACATGGCTGAAAGACAAGCCCAATTATCGCCCCTGGTTTCGCTTCCCGTTTCTGGATGAGGGGAAGAAGGACAGGGCCAAGCGCGACGCCGTGCGGGCAGGCCTGATACAGCGCGGGTTGATGAACGGCTATGTCACGGTCGATGCCTCCGACTGGTATCTGGAAGATATGGCGATCGCGGCGAGCAAATCGGGCCATCTCATGGATTGGAATGCGCTGCGCGACTTGTTCGTGGAATCCTATCTGGAATCGGTCAGTTTCTCGGACGAACTGGCGCGCCGCACCTTGGGTCGAGCGCCGGTGCAGATGGTCCTGCTGCACGAAACCGATCTCGCCGCCATGTTTGTCGATGATCTGGCGGCGGCGCTCAAGGCCGACGGATGGACGATCGTGAGCGCCGACGAGGCCTATCGCGATCCGATCGCCCATATGCAGCCCGACGTCGATTTCGCCGATGGCACCCGCACGCAAATGCTGGCCGCAGAGCGCAATATCGGTGACCGCTGGTATGAGCGGAATGATCAGAAAGTAGCAAAAAAGCTATTTGCCGAGCGGGTGCTGCGCGACTAGACCCGGACGGATGAAAATAACGCAAAACATTTGCAGCCTGCCGCTCGCTCTTGTCCTCCTGGGGCTTTCTCCGGCATCGGCGCAAACGCCGGAACAGGTCGCGCACGCGGTACTGGCCAAAAGTCCGGTTATCGATGGGCACAATGATGTTCCCGAACAGATCGCCGAACGTTTCGATGGCGATCTCAAGCAATTCGACTTTCGCAATACCGTCCCGACCATCGGAAAAGGGTCGAAACCCATGCACACCGATATTGCCCGCCTCCGCCAGGGCAGGGTCGGCGGACAATTCTGGTCGGTCTGGATCGACCCGGAACTGCCGGAATTCGAAGCGGTGCAGCGGGTGATCGAGCAGATTGACATTGTCCACCGCCTGATTGGCCAATATCCGGGTGACCTGCAACTTGCCCTGACCGCAGCCGATGTCGAAGCGGCCCAGAAGCAGGGCCGCATCGCATCGCTGATCGGAATGGAAGGCGGCCATTCGATCGGCAATTCGCTGGCGGTGCTGCGTCAGACCCATGCGCTCGGCGCGCGCTATATGACCCTGACCCACTGGAAGACGCTCGACTGGGCGGACAGTGCCACCGATGTACCGAAGAGCGACGGCCTGTCCGAATTCGGCATCAAGGTAATCGAGGAAATGAACCGGCTCGGCATGATTGTCGATCTCAGCCATGTCTCCGAAGCCGCCATGAATGACGCCCTTGATGCCACCATGGCACCGGTGATCTTCAGCCACAGCTCCGCCAATGCCGTCACCCGCCATCCGCGCAATGTGCCGGACGCCGTTTTGCAGCGGCTTCGCGACAATGGCGGAGTGGTGATGGTCACCTTTGTTCCCTCTTATGTCAGTGCTGACAACCGCGACTGGGACGCGGCGCAAAAGGCGGAGCAGGCGCGCGCGGCGGCCTTGTTCCCCGGCAATGCCGAGGCCCAGGCGAGCCATCTTGAGGGCTGGAAAAACAGCAACCCGATGCCGCCGGTCACGGCAAAGGATATTGCCGACCATATCGACCATATCCGTTCGGTTGCCGGGATCGATCATATCGGTCTTGGCGGCGATTATGATGGCATCACCTTCACACCCGATGATCTTGGTGATGTTTCGACCTATCCGGTGCTGTTTGCCGAACTGGCGAGGCGCGGCTATAGCGCAGCCGATCTCGCAAAGATTGCACGCGGCAACATCTTGCGGGTAATGCGGGGCGTCGAATCAACCGCCATGCAAATAGCGAAGAACAAGAAATAGATATGACCCAGTTTTCCCTGACCGAAGACCAGCTTGCCATTCAGGAAATGGCTCAGAAATTTACCGCCGACGCGATCACGCCATTCGCGGCGGAGTGGGATGAAAAGCATATATTCCCGCGCGACACGATCAAGCAGGCGGCGGACCTCGGCTTTGGCGGCATTTATGTCTCCGAGGAATCGGGCGGCATTGGTCTGGGCCGGCTCGAATCGGCGATCATCATGGAAGCCATGGCTTATGGTTGCCCCTCGACCAGCGCTTTCATTTCGATCCACAATATGGCGTCCTGGATGATCGATACCTTCGGATCACAGGCGGTGAAGGACAAATATCTGCCCGATCTGGTGCCGATGGAAAAAATTTCCAGCTATTGCCTGACCGAAGCCGGAGCGGGGTCGGACGCGGCATCACTGAAGACCAAGGCGGTCCGTGATGGTGATGATTATATCGTCAATGGTTCGAAGCAGTTCATTTCCGGCGGCGGCCAGAACGAGATATATGTCACCATGACGCGCACATCCGATGATGGCGCAAAGGGCGTTACCTGCCTTGTCATCGAAAAAGACATGGAGGGCGTCAGTTTCGGCGCCAACGAGAAGAAGCTCGGCTGGCATTCGCAGCCCACCGCTCAGGTGAATTTCGACAATGTCCGCGTTCCGGTTGAAAACCGCGTTGGCGACGAAGGCGAAGGCTTTCGTATCGCGATGGCTGGCCTTGATGGCGGACGGTTGAACATCGGGGCCTGTTCGCTTGGTGGCGCCCAGCGCTGTCTCGATGAAGCCGTAGCCTATACCAAAGACCGCAAGCAATTTGGCAAGGCGATCAGCGATTTCCAGAACACCCAGTTCATGCTCGCCGATATGGCAACCGATCTGGAGGCATCGCGGGCGCTGCTGTATCTGGCCGCCGCCAAGGTCACCGAAGGGGCGCCTGACAAGACCAAATTCGCCGCGATGGCCAAGCGACTGGCCACCGACAATGGCAGCAAGATTGTCAACGACGCGCTACAACTGTTCGGCGGCTACGGTTATTTGCAGGATTATCCGATCGAGCGCTTCTGGCGCGATCTGCGCGTGCACAGCATTTTGGAGGGCACCAATCAGGTCATGCGGATGATCGTTTCGCGCGAACTGCTGCGGCAATAAGGTATATTATGACAGAAGATCTCATCATCCGAAAAAACGGGCGGGTTGGCCATATCAGTCTGAACCGGCCGAAAGTTATCCATTCGCTCAATCTCGACATGTGTCTGGGGATGATCGACGCGCTGCAAGCATGGCGCGACGATGACGAAGTCGAAGCGGTGATCATTGATCATAGCGAGGGCCGCGGCTTTTGCGCCGGCGGTGATATTGCAATGCTGCGCGAATCCGGGATGACCGACGGCAAGCAGGGACGGGAGTTTTTCTACAAGGAATATCAGCTCAACCATCTGTTGTTTGAATATCCCAAGCCCGTGGTCGCCTTCATGAACGGGATCACCATGGGCGGCGGTGTCGGCATTTCGCAACCAGCCAAATATCGCGTGGCGACCGAATATACCCGCTTCGCCATGCCGGAGACCGGCATCGGCCTGTTTCCGGATGTCGGCGGCGGCTGGTATCTGTCGCGGCTCGAGGGACGGCTGGGCCAGTTTCTGGCGCTGACCGGCGCAAGGCTTGACGGTGCCGAGTGCAAGGAGGTGGGCATTGCGACCCATTATCTGCAATCGGACGTTCTGGAAGAAGCCAAACAGCGGATTTCGGAAAAACCCGACCGCATCGAAGGCATATTGGGTCAGCTTTCGGGCACTATTCCGGAGGCGCGGATCACCAAAAATCTCGACAAGATCGACAAGTTTTTCGCCTCCGACCGGTTTGAGGACATATTGGCTGCGCTCGAAGCCGACGACAGCGACTGGGCAGCCAAGGAGCGCGACACGCTCGGTACCAAGAGCCCGCAGACCTGCAAGGTCGCGCTGCGCCAGCTCAAGGAAGGCGCGGCCATGGAGAGTTTCGCCGACGAAATGCGCAATGAGTATCGGATCGGTTATCATGTGCTGGTGATGCATGATTTCCTCGAGGGCGTGCGGGCACTGATTGTCGACAAGGACAATGATCCGAAATGGAATCCGCCTACGCCCGAGGAAGTCAGTTCCGAATGGATTGACAATATTTTCGCGCCGTTGCCGCCCAAGGAAGAATGGAAACCGCTATGACTTATGAAACCATCCTGACCGAGAAAAAGGGTGCCGTCACCCTGATCACGCTCAACCGGCCGCAAGCTCTCAACGCGCTGAACAGCCAGGTACTCGACGAGCTGATCGAAGCCTTCGCCGCGTTCCAGGCAGACGACACGCAAAACTGCGCCGTGCTGACTGGGTCCGGTGACAAGGCTTTCGCCGCCGGTGCCGATATCAAGGAAATGTACGACAAGTCCGCGGCCGATTTCTATCTCGAGGATTTCTTCGCCAAATGGACCAGCCATATCGTCAAGGCGACCCGCAAGCCCTGGATCGCGGCGGTCAACGGCTTCTCGCTCGGCGGTGGCTGCGAACTCGCAATGATGGCGGATTTCATCATTGCCAGCGACAGGGCGAAATTCGGACAGCCGGAAATCAAGCTGGGCGTGGCACCCGGCATGGGCGGCTCGCAGCGGCTGACCCGCGCGATCGGCAAATCCAAATCGATGGAAATGTGCCTGACCGGACGGATGATGGATGCCGCGGAAGCCGAACGCTCCGGTCTGGTCGCCCGCGTGGTGCCGCATGACGATCTGCTTGACGAGGCTATGAAATCGGCCGCACTGGTTGCCTCGATGCCGCCCATGGCTGCACAGGTGAACAAGGAAATGGTCAATTCTGCCTTCGAGAATAATCTCGAACAGGGCCTGGTGCACGAACGCCGCCTGTTCCAGATCCTGACTGCTACCGAGGACAAGAAAGAAGGCATGGCTGCATTTATCGAGAAGCGCGAAGGCCAGTGGAAGGGTCGGTAAGCGATGATTGTCGCGATCGCACTTATTATTGGAGTGGTTGTGGCATTCTTTGCGGTTAAGCTGCATCAATCCAATAAGAGACAGGGAATCTCATGGTTCCGCGCATCTTCATTTAGGTCGGATAGGGATGGCAAACCTATAACGCTGAATTATTGGATAAGAGCTGGTCTGCCAATTCAGCTAGGAATGGTCGTTCTGATCTGTATCGTATTTGTATTAGCCTCAATAGCAAAAAACCTGGTGGGAATTTGGGAATGAAAATCGGATTTATCGGACTTGGCAATATGGGCGGCGGCATGGCTGCCAATCTCGCAAAAGCGGGGCATGAGGTCCATGCCTTTGACCTGTCCGGCGAAGCTTTGGCGCGGGCAGGCGAGGCTGGTTGTCATCCGGTCAGCGACGCCGCGCAGGCGGTCCAGAACATGGAAGCGGTGGTTACCATGCTCCCGGCTGGCACCCATGTCCGCAAGGTCTATGAATACGAAATCATCATCAATGCCAATCCCGGTACTCTGGTGATCGATTGCTCGACCATCGACGTCGACAGCGCGCGCGATGTCGCGACCATGGCGGAAGCCAAGGGGCTGGTTCCCGTCGATGCGCCGGTATCCGGCGGGATTGCGGCTGCCAACGGCGGCACCCTGACCTTCATGGTCGGCGGCAGCGAGGAAGGCTTCAGGCGCGCCGAGCCGATCCTGTCCGACATGGGCAAGGCGGTGATCCACGCCGGCGGCAATGGCGCAGGACAGGCGGCGAAAATATGCAACAACATGCTGCTTGGTGCCTCGATGATCGCAACCTGCGAGACGTTCAAGATGGCGGAGAAGCTGGGTCTCGACCTGCAGACCTTCTACGACATCTCCTCCAAGGCTTCGGGCCAGAACTGGTCGATGACCAGCTATTGCCCGGTCCCCGGCGTCGGCCCGCAAAGCCCCGCAGACAATGGCTATGAAGGCGGTTTCGCCGCTGCACTGATGCTGAAGGACCTGCGTCTGGCGATGGAAGCCGCGCAAAGCGCCGGAGCAGATGTGCCGATGGGTGCGGAGGCTGCAAAGCTCTACGAGCAATATGCCGAGGCACAGGGGCAGGGCGGCAAGGATTTTTCCGGCATTATCGCCATGCTGGGCAAGGGCTGATCGACCATGCCGCCGCCATGGATCGTGATTTGTGGGCTGTCGGCAACAATCGCGATCATTTCCGAGCTTGGCAACCGGCGGCGCAATAACCGCCGCGATATCGATGATGTCGGCATCATGCCATGGTCGACGATCACCGCATTGTCGCTACTGACCTTCGGCATATCCCTGGCTTTTGGTCTCGGAATTCTCTCGACCCCGTGAGGGATTGTCAGAGGCAGGCTTCCAGCAACGGCTGGTCAAAGCCATATTGGCGCGCCTTTTCCAGCGTATAGGGGCGCAGGCCGGCCGAGACATATTCACCGATGATCTTGCCGTCGGCATCTTCGTCGAGATACTGATATTTGAACAATTCCTGGGTGACGATGACGTCGCCCTCCATCCCGATCACCTCGGTAATGTTGGTGGTGCGACGCGAACCGTCACGCAGACGCTTCACCTGGACGATGAGGTCGACCGATTCCGCAATCTGGCGGGAAATCGCTTCCTTCGGAATCTTGATGTCGCCCATCAGGATCATGTTTTCCATACGACCGAGACACTCGCGCGGACTGTTGGCGTGGAGCGTACACATGGAACCGTCATGGCCGGTGTTCATGGCGGCGAGAAGGTCGAAACATTCCGCGCCACGAATTTCGCCGAGGATGATGCGGTCAGGTCGCATACGCAAGGCGTTCTTGACGAGATCGCCGATGGTGATCGCGCCTTCGCCCTCGAGGTTCGGCGGCCGGGTTTCAAGCGGCAGCCAGTGCGGCTGCTGCAGGCGAAGCTCGGCGGCGTCCTCGATCGTCAGCACGCGTTCGCCGGGATCGATCATCTTCGACATGGCGTTGAGCATGGTCGTCTTACCGGAACCGGTACCGCCGGAGATCACGACGTTGAACCGGCAGGCTCCGGCAATCTTGAGCACCGTGCACATCTCGTCGGACATCGAGCCAAAGCCCTTCATCAGGTCGAGCGTGATCGGCTTTTCGGAAAATTTACGAATCGAGATTGCGGTGCCCTTGAGGCTCAGCGGCGGCACGATCACGTTGACACGCGAACCGTCCTTCAGACGGGCGTCGGCAAGCGGCGTGGTCTGGTCGACGCGGCGACCAACCTGGTTGACGATCCGCTGGGCAATCTGGAACAGATGTTCCTCGTCGCGGAACTGGATCGGGGCGATTTCAAGCTTGCCCTTGATTTCGATATAGGTCTGTTCGGGGCCGTTGACCATGATATCCGAGATATCCGGATTCTGCAGCAGCTCTTCGAGCGGCCCGAAGCCGAGCAGTTCGTCGACCAGCACCTTTTCCAGCGCAAACTGTTCGCGCCGGTTCAGCGTCAGCTTGAGCTCGGTCAGCACTTCCATGATGATCGGGCGGAATTCTTCGGTCAGCTCTTCCTTGTTCAGGGTCGCGGCTGCTTCTGGGTCAACACGTTCGAGCAGGCGCGGCAACACCTGTTCCTTGATCTTGTGGACGGAGGCTCCAAAGCCTTCTTCCTTGTCGGTATCTTCGGCCAATGGCTGCGAACGCTCGGAAAGCCGTGCCATGGCTTCGCTTTGGACGGCGGCGGGCGCGGAGGGGATGTCATCACCGGAAAGGGGTATGGATTCAAGCGGAGGGAATTGATGGCCTCCCTGTCTGTCTTCGCGATTCTCGGATTCACCAACCTTCTTGCCGCCTCCGGTCATTGGCTTTGCTACGCCAAAGGACGGTTTGCCGCCACCCAGTCCATTTCTCTTGCCAAATGCGCTCATGCTCTTCTGTCCGATATGTCTAAAGTCACAGGATCAACGCCCTCTTTCCCCGAAAATGGTTAATAAACCGGTAAATCTGCTGGCTTCCGTCGAGAGAAATGTAAGTGCATTTTTGTGACTTGTGCGGTTCGAAGCAACCGCTAAGCCGGGAAAATGCACAGAGACAGTAATTTTGGCCGCTGACCGTTCCCGCGAACGGGTTGCCGCAGGGGGGATCACGCTGGCACTGGTTGCTTTCGCCGGTTTTCCGCTGGGCGATGCGGTCATCAAGTCGATGGCTGGAGACTGGCCGGCCCCGGCCGTGGCAGCGCTTCGCTTTTCGATCGGCGCACTGGCGCTGGCGGTGATCCTGTTCTGGCGCGAAGGCCGCCGCGGTTTTCAGGTCAACCGGCCCTGGCTCCATGTGGCGCGCGGATTTGCCCTGTTCGTGGGAACCATAAGCTTTTTCTCCGCCATATATATCATGCCGCTGGCCGACGCGGTGGCGATATCGTTCATCAATCCGATCCTCACGGCCCTGTTTTCCGGGTGGTTCCTCAAAGAAAATATGCCGCCGCGCACATGGGTCGCGACGATTATCGCCTTTGGCGGAGTATTGATCATGCTGCGACCCAATGTCGCGGCCTTTGGCTGGGTCGCCATATTGCCGCTCATTTCCGCTTTTGCGATGTCGGCGATGCTGATCCTCAACCGGATGGTATCCACCCAGCGGTCGATATTCGCGGCTCAATTCTATATCGCCTTCTGGGCCGCGATATTCCTGATTCTGGCGGCGGTGATCGGGCATTTTCTGGTGCCGGTCATGGCCGTTCCCGGCCCGCCGGATTGGGATGTTGTCCTGCGTTGCCTGCTGGTGGCACTGACCGCCACCGGCTGCCATTTCCTGCTGTTCATGGCCACCATGCGGACCACGGCGGCGGCAATCGCTCCGATCGTCTATATCCAGTTGCTGATCGCGACTGCGATCAGCGTCTTTATATTCGGGGATCCGATCGATCGAATCGCAATGTTCGGGGGATTATTGATAATTTTCAGCGGCTTGCTGCTGTGGCGCAGTACACGACGGGTGAACACAGTGCTGGAGGCCTAGGATATTGGGCAAGGCCTGATCCAGAAGCCTGAGATGCCGGTCCACGCTATTCTCGATGGAATAGGCGGCTGCTCTGACCCGCATCGGTCCGGTCGGCTGGGGTGAATCCATCTCCTCCTTTATGGTTTTGGCAAGTGCGCTCGAATCTTGGACCGGCACCGGATGCTGACCGATCTCGTGCAGCAATTCGGTCAGGCCGGCGGAACAATCGGTGGCGACGACGGCGCAGCCCGAAGCCATGGCTTCGATCGGCACCGCCGGAAATCCTTCCCATTGGGAGGAAAGGACGAGAATGTCCGACCGGACGAAATAGGGCGTCGCATCACTGACAAATCCCTTGAACGTAATCCGGTCGGCGAGGCCCAGTTTTTCAACCCGGTTTTTCGTATCAGTCATCAGCGAGCCGTCACCGAGGATTGTCATGGACCAGGGACGTTCCTCCAGGAGGGCGAGGGCAGAGATTAGCGTCCAATAGCCCTTCTGAGTCGCGATGCGTCCCACCGCAAGCAGGCGCGGCGGCACTGCCGAATCACGGAGGGCGCGCATCTCTCCCGCAGCCAACATGGGATCAGTAACATAGGGATTGGGGACCGCGAGAAACTTGCCGGCTGAGTGCGGATAGAGTTTCGAATATTGTTTCGCATCCGCTGCGCTCAGCGTCAAAGTGATGTCGCCCAACCGCGCGGTGAAGCCAAATCGCCACCTGCGGAACCGCCCGGCGCGGCTAGCGGAACCCGGACGCAGGACGGGGTTGGTGATCTTCTGAATGATCTTTGTCCGCGTTTTCCCCGCGAGTATCCGGGCGATAGCCAGGGACAGGTTGGACTGGTTGCCGGCGGAAAAAATCGCTCGGGGCCGGTGTTCACGGATCATCCGTGCGACGGCGGGAATCTGGAGGAACAATTGAAGTCCCCGACCGCCAATTCGCGGGGTGGGGACTATCCGGACATTTACCTCTGCGGCAATCAGGTCAGCCACGGGGCCGGTGGTCCTGGTCAACCATAGCTCGGTCGGAACGCCGCGCTTGGCCATGCCGTTGG
>Ga0209346_1000412_pt1 | contig 39895 bp, 38 predicted proteins | sample AutmiccommunBRH9_FD_187381 | JGI IMG/M metagenome (GOLD analysis project Ga0209346, IMG submission 187381) | Deep subsurface microbial communities from Mt. Terri, Switzerland - Autotrophic microbial communities BRH/9 (SPAdes) (version 2) | ecosystem: Environmental > Aquatic > Deep subsurface >...
ATCTAAGTCGTGCCGCTCGTCGAGAGTGAGCGGCACGGGAACCGGGGTCGCGCCGGCCACCTGAGTCAGGATCGGGTACGCCTCAAACGACCGCCACGGGAAGATCACCTCATCACCCTCGCCCGCCGACGACTGGATGAGCTGCATGAGCACCTCGGTTGAGCCCGCACCGACCGAGATCTGCTCAGGGCGCACGCTCAGCCCCTCGGCAATGCGGTGGATCAGCTCCGTCGCCCCCATGTCGGGGTAGAGGTGGAACCCCTGCAGCTGGCCTTCGACTGCCTCGCGCACCGACGCGAGCGGCGGGTACGGGTTCTCGTTCGACGAGAGCTTCACCGCATTCGGGATCGCCTTGCCCTGAATGTAGGCGGGAAGTTTTTCGATGCCATCGCGCTGCACAACCATGTGCTCACTCTACCGATTCGTCGGCCGCGGCTCAGGCTACGAGGCGGCTCCACCATATTCACCGGTCGAGACGAGGATGCCGCGGGCAAGCACCGCGTCGCGCATCAGGAACCCGAGCACCGCGGGGGTGGCCTGGGGGTCGATGTCGATGCGATCCACACTCAGCGCGTGCACAACGAACCAGTAGTGATGCACCCCCGTGCCCGCGGGGGGCCCGGCACCGATGAACTCGGGTGCCCTCGTTTCGTTGGGCATGGTGATCGCGCCCTCGGGCAAGAGCCCCGCCGCGGGGTCGCCTGCGCCGCTCGGCAGTGCGGTGATGTCTGCCGGAATGTTCGCGACGGCCCAGTGCCAGAAGCCGGATCCCGTCGGCGCATCGGGGTCGAAGCACGTCACCGCGAAGCTTCGAGTCTCGGCGGGAAAGCCCGACCAGCTCAGTTGCGGCGAGCGATTCTCGCCCCCGGAGTCGGCATCAAACACCTGCGCGGGCAGCGGCTCACCCTCGCTGATGTCGCTGCTCGTCAGCGTGAACTCGGGTACCTGTCGCATCCCGGCATAGGGATAGATCTCACCGCGGGAGGGATTCTGATGGGTCATGGGGCCTCACTTCTCTGCGGGCTGCGCTTCGGGGTTCGTTGCGTTTTCTCCGATGACCGTCCCGCGCGCCTCGTCACTTGAGCGCGTGCGCGAGACGTGCAAGGAGGTCGACTTCAGCCTAGGGCCCCGGGCAACACCACGTATAGATCCACTCGGTATACTTGGCGGGATCGTGCGCACCGCAGCGCGCGAGTACGTTGAGTCGCGAATCGGGGTGGGGCATGGCAAACACGACAGGGTCTGAACGGGCGCGCGCCACTCTCGCGTATCTGCGCCGCAATATCACCATGGGCACGTGGCCGGTGGGCAGCCGAATCCCGATCGAGCCAGAGTTGGCCGAGCAGACGGGCGTGGGCCGATCCACCGTGCGCGAAGCGGTACGCTCGCTCGCCAGCATCGGCATGCTCGAGACGCTGCCCGGCCGCGGCACCTTCGTGCGCTCTGCGGCACCCACGAGCGCGCTGCTCAATGAGTACCTCAGCGATTTCACGCTCGAAGAGATTCTGAGCTACCGTCGTGCGCTCGAGATCGAGGCCGCACAGCAGGCCGCCCTGCAGCGCACCGACGAAGACCTCGAAGCGCTCGAACAGGCCGCGATCGACGAGAAGGGCTGCACCCGCTGCCCGGTGCTGATGAACGGGGGCGAGTCGTCGGCCTTCGACAGCCGTTTCCACCGACTCATTTTTGATGCGGCGAAGAACCGCCTGCTCGCGTCGCTGTACGCGGGCACCAACGATCAGTTGCGCACGCCCGCCCACCGCGGGCGGCTCGCCAACGTCGCCACCGCGAGTGAGATGGAGCGCGATCACGCGCGGGTGCTCGATGCGATTCGCCGCCGCGACTTCATCGACGCGGTGCACTCGATGGCGGATCACGTCGACCACGACGTCGTGATCGTAAACGACCAGCACGAGGTGGTGCCGGCGCTCGTGCGCACCCCCGAGGCGCAGCAGCGCATCGACGTGGCCCGCAGCGCCGAGGATCGACGCAGCCAGAAGGTTTAGCATTGTCGGGTGTCTGAGCCCAAGATTTTGCTGTACTACGCGTTCGCGCCCGTTGCCGATCCCGAAGCGGTGCGCCTGTGGCAGCGCGAACTGTGCGCTTCGCTCGGCTTGCGCGGCCGCATCATCGTCTCGCCCCACGGCATCAACGGCACCGTCGGTGGCGAGCTCGACGCGTGCAAGCACTACCTGCGTCGCACGCGCGAGTACGGGCCGTTTGCCGGGCTCGAGGTGAAGTGGAGCTCGGGCAGCGGATTCGTCTCTGAGGCGGAGAGTGCGGGTGCTGCTGGTGCTGGTGCTGGTGCTGGTGCCACAGGTGCCACTCAGCGCCCGTTGCGCACTGGCAGAACCCTCACCGGCAAGAGGCGCCCCGCGCCCTGGAAGCAGATCGTCGACTTCCCAAAGCTCAACGTGAAGGTGCGCGACGAGCTGGTCGCGTTCGGCACCGCCGACGAGCTTCGAGTCGACGCTGCCGGCGTGGTCGGGGGCGGGGTGCACCTGTCGCCCGAGGCGGTCAACGAGCTGGTCGCGTCGCGCGGCGAGGAGGTCGTGTTCTTCGACGGGCGCAACGCCTACGAGGCGGCGATCGGCCGCTTCAAGGGGGCCGTGGTGCCCGAGGTCGCGACCACGCACGGCTTCATCGGCGAGATCGAGCGGGGAGCGTTCGACGAGCTCAAGCATCGCCCGGTCGTCACCTACTGCACGGGCGGGATCCGCTGCGAGGTGCTGTCTGCGGCGATGCTCGAGCGCGGGTTCACCGAGGTGTACCAGATCGACGGTGGCATCGTGCGCTACGGCGAGGCCTTTGGGAACGACGGCCTGTGGGAGGGGTCGCTCGCGGTGTTTGACGGCCGCGAGTCGATCGACTTTGCGCAGGGTGCCGCGGTGGTCGGCCGCTGCGCGGTGTGCAACGCGCCGTCAAACCGGTTGGCCAACTGCGCGGATCCGGCTTGCCGGGCGCGCTTCGTGGTGTGCGACGCGCACGCGGGCGAACGGTGCCACGAACACGGTGGATCGGCCGACGCCTCCCCCGCGGCGGTCGCCCGCGCCGCCTCAAGCTAGGCGATCCACCCGACCGACCCGGCCCGCGGTTACTGTGTTCGCAGGAACTCGGTGAGCCCCTGTTCGTCCGCGAGGCGGGGGTCCGTGCGGTACTCCGGGCGCACCCCCGTCTTGTCACGATAGAACGCGCGCACGCGATCCATATCGGCCATCACGTCGCCGGTGAGGTGGATCGTCTCGCCGAGACCGGCGGATTTCGTGGCTCCATCAGCGAATCCCAGTGTGACCGGGAGCCCTGCTGCCCAGGCGATGCGGTAGAAGCCGCTGCGCCAGCCAGCACCCTTGCGCGTGCCCTCGGGTGTCACGACCAGGATGAACTGGTCGGTCTCACCCGCTCGCTTCACGACCGCGTCGACAATGCCCGCCGCGTTCGACCGGTCGACCGGGATGCCGCCAAGGCCACGCATCACGGGGCCAGCGATGCCGCGGAACAGCTCGCGCTTGCCGAGCCAGTGGATGCGCAGGCGAGCGTCCCAGGCGATGGCGAGCATCAGGAGGAAGTCGAAGTTCGAGGTGTGCGGGGCGCCAATGAGGATGCGTGGCCCCGCGACCGGATGCTGTTCGCGCACGAGGCGCCACCTTGAGAGCGCCCAAAACACCTTCGCGATGCCCGCACGAATTGTGACCCCGATCATCCACCCAGCGTACGCCCCACTGGTGTGGCTCGCTTATTGCTTCTCCTCCCTCCCCTCGTCTCCCGCGCCCCGCCCCACCCCCGGCAGGTCGCGCCTCGGCCCCAGCACCTCCCGCCTCGAAACCCAGCAAGCGCCACCTCGCCGAGCTGACCCCCGCGCAGAGTTCAGCGCGCTTCAACCCTGCGCGAGCGTCCCCTTGACTGGGCTCACGCTCGCTTCCCCGAACGGGTTGACCGTCACGCGGGGTTCAGCGCGCTTCAACTCTGCGCGAGCGTCCACCCACGGCCCCCCTTCAGGCGCCGGCCTCGCCGCCCCAGCCTCCGCGGCGCAAGGCTTCGCTGATCCGCCCGCGCAATACGAATGGCTGCTGGTACTGAAGTGTCGCGGTAATGCGCACCACAGACCAACCGTTTGCGGCGTAGTCGTGATACTTCTGGATATCGCGATTCCACTGATCGGCAAGAACACGGTGGTGGTCGCCCTCGTATTCGAGTGCAACCCGAAACTCAGGGTAAGCGAGCTCGCTACAACCGAGCAGCCGGCCATCGGGCCCACGCACATCAACGTCGAGTGACGGCTCGGGAAACCCCCACTCATGCAGCAGGAGTCGCAGGTGGCTCTCGGGCGGCGAGGCCGAAGCCGTCACGAGAAGCGGCAGCGCGCGACGGAGCAGAGTTGCCCCGGGTCTGGCGAGTTCAGTGAGTTCGGCCAGTTCTTGGGGTGTTCCGAGCGGCGGGTCTTCGTGTCGATCGGTACCGGGGATACGCGTGTGCCTCAGGACCGCATCGCCCAGCGCGACACGATCGGGGAGTGCCAAGCGGTGGGCAAGCACGACCCAAATGCTCGCGGGAGTGAGGATCGGGAGACCGGATCGCACGGTCGTCTGGACGAGATGCTGGCGGATTTGGGACCCGCGCACCGTGGCCCTGCGGACAGCCCGCGCCGGCGCGAGCACGCCCACTTCGATGTCGTCGCTTCGTGCGGGGGGAATGGGCAGATCCCAGAGAACCGCGGCCGTGCGTCCGGTGAAAAACGAGCCCGCGGGCATGATCGTGGCGAACTCTTCCGCTTTCAGTCGCTGCCGCAGTGCCCAGGCCTGTCGCGGTGGGAGGTCGTTGATCCGCGCGTGTTCTGCGGGGTCTCGCCTCCGGTACACGCCGATGAACGGATGCTCGAGATCAGCGCATCGCAGCCTGCCGCGGCTCACCCCGAGCGCGTGGGCCTGTTCGGTCGTGAAGACCTTGCCAAGTTGTTGCGGGAGTGGAGTGCGTGGATACGGCATCGAACCAGCTTGATCGGGTTGTTGCGGCACGAAACAGGTCTTGTGCGTTCTGTGGAGAAGACCCGCGTTCTCCCCGCCTATGGATGCGTGTGAGCGGGATTGTACGAGTTGGGGTTCGCGTCGTGCCTGAACGTACCCGCCTGCGAACCCCGCCTTGGAAACTGCCGCGGGCAGGCGTTGCCTGCCCTTGCCGTCGGGAACGGTAGTTGCGCAGGTCTTGGGTCACCTCAGTGGAGATGAACCGAGCAGTCGAGCTTCCAGCGGATCGTCTCGCCACCAGACCGGGCACTCCCGCACCGCGCGTGCGCCGTCGGTCAGCGGTCGGTTTCGCCACTCCACGTCCGAGCTTCCCCTCTACTCGGTGAGGGAGCCGGGTGGACACCTACGCAGGGTTGAATCGCGCGCATCCCTGCGCCGGGGTCCACCCGACTGCGCGCGTGGCGCGCGGAGCGAGTCAGGTGGGCGCTGGCGCGGGGTTCGGGGACGCTCAACCGTGCGCCGGGGTCCACCCGCCAACCGTCACCCGCCAGCCGGAGCGGCGGCTACCAGATCGAGACGCGCGCCTCGGGCTCCATCCACAGAGCATCGCCGGGCCTGGTGGCGTACGCCTCGTGGAAAGCATCGAGGTTGGCGACGATCTGGTTGCAGCGGAACTCGTTCGGCGAGTGCGGGTCGACCGTGAGTAGGCGCGCCGTTTCCTCGGGCCGCGACTTCTGCTGCCACGCCTGCGCCCACGCCAGGAAGAACCGCTCGGCACCGGTCAACCCCTCGACGACGGGCGGTTCGGTGCCATCGCCGCGACCGCTCTCGGCGGGCGCACCATCAGCACCATTCGACGACGTTGGCTGCTGTGCGGCCAACGAGAGCAGGTACGCCTTCCACGCGATCGCGAGCCCGCCCAGGTCGCCGATGTTCTCGCCGATCGTGAGCTCGCCATTCACCGTCTTGCCGTCGGCACCCTCGGGCGACAGCGCGTTGTACTGGTCGATGAGCGCCCGGGTGCGGGTCTCAAACGCGGCGCGATCCGCCTCGGTCCACCAATCGGTGAGCTTGCCGTCGCCGTCGTAGCGCGACCCCTGGTCGTCAAAGCCGTGCCCGATCTCGTGGCCGATCACCGCGCCGATCGCTCCGTAGTTCGCGGCGGCGTCCCACGTCGCGTCGAAGAACGGCGGCTGCAAAATGGCCGCGGGGAACACGATCTCGTTGAAGCCAGGATTGTAGTACGCGTTCACGGTCTGTGGGGTCATGAACCACTCGTCGCGATCGATGGGCTTGCCCACCTTCCCGATCTCGCGCTCGAACTCCATCTCGGCCACGCGCCGCGAGTTGCCGAGCAGGTCGCCCGCATCGACGACGAGCTTCGAGTAGTCGCGCCACTTCACCGGGTAGCCCACCTTCGGCGTGAACTTCTCGAGCTTCTCAAGGGCGCGCGCCTTGGTCTCCTCACTCATCCACTCCAGCTCGTGGATCGACTGTCGGTATGCCTCGACGAGGAACCCGACGAGCACGTCCATTTCGGCCTTCGACGACTCGTCGAAGTGACGCTCGACGTAGAGCTTGCCCACGGCCTCGCCCATCGAGCCCTCCACAAACGAGACCCCGCGGCGCCACCGGTCGCGCTGCTCGGTCGCACCGGTGAGCGCGGTGCCGTAGAAGTCGAAGTTTGCGCGAGAGATCTCCTGCGAGAGCAGGGCGGCGGATCCACGCACGATCTGCCACACGAGCCACGCCCGCCATGCCTCGAGTTCTTCGGGCACAAGCAGCTCGGCCAGGCCCGCGATCGCGTCGGGCTGCCCGACGACGACCTCAGAAAACGCCGACTCGGGTGCCCCCGACGCGGCCAGGTAGGCCCGCCAATCGAGGGCGGGAGTGAGTTCCTGCAGCTCGGCGAAGGTGCGGAGGTTATAGAGCTTCTGAATGTCGCGGCTGGCGACGCGGTCCCAGTGCTTGGCGGCGATGCGTCGCTCGAGCTCGTAGCTGAGTTCAGCCAGGCGATCCGCGCCTTCGACGCCCGCGAGCCCCAGCATGCGCGCGATGTGCGCGCGGTACTGCTCGCGAATCTCGGCGAACTCGTCTTCGCGATAGTACGACTCGTCGGGCAGCCCGAGCCCGCCCTGCATCACGAACACGATGTAGCGGGTGGGGTCGCCCGGGTCATTGTCGATGTAGAGGCCCGCGAATCCCGAGCCACCCTGGCGCTCGAGCTCGGCGACGAGCTGCACCAACTCCTCGATGCTGGCGACGCCGAGCGCCTGCTCAAGGTCGGGCGCGATCGGCTGCGCCCCGAGGGCATCGGCGCGATCGACGTCCATGAAGCTCGCGTAGAGCGCCGCAATCTTGTCGGCCTCGGTCTCGGCGGGGGCCCCGGCAGCGGGCGCCGGGGTGCCCGTGATGATGTCGCGCACCGCGGCCTCAGCGTTCTCGGCGAGCACCGCGAACGAACCGTAGCGCGCCTTGTCGGAGGGAATCTTGGTGCGCGCGATCCAGCGCCCGTTCACGTGCCGAAACAGGTCATCTTGGGGGCGGATCGCCGGGTCGAGTTCGGCGAGGTCGATGCCTGCGGGGCCGTAGTTGCCAGGGGAGACGGTGTCAGCACTCATGCGATCCACACTAACGGGCGAGGGCCGCACGCCGGGGTGCCGTTCGCTGACAGCGGGCGCGAGCGATGCCCGCGCGCAGCCGCAGTCGAGACGCACGCACCTGCGTGATTACTGGGGCACCCCGAAGCTATGGGCGAGCTTGATCGGTGCGGCGGCGTGCGAGCCCATGAAGTCAAGCACCGCCTGGGCGGCCGCGGGATCCACTGCGTTCGTCGCGACGGCGCTCGAAAAAACGGTGTCGATCGCGCAGTCGGCCGGGAGTACCCCGAGGATGCGCGCGCCCGACTGCCCGACGAGTTCGCTGAGCTGCTGGAAGCCCAGGTCAACCTCGCCGTCGGCGAGCAGCTTCGCGACGGGAATGCCGGAACGCGCCTGCACCAGGCGATGGACGACTGAGGCGGTGAGCCCCCAGTCGTCGATCATCTGCACCAGAGCGGTTCCGCTGGGGCCCGTCGAGTATCCGATGCGGGTCGCAGCCTGCAGCGCTTCTCGCACGCCGGCGGCGTCGTCGAACCCGGCGCCCTCGGGGCGAACCGCGGGCTCAGTCGAGCCCGACGGCACGGCGACAGCAACCTGCGACAGGACGAGGGGCCGCACGGTCGCGGGATCCACATGCCCGTCTGCGGCGAGACGACTCAAGGCGTCGGATGCGAGGAAGACGAGGTCAACCTGCTCCCCCGCGGCGACGCGCTTCGCAGCATCGACACCGCCGACCGATTCAATCTCGACCTCGGGCAGCCCGGTCTGTGCCGCCGCGGCGGCCAAATCGGCGAGCACGTGACGCGTGGCCATCGAGGAGATGGCTCTCATACCGCGTCCTCGAAGGTCTCGGCATCGACCTCGGAGTTGCCGCGCGGGTTGTAGCGTGAGCCAGAGACAGTGGCCTGCGAGATCAGTTCACCCGCCCGTGCGAGCAGCGCCGCATCAACCGTCAGGTCAAGCGCCGCCGCGTTCTCACGCATGTGCGCGATGCTCGTTGTTCCCGGGATCGGGATCACGTGTTCGCCTCGTGACAGGAGCCACGCGAGCGCGAGCTGCGCCGGCGTGCAGCCAGCCTCGGCGGCAAGTGCATGCCACAGCGGGAGCAGTGCTGCGTTGCTCGGCCAGTGTTCCGGCTGGAAGCGGGGCATCGCGCGGCGAATGTCGCTCTCAGCGAGTCGCGCAGGGTCGGCAACGCCGCCCGCAAGGAAGCCGCGTGCCACGGGTGAGAACGCGACGAGCGCCACCCCCTGCTGACGCGTGGCCTCTAACATGCCAAGCTCGGGATTCCGGCTCCACAGCGAATACTCGTTCTGCACGGCCGCGATCGGGGCCACTCTCTGCGCCTCGCGCAGCCGCGTCACCGACACCTCGGAGAGGCCGATCGCGCCGATCTTCCCGGCGTCCATCGCCTCGGCCAGTGCGCCGACGCTCTCGCCGATCGGCACCTTCTTGTCCCAGCGGTGGAGGTAGTAGAGGTCGATGTGCTCGACGCCGAGACGACCCAAGGATTCGTCGACCTGCGCGCGCAGGGTCTCGGGGTGGCCATCGATCACCTTGACACCATCGACGATCGACATGCCGCCCTTGCTCGCGAGCACGACCTCATCGCGACGCCCAGCGATCGCGCGGCCCACGAGTTCCTCGTTGCGACCGCCACCGTACAGCGTTGCCGTATCGAGCAGCACCACGCCGGCATCGAGGGCCGCGCGCAGCAGCGCCAGGCCCTCGGCCTCGGCCGGGGGCACGCCGTAGGCATGGCTCAACGACATGCATCCGAGGCCGAGACGAGGCAGCTTCACGCGAGCTGTTCCTCGAGCATGCCCAGCACGCGGTAGCAGTCAAGCACCTGACGAATCGACGAGTTGGGCTCGCGCCCCTCGCGGATCGCCGCAACGAACTCGCGATCCTGCAGCTCGATGCCGTTCATGCTCACCGCGACATTCGTGACATCGATCGGCTCATCCTTGCCGTTGATCAAGTCGTCGTATCGGGCGACGTAGGTGCCGGTGTCGCCGATGTACCGGAAGAACGCACCGAACGGACCCTCGTTGTTGAATGAGAGCGACAGCGTGCAGATCGCCCCGGTTTCACTCTTCAGCTGGATCGACATGTCCATCGCGATGCCGAGCTCGGGGTGGATCGGGCCCTGAATGGCATTCGCCTGCACGATCTTGCCCGCCTGGTAGGCGAACAGATCCACCGTGTGTGCGGCGTGATGCCACAGCAGGTGATCGGTCCACGAACGCGGCTCGCCCTTGGCGTTCGTGTTCGAGCGGCGGAAGAAGTACGTCTGCACGTCCATCTGCTGCACATTGAACTCGCCCGCCGTGATTCGGTTGTGCACAAGCTGGTGCGAGGGGTTGAACCGGCGCGTGTGGCCGACCATCGCGATCTTGCCGGAGGCCTCAGCGGTCTCAGCCGCGGCGAACGCCGCCTCGGCATCGGCGAAGGAATCGGCCAGCGGGATCTCGACCTGCACGTGCTTGCCCGCGGCGAGCACCGCCTGGGTCTGCGAGGCGTGCAGGCCCGTCGGGGTGGCGAGGATCACGGCATCGACATCGTCACGCTCGAGCACCGCGTCCAGGCCAACCACGGCGTTCGGAACGCCATACTGCGCGGCGACGGCGTCCGCCTTCTCCTGCGAGGTGGCGCTGACCACGGTCACCACGGCGTCTTCGATGTTCTTCAGGCCGTCGAGGTGCTTCATCCCGAAGGCGCCCGCGGCGCCGACGACGGCGATCCGTACCTTGTCACTGCTCATGCGTGTGTCTTTCTGCTTCGTCGAATGGAAATCGTGGGGGTACCGGTCACGCCGAGGGGTTGGAGATCACGAGGTGACCGACCGCGGTGTTCGATGCCGGCACGTGGTAGAACCGGTGATCGACCGTCGGGGCTTCGCCGCCGAACTGGTCGTCCATCGCGCCGCGGGCGATGAGCCAGTCGACCAGCTCGATGCCCTCTGAGCCCGCCTCGTCAACGTACTCCATGTGCGGCCACTCGGTGAGCCCCAGCGGGTCGGCAATCAGGTGGTCAAGGAACGCGTTGTCCCACTCCTCGTTGATGAGGCCCGCGCGCGGGCCCTGCAGCTGGTGGCTCATACCGCCGGTGCCCCAGATCTGCACGTTGAGTTCGGGGCCATCCCACTTGTCGAGCGCGCGGCGCAGGGCACGGCCCAACTCGTAGCAGCGACGGCCGGACGGTACCGGGTATTGCACGACGTTCACCGCGAGCGGGATGACCTTGCATGGCCACTCCTCGACATCGCCAAATACGAGCGAGAGCGGCACGGTCAGGCCGTGATCCACCACCATCTCGTTGACGAGGGTGAGATCGAAGTCATCCTGGATCACCGACTGCGCGAGGTGGGCGGCGAACTCGGGGTAGCCCTTCACATCGGGCACCGGGCGGGGGCCGTAGCCCTCGTCGGCAACCGGGTATTCGGCGCCGGTGCCCAGGACGAAGGTAGGGATGATCGACGAGTCGAACGCGGTGGCGTGGTCGTTATAGACCAGGATCACGACGTCAGGGGTGTTCTCTTTAACCCACTTGCGGGTCCAGTCGTAGCCGCTGAACACCTTCTTCCAGTACGGCTCTTCGGTCTTGCCGTGATCCATCGCCGCGCCGATCGCGGGCACGTGCGAAGTGAACAGCGCCGAGGTGAACTTCGCGGGTGCGTCGGGGCGCATGACCTCGGACTTCTCGGTCGACGGCGGGGTCCACCCGTCGAGATCCTTCAGCCGCACGCCCTCGGGACGACGGCCACCGCCGATCATCATGTCGCGGTAGGCGGCCTCGCTCATGCCGGTCATCGAGCCAGCCATCTGCTGGAAGCTCAACCCATGAGTGGCGCCGATCTTGCTGAGGAAGTAGATGTTGCCACCCTCAGCCATCATGGCGTTGAGATCCATGTCGAGAACCGCCTGGCGCTGCGCGGGGTTCAGCGGCCACTCGTCGAGGTACGCCTCGCGGTCGGCGAGGTAGCGCTCACGGTTCTCGGGCTTCATCAGCGACATCGAGAACTGGTTGAGGTGGTAACCCTTGCGGGCCATTTCGGCATCGAAAATGATGGTGCCGGGTACGTCTTTATATGGCTTATCGAGTGCCATGTCATGCTCCTTCTGGCCAGTAGAGGCGGGTGGGGTTGTCTACGAGCAGCTTCTGCTGCAGTTCAGGGGTGGGTGCGATGTGCGGGATGAAGTCGACCAGCAGCCCGTCGTCGGGCATGTGATCCTTCAGGTTCGGGTGCGGCCAGTCGGTGCCCCAGAGCACGCGATCGGGAAACTCCTCGACAACGCGACGCGCGAACGGCACCACATCGGTGTACGCGTTCTGCTCGCCGTCGAGGGCGCGCGGGCCGCTGCTCGAGAGCCGCTCGGGGCAAGAGACCTTGGTCCAGACGTTCGGGTTTTCCCTCATGAAACGCAGGAAGAGCGCGAACTCCGGGCCGTTCGGGTCTTTGGTCACGTCGGGGCGACCCATGTGGTCGACGACGAGGTCGGTCGGGATCGCCGAGAAGAAGTCGTACAGTTCGGGCAGATCCTCGGCCTCGAAGTAGATGACCACGTGCCATCCGAGCGGGGCGATCTTCGCGACGATCTCGTCAAGTGACTCGGTCGGCACCCGGTCGACCAGCCGCTTCACGAAGTTGAAGCGCACACCCCTGACGCCAGCGGCGTGCAATTCGGCGAGCTCTTCCTCGGTAACGTCGCGGCGAACCGTGGCGACACCACGGGCGCGACCCTCGCTGCGCTGCAGCGCGTCGACAAGCGCGCGGTTGTCCGCGCCGTGGCAGGTGGCCTGCACGATCACGTTGCGCTCGAAGCCGAGGTGGTCGCGCAGCGCAAACAGCTGGTCGGCCGAGGCGTCGCACGGGGTGTACTTGCGCTCCGGTGCGTATGGGAACTGCTCGCCCGGACCGAACACGTGGCAGTGCGCGTCCACCGCGCCAGCGGGCACGCGGAAGCTTGGAGTCGCAGGCCCGTCGTACCAGTCGAGCCATCCGGGCGACTTCTCGAAGCCGCCGCTGGTGTCGCCGTGTGCCATGGTAATCAGTCCTCCACGTACTCGAGGCCGGCCTTGGCCAGCGGCTCGCGCATGTTGTAAATGTCAAGCCCCAGCACGCCCTCGCGGAACTGCTGGCGCTTCGCCTCCTCGTTGTCTTCGCGCTTCTGGCTGGCATCGGCGACCGCGCCGACGAGCTCGCGCGGCACGACCACGACGCCGTCGACATCGGCAACCACGACGTCACCCGGGTTGACCACGGCGTTGGCCACGACGACCTGCACGTTGACCGAACCGAGCGTCGCCTTGACGGTGCCCTTCGAGTTGATCGCTCGGGAGAATACCGGGAAACCCATCTTCTCGAGGTCGGCGACATCGCGCACGCCGCCGTCGATCACGAGGCCGTTGCAGCCGCGTGCGGTGAGCGAGGTGGCGAGCAGGTCACCAAAGAATCCGTCTTCGCTCTCGGTGGTGCAACCGGCGACGACCACGTCACCCTCCTGCACCTGCTCGGCGGCGACGTGGAACATCCAGTTGTCGCCGGGCTGCAGCAGCACCGTCACGGCCGTGCCGCACAGCTTGGCGCCCGTGTAGACGGGTCGAATGTAAGGGCGCATGAGGCCCACGCGGCCCATCGCCTCGTGAATCGTGGCAACGCCGAACTGCGAGAGCCGAGCGACGTCGGCCGGGTCGGGCCGCTCGATGTTGGTGTGAACGATGCCGAGGTTGTTGAGGCGCAAGATCTTCTCCGGGTCGAGTTCGTGGGGTTCAGAGGCTGTGATGAGGCTGTGGATCACTGCCCGAGGTCAGAGCCCGCGCGCAGTCAGCGCGCGGTCGACGCGCGGGTACAGGCGGCGGGCGTTGCCCTCAAAGACCTGCTGCCGCTGCTCGTCGGTCAGGTTCGGGGTCGCGTCGACGTAGCGCTTCGTGTCGTCGAAGTAGTGGCCGGTGCGCGGGTCGATGTCGCGTACGGCACCGATCATCTCGCTGGCAAACAGGATGTTATCGACGGGGATCACCGAGGTGAGCAGGTCGATGCCCGGCTGGTGGTAGACGCAGGTGTCGAAGAACACGTTGTTCAGCAGGTGCTCTTCGAGCTCGGGCTTGCCGAGTGCCATCGCCAGCCCACGGAAGCGACCCCAGTGGTAGGGAACCGCGCCGCCGCCGTGCGGAATGACGAACTTCAGATCGGGGAAGTCGCGGAACAGGTCGCCCTTGAGCAGTTGCATGAAGGCGGTGGTGTCTGCGTTGAGGTAGTGGTCGCCGGTGGTGTGGAATACCGACTTGCACGAGGTGCTGACATGGATCATCGCCGGGAGCTCGTACTCGACGAGCTTCTCGTAGATCGGGTACCAGGAGCGATCGGTCAGGGCCGGTGCCGTCCACTTGCCGCCCGACGGATCGGGGTTGAGGTTGACGGTGACCGCACCCAGCTCTTCGACGGCGCGGGTGAGCTCGGCGAGGACGGTCTCGGGAGCGGCACCCGGAGACTGCGGGAGCATCGCACCGGGCAGGAAGCGATCGGGGAAGAGTTCGCTGACGCGGGCGCACAGGTCGTTGCAGATACGTGCCCAGGTCTCGGAGATTTCGAGGTCACCGATGTGGTGGGCCATGAACGAAGCGCGGGGACTGAAGACGGTCACGTCGCTGCCGCGGTCATTCATGAGGCGCAGCTGGTTGGCCTCAATCGTCTCGATGATGTCGTCGTCACTGATGCGGAGCGCGGCAGGGTCGGGGGCTTCGCCCTCACCGTTCGCGAAGGCGATCTGCAGGTCACGCCAGGCTCCAAGCTGCGCGGGAGCGGTGGTGTAGTGGCCGTGGATGTCGATGATCAACGTGTGGCGTCCTTGTCATTGGAATGCGGGGGCTGCATACCGGAGCCCGGGAGCGGGCGACGATGCCGGATGCTGGTACTCACGACTCTAAGCGGGTTTGCCGACATGGGCCAATAGATATACCACGCGCAGCCCATAGATAGAATCGATACATGGCCCTGCCCGACCTCAACCAGTTGCGCACCTTCGTCGTGCTCTACGAGATGCGCAGCCTTACCGCCGCCGCGGACCGCCTGCATGTGACCCAACCGACCGTCAGTTACACCCTCGCGCGGCTGCGTGAACGGTTCCGCGACGACCTCTTCCGCCGTGAGGGCCACGTCATGGTGCCGACCACCCGGGCCACCCAATTGTTTGGCCCGCTGCACGAGGCCCTCGCTCAGATCGATGCCGTCGTGAGCGTCCCTGACAACTTCGAACCCGCGCAGTTCACCGGCGAACTCATGCTCGGACTGACGTCAATCGGCGAACAAACGTTTCTTCCCCCAATCATGGCTGCGCTCGCGCGCGAGGCCGCTGGCCCCCACCTGCAAGTGGAGCGCCTTGACGCGGACCAGGTTGAGGACGGGCTGATCCGCGGCACCATCGACCTGGCGATGACAGTCTCGCTGATCGCGACCCCGAGCTTGTGGCGCACCCGGGTGCGCGCCGTCGAGTACGTTGCGCTCTCCTCGGGCTCCCACCCGTTGCCCCCCACCGGGCCCCACATGTTCGCGGATCGTCGCTTCGTGCGGGTGTCGGCCCGCGGCGGCCACGTCTTTCCGCTGCGCGCACTATCGGAGCACGGACTTCTGCCGCAGGTCGCGCTCACGGTTGAGGAGTACGCGACGGTGCCCGCGGTGCTCGAGGCGACCGACCTCGTCGTCCTGCTGCCGCGGCACGTCGCCGAGGTGTTCTGCGGGTGGTTCCCCGGCTTGCGGATCGCGGAGCTGCCCTGGCCCGGTCAGAGCACGCCGGTTTCCCTCTATACCCGGCGCGAGGCAAGCCTGTCGCCCGCGCAGCGCTGGTTCCGGGCGCTCGTGGTGGGCGCCGTCGCCGACGGGGTCGACCACACCGATCCCGCTGATCGCGCGGGCTAGCGGCGCGGGCGATTCCAGCTGGCCTTCGCCGGCGTGAGCGGTGTGCGCACGTGGATCGACCATGTCGAGTGGGGGTGGATCGAGAGGATCGCTCTCTCCCACCAGGCCCGTGCTTCGTCCGACAACTTCGGAAACACGGCATCCTTGTCGAGTTCATCCTCGGGGCGGGGGCGCAGCGCCTTCCAGACGAGTTGCACCTCAGGGGCCCCGGTCGGAATGCCGTCGAGGTCGAGCACAGCGCGATCCCACGGCAGCTGCAGCCTGGGGTCGCGGAGGTACAGCCAGCCGCGCGGGCTTCCGTCCTCCACGTTCATCTGCAGCACCCAGGCACCGGTCTCCTCGTCGCGCACGCGCACCGGCTGCAGGTCGGCGTCTTCGGTCGCGCCAGCCACGTCGGCCGCGACGGGCCAGGCCCTTACCGCGTCGTCGCCGTCCGGGATCCACGCGCTATATCGCGCGGGGAGCGCGGCGACCAACTGCGCGACATCGGCTCTCGTCGTACTGACATCGATGTTGACGCGGTCACGGATCGGCTCGCCGAGCCAGCGGTCGAGCGCGACGCCGCCCGAGAGCCACCAGCGCGCGGGCGTGCCGCCGAAGAGCTCCGCCACGCTCTCCGCAGACAGCGGCTCCCAGCGCGTGTCGAGGCTCGGTGCGGATGTCATGCCTTCAGCGTACCCGGCGCTGACCTCTGATCCACCCGCCACACCCTCGCACCTTCCACACCCTCGCACCCTCGCACCCTCGCGCCCACAGCAACCTCTTCACGCACGCTCGCACGCTCGCACACACACTCGCACCCAACCCCAGCTCCTCAGTACCCAACTCCCGCCACTTTCGGGTGACTCTCCCGGCTCCGGGGAACCCGAGACCCACCTCCGTGGAACCCGACACCCCCACCTCCCCCGAACCCGACACCCACCTCCTTCGAGGGGCCAAAATCTGCTGATCTCGCATGCCCCTACAAGCAGATTTTGACCTCTCGGCGGGGGTGGGAAGGAAGGGAAGAAGGGAAGGGGAGAGATGGGAAGGAAGAAGAGAGAGGGCGGGGCACGCGCTAGCGTGGTGAGCATGCCCACCCCAGTGGATCGCCGCCGCAGCAACCGGCGCCGCAGCAACCGCGGCCACATCGACCGGCACCGCATCGACCGCCGCATCGCCTCGCTCGCGGTGCCGGCGCTCGGAGCGCTCGTTGCCGAACCGTTGTTCCTGGTGGTCGACACCGCACTCGTGGGGCACCTCGGCGCGATCCCCCTCGCGGGCCTCGCGATCGCGGCGGCGGTGCTGCAGACCGCGGTCGGGCTGATGGTCTTCCTCGCCTACGCGACGACCCCGCTCGTGGCGCGGCGGCGCGGGGCGGGCGACCCGCGCGGTGCCGTGCAGGCGGGGATCGACGGCCTGTGGCTTGCGGGCGGCATCGGCCTCGTGCTCGCGGCGGGGCTGTGGGCGGCGAGCACGCCGGTCGTGCGCCTCTTCACCCAAGACGCGCAGGTGGTGGATCAAGCCCACACCTACCTCGCGATCTCATGCGCGGGGCTGCCCGCCATGCTCGTGGTGTTCGCCGCGACGGGGCTGCTGCGCGGCCTGCAAGACACCCGCACTCCGTTGTATGTGGCAGGCATTGGGTTCGCCGCGAACGCCCTTCTGAACTGGGTCTTCATCTATGGGCTCGGGTGGGGCATCGCAGGCAGCGCGTGGGGTACCGTCGCGGCGCAGTGGGGCATGGTGGCGGTATACCTGGTCGTCGTCTCCCGGCACGCCCGCGCGCACGGTGTCACCGCGTGGCCACAGCGAGCAGGACTCGAGCACGCGGGCCGCAGCGGGGGGTGGCTGTTCGTCCGCACGATCGGCCTGCGCGCCGCGCTTCTCCTCACGGTCGGTGCCGCAGCGACCCAGGGCACCGTCGCAACCGCCGGGTATCAGGTGGTCTTCACCCTGTTTTCGACCGCGGCATTCGCCCTTGATGCGCTCGCCATCGCCGCGCAGGCGCTTGTCGGCGACGCGCTCGGCGCACGCAACGCCGAGCGCGCGCGGGCGATTCTACGTCGCACGGTGTTCTGGGGCCTCGTCAGCGGCGCGGCAATCGGCGCGCTGCTCGCGGCGCTCAGCCCCGTCGTCGGTCGCATCTTCACGAACGACCCGGCAGTGCTGGCTGCACTTCCTCCGGCACTCCTCGTACTCGGAATCTCGCTCCCCCTCGGCGGCTTCGTGTTCGTGCTCGACGGGGTGCTGATGGGCGCGGGTGACGCACGCTACCTGGCCTGGACGAGCCTCGTAAATCTCGCCGCTTACCTGCCGGTGCTCTGGGTCATCACCCAGTTCTCACCCGCAGGCGTCGCCGGGATCACGGCACTCACCGCAGCGTTCACCGGCGCCTTTATGGCGGCACGTGCGGTGACGCTCGGTCTTCGCGTGCGCACCGAGCGGTGGGTGGTGCTGGGCGTGTAGGGTCCGGATCCCGCGGCCATGGGGTAGGTGGTGCAGGGCGTACAGCGCCCCGGCACCGCGGCCGTGGTGGTGGATCGCCGATCCACCACCCCCTAATACACCTCAGGGGGCCCAATTCACGCGAATAGGGCCCCCTGAGGTGAATAAGACAGGTCAGTCGTCGGTGCAGACCGTGCCCTCGGGTGGCAGTTCGCCCCGCACCAAGTAGGCGGTCGCGATGCCGTCTGCGCAGCTGGACCGCTTCGCAAAGCTTGCCCCGTGGCCGGTTCCCTCGAGCGTCACCAGGCGCGCATTTCCGAGTTCTTCGGTGAGGCGCACAGCGCCCTCATACGGGGTCGCGTGGTCACCTGTGATCCCGAAGACCAAGATGGGCGCATCGGGTGATCCGCTAAAGTTCGCGAGATTCTCATCGCCGCTCGAACCCAGCCCGTAGCACGAGAGGTTCACGAACTGTTCGATCAGTTCGGGGGTCAGCTCCGGTCCACCTAGGAGCTTCGGCACCCCGACTTCTTCGATGTGCTCGATGGTCGCGACCAGGTCGGGGTCGTTCGGGAAGGCATGGCACTTCACCACCGTGCCGGCGAGATTCACCGAGGCTCCACCACCGCTCATGCTCTTTGCAATCTGATCGATCGACTCCTGGTCTCCAGCGAGCGCGTCACCCACGTTCTGCATAACGAGCTCGCGACCGCTCACAGGCTGGTACAGCGCGGTGATCAAGTAGCCGAAGACGGTGCCAGGGGCGATCTGGGTCCCATCGCTGGTAGTCAACGGCGCCTCGCCCAGCTGCCCAAGCATCTCGAGGAGCCCCTCCTCCGTCTGCGCGGGGCAAGCCGTCACCGCGTACTCTCCGCCGCACTCGGCGAGCATACTGAGCATCGACTCCGCGATCGCCCGGGACTGGTCGAAGGAATCGGCCAGGCTCGCCCAATTCGCCGATGAGGCACTGTCGAGCACCATCCGTCCGATGCGCTCGGGGAACAGTGTGGAGTAGGTGCCACCGAGCATCGTGCCGTACGAAAAGCCCAGGTAGTGCATCTTGTCGTCGCCGAGGAGCGTGCGCAGCAAATCCATATCGCGCGCGACCTGCACGGTGCCCATGGAGTTAGCTAGCGGATCGCTCTCGGCGCAATATGCGAGCTGTACGGCGAGGCTCGCCGGCACCGCCTCGCACTCAAGTGGGCTGCTGTGCCCGATGCCGCGGGGATCGAAACCGACGAGGTCGTAGTGCTCGCGCACCTCGTCGATGCCCGGCTGCGTGCCCAACCCGAAGCCCAGTTCGAGACCGCTCTGACCCGGCCCCCCGGGGTTCAATAGCAGGGAACCGAGGCGATCGTCGCCCGTAGCCCGATCCCGCATCAGGGCGAGTTCAATAGTCTCGTGCACCTCGGGCTTTGTCCAGTCGAGGGGTGCCTCGACCATCGCACACTGGAAAGCAGAGATGTCGGCGCCCCTCGATTCGAGCTTCGCGACCTGCTCGTTTTCGAGGCCATAGCCATCGTCGCACGGCTCCCACTCGATGGTCTGGGCGTACACTCCGGGGAACGACTCGGCCTGCCGCGCGCTCTCCGAGTCTGCGCGCGCGGGTGTTGCCGCACACCCACTCAGCAAAAGCGCTCCGGCCGCCAACATCACGAGCCCCGAGGTGAGCCTACCTCTGCCGCGGCTCACCAACCCTTCACGTACCCTCACGCTAGCCTCCCTCAAAGCTTCCACACCGTATTCACGCCTTCTGTAAATAATTGCACTTAGTCTATCTTTGGATGCACAGAGGCCCAAGGCGATATATCGCCGGATCGCCGGATCCACTTCGCGCAGCACCCACCACCCCTGAGTTCACCCCAGAGGCCCCTAATTCACGCGAATACGGGCCCCTGAGGTGAATAAGGCGGGGTGTGGGGTCAGTCGTCGGCGCAGACCGTGCCCTCGGTGGGCAGCTCGCCGCGCAGTAGGTACGCCGTCGCCGCGTCGTCGGCGCAGGTCGACCGGTTCGAGAACGAAGCGATGTGACCGCTGCCCTCGAGCGTGACCAGCCTGGCGTTGCCGAGCTCTGCAACCATCTGCTGCGCGCCCGCGTACGGCGTCGCGTGATCGCCCGTCACACCGAAGACCAAAATCGGCACATCGCTCGTGTTCTCAAACATCATGTAGTCGTCGCCGCTGCGAGGAAGCGCATCGCAGGAGAGGTCAAACATCGGCCGAAGCGTCTCATCGGTGATCTCGGGACCACCGAGGCGGAGCGGGAGCCCGTGTTCCAACACGTACTCATACAGACCGACCAGGTTCGGATCCCGGGGCGAGGAGAGGCAGCGCACGATCATGCCGCTCAGACCGACGCTCGATCCGCCGCCGCTCATCGCGTCAGCCAACTGATCGATCGCCGCCTGTTCCCCGCTCAACGACCGGCCCACCACGTCGAGTGCGGCCTGTCGCCCCGAGGGCGCCTGGTACAGCGCAGCGGTCAGATACCCCGACAGCAAGCTGCCGTCGATCTGAGTGCCGTCGCTCGCAAGCAGGGGCGCGAGATCAAGTTGATCGGAGATATCTACCAGGGCATCCTCGCCGTTCAGCGGGCACAGGGCGAGCCCATACTCGCTGGCGCACTGCTGCAGGAGGTCGTTCAGCGCGAACGAAATCGCCTCCCTCTGCTGGTGAGAGCCGAGCGGGCTCGACCAATCGCTTGGCCAGGCACTGTCGAGCATCATGCGTCCCAGGCGCTCGGGAAAGAGCGTCGCGTAGGTCGCGCCGATGACGGTTCCGTACGAGAAGCCGGCGTAGTGGGTCTTCTCGTCGCCCATGAGATGGCGCAGCAAATCCATGTCTCGGGCGACCTGCGCCGTACCCATGGAGTCGGCCAGTGGGTTCGCATCCGCGCACAGCGCGATCGCCAGTTCGAAGATCTCGGTATCGTTCTCGCACTGCACGGGCGTGCTGCGGCCGATGCCGCGCGGGTCGAAGCCGAGGAGGTCGTACTGCTCGTGCACGGCATCGAAGCTTCGAATAGTGGTCAGACCGATCGCGTAGTCAACGCCGCTGCCTCCGGGCCCGCCTGGGTTGCTGAACAGGGTGCCGAGCGACTCATCGCCAGTTGCGGGCAAGTGCACCGCCGACAGGGTGATCGTCTCGTGATTCCCGGAGTCACTCCAGTCGAGCGGTGCCTCGATTCGCGCACAGCGGGCGCCCTCGACGGTGCCGCCCGCATGAGCCACTGCCGATTCGAAACCCTCTCGGAATCCGAACTCGGGGCCGCATTCACGCCACTCGACATTCTGCGCGTACACCCCCGGAAAACTCGTTTTCTGCAGCGCGCTCGCCCCTTGGTCGGCGCTCTCAGCCGCGCACCCGCCGAGCGCCAGCGTGAGACCGATCGCCGTCACCGTCGCAACTGTTCCACCGATTCGAACCATGAAAACCCCCTCGGGCGTTCATCACGCGGTCAACAGTCGCGTGAAACTTACACTGTGTCCAGCATATGCGAAGCGCGCTGCGCCGCCCACATCCGAGCGCGCGGCGCAGCCGATCCGCTTACGAAACAGGAGTGTTCACCACGATGACCGACATGACCGTCGCAACGACCATCACAACGGTCGACACCCCGGTGATGATGAGGCGCAGGCGGAAGCTGCGGATGATCGCGGAAATACCAAAGAGGAACAGCGAGATAGCGAGCAGTACTGTGCCGAGGGTCAACTGATCGCCCAGCTCGTTGAACTTCGCCGAGCTCTCGAGAGCAGCGTCAGCCTCGGCTTTGACCTCCTGGTAGCCGCCAAAGAGAACGGCCTGGTAGTCCTCGCTGGCCTGCGGGTGCGTGAAGTACTCGGGGTCGGCCTCGTTCTCCGCCGCAGCCCAGTCCATGGCCGCCGCGAAATCCTCGGTCATCGATTGGAAGCTCAAGACCTCAACCGTTTCTAGCGCGACGGCCGCGGCTGCGGCGTCGGCACTCGTCGATTGGATCTCGAGTTCGGTCAGGCGATCAAAGAGCTGCCCGTCACTCACGTACTGCTGGTTGCCCTCGAGGTACAGCGACTCGGCCTCCGCCGCCAAAACGCTCGCCTTCGTGTTCGCCGCCGACATCTCGCCGTCATACAGCGAGGCCTGGAACGAGGCCCAGGCGGTGATCACCGAGGCGACGCCCAACAGCACGGCAATGACGAGCTCGAACTGGCGGCTGAACCAACCTTCGCGAGCGGGCTCCGCGTGAGTGGGTGCCGGTGCGGGCGCGGGAGACGTGGTTTCGGGCACAGAAGTCATGGGTGATTCCTTGGGTCAAGAGACAGGGGCGAACAGAGGCCAAGCATGCAGAGCAAGAAAGAAAGACAAACAAACAAACAAACAAACCGCTAATGGAGGTGAGAACGAGAGATCACGTGAGTCGCGTCAGTCATCGAGGCAGACAGTGCCGGCCGCAGGCATCTTTCCGGACACCAGGTACCGGGTCGTCCGCTCATCGATGCACGTGGATCGCGCCGAGTACGAGGCCGCATGCCCCTGGCCATCGAGCGTCAGCAGGGTCGCATCCCCCAGCTCTGACGCGAGCACTTCGGCGTACTGGAACGGAGTCGCGTGATCTCCAGTGATGCCGATAACGAGGATCGGATCCGCCCCCGTCGCATCGTACGACTCGGTGAAGTCGAGCCCGCTGCCAGGCAGCGTGTAGCACGACAGGTCGGTGAACGGCGCGAGGGTCTCGTCGGTGATCTCGGGCCCGCCGAGCAGCCTGGGCATCCCGACGCTCTCGATGTGCTCCAGCAGCCCCGGAATGTCGGGCTCGATCGGGAACGAGTGGCACGTCACCACCCGCATCGCCATGTCGGGCACATACTCCCCCGAGAAATCGGCCCCGATCGTGTCGATCGCCTCCTGATCACCAAAGAGCGCCAGGGCAATCGTGTCGAGCGTGCGCCCGCGCTCGAAGTGGCTCTGGTAGAGCGCGCCGGCGAGGTACTCCCGCAGCAGCTGACCCGTGATCGCCGTGCCGTCGGTCGCGACGAGCGGCTCGGCATCGAGTTGCGCCAGCACGGCAAGCAGCGTCTTCTCGTTGACGAACGGGCACACCTCCACCTCGTCCTGGTACTCCGTGCGGCAAGCGGTCGCGAGCGCGATCGTGGCGTTTGCGATCGCCACCGCCTGATCAAACTGGTGGATCAGGCTTGCCCACTCCGCGTTTTGGGCACTGTCGAGCACCATCCTCCCGACCCGCTCCGGGAAGATACTGGCGTACGTCGCGCCGAGCATCGTGCCGTACGAGTAGCCCAAGAAGTTGAGCTTCTCGTCGGCCATGAGCGCGCGCATCAGTTCCATGTCACGCGCCACCTGGGAGGTGCCCATGGTGTGGGTGAGGGGGTTGTCAGCGATGCAGGCGCCCAGCTGCACGACCGGCAGCTGCGATCCACCGCCGTCGCAATCGATGGGGGCGGATCCCCCGATGCCGCGCGGGTCGAAGCCAAGCAGGTCGTAATTGGCCGCGACCTCTTCGAAGCCCGGCGCGACGGCCATACCAAGCATAAACTCGACCCCCGGGGCGCCCGGCCCGCCAGGGTTGCCCAGCAGTGTGCCCAACGGCTCGCCGCTCGTCGACGGAATGTGCACGATGTGCAGCTCGATCGATTCATTGATCGCAGGGGTCTCCCAGTCGTACGGGGCCTGAATGTACGCGCAGCCGATCTGGTCGAGGTCGAAGCCGGCGGCCGCAAGCTCGTCGGCGTACCACTCGTCGAGGCCCTCCTCCTCGCCGCACGCGTACCACTCGATCTCTTGCTCGTAGTAGGCCGCGAAATTCTCGGCCTGCCACTCGCTGCTCATGCTGCGCGGGTCGAGCGGGTCAACCTCACCCGCCGCGCCTGCACCCGCGCCCAGGCCGAACAGTGTGCTGCAGCCGCTGAGTGCGAGGCCCGCGGCGAGAACCCCGCCAAGCAGTGCCGTGCGCCGCCGCATGCGAGAGAGGGATTTCGTGGCCATGGGGAAATGCTAGTGGGAAAACTGTATCGCATTGCACACCATCCAAGATTGGATTTCTGCCTACGTCCCGCTGGGCACCGGGCTTTGCGCGGTGGGGCTTTCTGCCAACGAGAGTCTGCCGTCGACGAGGTGCACCGATCCGTGCATACGGGGAAGGTGCAGCAGGTCGTGTGTCACGAGCATCGTCGACGTGTTGAGTTGATCAGTGAGCTGCAGGATCAGGTCGATGATGCTGGCACCGCGTTCCTGGTCGAGCGCGCTCGTCGGCTCGTCAACCAGGAGCACCTTCGGGTCGTTCATGAGCGCGCGTGCGATGTTGACTCGCTGCCGCTGCCCTCCAGAGAGCTGGTGCGGGCGCTTGTCCCGCTGCGCGGCGAGGCCCACCGCGTCGAGCAGGTCGTTCGCGCGGGCGTTCGCCTTCGCCCGGTTGCGGTGACTGTGTGGGTCACCGAGTTCGTTCATGACCGCCAGCTGTTCGTGCGCGGTGAGCGAGGGAATGAGGTTCGATTGTTGGAACACGATGCCGATTGTGCGTCTGCGCAGCTCGGTCGCCTCGCCAGCACTCAGCTCGGCGGCATCGATGTCATCGATCAGAACTCTGCCCGAGTCGGGGCGAATCAAGGTCGCCGCGACGGCGAGGAGGCTCGATTTTCCTGAGCCGCTCGGCCCGGTGATCCCGGTCACCGTACCGGGCCTGCCGGTGAGGGTGACCCGGTCGACGGCCGTAATGCGGGCATCTCCGTCAGGAAACGTGAGAGTGATGTTGTCGAGGCGAATCATCGGTTGCTCCCGAGTGCTGTGAGTGGATCGGCGGATGTTACCGAGCGGAGGGCAAATGCGGCCCCTGCGAGTCCGAGTGCGATCATGATCGCGCCGGGCAGCAGCGTGGTGATCGGGCTGAGCATGAAGGGGAGGGCAGTGCCGGCGAACGTGCCCATGACAGCAACAAGACTGAGGCCGGTGCCGATCCCGAGCACCAGCACGATGAGCGCCTGGCCGAGCGCATCGCGCACGAGGGAGCGGGTGCTCGCGCCGAGGGCTTTCAGCACCGCAACGTCGCCTTTGCGCTGCATCGTCCATACAGTGAAGAAGGCGCCGATGACGAGGCCCGAGATGCCGAAAAGCAGAGCGACCATGAGCAGGAGCGAGCCGATCTCCGAGCGGAAGGCGCTGAGGGCCATCAGTGAGCCCAGGGTGCCCTCCGAAAGCGTGTCGTTCGCGGCGTCCCCCGCCTCCCAGTCGGGCGTGCCGCTGATCGCCAGCACGGTCGCGTACGCGTCGGGGCTGCCCGTCGCGGCCGCATAGGCTTGCCAGTCGCTCAGGGTCATCTGCACGACCGGTGTGTGGCTGTACCAACCGTCGCCCTCTACGGTCTCGACGGTGTACTGCACCCCTGCGATCGCCACCTCGTCACCGGCCTCGACCTGCAGCGCGGCCGCGGCTGGCTCGGATAGCCCCAGTCGCCCGTCGCCGGTGGGTGAGGTCGCGTCGAACCCTGGTTGCACTCCGAAGAGGGCGATCGCGGCTCGAGTGTCGCCAGATTCACCTCGCGTCTGGCTGATCCCGAGGGGCTCCACAGCGGTCACGCCGTCGGTCACCGCCCACGCACTCGCCTGCTCCTGAGTGAGCGCCGAGTCCGAGAAGCTGGCACCGGCTTCGCCGCCGGTTGGGGCCGAGAAGGCGATCCTGTCTGCGGAAATTGCGAGCACCCCAGAGATGTTTTGGGTGGCGAGCCCTCCGGTGAGCCCGCTCAGGAATCCAACGAGCACCGTGATGAGCGCCACGACCGATCCGATCAGCACAAACCTGCCCCGGGCGAAGCGGAGGTCTCTGAGTGCGACATACATGTGGGTTCCTTTCACGTCAACGAATTCGATGACAGTCCCACTTTTCCACCGGGCGGCCCGCCCGTCATCGGCCGTCCGCACGGCGTGCAGCGGCGAAACGACGGAAGCGCGGCTCATCCTTTTGAACGATGTGACTCTCGCCGCAGGCCCGTAAGATTCAGCGCATGACCTCCCCCACGATGACCCCGGTCTTCGTGGTGTTGCGCGTGGGCGCGCACCTACTGTTTTTCGGTCTGATCGCCCTGGTCGTGATTCGCGAGGCGCTCGCCCCCGGCGCGCAGAGCGGCCTGGTCATCGGCTTGTCTGCGGTGTTGTTGATCACTTACGCGCTCGGCGCGGTGTTCGCGCGGCCCGGCGGGCCACGCTTCGGCAGGCTTGGGCTGTGGTGGATCGGCGCACTCAGTCTCGAATGGGTGATCCTCCTCTGGTTCAGTTCCGAGGCCGCCTACCTTGTGTTTCCGCTGTTCTTTCTCTATCTCCACTTCTTCGGGCGTTGGTGGGGGCCAGTGGCGATTCTCGCGGCGACCGCGGCAGCGATCTTTGCGCTGGGCCTGCACGGTGGGTGGAGCGTTGGGGGCGTGGTGGGCCCGCTCGTGGGAGCCGGGGTCGCTCTGCTGATCGGGCTCGGCACGCAAGAACTCGCCCGCGAGGCCGCGCAGCGTGAACAGCTCGTGCGCGAGCTGATCGACACGCGCAGCCAGCTCGCGGCGACCGAACACGAAGCGGGAGTTCTGGCTGAACGCGCGCGCTTGGCAAGAGAGATCCATGACACCCTTGCCCAGGGGCTGTCGAGCATCGGCATGCTGCTGCACGCCGCCGAGCGGGCAGACCCGGAGCGGCCTGGGGTCGAACACCTCAGGCTGGCTCGCGAGACCGCGGCGGTGAACCTCACCGAGGCACGCCGCTTCATTCGCGAACTCACCCCGCCGCAACTCGACGATGACGGCCTTGGTGGCGCGTTACGGCGGCTCGCCGAATCCCGTTGGGCTGCGCAGGGCCTGACGGTGCAGGTGCGCGTGTCAGATTCCGTGACCCTGCCGATGCACGTACAGACGGCGTTGTTGCGCATCGCGCAGGGTGCCATCGCCAACGTGATTCAACATGCGCGCGCGAGCTCGGCGACGATTAGCCTGGCCACCGATTCCGAAACCCTCAGCTTCGTTGTGACCGACGACGGCGACGGATTCGACCCGCGCGCACTGGAGACAGGGCCGCCCAGCACCTCTGACTCGTTTGGACTCCACGCAACTCGCGAACGGGTGCAGCAGCTCGGCGGCACGCTTTCCGTCGGCTCAGCTCCGGGGCATGGCACCACTCTCACCGTGACGCTGCCCGGCTTGGGGGCGCAATGATCCGCATCGTCATTGCCGACGATCATCCGATCGTGCGCGCAGGGCTCGTCGCACTCATGAGCCTCGAACACGACGTGTGCGTGGTGGCGGAAGCGGCCACCCCTGACGAGGCAGTCGCGGCAGCCGAACGCGAAAACCCCGACCTGGTGCTCATGGATCTGCAGTTCGGCGGTGCCAGTGGCTTGGGCGGCGCGAGCGGCGCGGCCGGAGGCGACTCGGCCAGCGTTTCGACCGGCGCAGCGGCCACCCGCCGCATTCGGGCGCTCGAGGCCCCGCCTTATGTGCTGGTGCTCACCAACTACGACTCCGATGCCGACATCCTCGGCGCAGTAGAGGCCGGTGCGAGCGGGTATCTGCTCAAGGACACGCCCCCGCACGAACTCATCGCGGCGGTGCGTGCCGCGGCGGCTGGCCAGAGCGCCCTCGCGCCGGTGATAGCGTCACGGCTGCTGGATCGGTTGCGCGCCCCACAGGTCAACCTCAGCAGTCGCGAAATCGAGGTACTCAGACTCGTCGCCAGCGGCTGCTCCAACACCGAGGTCGCGCACCGGCTATTCCTGAGCGAGACCACCGTGAAGTCGCATCTGGCGCACATCTACTCGAAGCTTGATGTCTCCTCCCGCACCGCGGCGGTGTCTGCGGCCCGGCAGAGAGGCATCCTGCGTTGAGCGGGCCGGGCTGAGGCCCTCTGGGTGCAGCACTCAGACCCGTCGGATCGCCCAGCTCCAAGCGCCAGGTCAGTGTGTGAGCGGTGAACTGATGGCCGAGACATGAATTTTTCGCGCTGACCAGTGCTTTCGCACGCGCCCACAGCCCGGTGAGATGTCGCGGATCCACTACACTCGTGTGGTGACTGAGCGTGGCCTGACCGAGCGGCAAATCGTCGTGCGCTGGGTGCGCACCATGCTCGCCATCTTTCTCCTGCTGGGCCTCAGCTTCGGCACCTGGCTCAGCCGCCTGCCGGCGGTGCGCGATCGACTCGACGCGTCGACCCTCGAGATGAGCGTCTATGGGCTGTGTCTTGCCGCGGGCAGCGTCGTCGGTCTGGTGATCTCTGGCCAGGTCGTGCAGCGGTTCGGCCCGAAACGCACGATGCTGGTCACCGGACTCGCGCAGGTCGTCGCCCTGCCAGTGGCCGTGGCGATCATCTTGGCCGGCGCGATCCCGCTCGGGCTCGTCGTGCTCTTCGTGTTCGGGTTTTTCTTCGCCACCGCCGATGTGGCCATGAACGTGAGCGGCGCGAACGCCGAGCGCGCGCTGGGTCGCGCGCGGCTGCCCCTCATGCACGCCGGATACAGCACCGGCACCGTCGTCGCGCTGGGCATCGGTGCACTCGCCGAGGCAGTGGGCATCGGCCCGCAACTACACTTCATTGTGATTTTCGCGGTCATCGGAATTGCGCTCATCATTCTCCTGCGCAATGTGCCCTCCGACGAGCACGGCCTGCACGCACGGGCCGCGGAGGCCGCAGGTGTCTCCGGGGCCACGGGCACCCCCGCTGCGACAGATGGTTCCCGCGCCGCGGGTGCGCACGATTTGGGTAGCTCGAGCGACACCGCGTCCGAGGCGTTCGCCCCCGAGACCGCCGCGTTTGACGCGACCGGCCCCATCCCGATTGTTGATTCGGCAGCTGGGCGGCAGCCCGCGTTCTCGTCGATGACCGGGGCGATCCCCGTCGTCACCTCGCAGATTCCCGTGCTGCCCCCAGTCTCACACGCTCAGACATCTCCCGCCTCGCCACCGACGACCGAGCCGCCCACCAGGTACTCTCCCTGGCGTGACCGACGTGTGCTCCTTATCGGCCTCATCGCCCTCGCCACCGGCATCGTCGAGGGCACCGCGGCCGACTGGCTTCCGCTGGCGCTCGTCGACGGACGGGGGGTCGCGAACCAAACCGGCGCGCTCATGCTGGGTGTCTTCTTCGCCTCGATCATGCTCGTGCGCGTCGCAGGTTCTGCCTTGCTGAACCGCTTCGGGCGCGTCAAGATTCTGTACGCGTGCGCCCTCCTCAGCACCGTCGGCATCGTTACCGTACTCGTGGTTCCCGGCACCGCAGGCCTTATGATCGGCACGATTGCGTGGGGGCTGGGGGGTGGGCTCGGCTGGCCCATCGCCATTTCCGCGGCAGCGGATCACCCCAAGACCGCCGTGCGCGACGTCGCCGCGGTCTCCGCGCTCGGCTACGGGTCGATGCTGCTCGGACCGATGGCGTTCGGTCTGCTCGGCGAATTCATCGGACTCCTCACCGCGTTCTGGGCGCTGCTGTTCTTTACCGCGATCACCGCGTTGGTCGCTCGTGCGGCACGCGAGGGCGGATCCACTGAGCTTCGAAACAGGTAGGCTGTCACGGTGAGAATCGTGGTGGCTGACTGCTCTGTGGACTATGCCGGGAGGCTCAGTGCGCACCTGCCGCGCGCGACGCGGGTGCTGATGCTGAAAAACGACGGCTCGATACTGGTGCACTCAGACGGCGGCTCGTATAAGCCGCTGAACTGGATGAGCCCGCCGTGCTCGATCGCCGCCGAAGAGCCCGACGACGAGCAGCGCGAGTTCGGCATCACCGAGGTATGGCGGGTCGTGCACGCGAAAACGGCGGATCAGCTCGCCGTCTCGGTATTTGAGGTGTTTCATGACAGCTCGCACGACCTTGGGGTCGACCCGGGCCTCATTAAGGACGGCGTCGAGGCGCACCTGCAGGAGCTACTCGCCGAGCAGATCGACGTGCTCGGCGAAGGGCATGCGCTCGTGCGCCGCGAGTACATGACCGCGATCGGGCCGGTCGACATTCTCGCGCGCGACGCTGACGGTGCATCGGTGGCCGTCGAGATCAAGCGGCGCGGGGACATCGACGGGGTTGAGCAGTTGACGCGCTACCTCGAGCTGATGAACCGCGACCCGGTGCTCGCGCCGGTGCGGGGCGTGTTCGCCGCGCAGGAGATCAAGCCGCAGGCGCGCACGCTTGCTGAGGACCGCGGGATCCGCTGTGTGGTGCTTGACTACGACGCGCTGCGTGGCATGCAGAACCTCAACACCCTCTTCTAGCCCCAGCAGACCCCAACTGGCCTAAGCTCGCCCCTTCGCTGGTGGATCGCGGCACCGACTGCCTCTTCCCCGCGGGGTGGACGCTCGCGCAGGGTTCAGCGCATTCGAACCCTGCGCCGTCGCCCACCCGAGCAATCAAGCCGTTCCCCGCTCACCCAATCCGGCGCGAGGTGGACGCTCGCGCAGGGTTCGCGGACGCTGAACCCTGCGCCGTCGTCAACCCGAGGTGCTCACTGGTTGCAGCCGCGCGGCGAGGCCCGCGAGGATGACAGCAACGCCGCGGTCGAACGAAGCTTCGAGGTCGGCTCGCGACGCACCAGGTGGATCGGCGGCCGCGTCTGCCGGGCGACCCGCGGCGAGCGCCGCGAACTCCTGCGCCTGCAGCAACATCTGGGTGGACTGCGTGTGTCCGAACACGAAGTGCAGCAGGGTGCGCGCCGACTCGACAGCTTCCCAGGGAGTCATGTCGTCGAAACGCTCGCGCAGAAGTTCGGCGAGCCGAGCCTCGACCGCCGACGCTCCCAACCGATACGCGGAGGCGGTCGCCACCACGTCGGCACCGTCGCGCACCGCGAGCATGGCCCGTCGCAGTTCACGGCACAGCTGCGCGGGGCCCGACCCATCGACACCAGAAACCAGCTCATCGGCCATGAGCGCGAGCAGCGTCTGCTTGTCGGACACGTGATGGTACAGCGCGCTCGGCTGCACATCGAGCGCGGCGGCGACCCGACGCATCGAACAGAATTCGAGACCCTGCTCGTCAAGCACGCGCAGCGCTGCGGCGACGACATCAGTGCGGCTATGACCCATACAGTAGATCCTACATGTCGCACCTGAACAGCGTTCAGTGTAGGGTGAACACTGTTCATGTGCTTGCACAGGCGCACGCCCCCTCACGAGAATAGGAAGACCCATGGCCAAGATCCGCGCTCGCCGCAGCCCAGCCACCGACCTCGCGCTCATCGCCACTTTCGCTGCGCTCATCGTCGCCGCCTCAGTACTGGCCTTCCCGATCGGCGCGGTGCCCGTCACCCTGCAGACCTTCGCCGTGCTGCTTGCCGGCGCCGTGCTCGGCGCGAACCGCGGCTTCCTCTCGGTGCTGCTCTACCTCGCGATCGGCGCGATCGGCCTACCGGTCTTTGCTGGCGGATCCGCCGGCCTCGCCGTGTTCGCCGGCCCCTCCGTCGGCTACCTCATCGGCATGCCCCTCGCGGCCTGGCTCACCGGCTTCATCGTCGAACGCCTCCCCCGCCGCTCGGTCGCCACCAATGGCCTGCTCATCTTCGCCGCGGCCCTCGTGGCAAACTTCGCTCTCGTGTACACGCTCGGCATCGCGGGTCTCGCATGGCGGCTCGGATTGACGCTCGGCGAGGCGTTCATCATCAACCTCGCATTCGTCCCCGCAGATCTCGCAAAGATCGCACTCACGGCGGTCGTCGCCACTGCGGTGCACCGCGCGTTTCCCGACCTGCTGCCGCGACACCGCGCACGCTCGACCGACAGCCTGGACGGCCATGACTCGACCCCTGCAGCGAACGAGCGAGTGGCCACCGACCACGCATGATTGAACTGCACGAAGCTTCGATTGTCGCGCCCACCCACGACGGCGAAGTGCGCGTCCTCGAGCCGACCACCCTCACCCTGACCGAGCACCGCATCGCGCTCATTGGGGCCAACGGCTCGGGCAAGTCCTCGCTCGCGCGCCTGCTGAACGGGCTGGTGCTGCCGACCACTGGCAGCGTTCGGGTGCGCGCCGAGGCGCGAGCCACGGTTCCGGCTGGCGGATCCACTCGCGAGACTGACAGCAGAAGCGCGAGTCGCACCGACAGTTCGGACCGCTGGCTCGACACCGCCCGCGACGGCGCTGCGGTGCGGCAACTTGTCGGCTTCGTCTTCACGAACCCCGCCACCCAGCTCGTCATGCCCACGGTGATCGAGGATGTGGCGCTGTCGTTGCGTCGGCAGCACAAGCGCAAGGTGGATCGCCTCGCCGCCGCGCGCGACGCGCTCGCGCGGTTCGGCCTCGAGGCGCTGGCCGACCGCAGCGTCCACACGCTCTCGGGCGGGCAGCAGCAGCTGCTGGCGATCGCCAGCGTGCTCGCGACCGAGCCCGCGATCCTCATCGCAGATGAGCCCACCACACTGCTCGATCTGCGCAACAGCCGGCAGATCTCCGAACTGCTGCTCGGCCTCCCGCAGCAACTGATCGTCGCCACGCACGACCTTGAGTTGGCAGCGCGCTGCGACCGAGTGCTCGTGGTCGCCGGGGGTCGCGTAGTGCACGATAGCGTCGGACTGGTCGGCGCTGCGCCTGGCCCAGTTACCCACACCGGAGTCGCCGCGGCCACCTCGCCAGCTGAGGCGGTCGAGTGGTACCGGGAGCGCGCGTGACCAGCGCCGTACTTGGCGCGTACCGTCCCGGCCACTCCGTACTTCACCGCATGCGCCCGGGCGCGAAGCTGCTCGGGCTGTTCCTGCTCGGTGTCGCGGTCGTCGCGGCACCCGGCTGGCCGTCGGCCCTCGTCGCGCTCGGCCTCGGAGTGGCGCTCGCGATCGTCTCGGGCATGGGTGCTCGCGGGCTCGTGCGTGCGGTGCGGGGCTTCGCGATCATTGCGGTGCTGCTGTTCGCCTTTCAGACCTGGCAGAACGGGTGGGAACGGGGCCTCGAGGTCGTGGCCGACCTCCTCGCCCTCATTCTTGCGGCGAGCGCAGTCACCGCGAGCACCGCAACAGACGACATGCTCGACACTCTGGTGTGGGCACTCGGCCCGCTGCGCCCGCTGGGGGTCTCCCCTGAGCGCGTCGCCCTCGCGTTCTCCCTCACGTTCCGCGCGATCCCGCTCGCGATCGACATCGCGCACGAGACCCGCGCCGCCGCCCGCGCGCGAGGCCTTGACCGCAACCTGCGCGCCTACGCCACCCCGCTCGTGCTGCGCATGGTCGCGCACGCCCGCCACACAGGCGAGGCGTTACAAGCCCGGGGCCTCGGCGACGACTGACGGCCAGGCCGCGGGCCCGCGGGCCCAGGCACCCGCAAACACGCCGTTTCAAGGGCTCCAGGCCCGTAGGCTAGAGGCATGGCTGAAGCGCAGATTCCCGAGGGGCTCACCGCCGACTACGAGAACACCGGGGTGCGTGAGGCGATCCACGCCCTGCAGCAAGCACCCGATTACACGCACCTGGCGGCGTTTCTGACCACGCTGCGCCAGGGGTTTCTCGTGGTCGACGTCACGGGCACCGCGAAGAAGAAGGCCACGCACATTCGCACGATCCGCTCGACGAAGGGGCAGTTGCTGCTACCCCTCTTCACCTCGATGGACGAACTGCGGGCGGCCCTGCCGAAGGGCAAGGGCGAGCAGGCGAAGGGCGCGATCATGCCGATCGACGAGGCGCTGCGCCTGATCCACACGGGCAAATTCGTCGCGGCCCAATTCAACGCGGGATCGGATGCCCTGGTCGTGCTGCGCAAGTACATCGACCTCGCTCTGGGTGACGACCCGATCGATGCCGCCAGCCTCGAAGCGATGCGCTGACCCCGCGCTCTCGGAACGCGGGGTCAGCGCTCAATCGCCTCTAACGCGTCGCCCCATTGAACGTCCACTGAGTGCGCGGTACGCCCTCGACCGTGACCCAGGTGTCGGGGCGTTTCCCGTCTGGCCCAGTGCAGTACTCAGCCACAACCTCATCGATCGCGACGGCAAGCCGCTCGGCAAGCTCCGGGTCTTGCTGCAGCCGGTGTTCAAACATTTTCACGGTGACCAGTGGCATATCGCGGCTCCCTTTCGACCTATGACCAGACGCGATCGAGACGCGCCCGACGTTCCGCCCGCGCGGCAAGGGCCTCATCCATCGTGACCGACTGGAAACGAACTTTGGTGCCCGGCGCCATGCGCGCGAACAGGTCCATGTCAGCACTGATCACCGTTCCCGCCTGCGCGTAGCCACCGCCCGAGACCGCGTCGCAGTGCAGCACGATCGGCTGGGTGCCGCCGGGAATTTGGATCGAGCCAACCGCGTAACCCGCGTCGGTGATGTTCGAGGGGTCTTGCCCCGCACCAAACGGCTGCTCCTCGGCTTTCCAGGGTGCCCCCGGCCCGTCAAACCGCAGGCCCATGCGATCCGCGACCGGTGTGAGCGTCCACACCGACTCGGTGAGATTCGCGAGCCCTTCGTCGGTGAGCTTGTGATCGTAGAGACCGAGCATGATCCGCACGGTGACCTCACGCTCGTACGTCGGAAGGAGCTCGTCTGGAACCGCATCTAGCCGGGGCAGTGTCTCGGGCAGCGGTGCTCCGACGGGCACGACATCCCCCACTTGCAGGGAGCGCCCTTTGAAGCCGCCCATCTTGCCGATGGGGTAGGTAGATCGGGATCCCAGCACCTCCGGCACGTCAATCCCTCCGGCAACCGCAATGAAGAACTTGCTGCCACCCTTCAGCATCCCGAACGACACCTCGTCTCCTGTGGCGAGTTCGATCCGCGAATTCGAGGGCTTCGCCTCGCCATTGACCAAGACCTCAAGGGGTGCGCCGGTGACCGCGATCACCGTGGGCGCGTCCACCGTGAACTTTGGCCCGAGATACGTGCACTCGAGTAGCGCCTCGTCGGCGGTGTTTCCGACCAGTCGGTTGGCGAGGCCCGCGGCGTATTGATCCATCGCACCGCCCTGCGGAATCCCGAAGCGGTAGTACCCAAACCGGCCGCGATCCTGCACGGTCGTCGCGAGCCCGGGGATAAGAATCTCAAGCGCCATCGAGAGCCTCCAAGAGTGTGCGGTTGTAGCCATCGGGATCGGCAAGTGCGTCGGCGAGGGTGAAGGTCACCGGGGCCTGCTTGTAGCGGTAGGTGCCCGCCGCAACCTCGGCCTCGATCTTCCGGTATTCAGCCTCGTCAACCGGCCGGTACTTCACGATGTCTCCCGTGCGGAACAGCACCATGAAGTCGGAGAAATCGGGAAGCTTCTGTTCGGGATCGAAGATCGGGGTGGGCGTAATGCCGAGCATTTGATACCCACCAGCCCCGCGTACCGAGTAGTGCGCGGTGAAGCACCCTCCATAGCCAATGGTCAGAGGGGGAGTGTCGGTGCGCGGGCTCAGATACTTCGGAACCTCGAGTTGCCGCTCACGAGGGGTGAGTTGAAACAGGAACGGCAAACCCGCCACGAAGCCCACCATGGAGACCAGCCAGGGAGTCTCGTGGTGGCGACGAATGAATTCTTCCGCGTTCGCCAGTCCATTCACCTCGGCGCTGTAGTCCAGGTCCGTTCCCTCAGGCCGCTGATGATAGCCCTCCCGAAATCGCGCCCCAGTCTCGTTTGTGTACGGGTCGTTGTACCAGACGGGCACTTCGATGATCCGAGTTTCAAGCTCTTGCACCGTGGCATGACGAACCTCGGATTCGAGTGCTTTCACCACAGCCTCAAGGTCACGGTACCCGAGCACATCAGGGTCAAAGCGGATCAGAAGCGAGGCGTTCGCCGGGCAGATGTCAACGATGCCGGGCAGCGCTCGTTCTTCGAGGCCCACCGCAATGGAGTTCGAGACGAAGTTTGCTTCCAACGACATGTCCGGGGCGATCTCCACGAGCAGGAACTCATCGCCTCCCCAGCTGTAACGAGCATGTTCAGGCAGTGTCATGCGGATTCTCCCAACAGGCCAGGCACGGATTCGATGTAAGTGGTGTGATGCTTCGCCTGGGCAAAATCCTCTAGGGCGACGAGCCTGCGCATCAGCGGCACCGTGGTCTTGATGCCTGTAATCTCGGTTTCGCCCAGCACCCTCGCCGCCCGGGCGATCGCCTGATCGCGGTCCTTTGCCCACACGACGAGTTTGCCCAGGAGCGAGTCGTAGAAGGGCACCACGGTCTGGCCGGCCGAGAATCCGAAGTCGCTGCGTACGCCGGGCCCGCCAGAAAGCTCAAGGCTGTCGATACGCCCCGGGCTCGGCATGAAGTTGTTGTCCGGATCCTCCGCATTGATGCGGAACTCGAACGCGTGCCCAGTGAAGGTGACGTCCTCCTGGGTGTAGCCCAGCTTCTCCCCCGAGGCAATGCGCAACTGCTCTCGCACCAGATCGATGCCGGTGATCGCCTCGGAGATGGGGTGCTCGACCTGCAACCTGGTGTTCATCTCGATGAACGCCACCTCCTGATGCTCCGGGTCGTACAGGAATTCGACCGTGCCCGCTCCCAGGTACTGCGACTGGCGGGCGAGTTCGACCGAACTCTCGCGCATCTGTTGGCGCAGATGATCGGGAATATTGGGCGCGGGCGCCTCCTCGATGACCTTCTGCTGCCGACGCTGCATCGAGCAATCTCGATCGCCCAGGTGCACCCAGGTCTCGCCATCGCCGAGCACCTGCACCTCCACGTGCCGGGCACGGGTGACGAAGCGCTCGAAGTAGACGTCGCTCGAGTTGAACGCGGCCTGGGCTTCCGCCTGGGCGACTTCAACCGTGGATCGCACGTCCTCCCGAGACTCGATGAGCCGGATGCCACGCCCGCCACCGCCCGCTGAGGCCTTGACGACCAGCGGAAACCCAATGCCGTCGGCCACAGCTTCAATATCGGCGGAAGTGTCGAGCGCACCCTCGGTGCCCTTGAGCACCGGCACGCCGGCAGCGAGCGCGGCCTGCCGTGCGCGAGATTTGTCTCCCATCAGATCGATCGAGTCCGGGCTCGGGCCTACCCACGTGAGCCCGGCGGCCTCAACCTTGCGCGCAAATGCCGCGTTCTCGGAGAGAAACCCATAGCCCGGGTGGATCGCATCCGCCCCCGTCTCTTGGGCTGCAGCGATAACAGCATCGTGGTTGAGGTAGCTGAGACCCGCCGGAGCCGGGCCGATTACGACCGATTCGTCGGCAAGCCGCTCGGCGTTGGAACCGCGATCCGCTTCACTCACGACCGCGACGGTCAATATGCCCATTTCACGTGCGGTTCGAATGATGCGTACCGCGATCTCACCGCGATTGGCGACCAGCAGTTTCTTCAAGATGGAGTCCTTTACAGTCTGGGGTGTCGCGAGTTAGTCGATGGTGGCGATCACGTCGCCCGGGCCGACCATGCCGTTATCCTCGACTGCGAATCCGCTCACCACGCCTGCAATCTCGCTTCTGACTTCGGTGAACTGCTTCATAATCTCGATGACACCGATGGTCTGGCCGACCGTGACGGTGTCGCCCTCCTCCACAAACGGGGCCTTGTCGGGGGCGGGTCGACGGTAAAAGATGCCGGGAATCGGGGCGATGACCTGTGTGCTCATGAAGAATGCTCTCTGTCTGTTCGTAGGGGGGGAAGTGAAGCCGGGCGTGGGTCAGCTGCTCAGCACCGCGCGCACGGCTTGGGCGACGTCGACCGCGTTGGGGGTGTCGGAATGCACGCAGATGCTTCCGAACTCGATCGGCAATTCTGTGCCGTCGACCGACAATATGGTGCCGCTGGCGAGGGCGCGGCGGGCCCGCTCGGCTGCGGCATCAACATCGGTCTTGTGCGGCTGTCGCAGAATGATCAAGCCACCGTCCGAGTTGTAGTCGAGATCGACGTAGAGTTCACCGATGAATTCCACTCCCTCTCGCTCCGCGACACGCTGATGTGCGCTCCCTGCGATACCAAACACGGGAACGCCGTAGTCACGGGCGACGCGCACCGCCCCGAGCATGAGTTCCTCGTCGCGGGCCAGCATGCCATAGAGCGAGCCATGCGGCTTGATGTGGTGAAGTGGCAGATCGTACTTGGTGAGGAAGCCACTCAAGGCGCCCACCTGATAACGAATGATCGACTCGACCTCTTCAGGGGTGAGTTTCATTTCACGGCGCCCGAATCCGACGAGATCGGGCAGGCCCGGGTGGGCACCGACTTTCACGCCATTTTCCTTCGCAAGGCGCACGGTTTCATCCATGGTCCCCGGATCTCCGGAGTGAAAACCACAGGCCACATTGGCCACATCAATTACCGACATCAGCGTCTCGTCATTCCCGAAAGAATGCAGGCCAAAAGCCTCGCCCATATCTGAGTTCAGTGAAATCACATCGCGTCGTTGAGCTGTCATGGCCTCCAAGATACGCACAGATCCCCCATCGCGTTACTATGCATATGCAAGAAAGAATCTTGTGTGATTGTGCAGATGCGAGAGAGGTGCGAAGATGCGTGTCGCGGATTTGCTCACCGAGCACTCCCTGCAACTCCGGCTGGAGACGCCCAGTGGGCCCGAGCGCTTAGGCCGAGAGATCCTCCGGTGTGCGCCGACTGAGCATCTGGATCCGACCCCGTTCCTCGACCCCAACGTGTTGCTTCTGACCTCCGGCATCGGAATGAACTTCACGGAGCAGAGCATTTGGGACGGCTATGTCGAGCGCCTCACTCGCGTGCCCGTTGCGGCGGTGGCATTCGCCATCGGCACCGCGCATCGCACGCTCCCTCGCGGGCTCGTGGAAGCCTGTGCGAGACACGATGTGCCGCTCCTCGAAGTGCCGACCACCGTGCCACTGCTGAAGATCGATCAGCACGTGGAAGGCATGCTGCAGGCCGAGCGCATCGCGGTACTCGATCGGGGCTGGTCACTCGCCGACGATTGCGCCCGACTGGCGAGCCAGGGTGCCGAGGTGTCGACGCTGCTCGCAACCATCTACGCCGCGCTCGAACGGCCAATCGCCGTCTACGACGCCTTCGACTCCCTGATCGCACAGTACCCGGAGGCGGTGACCTGGCGCACCGGCGCTGCGCGCGCGGCCCAGCTCGACGTGCTGACCGTGCCGTTGCCCATGGGGCTCAGTAACCCGTGCCAGCTGGCGGTCCGCTTGTATGGGTCACCAGGCGATGTCGAGTCGCTCCTGGCCTCAGTCACCTCGATACTCGCACTCCAGCTCAACCGCTCCGTCGTGGTCGACGCAAGCAGCCACCAAGACATGCTGCGCTTCGTGAACCGTTGCGTCGCCTGGTCAGAATCCACGCGCAGCGATGTGGCGAATGCGTTCCAGGAGCTTGGGCTAAGTCGCCGCACCGAGACCACGCTGCTCGTCGCCGACATGAGCGGGGAACACGCGGCCGCCGGCTGGAAGCTGCGCGTCGCGTTGCACGACAGCTTTCACGATGTGCGGGTGGCCGAGCTCGACGACAACCTCGTAGCCTTGGCCCAATTTCCGCGTGAAGAGTTTGCCGAGATCTCAGCCCGCCTCCTCGGGATCGGGACCGAGATCCCTCTGGTGCTCCACGGCCCGGCCCGCACGATCGACGAGCTGCGGATTTCACTGGTTCACGCCCTCGACCTGGTTCGGCATGTGACTGGCCCAGTTCGGGCACCGGCGCTCGGCCTGAGCGCGGTGGTGGCGGCAGCCGCGGGAAGGGGCGCGCGCGAGTCAGCTGAGCGCTTCCTTGCGCCGCTGATTGAGCACGATCAGCAGCGCACGACCGAGCTGCTCCCAACGCTGCGGATCTGGTTACGTAACGACGCGCAACCCTCGCGCACCTGCGAAGAGCTTTTTATCCACCGCAATTCACTCAGCTACCGGCTGCGCCGCATTGAAGATCTGCTGGGCATTTCACTCGACACGCTCGATGGCCGGGCGACCTGCCTGATGGCGCTCCGGCTCGTGGAGCTCGAGCCGTACTAAGCCACGCATAGTCGCTCACCGGCACCAATCGGCGGTGCGCCTCGAGAAACACGAGGCACACCGCCGAGAGGATTTCGGACTATCGAGTTGCGACAACCTTGATCAGGCCGGTGCGGTTCGAGGGCCGCACCTGCCAGAGAAGCGCGTACACGAGCGAGGCTGCA
>Ga0209346_1000417_pt1 | contig 39411 bp, 34 predicted proteins | sample AutmiccommunBRH9_FD_187381 | JGI IMG/M metagenome (GOLD analysis project Ga0209346, IMG submission 187381) | Deep subsurface microbial communities from Mt. Terri, Switzerland - Autotrophic microbial communities BRH/9 (SPAdes) (version 2) | ecosystem: Environmental > Aquatic > Deep subsurface >...
CTATTTCCTGACCGTCCATGATATTGTCAAATATGCCCAGGACAAGGGCATACTCTGCCAGGGCCGCGGCTCGGCGGCCAACAGCGCGGTCTGCTATCTGCTCGGCATCACCTCGGCCGATCCGATGGAGCATGACCTGCTGTTCTCGCGCTTCATCTCCGAGGAGCGCCGCGAGCCGCCGGACATCGACGTCGATTTCGAGCATGAGCGGCGCGAGGAGGTGATTCAATATATCTATAACCGCTATGGCCGCCACCGCGCCGGCATTGCCGCGACCGTGGTCCATTATCGCTCGCGCAGCGCGATCCGCGAGGTCGGCAAGGCGCTCGGCCTGTCGGAGGATATCACCAGCCGCCTGTCCAGCACCGTCTGGGGCAGCCACGGCGGCAAGACCCCCGACCGGCGTTTTGCCGAGACCGGGCTTGATCCGGACAATCCCGAGATCCGCCGCCTCGGCGATCTGGTCCGGCAGATCCTGCAATTTCCCCGCCATCTGTCGCAGCATGTCGGCGGCTTCGTGCTGACCCAGGACCGGCTCGACGAGACCGTACCGATCCACAATGCGGCGATGGACGACCGCACCTTCATCGAGTGGGACAAGAATGACATCGACACGCTCGGCCTGATGAAGGTCGACATCCTGGCGCTCGGCATGCTCACCTGCATCCGGAAGGCGTTTGTATTGATGGAGAGTATCAATATCCTCCCCGAAGCCTTGGCTTCGGGGAGGGGGACCGCGCGAAGCGTGGTGGAGGGGCCGCCACCTCGACCAATTGCCCCTCCGTCACGCCTTCGGCGCGCCACCTCCCCAAAGCTGCGCTTCGGGGAGGAAAAATGGACCCTGCAGAACGTCCCCCACGAAGACCCGGCCACCTATGACATGCTGTGCAAAGGCGACAGTATCGGCGTGTTCCAGGTCGAGAGCCGGGCCCAGATCAACATGCTGCCGCGGCTGAAACCGCGCGAATTCTACGATCTGGTGATTCAGGTGGCGATCGTCCGCCCGGGCCCGATCGAGGGCGACATGGTCCACCCCTATCTGCGCCGGCGCTGCGGCATGGAGAAAGTGACCCTGCCCTCACCGAAGCCGCCGCATGATCCGCATGAACTGAAATCGGTGCTCGGGCGGACCTTCGGCGTGCCGCTGTTCCAGGAACAGGCAATGAAACTGGCGATCGTCGCCGCCGATTTCTCGCCCGGCGACGCCAACAAGCTGCGCCGGGCGATGGCGACCTTCCGCAATGTCGGCACGATCCACCATTTCCGCGAAAAGATGATCAGCGGCATGACCGCCAAGGGCTATGAAGCGGATTTTGCCGAGCGCTGCTACAAGCAGATCCAGGGTTTCGGCAGCTACGGCTTTCCCGAAAGCCACGCGATCAGCTTTGCCCGGCTGGTCTATGTCTCGAGCTGGATCAAGTGCCACCACCCGGCGGTGTTCGCGGCGGCGCTGCTGAACTCACAGCCGATGGGATTTTATGCGCCGGCGCAAATTGTCCGGGATGCGCGGGAGCATGGAGTGGAGGTGCGGTCGGTGGATGTGAATTTCAGTGACTGGGACAATCGGGTGGAGAGGAACATCCTCCCTGAAGCGTCAGCTTCGGGGAGGGGGACCGTCAGCCAGAGCGAAGCGGCGGCTGATGGTGGAGGGGTTGCTGCGACGTGCCGGCCCCTCCACCATCCTTCGGATGGTCCCCCTCCCCCCGCTTCGCGCGGGGAGGAAATATCCCTGCGTATCGGTTTCCGCCAGATCGACGGCTTTCGCGAAGCCTGGGCCAGCCAGATCATCGCTGCACAGCCCTTCCGGACCATCGAGGAACTCGCCCACAAGGCGAGCCTGCCGGCCCGCGCCCTGCGCCTGCTTGCCGATGCCGATGCCTGCCGGTCACTGGGGCTGGACCGGCGGCAGGCGCTGTGGGAAGTCCGCCGGACGCCGGTCAATACCCTGCCCTTGTTCGAGGCGGCGCAGGCGAAAGAGCTGGGGGCGGAACAGGATGCGCGCCTGCCGGCGATGACCGGCGGCGAGCATGTCGTCGCCGATTACCAGAGCATCCGCCTGTCGCTCAAGGGCCATCCGATGGAATTCCTGCGCGAACGCTTCCGAGCGCTGGGCGTGCTCAGCTGCGCCGAACTTGCCGCCGCCGCCAATGGTTCGTTCCAGCGCGTCGCCGGCGTCGTCCTGATCCGCCAGCGGCCCGGCAAGGGCAATGCGGTGTTCATCACGCTGGAGGACGAAAGCGGCGTGGCCAACCTGCTGCTCTGGGCCAGCCGGTTCGAGACCATGCGGCGCCCGGTGATGGCGGCGCGGCTGATGCTGGCGACCGGCGAGGTGCAGCGCAGCGTCGAGGGGGTGACCCATCTGATGACCACGCGGGTCGAGGATTATACGTTCATGCTCGACGAGATCACCGTTCACCAGAGCCCCGATGTGCCAATGGCCCGCGCCGACGAGGTCAACCGCCCGGTCTATCGCAACGAGGACCGGCGGGCGGAGCGGGAAGCGGCCCGGCCGCGGCCCGCCTATCCGCGCCACGGCCATCCGCGCAATGTCCGGATCTTGCCGAAGTCGCGCGATTTTCACTAGGCCGGTGCGGTCTCGAACTGCCGTTCGCCGCTGCCGAAGACCAGATAGAAGACCAGGCCAAAGGCCGCCACCGCCGCCGCCGTCTGGAATACCAGCGCCCAGGAGCCGGTGACATCCAGGATCCAGCCGCTGACCAGCACGCCGATAATGCCGGGAATGGTGCCGGCGGTATTGGTGATCCCCATCAGGGTACCGGCATGTTCCGGCGCGATATCCATATGGTTGACGAAGAAGCCGCTGACCGCAAAGGCACCGAGCGCGCTGCCGATGGTCATGATGCTGATCGCGGTGACGGCATCCTGCGCCTGCGCCACCAGCAGCAAAGCCGTGATGCTGCCGCCGAAGCCGATCAGCATCATCAGCTTGCGGACCCGGGTGATGGTCATGCCGCGATCGATCAGCCGGTCGGCGACCACCCCGGACAGGTTGATGAACAGGAACAGGGCGATATGCGGCATCATCGCGAAATAGCCGACCGAGCCATAGTCCACGCCCAGTCCCTTGGTGACATAGGTCGGCAGCCAGGCGAGCAGGACGTAAAACCACCAGTTGTTGCAGAAATGGGCGACGATCACCGCCCAGACCGGCATATTGGTCATCAGCGCGCGCCAGGGTGTCGTGACAGCGGACGTGTCGGCAATCGTGCCGGCGGCGATCACATCCAGCTCTGCCTGAGTGATGCCGGCTTGCTGCCGCGGGCTTGGCGCAATAAGAAAATACCAGACAGCGCACCAGCCGAAGCCGACAGCGCCGAACAGGTAGAAGACCCATTCCCATCCCCAGGCGGCGACAATCACCGGCGTCGCCAGCAGCGCGAACACCGTGCCCAGGGGGATGCCGCTGTTGGAGAATCCCGCCGATCGCGACCGTTCCCTGACCGGGATCCAGCGCGCATATAAGGCATAGATGGCCGGGAAAGTGACGGCTTCTCCCATGCCCATCAGTATCCGGGCGACGATCAGAACCGTGATCCCCAGCGCCGCGGCGGGTGGAGTCACCAGCGTGAACAGCGACCAGAGCAGCACCCCGAAGCCCAGAACAACCTTGCCGCCATAGCGGTCCGCCAGCTTGCCGCCGATAACCTGGGTGAGCAGATAGCCGATGAAGAAGCTGGACAGCACCAGACCCTGCGTCGACAAATCCCAGCCATGGGATTCGGCCATGGGGATGATCGCGACCGAGATCGCGACCCGGTCAATATAGCAGATGAATATGGCCAGAAAGGCCATGAGTGCCAGCTGGTGGCGTTTTTGCATTGTCATCCTCCCCGATGATGCCTCCCCGTGTCTCGATTCATGGCCGGGGTCGGCGGCTATTCCCTTGCATATCCCGCGCAAATCCCCTATAGTTTCATTTGTTACTAGATTGCATATCTGCACCCGTATATCGTGAGGAATTTTTGTGACCGATCTGTTTGAAAATCCCGTGGGCCTGGACGGCTTTGAATTTGTCGAATTTTGCGCACCGGAAAAGGGCGTGCTGGAGCCGGTGTTCGAGGTCATGGGCTTTACCCGCATCGCGCAGCACCGCTCGAAGGACGTGCATCTGTGGCGGCAGGGCGGCATCAACCTGATCATCAACTATGAGCCAAAGTCGGCGGCCTGGTATTTTGCCCGCGAGCACGGGCCATCGGCCTGCGGCATGGCCTTCCGGGTCAAGGACGCGCGCCAGGCCTATGCCTGGCTGCTCGAAAAAGGCGCGGAGCCGGTCAATGTCCAGACCGGGCCGATGGAACTGCACATCCCCGCGATCCGCGGCATCGGCGGCGCGATCCTCTATCTGGTCGACCGCTACGAGGGCGGCGAGCGCGAGGAGAATCTGACGATCTACGATATCGACTTCGAATATCTGCCGGGCGCGGACCGCCATCCGGTCGGGGCCGGCTTCCACACGATCGATCACCTGACCCACAATGTCTACGGCGGACGGATGAAATATTGGGCCGACTATTACGAGACCCTGTTCAATTTCCGCGAGATCCGCTTTTTCGACATCAAGGGCGAATATACCGGCCTGACCTCCAAGGCGCTGACCGCGCCCGACGGCAAGATCCGCATTCCGCTGAACGAGGAAGGTGAAGGCGGCAAGGGTCAGATCGAGGAATTTTTGCGCGAATTCAACGGCGAGGGCATCCAGCATATCGCATTGATCTGCGATAATCTTATCGCCTGCTGGGACCGGCTGAAAAAACTCGGCGTGCCCTTCATGACCGCGCCGCCAAACACCTATTACGAGATGCTCGACGGCCGCCTGCCCGGCCATGGCGAGGATGTCGACGCGCTGCAAAGCCGCGGCATATTGCTCGACGGCACCACGGAAGGCGGCCAGCCGCGTCTGCTGCTGCAGATTTTTGCCGAAGCCCAGGTTGGTCCGGTTTTCTTTGAATTCATCCAGCGCAAGGGCGATGACGGTTTCGGCGAGGGCAATTTCAAGGCGCTGTTCGAAAGCATCGAACGCGACCAGGTCGCGCGCGGAGTGCTTAACGTAAAGGAACCTGTCTGATGACTGCACCAAAGATCAACGGCATCCACCATGTCGCCTATCGCTGCAAGGATGCGAAGGAAACGGTCGATTTCTACCAGCGCGTGATGGGCATGGATTTCCAGCTCGCCTTTGCTGAGAATGAAGTGCCGTCGACCGGCGAATATGACCCCTATATGCATATCTTCCTCGACGCCGGCGGCGGCAATATCCTCGCCTTTTTCGAGCTGCCCGAGCAGAAGGAGATGGACCGCGACCAGAACACCCCCGCCTGGGTGCAGCATATCGCCTTCAAGGTGGACTCGCTCGACGAGCTGATGGCGGCCAAGGCCAATGCCGAGGCCGAGGGGCTTGAGGTGCTCGGCCCCACCCACCACGGGATATTCAAATCGATCTATTTCTTCGATCCCAACGGCCATAGGCTGGAACTGGCCTGCGATATCGGCAGTGACGAGGAGATGGCCGAACTGCGCCGCGTCGCACCCGAGATGCTCGAGGAATGGAGCCGCACCAAGAAGGCCCCGCAACACGCCGCCTGGCTGCACAAGAAGGCGCGCGACGAGCATTAGGTTTTCACATTGAACAATGTCGTGCTCCTGCGTAGGCAGGAGTCCATCTCCTGAACTTTCCGCTAGAGGCAATGGTCGGAGATGGGCCCCCGCCTTCGCGGGGGAACGGAGCAGGATGAAGGAACGCATATGAAACTCGCAACCCTGAAGAACGACACCCGCGACGGCCGTCTGGTCGTGGTCTCGAAAGACCTGACCCGCTGCTGCGAAGCGAGCAATATCGCGCCGACCCTGCAGGCGGCGCTCGATGACTGGGAAAATTGCGCGCCGAAGCTGGAAGCGCTCTACCGCGATGTCGAGCATGAAACCGTGCCCTGCGAACGCTTCCACGAGCGCCTCGCCGAATCCCCGCTGCCCCGCGCCTATCAATGGGCCGACGGCAGCGCCTATATCAATCATGTCGAACTGGTCCGCAAGGCACGCGGCGCGGAAGTGCCGGAGAGTTTTTACAGCGATCCGCTGATGTACCAGGGCGGCAGCGATGCCTTTCTCGGCCCGCGCGACGATATCCCGCTCGGCGATCCGAAATGGGGCTGCGACATGGAAGGCGAAATCGCCGTCATAACCGACGATGTGCCGATGGGCGTCAGCGCCGAGGAAGCCGCCGGCCATATCAAGCTGGTGATGCTGTGCAACGATGTCTCGCTGCGCGGCCTGATCCCCGGCGAGCTGGCCAAGGGCTTCGGCTTCTTCCAGTCGAAGCCGCCCTCCGCCTTTTCCCCGGTCTGCGTAACCCCCGACGAGCTCGGCGATGCCTGGCAGGGTTCGGTGATCCATCTGCCGCTGCAGGTCGACTATAACCGCGAGCCCTTTGGCCGCGCCAATGCCGGCAAGGATGCGACCTTCAGCCTCGCCGACCTGGTCGCCCATGCCGCCAAGACCCGGCCCTTGTGCGCCGGCACGATCATCGGCTCCGGCACCGTCTCCAACCAGGGCCCCGATGGCGACCCCGGCAAGCCCGTTTCAGAAGGCGGCCTCGGCTACAGCTGCATCGCCGAAATCAGGATGATCGAGACGATCAACGACGGCGAAGCGAAGACGCCATTCATGAGCGCCGGCGACACCGTGAAAATCCAGATGCTGGATGCGGATGGGCATTCGATATTTGGCGCGATCCGGCAGGAGGTTGTGGCGGTTTGACGGGGTTGGCAAGTCCCGTGGATGGCGAGATGATCTTTACACCGATCATTGGGGGACAAAGTTCATGAAAGCCGTTCTTGTCCTCATCGCATCGATTGCCTTTGCCATTTCGCCTTTCCTGTCTCCGGAATTCGGCGGCTTTGACCCCGAGCGCTATCCGATACCGCAACGCAATTCCGCGGTTCAGCCTGCCGGGTGGGCGTTCGGCATCTGGGGCCTCATCTATGTCGGGCTTATCCTTCACGCGGCTTTTGGGATTTTCCGGTTTCGGGCAGATGCTGCGTGGGACCGGGGTCGCATTGCGCTGCTCATATCGCTGGCAGTCGGCGCGATCTGGCTTCCTGTCGCGCTGCTGTCTCCCGTCTGGGCGACGGTCCTGATCTGGGTGATGCTGATCGCTGCCCTGGCTTCCCTCTATCAGTCGGCCGGCGCTGCGCCCTCCTGGGTCGCCCGCTGGCCCGTGGCGCTCTATGCCGGCTGGCTGTCCGCCGCATCCTTCGTTTCCATCGGGCTGCTGCTTGCCGGCTATGGCGTGATGGAGGAAATACCGGCCGCGATTGTTGCGCTGGTCCTCGCCACGGCCTTCGCGGCCTATAATGCCTTCCGGCTCGGATCCTGGCCCTATGGTGCGGCGGTAAGCTGGGGCTTTGTCGGCATTGCCGTAGCCAATATCGGCTCGTCGCAACTGGTGGCAGTCGCTTCGGCGATAGCAGCTATATTCGTCCTTGGCCTGGCGGTCTGGCGGAATGCTAACTTGCGACGAGTTTAGCATCGCGAGAGAACTGTCCTCCCACACATAAAACAGAGCACCCTCAAACCGGCACCGCCGTCTCATATTTGATCCGCTCCATCGCGAAGCTCGCCGACACATCGGACAGCGGCACCGCCTTGATCAGTTTCTTGTACACCCGGTCATAGTCGGCGACATCGCGGACCAGCAGCTTGAGCATATAGTCGACCTCCCCCGCCATCCGGTAGAATTCAACGACCTCCTCGATCGCCGAGGCGGCGGCGGCGAATTTTTCGAGCCATTTGTCGCTGTGGTCGCTGGTGCGGACGGCGACGAACACGGTCATGTTCAGGCCGACCGCCTCCGGATCGACAATCGCCACCCGGCGGGCGATGATCCCGTCCGCTTCCATCCGCTTGATCCGCCGCCAGCAGGCATTGGTCGAGAGGCTGAGCTGTGCCGCCAGATTTTCCAGCGACAGGCTGGCATCACGCTGCAAGGCTTTCAGGATATTGCGGTCATTTTCATCAATATTTTTTGTATCTTGGGTCATAAACAGAATATTATCACATTCTTGCGCCAATATCACCAAATTTTGACAAGGATTTCCCACCCCTCCCCCATGATAACCAGGGGCATATGATCAAAGGGGGAAATATCATGCTGGATTTTGTGGGACGCGCGCGGGAAGACAGGTTGCAGTCGCTGTCGGCGCTGATCGGCAACACGCCCCTGATCCGGATCATCGCCCGCTGCGAGGGGCAGGATGTCACCGTTTATGCCAAGGCCGAAATGTACAACCTGTCCGGCAGCATCAAGGACCGGATGGCGCTGGCGATCCTGCAGGATGCGATGCGGCGCGGCGATCTGCGGCCCGGCCAGACCATCGTTGAGGCGACCAGCGGCAACAGCGGCATTTCCTTTGCCGCGATCGGCTGCGCGCTTGGCCATCCGGTCACCATCTTCATGCCCGACTGGGTCAGCGCCGAGCGGCGCGCGATGCTCGCCATCTACGGCGCCGATGTCCGCCTGGTCTCGCGCGAGCAGGGCGGCTTTCTCGGCTGCCTCGCCGCTGCCGAGGAGCTGGGTGCGCAGGGCGCCTATCTGCCGCGGCAATTCTCGAACCCGGTCAATGCCGACGAACATGCCGAAGGCACCGGCCCCGAACTCTGGCAGCAGGTGGCATCGGACGGCGGCACGCTCGGCGGCTTTGTCGCCGGCGTCGGCACCGGCGGCACGGTAATGGGCATGGGCCGCTATCTCAAGCGCCGCGACCCGGGCATCGCCGTGCATCCGGTCGAACCTATGGAATCCCCCACCCTGTCGGTTGGCCACAAATGCGGCCAGCACCGGGTGCAGGGTCTCTCAGACGAATTCATCCCGGATATCCTCAACCTGTCCGAGCTGGACGGCGTGATCGGCGTCCACGACGGCGACGCGATCCTGATGGCGCAGAAACTCGGCCGCGAATTCGGCATGGGTGTCGGCATTTCCAGCGGCTTCAATCTGGTCGCCGCCATCCGTCTGGCGCTACGCCAGCCGCTGGCAGCGGACGGCACCCGCAAGGCCGTCGCCACCATCTTCGCCGACAGCAACGGCAAATATCTGTCCACCGATCTCGCGCGGGAAGAGCCCTGCTGCGCGGGCTACCTGACGCCGACGGTCGAGCTGCCGGACATGCAAACTATCCGCTGAGCGCCGCGATATTGCGTTCGTCCGCGGTCGTGACATCCACGGCCAGGCCGATCAGGTCGGTATCTTCCGGTGCATCGGGTAGCACGCCGATCGCGGGCAGGCCCTGCTCGTCCTCCAGCCAGACGCTGGCCGCGCCGCGGCTGGCCTTGCCATAAGGCATGGCATAGCTTTTGATCACCGCCTTGCCGTTGAAATAATGCTCTTCCTTCACATGGTCCGGTTTCGGGATCCGCACCGGCGCCGCGATCCGGTCCGGCGACCAGCCGCCGGCAACCGGCTGCGCGGCATAGATGCCGACCGATTCCTTGTTGATCACCCCGCCATTGGCCGAGATCATGCCCGGCTTGCTGCCGTCCGCGCGCAATGCCTCGACCAGCGCGACCATGCCGTGGGCGCTGTAGCTGTTGCCCGGTCCGCCGAAAAAGCTCAGCCCGCCGGTCAGCGTGTAGGAGAACAGCGACCGGTCCGGTGATCCCAGCGCGTCCATCGCCAGCGACACCGCCACCGGGAAACAGCTGTAGATATCGATTGGGCCGAGATCAGCCGCTTCCAGTTCCGCCAGCTCCAGCGCCTTGGGAAAGGCCACCTGCATCGCCGGCGAGATCGACAGGTCGTCCTGGAGGCTCATCAGCGGCACGCTCGCGTCGGCACCGCTGTGCAGATAGATCATCTTGTCCGGGGCAATGCCCAGGTCGGCGGCATGGCCGGCGGTGGTGAGGATCACCGCCGCGCCCAGTTCGACCGCATCCTGCGCCACCATCCAGCGGCGATAGGGATCGTTGAGCTGGTAATTGCCATGCTCGTCGGACAGCAGTTCCTCCGCCGTCCATTGCCGGGCAAATTGTGCATGTTCGCGGGTCAGGGAGACGCTGGCAAAGGCCTCCCACAGTTCCGCCATGCTGCGGGCATAGCTGTCCCGGTCCATGTCCAGCCGCGCCCGCCGGGCATTTTCGACGATGCCGTAAGCCATCGGCATGTTGATGATGCCCTGACGCCATTCATAGGCGGTCAGCATCTTGTCCTCGTCGGTCCTGAGATCGGTCATTGCGCGGGTCGCCGGCTGGTTCCAGTCGAGTTCGTGGCCGCTCCGCCGCGCCCGCTTGACCGTGCCCATATTCTCCGCGCTGGAGAGAATCACCGCCTTATATTCCCCGTCATGCACCTGGCAGGCGAGCTTGTTGAGATGCTTCTGCGGGCTCTGGCCGCCGACATCGCCATAGAGCAGGGTTGCCGGGTCAAGGCCGGAGGCCGTGGCCACCGCCTCGGGATGATTTTCCGGCGATCCGAAATCATGCGGCAGGCCGCTGTCGTGGAACAGCCGAATCGACAGCAGGCAGTCGATCGACGCGGCGAGTTTTTCTGCCGCGCCGCTGTCCGCCAGCGCCTGCCGGATCGCGGCCGACGCCAGGTCGACGGTCGAGGGCCATTCAAGCCCCTGCGATTCTTTCAGTTTTTGTCCGCTTGCCTCGCCGACGCCGACCAGCACCGGTGCCATGGGATCTGCCAAAGCCATTGTTAATTCCCTCAAAATAAACAGTTCATCAATCGATTAAAACTGATAACAGATGAGTGAATCCATGCACCTAATAATTTGAGGACTTTTGAATGAGCGGATGGCCAGAGCTGAAATGGGATACGGAACCGACGGGTCCACTGAAGGGGTTGAAGATCGTCGATATGTCGACCGTCGTGCTGGGACCCTTTGCCACACTCAATTTCGCCGACATGGGCGCGGACGTCATCAAGATCGAGAATGGCGAGGGCAAATTTGCCGGCGACATGATGCGCCATGCCGGTGACAGCCCGACCGGTGATCTCGGGCCGATTTTTGCCTCGCTCAACCGCAACAAGAAATCGATCACGCTCAACGGCAAGGACGAAGGCGACAAGGCAGTCATCCTCGAACTGCTCAAACATGCCGACGTGTTTTTCCACAATGTCCGGCTGGCGGGCATGGAACGGCTCGGCCTGGACTATGAAAGCGTCAAGGCGATCAATCCGGATATTGTCTATGTCCATTGCGCCGGCTTTGGCCAAGGCGGGGAATATTCCCACCGACAGGCCTATGACGATCTGATCCAGGGCGCTTCCGGCTTCGCCTCGCTGTTCGAAATGCGCGGCGACAGCGGTCGGCCGCTTTATGTGCCGTCACTGGTGGCGGACAAGACGATCGGCCTGTTCGCGGTCAATGCGACGCTCGCCGCCTTGTATCACAAGGAAAAAACCGGCGAGGGGCAATTTGTCCAGGTGCCGATGTTCGAAGCCTTCACCTGGTTCAACATGGTCGAGAATCTCTGGGGTGAAACCTTCATCCCCGGCAATGGCAAGCTCGCCTATACCCGCTCGATCAATGCGAATCGCAAGCCCTATCCGACCAAGGACGGCTTTATCGGGCTGGTTCCCTATAATGATGCGCAATGGGAGAAATTTTTCGAACTCGGCGGAAAGACCGGCGTGTTTGAGGACCCGCGCTTCGCGACCTATCAGGAACGCACGAAAAATATCACGGAGCTCTACGGCCTGATCGAGGAAATTGCCTCGACCAAAACCTCGGAAGAGTGGCTGGCGCTACTCGACGAACATAATATTCCGGCGATGCGCTACAACAGGATGGCAGATGTGCTGGAAGATCCGCATCTCAAGCAGGTCGGTTTCTGGGAGGAACGGGAAGGCAAAAAAATGGGAAAATATCGCACCATCAAGCATCCCGTTCTCTATTCCGCCAGCCCCGCCAATTTCTACGCCGACCCGCCAACACTGGGCGCAGACAATGAAGAAATACGCGGTGCCCTCGGCATGCCGGCGAATGACGAATAAGCAAGATAGCAGAACAGGAACCGTTCGATGAATTTTGATTTCTCTGACGACCAGAAATTTCTCCGCGACGAAGCGCGCAAGTTTCTCGAGGCCCAGTGCACGATGGCGCATGTCCGCGAGGTGCTGGACGATGACAGCAAGAGCCACAATGAAGGCGTCTGGAAGAAGATCGTCGAAATGGGCTGGCTCGGCGCCGCCATTCCCGAAGAATATGGCGGGCTTGGCCTCGGCATGCTCGAACTTTGCGTGATTGCCGAGGAACTGGGCCGGACCCTGGCGCCGGTGCCGTTCGGCTCGTCGGCCTATTTCTTTGCCGAGGCGCTGAAACTGGCGGGCAGCGAGGAACAGAAACAGGCGTTGCTGCCGAAAGTTGCCGACGGCAGCGTGATCGGCTGCATCGCGGTCAGCGAAGGCCCGGGCGACATTGCCACCGGCACCATCGCCACGCGTCTCAGCGGCGGCACGATTTCGGGCAGGAAAATCCCGGTCACCGACGGCGATATCGCCACCCATGCGATCGTGCTGGCGAAAGACGGCAGCGGTGCCAGCCTGGTCATTGTCGAGCTTGACCAGAGCGGCGTCTCGCGCAAGCCGATCAAGACGCTCGAGCCGACCCGCAGCCATGCGGTGATCAGCTTTGATAGCGCTGCTGCCGAAATATTGGGCGAAGCGGGCAATGGCATGCCGCTGCTCGACCAGATCAATGACCGGGCCGCGGTGCTGATTGCCTTTGAACAATTGGGCGGTGCCTCGCGCTGTCTGGAAATGGCCAATGCCTATGCCAAGGAACGCCAGGCCTTCGGCCGCGCGATTGGCGGCTATCAGGCGATCAAGCACAAGCTGGCCGACATGTATGTGAAAAACGAAGTGGCCCGTTCCAACGCCTATTATGGTGCCTGGGCGCTGTCGAGCAATGCCGCGGAACTGCCGGAAGCGGCCGCAGCGGCGCGGGTGGCGGCGTCGGAAGCCTTCTGGTTCGCCTCCAAGGAAAATATCCAGACCCATGGCGGCATGGGCTTTACCTGGGAAGTGGACTGCCATCTCTTCTACCGCCGCGCCAAGCTGCTGGCCGTACAGGCGGGCAGCCCGGCGGTGTGGAAAGAGAAACTGGTCAGCGCGCTTGAATCGAAAAATGACTGAATCTGGAGCCTGGAGTGCCCTTCCCGAGCCTGTCGAAGGACAGCGGGACGTGCGCACTCCTGCTTCGACAAGCTCAGCACGAACGGACGTTCGCGCATGGGTCCAAAGAGTGAAGGAATAGACGATGGATTTCAACGATACACCCGAAGAAGCAGAATTTCGCGCTGAAGCAAGAGCCTTTCTCTCGCAGCATCTGAAGCCCAAGACACCCGGCGCCCTGCGCTCCGGTGGCCGGGAGGATTTTCTCGCCCGCGCCAAGGCGTGGCAGAAGATCAAGGCCGAAGGCGGCTTTGCCCAGATCACCTGGCCCAAGGAAATGGGCGGCCGCGGCGGTACCGTGATGCAGCAGGTCATCTGGGGCCAGGAAGAGGCCAGGTTTGACGCGCCCACCGGTCCCTTTGCGATCGGCCTCGGCATGTGCATTCCCACCGTGATTGCCTTCGGCTCGGACGAGCACAAGCAGCGCTATGTGCAAAAGGCGCTCAAAGGCGAGGAAATCTGGTGCCAGCTGTTCTCCGAGCCGGCGGCCGGGTCCGATGTCGCGGGTCTCAAGACAAAAGCGGTCAAGGACGGCGACGAATGGGTCATCAACGGCCAGAAGGTCTGGACCTCCGGTGCCCATTATTCCGACTATGGCATTCTACTCGTCCGTACCGACCCGAATGTGCCCAAGCACAAGGGCCTTACCATGTTCATCGTCGACATGAAGCAGCCCGGCGTCGACGTGCGGCCGATCCATCAGGCATCAGGCGGCAGCGAATTTAACGAAGTCTATTTCACCGATGTCCGCATCCCCGATGCCGACCGGCTCGGCGAACCCGGCATGGGCTGGAAAGTGGCGCTGGTCACCCTGATGAACGAACGGTTGGCGGTTGGCGGTTCGCCCGGTCCCGACTGGAAAGAAATCATGGATTATGCCCGCTCTGCCGGCACCCTCTCGAACCAGGCGTTCCGCGACAAGCTGGCCGACTGGTATGTCGCAGCGCAGGGCTACAAGCTGACCAAATTCCGCACCCAGACAGCGCTGTCTCGCGGCGAAACGCCGGGGCCGGAAAATGCCATCGGCAAGATCATCAACGCCAATCATCTGCAGGACATTTGCAACAGCGCGATCGAGATGCAGGACCATTTCGGAATCATCGTCGACAAGGACGAAGCGCCGTCCGATGCGATTTTCCAGGAAAGCTTCATGTGGGCCCCGGGACTACGCATCGCCGGCGGCACCGATGAAATCCTCAAGAATATCATCGCCGAACGGGTGCTCGGCCTGCCGCAGGATGTCCGCGTCGACAAGGACAAGACCTTCGCAGAAATGAACTAGGAGCCAGAATAATGACCGATCTCCCCGTCCATGTCGTCGCCAATTTCACCGTGCAGGACGCGGCGAAATATCGCGAATATGAAAAGGGCTTTTTCCCGATTCTGAAAAAGCATGGCGGGGAGTTCATCACCTTTGACGACAGCAGCGTCACCTTTGAAGGCGCTACGCCGCCGGAAGGCCGGGTCGTCCTGTTCAAATTTCCCAGCGAAGCCGCCGCGACCGCCTGGTATCATGATCCCGATTATCAGGCGCTGTCGGAGCATCGCCGTGCCGGCACGACGTTGAACTTTCTCACCATGGTGCACAGTCTGCCGCCGAGAAAGTAGCGCGCTCATAAATCCGCTTGCAGCGGACGCAGAAAAACTTGCGTGATTGGTGCGATTGCAAATGGTACCAATCGTCCGAACCGAAAAAGGAACCGTTCCATGACCGCCGATCTGCCCGACTATACGCCGCCGAAAATCTGGAAATGGGACAAGGAAAATGGCGGCCGCTTTGCCAATATCAACCGCCCGATCGCCGGCCCAACCAAGGACGTGGAACTGCCGGTCGGCAAGCATCCACTGCAGCTCTATTCGATGGCGACGCCAAATGGCGTGAAGGTCACCGTGATGCTCGAGGAGCTGCTGGCGCTCGGCCACAAGGGCGCGGAATATGATGCCTATCTGATCAACATCAGCGAAGGCGATCAATTCGGCAGCGGCTTTGTCGATATCAACCCGAACAGCAAGATCCCGGCGCTGATGGACCACAGCACCGACACGCCGACGCGGCTGTTCGAATCCGGATCGATCCTGCTCTATCTTGCCGAAAAATTCGGTGAATTTCTCCCCACCGATCACGGCAAACGCACCGAAGCGCTGAACTGGCTGTTCTGGCAAATGGGCAGCGCGCCCTATCTTGGCGGCGGCTTTGGCCATTTCTACGCCTATGCGCCGGTCAAGATCGAATATTGCATCGACCGCTTCGCGATGGAGGTCAAACGCCAGCTCGACGTGCTCGACCGCCATCTTGCCGACAATGAATATATGGCCGGCGACGAATATAGCATCGCCGATATCGCGATCTGGCCCTGGTATGGCGCCTTGGTGCAGAATCTGGTCTATGAAGCCGCCGAGTTCCTCGACACCGCATCCTACAAGCATATGAACCGCTGGACCGACATGATCGGCGAGCGTCCGGCGGTTCAGCGCGGCAAAATGGTCAACCGCGCCTGGGGCAATCTCGAAGGCCAGCTGCGCGAACGGCACGACGCCAGCGACTTCGAAACGCGCACGCAGGACAAGCTGGAACCGGAAGGCGAAGCGGCGGAGTAGAAACTACTCCCGCGTCAGGCTCGCATAAACGCGGCTGAGAAAGCTCGGCAGCATCATTTCATTGGCCTGAAACTCGGTATCAAATTCAGCCGTCGGTTTCGCCGCCATGATCTCCTGCAATGTCTTGCCGTCATCGATCAGGGCCTGCACCCGTCCCTGGACAATGGTCAGCACCTCAATATAGCGCGCCAGCTTGGCCCGGTCGGTGACGGGGCCATGACCGGGGATGACCTTGGTATTGTCGTCAATCGCGTCGTGGACGGCCTGACAAAAGGCGATCATTCCGGCGAGGTCGCCGCCGTTATCGGCATCGATGAACGGATAGCCGCTGTTGTTGAAAACATCACCGAGATGGACGGCGTTGACGCCGCGAAAGACAACCGCTGTATCGCCGTTGGTATGCGCAGGGCCGATATGTAACAGGTCGATCTTCTGATCATTGATGTGGAACTGCATGGTCCGGTCGAAGGTAATGTCGGACAGAGCATGCTCGGGATAAGCTTTCTGCTCTGCAGCAAACGGGCCGAAATTGACGATATGGTCGTCCAGCATCATCGCTCTGCTGTTGGATTGGCTGACGATCCAGCTGCCTTCCTTGCCGAGCGTCAGGTTCCCGTCAGCATGATCAAAATGCCAGTGGGTGTTGACGACGAAATCAACCTTCTCGCTGCCAATCTCTTTCAAGGCCGCCTTGATCTTGGGCATCAGCTGCGGGAACTGGTCATCGACAATCAGCGTCCCATCTGCCCCCACCGACACCGCAATATTGCCGCCCAGGCCGAACAGCACATAGAATCCGTCCGCCAGCTTTTCGGTTTTGATCTCGGTCTTGTCAAAATCCCAACCGAAAGCCTTGTACATCTGATCCGCAGTCATCACCGGGCCGTGCGCGGGCGGTTCTGCCGGATGATCGCCGTGGGCAAGTGCCGGTGACGCAATCGCGCAGGACAGAACCAAACCAAAAGTTCCGAATGTCCTTTGCATCGTCACGCCTCCCCTTTGATTGATCCCTACTTCAAAATCCCCGCCATGATCAGATCGACCGTCTGCTCGCGATAGGCATCGCGCATCCGCTCGTCGAAATCTTCCCGGCCATAGCAATATTTCCAGACCAGCTTGCCGGTAAAGAAGCGGTCAGCCGCGCCGGTGACGGCGGAATAGAAGAGGTCGGGATCGACTTCGCGGAACACGCCTGACTTGATACCTTCGCCGACAAAAATCTTGTACGCCTCGGACAGCGGCTTCAGATATTTGTCCGCTATCTTGCGGGCGCCTTCGGGTGGCAGCTCGCGAATCAGGCGCATCGTCAGCCGGTTGAGATAGGGAAATTCATAATAGGTATCGATCACCGCGCCGATATGGTGGCGCAGCTTGTCTTCCGGCGGCCAGTCCTTCTTGATCAGCAGACCGACCTGGACCAGAATATTGTCCATGTCGCGCTCGAGAATCGCCTCGAGCAGGCCGTCCTTGTTGCCGAAATAATATTTGACCAGCGCGCTGTTGAGACCGGACAGGACCGATAATTCGCTGAAGGAAATGTCGATCGTGTCGCCTTCGCGCATGATCTGGCTGGCGGTCTCGATCAGCTTGTCGCGCGCACCCGCTTCATTTTCTTTGGCTACCAATTTGTCGACGCCCATTTGTCATCCCCCAGTGTACAACGACACAATTTTGTCACTTATAAACAGGTTCTTTCCACCATGGGAAGCTGTCTGGCAAGTCGCTGGACACTTTGTCCGGATAGTTTGGACTGCGCTTCTCGAGAAAGCTCGCAATGCCTTCTTTCGCATCGGCAGATTTCGCCCGATTATAGATGATCCGGCTGTCGACCTTGTGCGCTTCCATCGGGTGCGCGGCGGCGGGCAATTGCCACAGCATCTGCCGGGTCACGGCCACCGATACCGGCGCGGTATTATCGACAATCTCGCGCGCCAGCGCATAGGCAGCGGGCAGCAGCTCTTCCGGTTTGTGCAGTGAGCGGACCAAGCCACCTTTCAAGGCTTCCTCAGCGTCAAACACCCGGCCGGTCAGACACCATTCCAGCGCCTGCGCCCGGCCGACCAGATTGGGGAGGAACCAGCTCGCCGCGCCATCGGGAGCAATACCCCGGCGGGCAAAGACAAAACCGAAGCGCGCCGTCTCGCTGGCCAGGCGCATATCCATTGGCAGCAGCATCGTCGCCCCGACGCCCACGGCAACGCCGTTGATCGCACCGATCACCGGCTTCAGACATTGGTAGATACGCAGGATCAGCAGCCCGCCGCCATCGCGCACCCGGGGATCGGAATAATCCTCGACCGGTTCTTCGCTGGCGAACGGCTTCTTGCCGTCTTCGGGGGTGAGGTCGGCACCGGCGCAAAAAGCGCGGTCACCGGCTCCGGTCACGACCACCGCCCGGACATTGTCGTCGGCATCGATGCGGTCGAACGCATCCGTCATTTCCCGGATCATCGTCCCGGTAAAGGCGTTCATCTTTTCCGCACGGTTGATCGTGATCGTCGCGATCTGGTCGGCGACATCGTAGAGGATCTGGGTGTATTCGGTCATGCGACTCTCCTGGGGATACAAGAAGGGCCGCGAGTTTCCCGCGGCCCTTCCGGTTTGATGATCAGCGCGGCGCCATCCGGATGCCGCCGTCGAGACGGACATCTTCGCCGTTGAAATATTGCGTCTCGATCATGCACAACGCGAGCGCGGCATATTCGTCCGGCTGGCCGAGCCGTGGCGGGTGCGGCACCATGGCACCGAGCGCGTCGCGGACATTTTGCGGGGCACCGGCGAGCAGCGGCGTATCGAAGATGCCGGGCAGGATGGTGTTGACGCGAATGCCTTCACGCGACAGGTCGCGCGCGATCGGCAAGGTCATGCCGACCACGCCGCCCTTGGAAGCGGAATAGGCGGCCTGGCCGATCTGGCCGTCCTCGGCCGCGACGGACGCGGTATTGACCATCGCGCCGCGATCGCCGTCTTCCAGGAGATCGAGCGTCAGCATGCCGGCCGCCGACTTGGCGATGCAGCGGAAGGTTCCGACCAGATTCACCTGGATGATGAAGTTGAAGGCATCCATCGGGAAATGCTTGATCGAGCCGTCTTCCTTGGAGCGGCTGACCGTCTTGATCGCATTGCCGATTCCGGCGCAATTGACGAGAATGCGTTCCTGGCCATTGGCGGCGCGCGCCTTTTCAAACCCGGCGTCGACGCTCTCGTCTTCGGTGACATTGACCTTGCAGAAAACACCGCCCAGTTCGGCGGCCAGTGCTTCGCCCTTTTCCTCGTTGAGGTCGAACAATGCGACCTTCACGCCCTTGGCGGCCAGCCGGCGAGCGGTTGCCGCGCCGAGGCCGGAGGCACCACCGGTAATCACGGCTGAAATATTGCTATTGAGTTCCATAATCTTGTCTTTCTTCTAATTTTCGTCATCCTGAAACAAGTTCAGGATGACGATTATTTACATTAGCCCAAACGCTCGATGATAGTGACATTGGCCTGGCCGCCGCCTTCGCACATCGTCTGCAGACCATATTTCGACCCGCGTGCTTCCATGGCGTTGAGCAGAGTCGCCATCAATTTGGTGCCGGAAGCACCGAGCGGGTGGCCGAGAGCGATCGCGCCGCCGTTGACGTTGATCTTCTCGCGATCGGCGCCAACATGCTTCAGCCATGCCAGCGGCACAGGAGCAAAAGCCTCATTCACTTCATAGAGATCGATATCGCCGATCTTCATACCAGCGCGCTGCAACGCGCGATCGGTCGCGAACAGAGGCTCTTCCAGCATGATGACCGGATCACCGGCGGTCACCGTCATATTGACGATGCGTGCACGCGGGGTCAATCCGTGATCCTTTAGGGCCTGTTCCGAACAAACCAGAACCGCGCTGGAGCCATCGCAAATCTGGCTGGCGTTGGCAGCGGTAATGGCGCCGCCTTCCTGCAGCAATTTCACCGCGCCGATGCTTTCCATCGTCGCGTCAAAGCGAATGCCTTCGTCGACCTTGTGCTGCTCCTTGCCTTCGGCGGTTTCGATTGCGATTGCGACAATTTCCTTGTCAAAAGCGCCGGATTCGACCGCCTTGATTGCCTTCTGGTGACTTTCGAGGGCAAATTCGTCCAGATCCTGACGGGTGAAGCCGTGCTTCTTGACCATCATCTCGGCGCCCATGAACTGGCTGAACTGAATGCCGGGATAGGCGGCCTTGAGCCCTTCCGACATATTGGTACCTAGTCCCGCGTCTTTGAACAGCTTGAAGGTCGAGCCCATCGGCACGCGAGTCATGCTTTCTATACCGTGCGCCAGCACCATATCCTGGGTACCGGACATGACGCCCTGCGCCGCGAACTGGATCGCCTGCTGCGAAGAACCGCACTGACGATCGATCGAAACCGAAGGAATACTGTCGGGCAGATTGGATGCGAGAACCGCGTTGCGGCCGACATCGCCGCTCTGCTCGCCGCCCTGCATGACGCAGCCGGTGATCACATCTTCGATCGCGCTGGCATCAAAATCATTGCGTTCGGCAATCGCGTTCAGCGTCGCAGCACCCAGATCCACCGGATGCACGCCAGCCAAACGGCCGCCGCGACGGCCACCAGCGGTACGAACCGCGTCAACAATATAGGCATCTGCCATAGTCTTATTCCTTATGATTGGTTGAGAGTCGAAAATTTAACTGACCGGTTAAACCGCACCGGCGCTACCGTCAAATGAAAAAGCCGGCCATCACAATAGTGATAACCGGCTTTTTTCACGTCAGGGCATGCCGGCTTCAGGCAGGCACATTGTCTTTCTTGACCGTGATCACCTGCGGATAGGTGAATTCGAGCAGGCCTTCCTTGCCATATTCGGCGCCAAAGCCGGACTGCTTGTGGCCGCCGAAGGGGGCAAAGGGCGACAGGTGGAGGAATTCGTTGACCCAGACGGTGCCGGTTTCGAGCTGCTCGGCGACCCGGACGCCCTCGTCGGCATCGGCGGTCCATACCGCACCGGCCAGACCATATTCGCTGGCATTGGCGCGGCTGATCGCTTCATCGGTGGTGCTGAATTTCATCAGCGGCATGACCGGACCGAATTGTTCCTCGGCAACGATCCGCGCATTTTCCGGCGGATTATCGAGGATCGTGATCGGCACATAATAGCCCGGGATGCTGTCGTCCTGAGCGTCGCCGCCGACCAGGAATTTATAGCCATTATCCTTGGCATCCTTGATCAGTTCGAGCACCCGCTCATATTGCTTCTTGTTCTGGATCGGACCGACCGCCGTGCCCTGCTGCGCGCCGTCGCCGACCTTCACATTCTTGGCATAGGCAGCGATCGCGGCGCTGAGCTCGTCATAAATATCCTCGTGGATATAGATGCGTTTAGCAGCGACGCAGATCTGTCCGGCATTGGTAAAGCTCGACCAGAACAATTGCTCGGCGACCTTCTCGACATTGGCGTCGGGCAGGACGATCGAAGCGTCATTGCCGCCCAGTTCCAGCGTGATCCGCTTGAGATCCCTGGAAGCGCCTTCCATGATCTTCTTGCCGGTTGCGGTCGAGCCGGTGAAGGTGATCTTGTCGATATCGGGATGCGAGGTCATCAACGGACCGAGACTGTCTTCCCCGGTGATGATATTGACGACGCCGGGAGGGGCGACATCCTTGATCAGCTCGGCCAGACGCAAGGTCGTCAGCGGCGTGAACGGCGATGGCTTGAGCACGATCGTGCAACCGGACAACAAGGCAGGAGCAATTTTCTGCACTGCCATCATCACCGGGAAATTCCACGGCACGATGCCGGCGACAACACCGACCGGTACGCGGCGGGTGCGGCTCAGGCGCTGCTCGGTATCCTCGTTGATCTCGTCTTCCAGCTCCAGCGTCGCCTGGGATCCTGCCATATAGGCGGCGCCGGCAATTTCGCCTTGCGCCTGCGCATGCGGTTTGCCCTGTTCTGCGGTCAGCAGGCGGAACAGCTCGTCATTATTTTCGTTGATCACGCCAGCGATCGCCTGCACCACCTTGCGGCGTTCGTCGATCGGCTTTTTCGACCAGGTCTTGAAGGCGGCGCGGGCGGCAGCAACTGCTTGGTCCAGCTCGGCTTCACCGCAAGCGGGAACCTGGCCGATGACTTCTTCATTGGCAGGATTGACGACGTCCATCACGTCCGAGGTGCCGACCATCTCGCCGTTGATGAGATTCTTATATTGGGTAACCATGATGCTCTCCTTCTGATTCTATTTGAGTCGCTTATAGTTTATTGCAGGGCATAGCGCGCCATTCATTTTGATAGACTATAGCGGATCGGCAGGGTTTTAAGACCGCCGACAAAGGTCGACTTCGCGCGAACGGGTTCGCCGGCCAACTCCAGTGTTTCGATCCGGTCGAGCAGTTCGTTGAACAGGATCTTCATCTCCATCCGCGCCATATGCAGCCCCAGGCATTGATGCGCGCCAGCGCCAAAGGCCAGATGCCGGTTGGGCGATCGGCTCGCGTCAAACTTGCGCGGATCGGGAAAAATGTCCGGATCATGATTGGCGGCGATATAGCTGATCATCAGCCAGTCATCCTTGGCGATCTGCTGGCCGCCCAGCTCGGTATCCTCGGCCGCGGTGCGCATGAAATGCTGCACCGGCGTGGTCCAGCGGATCGCTTCCTCGACAATGCCGGGCAGCAGGTCGCGGTCGGCCTTCAACCGGGCGAACTGTTCCGGGTCCCGTGCCAGCGCCATCATCGCGCCGGCGGTCGAGGCCGAGGTCGTGTCATGCCCGGCCGCTGCCAGGATGATATAATAGCCCGCCATGTCGCGGTCGCTGAGATGCGCGCCGTCGACCTTAGCATTGGCGATCACGCTCGCCACGTCATCGGTCGGATTGGCGCGCTTTTCCTCGGTCAGCTTGGCAAAATAGGCCTCGAAGTCGGCGACCGCGCCGACCACCAGCTGCATGATCTGCTCCGGCGTCATATCGGCCATACCGGACTTGTTGAGATCCTCGTCCTGGCCGCCGAACATCTGCTGGGTGAGGAACAGCATCCGCTGTTCGTCCGCTTCCGGCACGCCCAGGATCTGCATCACCACGTGCAGCGGATAAGGCGCAGAAACCAGCGGCACAAAATCGGCTTCACCGCCTGCGTCGACCAGCCGGTCGACGGTGGTCTTGGCCAGCGCGCTGATCTCCTCCTCCATCTGGCGGATATTTTTCGGCATGAACCAGTCCTGCGTCAGTCGGCGATATTTCGGGTGGGTCGGGGCATCGAGGGCAACCAGCGAACGGACCAGATTGGGATCACCGCCGGTGATCGACTTGACGAAGGCCCCACTGTTCTTGTCGCTGAAGGTGACGCTGCGCGGGCTGTTCAGGAACAGCTTGTTGTCCTTGCTGATCCGCATCACGTCATCATAGCTGGTGACCAGCCAGAAGGGGTCGTGGACCTCGTCGTTGACCACCCGCACCACCGGCGTTTCGCGGCGCAGCCGGTCGAACCGGTCGAGCAGGCCATCCCAGTCGACATAATTGGCCGGGTCGATGATCGCCTGCGCGTCGGCACCCGTCAAAATCGGTTCTGCTTGCGTCGCCATCAGACTGTTTCGCCTTCCTGCTTGTTCCAATATTCATCGCGCAGCAGCCGCTTGTAGAGCTTGCCGGTGGCGTGGCGCGGCAGTTCCGCGCGAAAGTCGATGCGGCGCGGCACCTTGACGCCGGAGAGCGAGCGGCGGAGATAGGCTTCCAGCTCCTGGGCCAGTTCCTCGCCCGCTTCCGCCATGTCCATCGGCTGCACGACCGCGACCACCTTCTCGCCCATATCCTCGTCCGGCGCGCCAATGACGGCAGCGTCGGCAACCTTCGGATGGGTGACCAGCAGATTCTCGATTTCCTGCGGATAGATATTCACCCCGCCGGAGATGATCATGAAGCTCTTGCGGTCGGTCAGATAGAGAAAGCCGTCCTCGTCGAGCTTCCCCACATCGCCCAGCGACGTCCAGCCTTTGGCATGGGTTGCCGCCTTGGTCTTCTCCGGATCGTTATGATATTCGAACTTGGAACCGCTCTCGAAATAGATCTGGCCTTCCTCGCCGACCGGGACTTCCTCGCCATTTTCATCGCAGATATGGACGACGCAATTGATCGGCTGCCCGACCGTGCCCTTGTGCGCCAGCCAGCCTTCGCTGTTGCAGAAGACGAAGCCATTGCCTTCTGTTCCGGCATAATATTCATTGAGCACCGGCCCCCACCATTCGATCATCTTTTCCTTGATCGGCACCGGCACCGGCGCCGCAGCGTGGACCGCGCTCCTGATCGAGGACACGTCATATTTGTTGCGGATTTCCTCCGGCAGCTTCAGCATCCGGACAAAATGGGTCGGCACCCACTGACCCACATCGCATTTATATTTCTCGATCAGCTGCAGCGCATGTTCCGGATCGAATTTCTCCATGATGATACTGGTGCCGCCAAGTGCCTGCACGGCGATGTTCCAGCGCAGCGGCGCGGCGTGGTAAAGCGGCGCGGGAGACAGATAGACGCAGTCCTTGTGGAAACCGAAAATTGCCTCTGCCAAAGTTGCAATGCCATTGGGCCCGGCGATATCTTCGTCGAGCGGCAGCGGCAGCTTCACGCCCTTGGGCTGGCCGGTCGTGCCCGAGGAATAGAGCATGTCGATACCGGCGCGCTCGTCGGCGATTGGCGTGTCCGGCATCGATTCGAGCACCGGCTCGATAGCGCGCTCGTCGTCCACGCCAAAGATCAGCTGGTCGACGTCGGGATTCAGAGCCCGCACCTGGTCAATGACCGGCAGCATCTTCTGCGAACTGATCAGCAGCTTGGCGCCGGAATCCTTCAGGATATAGCTGACTTCGTCGGGCGTCAGGCGGCTGGAAATGGCGACCTGAAACAGGCCGGAGCGCTGCGATCCCCAGGTGACGGGGAAAAATTGCGGATGATTTTCCATGCAGATGGCAACCGTGTCGCCGATCTGCAGGCCGCGGCTGCGATAGAGCTGGGCGACCCGGTTCGACAGCCTGTCCAGCTCACCATAAGTGATGGTCTCCCCGGAACTCGCCATGATAACGGCTGGCTTGTCGGGATTTTCCCTTGCGTGGACAGAAGGATGCATGGTCGGTCGTTCTCCAGATAATCGATCGCCTGCTTCGGCGATTCGCATTCCCGGCACCATGGTTTAATCGTACAGTTAAATCAATCAATAGTCGCATCGATCGACGATAGAGGCCTGCTACAATCCCTCAATTTTCCACATAGATGTCCACAGGCACGGCGAGATCGGCAAATACCCGGCCGATCGGTGCCATGCTGGTCGCGCCCTGTTCGATCTCGCTTTCCAGCATCGTCTGGCTGTCGGCACCCTTGAGCAATACCACCACCGTGCGCGCTTCGCAGATCGCCGCCTTGGTGATCGTCACCAGCGGCGTGTCGCCATCTTCCGGCAGCAGGCCAACCGCGATTTTTTCCGGTGGCCCGTCGAGCGCCTCTTCCATGTCGGCGCTTTCCATAATCCCGGCGGTGCTTCCGTCAGCACCCATGCCGAGCAGCACCAGGTCGGGTGGCCATTTGGTGTCGCGCAGCCGCGCATCGGCAGCGGCCCCGGCCATGTGATAATCCTCATGCTCCGGTGCCAGCGGCAGCACCCGGGCGCCGCGGGTCAGGAACAGGCCGGCCAGCTTCTTCACTTGGCTGCGCGCATCGTCGAGCGGCACCAGCAGGTCGTGGGTCGGGATGATCGTAACATATTTCCACTTGATCGGCTTTTCCGCCAGTGCTTCCAGCACCGGCATCGCATCATCACCGGCTGGCAGGGCGAGCAGCGCATCGCCCCGCGCATCCAGCGCGCTTTCGATAATGAACTGGATATCGCCGGCGACCGCAGCCACCATCTCGGCCCGATCGTCAAAATCCCACCATTCGAGCATCGACTCCTCGCCCTCGGGCAGGTCGTCCATGTCGAAATCTTCCAATGCGTCTTCAAGTTTGCTCATGTTTCTTTCCGTCGGTCCATTTTCCCTGCTTCTAGCCCCTGTTCCGGTCGAAACAAAGGTCAAACATGAGATTTTTCCTGACGCTTGGCTAGTTTTCGGGCAGCGCGACCGGCGGTTCGTCGAGCACCAGCGCCGAGGGTCGCAGGATGGTGAGCGAAGCAGGGGCACCGCTGCCTGCCTCGCGCGCGCTGATGTCGACCTGAATGAAACGCTGGTCCTCGGTCAGTTTCGCGTCCTGCGCCCATTGCCATTGCCAGCCGCCATTTTCGACCGCACCGGCCTGCTTGCCGAGCGCCGGCGGCCGCGGGTCGGTGAGGATTTCGACCGCCCGGTTGCGGACCACCGACTGGGCCACGACCCGCAATTCCAGCTCGGCGGCATTGTGGGTGGTATAGGCCTGCAGCCGGATCAGCGACAGGGCGGCCAGGCTGAACACCGACAAGGCGACCAGCATCTCGATCAGGGTAAAGCCGCGTTCCCCGGACGGGAATGGACCCGGCCGCCTCATGGCGCGGCTCCGGCCAGCTCCACATCGCCCATCGGCGCGATCAGAACGCGGCGGCTTTGCGCCTCGCCCTGCAGGACAAGCTCGGCCTGATCGCTGGGCAGGCCGGTGCTTTCAAAGCTGATCATCATCGATCCGGATTCGGCGATTTCCGCGGTCACGCCGTTGGACCAGTCGGTCGACACGAACGGCTTGTCCTCGATTACCGACCAGCTGCCCTTGCGCCGTTCGAGAAAACTGTAGCCGGAGGGCGTGACCTGCACCGCCATCGGCCGCGACTGCAGGATCGCATTGTCGCGCAGCGCGGCGGTGCGCGCGGCGAAGCGCTGCGCATCTTCCTCCAGCGCGCTGCCGCCGCCGGGAAAGGAAAAGACCACCACCGACGCCATCAGCCCGATGATCAGCAGCACGACCATCAGCTCCACCAGCGTGAAACCCGATGCATTCTCGCTTACGGCTGGCATTTTCTTTCGGATCATTATCGTCCATTTAGCGAGTTGGGCGGAGCGAGTCTTGCAGAATCCATGAACCCCTGCAATGACAGCGGCATAAGAAAAAAACGCAGGGCAAAGGAATTTTTGATGGCAGACGTCGTTCTCTACGAGAAAAATGACCGCATCGTGACAATCACGCTGAACAAGCCGGAAACGCGCAATGCGCTGTCGAAAGATTTGTGCGAAGCGCTGGTCAACGCGATCAACAAGGCCGACGCCGACGCCGGTGTCAGCTGTGTTGTGCTCGCCGCCAGTGGCAATAGCTTTTCCTCCGGCGGCAATCTCCACGAGATCAAGGCGATGACCGCCGAACAGAATATGACGCCGCTGGAAATCGAGAATTGGTACAAGACCGGTATCCAGCGCATTCCGCTGGCCTTTTCGCAAATCTCGGTGCCGGTGATCGCGGCGGTCAACGGCCATGCGATCGGTGCGGGCAATGACCTGACCACGATGTGCGATATCCGCATCGCCGGCGAAGACGCGATCTTCGCCGAGAGCTTCCTGCGCGTCGGTATCATTCCGGGCGACGGCGGCGCCTGGCTGCTGCCGCGGATCATCGGTCAGGCCCGGGCCAACCAGATGCTGTTTACCGGCGAGTTTATCAATGCCGCCAAGGCGCTGGATTATGGTTTGGTGTCGGAAGTCGTCGCCAACGACACATTGCTCGAGCGCGCCTATGCACTGGCCGAAATGGTCGTAGCGCTGCCGCCGCTGGCAATCCGCAAGACCAAGGAGCTGGTGCGCACCGCGCAGAGCGTGACGCTGAAGGAAAATCTCGATCAGGCCGCCCTGTTTCAGGGTGTGTTGCAGCAGCTCGACGATCACCGCGAAGCCATTGACGCGATCCTCGAAAAGCGCAAACCGGTGTTCAAAGGAGCGTAAGCGTTCTCCCGCGAAGGCGGGAGTCCATCTCCTTATGCTGCGTCGAGGAAATGTCGAGAGATGCCCCCCTGCCTGCGCAGGGGAACGGGTAGGAGGAATAGAATGAAAAAGTCCGCAATTTTGATCGCAGCCCTGATATCGGCCGCTCCTATATGGGCTGCCCCTCCGGAAGGCGTCGCCACCGAAGCAACAAAAGCCGCCAACGCCGAAGTGGCAGCAGAACTGCCGATCGCCGACCAGACCGATTTTGAAAATGCCAATCGCGGCCTTCTCGCCAAGATCCCGGGCGACAAAATTCTCAACGAGGATGGCTCGGTTGCCTGGGATTCGCATCAATTCGACTTTATCACCGGCGCGGCCCCGGACACGGTCAACCCGTCGCTCTGGCGGCAGGCAAAGCTCAACAGCATCCACGGCCTGTTCGAAGTGGTTCCCGGCATCTATCAGATCCGCGGCTATGATCTGGCGCAGATGACGCTGATCGCCGGCAAGACCGGCTGGATCATCGTCGATCCGCTGACCACGCCGGCGCCGTCGAAAGCCGGGCTGGCGCTGGCCAACGAGACCCTGGGAGACCGCCCGGTCGTCGCCGTCATATTTACCCACAGCCATGGTGACCATTTCGGCGGCGTCGCCGGTGTCGCTTCGCCCGAGGATATCTCGTCGGGCAAGATACAGGTCATCGCGCCGCACGGCTTTTTAGCCGAGTCCGTCGGCGAAAGCGTGATTGCCGGAACCGCGATGAACCGGCGCGTGCAATATCAATTCGGCACCGCCCTACCGGTTGGCAAAACCGGCCATGTCGGCGGGGGGCTGGGGCAGAAATTGTCGAGCGGAGATATCTCGCTGATGCCGCCGACAAGATCGATCAGCAAGGATGGCGAGACGCTGACGGTCGATGGCATCAGCTTCGACTTCATGGATGCCGGCGAAACCGAAGCGCCGGCCGAGCTGGTTTTCTATATGCCGCAGTATAACGCGCTGCACACTGCCGAAGTCGCCACCCGCACCTTCCACAACGTGCTGACCCCGCGCGGCGCGCTGGTTCGCGATACGCTGAAATGGAGCAAGGTCATCGATGCGATGCTGGCGAAATATGGCGACAAGTCGGACGTCATGCTGGCTTCGCATCACTGGCCGACATGGGGTGCCGACAATGTCCGGGCGGCGCTGAAAAATCAGCGCGGCATCTATCGCTATGTCCATGACCAGACCATGCGGCAGGCCAACCAGGGCGCGACGATGGACGAGATTGCCGAGAATATCGGCGAGCCGGATTTCGCCAAAAACGATTTTGGCGTGCGCGACTATTACGGCACGCTCAACCATAACAGCAAGGCGGTCTACCAACGCTATTTCGGCTGGTGGGATGCGGTCCCCGCCAATTATCACGAACTGCCGCCGGTCGAAGCCTCGAAGAAATATGTCGAAGCCATGGGCGGGACCGACAAGGCGCTGGCGGTTGGCGAGAAGGCTTTCAACGAAGGCGACTATCGTTGGGCGGCGACCGTGTTCAACCATCTGGTATTCGCCGATCCAGCGGATGACGCGGCGAAGAAGTGGCTGGCCTCGACCTATGAGCAACTTGGCTTCCAGTCGGAAGCCGGAACTTGGCGGAATATCTATCTCGTTGGTGCCAAGGAGCTGCGCGAGGGTAACAACGTCAAGAATTCGATCAGCACCGCCAATGCCAAGGTCCTCAATGGCATCCCGGCGGTCGACCTGTTCGACGCCATGGCGACTCGCTTCAATCCGGCCAAGATGCAGGGCGACGGCGGCATCATCCGCTTCTGGTTCCCGGACCGGCAGGAAGCTATCAGCATCGACCTCGGCAAAAGCGTGATGTTTCCGCGCAAGGAAGCTTATGATATCACCGGCGACGGTTCGGACACGCAGATCACCATCAGCCGCCCGCTGTTCACCCAATTGCTGATGCGCGAGATCAGTCCGATGGAGCTAATCCGGGACAAGAAGATGATCATCAGCGGAAATGATGCACTAATGGCCACCATGTTTCTGGCGCTCGACGAGGTAAACCCGCAATTCGATATTGTGACACCATGACCTGCCGCGAAATGCCAATATCCGTTCGTCCTGAGCCTGTCGAAGGACGCTTGCCAAGGTGCTTCGACAGGCTCAGCACGAACGGGACTGATTTGATAAGGATCACCCATGCAAAGATTTAACTTCCCGGTCATCCAGCCCGATCCGGCGCTCGAAGAGTTGCGCGGCGAATTGCAAGCCTTCCTCACGGAGGAACGGGATGCGGGCAATTTCAAGCCCGAGCCGGAATGCTGGATGGCCTCCGCCGATCCCGAATTCTCGAAGAAGATGGGCAAGCGCGGCTGGATCGGCCTGACCTGGCCCAGCCAATATGGCGGTCACGACAAGAGCGCGCTCGAACGCTATATCGTCACCGAGGAAACATTGCGCGCGGGCGCGCCCGTCGCCGCTCACTGGATCGCCGACCGCCAGCATGCACCGATGCTGATCGCTCATGGCACCGAGGAGCAGAAACGCGACATCCTGCCGCGCATCGCCGCCGGCGAATGCTATTTTGCCATCGGCCTCAGCGAACCCGGTGCCGGCTCCGATCTTGCCAATGTCAAGACCAGAGCCGAAAAGGTCAGCGACGGCTGGAAGATCAACGGCCAGAAAATCTGGTCCTCCGGTGCCCATATCTCGCATTATATGGTGGCGCTGCTGCGCACCTCGCCGGCCGATGGTCGCAACCGCCATGTCGGCCTGTCGCAGATCATGATCGATCTCAGCCTGCCCGGTGTCACCATCAAGCCGATCGTCGACCTGTCCGGCGACGCCCATTTCAACGAGGTCTATTTCGAGGACGTGATCGTCCCGGACGACTGTCTGCTCGGCGAAGAGGGCGGCGGCTGGGCCCAGGTAACCGGCGAACTGGCAATGGAACGGTCCGGACCGGAGCGCTTCCTGTCCAGCTATATCACGCTGGAGACCGCATTGGGGCAGCTGAGCGGGAAAATGGGACCGGATTCACAGGCCCGCCTCGGCAAGCTGATCGCCAATCTGCGCACCCTGCGCGGCATGTCCTGGGCGATCGCCAATCTGCTCCACCAGGGCGTGTCGCCCGAAACCGAAGCGGCGCTGGTCAAGGATCTCGGCAACCGGCTGGAAAATGACCTGACCCTGCAGGTGCGGGCGATGCTCAACGACCTGCCGTCCGACCAGTGGAGTCCCGACATGCGCCGGATCATGAATATCGGCGTGCTGCGCTCCCCGCCCAACACCCTGCGCGGCGGCACCACCGAAGTGATGCGCGGCATTATCGCCCGCCAGCTGGGGCTCCGATGACGAGAGTTGCAAAGCAATGTGCTCCGCACCCGATGCGGAGCCCTGGAGGCAAGAGCCCTCTTCCTATTTCACGGCTCCGCATCAAGTGCGGAGCACAGTCGGAGACTGTCAGATGATCAACACCGAAGCCATGGTCGCCGAAACGGCCACGAAAATCTACACCGACCTATGTGGCCGCGAAGTGCCGCACCAGGCCGAAACGGGCCAATATCCGCAGGCACTCTGGGATGCGCTGGCCGAAAACGGCCTGCCGCTGGCCTGGGTCGGCGAGGACAATGGCGGCTTTGGCGCCGATTATGACGAGGTCTTCGGCGCTATCTGGGCCTCCGCCCAGGCGGCCTCGCCGGTGCCCTTCGCCGAAACGCTGGTCGCCAACTGGATGCTCGACCGGGCCGGACTGGCCCCCGCCGACGGCACCGCCAGCTTCGCGCTGAGCGGTCCCACCCCAGCCGCCGACATTCCCTTCGGCATGCACGCGGACAAGATCGTGCTGTTTGACGCGGCCCATCACGAAATCGCACTGTTCGACAACCGTCTCGCCACCCGCTCACCCGAGGAGTCCCTGTCCCCCGACGGCATGACGCAATTTGTCTTTTCCGGCCATCTCGCCGAACAATCGGCGAAAACCGATCTCACCCGGCGCGCCTTCGAGGCGATGATCCTGACCGTCCGCGCGGTGCAGATGGCGGCCGCCATGGAAACCGCCCTGAACCTGTCGATCGACTATGTCTCGCAGCGCGAACAATTCGGCCGCCCATTGTCGAAATTTCAGGCGATCCAGCACCAGCTGGCGCTCGCCGCGTCGGAATGCGCCGCCGCCACCATGGCCGCGACCCAGGCTGCCAGCGGCATCGCCCGCAACGCCGATGACCCGGCAAAGGCCTGGCACGAGGCGGTGATCGCCAAGGTCCAGATCGGCCACAGCGTCGAGGCGGTGACCGTGCCCTTTCACCAGGTCCACGGCGCGATGGGCTATACCCAGGAATATGACCTGCACCATTATACGCGCCGCCTCTGGGCCTGGCGCGATGCACTCGGCAACGAACATCACTGGTCGAAACGGCTGGGCGAAGAGCTGTCCGCGACCTCGCCGGACCAGATCTGGAAAGGCGTGACCACAGGCGACTGGACGGGCGACCAATCGCTTGCTATTTAATCGCGCGATTAAATGATTCCCGGAGGGAGCAAACATGCTTCCAATTCTTCCAATGACAGGAGCAAATCCCAATGAAAACACGCATTACCGAGCTTTTCGGCATCGAGCATCCGATCATCCAGGGCGGCATGCATTATGTGGGATTTGCCGAACTCGCCGCCGCCGTATCCAACGCCGGCGGGCTGGGTATCATTACCGCATTGACCCAGCCGTCGGCGGCAGCGCTGGCCGATGAGATCGCCAAATGCCGGGACATGACCGACAAGCCATTCGGCGTGAACCTGACCTTCCTGCCGGTGGTCAATTCCCCCGACTATGAGGGCATGGTCAAGGCGATCATCGAAGGCGGCGTCAAGGTCGTCGAAACCGCCGGCAACAATCCGGTCCAGGTGCTGCCCGCGCTGCACGATGCCGGCATCAAGGTGATCCACAAGTGCACCGCCGTCCGCCACGCGCTGAAGGCCCAGAGCATCGGCTGCGACGCGGTCTCGGTCGACGGCTTCGAATGCGGCGGCCATCCCGGCGAGGACGATATTCCGAACATGATACTGCTGCCACGCGCCGCCGACGAACTGGACATTCCCTTCGTCTCCTCCGGCGGCCAGGCCGACGGCCGCAGCCTGGTCGCTTCGCTTGCCATGGGCGCAGAAGGCATGAACATGGGCACCCGCTTTATCGCGACCAAGGAAGCGCCGGTGCACCAGAATGTGAAGGACGCGATTGTCGCCGCCAGCGAGCTCGACACCCGCCTCGTTATGCGGCCCCTGCGCAACACCGAACGCGTGCTAAACAATTCTGCGGTAGAGCGGCTGCTCGAAATCGAGAAGGAAAAGGGCGCCGATCTGCAATTTTCCGACGTCATAGAACAGGTCGCGGGCGTCTATCCCAAGATCATGCTGGAAGGCACGATGGATGCCGGTGCGTGGAGCTGCGGCATGGTCGCCGGCCTGATCAATGATATCCCGACCTGCCAGGAACTGATCGACCGGATCATGGCCGAAGCCGAGCAGATCATCAACCAGCGGCTCAAGGGCTTTCTGGACGCCTGACCGTGGAACCCTATCAAGTCCTCAGCCGCTCCATCGCCGGCAAGGTCGCGATCATCACCGGCGCGGCCAGCGGCATGGGCCGGGCCACCGCGCATCTCTTCGCTTCGGAAGGTGCCCATGTCGCGGTGACCGATCTCGATCAGGGCAAATGCGACGCCGTGGAGCGGGAAATCGAAGAAGCGGGCTATCCGGGCTCCGCGCAAGCCTGGGCCCTGGATGTCAGCAAGTCCGAAGTCATCAAGGCGGTGGTCGCCGACATCGCGCAAAGTCTGGGCGGCATCGACATATTGGTCAACAACGCCGGCTTTGCCATCCCGGCGGACATTGCCGAGGACAGTTACGAGCAGAGCTGGGAACCGACGATGGCGGTCATGCTCACAGCCCATCAGCGGATGATCCGCGCCGCCCTGCCCCATCTGCGCAAGGCCGAGCATCCCCGGATCGTCAATGTCGCCTCCACCGAAGGCCTCGGCGCGTCACCCGGCAACAGCCCCTATGTCGCCGCGAAACATGGCGTGATCGGCCTGACCCGCGGCCTCGCGGTCGATCTCGGCCGTGACGGCATCACCGTCAACTGCATATGCCCCGGTCCGATCCGCACCGGTATCACCGACGCGATCCCGGAAGACCACAAGACCATATATGCGAAACGCCGGGTCCCGCTGCGTCGCTATGCGATCCCCGAAGAGGTCGCCCATATGACCCTGTCGTGCGTGCTGCCCGCGGCGGGCTTCCTGACCGGCGCGGTGATTCCCGTGGACGGCGGCCTGACGATCAAGAACGCCTGAACAAGAAAGCCCCGACATGGCTTCCGGGGGCTTCTACTTGCATTCGAATCGAGCATCCTACCGCGCAATCGCATTGCCGATAACCGCTCCGATCAGGCAGCTGCTATGATTCTCCCCACAGCGCCAGCACCGACCGCAGCGCCGTCACCAGCGCGAGAGGCTGGTCGAGCATCAGATGATGTTCCGCCTCGGGTACCGCGATCATCGGAATATGGCTTCCGCCCAGTTCGCGCAGATAGGCGGCGCTGTCGTCATTGAACAATTTGCTCTTCTCGCCATAGACGATCCCCAGCCGGTGCGGCAGATCGACAATCCGCTGCGGCGTTTGCGCCCATTTCGCCATGTCATTTTCATTGCGGTGGAACACCATCGGATCAAATTTCCAGGACCAGCCCTGCTGCCCGACGTCGTCGACCCGGCGCAGCGAATGATAGGCCATATATTCCATGAGGAAAGGCTGCTGCACCGGTTGCGGTGGCGACAGGACAAAGCGCGCGCGCGCCGAATCATAATCGGGATAGAGCTTGTTCGGCCGGTCCGACCGGCCCGAGCCGGGTGGTCCCCCGCCGCCTGCAAAATGGGCCTCCAGCTTTTCCGGCCGCATAACCATCAAGTCGCAGATGATCAGGCCGCCGAACCGCTCTCCCGCCATCTCCATGGCGGTCAGCGCCACGCCGGAACCAAAGCTGTGGGCAATGATCTTCGGCTTTACCGGACCGGAGAAAAGATCCAGGGCCTCGGCCAGGGCGACCATGTCCGTGGCGCGTTTCTCACCATCGCAATCGGCCGGTATTTCGCTGTCACCCATGCCGGCCAGATCATAGGCGATGACATCATAATGCTCTGCCAGAAAGGGCGCGACAAAGGCAAAACAGCGGGCATGTGCGAGAAAGCCGTGGGTCATCAGCAGCGGCGGCTTGCCACGCTTGCCCCAGCGGAAATAATGGACCCGGTGTCCATCCACTTCGACAAATTTCTCCTCGCGCGGCATCGCCATCGCCTCGACGAACCAAGCCGGCAAATCCTGATCACCAGCCCAGATATCAACGATATCCGGGCTGGCCGTTGTTGCTTTTTCATCCATCGGAAAAGACTATTTTCCCTGCCAGTTCGGCTTGCGCTTCTCGGCAAAGGCGATCGAGCCTTCCTGCGCATCTTGCGACGAGAATACGGGCGCCATGATTTCCCCCTGCTTCTTCCACGCCTCGTCGCTCGTCCAGTCGTAACTTTCGTTGATGATCTTCTTCGTGGCTTTCAGGGCCAGCGGACCATTGGCCGCAATGGTCGTCGCCAGTTCGATCGCCGCGTCAAGCGCCGCGCCTTCGGTCAGGCGATTGACGAAACCGACATCATAGGCACGCTGGGCGGTGAAGAAATCGCCGGTCAATGCCCATTCCATGGCAATACGCTTGCCGACCAGCTGCTGCAATTTGATCACGCCGCCAGCGCCGGCCACAAGGCTGCGCTTGACTTCGGGAATGCCGAATTTCGCGTTGATATTGGCAACGCACAAATCACAGGCCAGCGCCAGTTCCAGACCGCCAGCCAGCGCATAGCCCTCGACCGCCGCGATCAGCGGCTTTTCCGGACCCTTTTCGGTGATGCCGCCGAAGCCATAGCCCTTGACCGATGGTGTTTCGCCGCGCAGGAATCCTTTCAGATCCATGCCGGAACAGAATGTGCCGCCCGCACCGGTGATGATCCCGGCGTTGAGGCTGTTGTCATTGTCGAGCTGCTCCATCGCCGCGCGAATGCCTTCTGCGGCGGCCTTGGTCATCGCGTTCTTGGCGTCGGGCCGATTGATGGTGACGATGATGAAACCGTCGCGAATTTCGGTGAGTACTTCAGACATTTTTGTTTCTCCTTTACCTTTTTTAGATTTGTGCCCCGACGAAGGCCGGTGTCCATCTCCTGAAATTGCGTAAAGACGCAATGGCACGAGACGGGCTCCTGCCTGCGCAGGAGCACAGTTCATTCATGCCCTAGTCAAACAGCAATCCCGCCAGTTTCGACCTTTGATAAGCCGCATCGCCAATCAGCGCCCCTGCCAAAATCGCCTTGCGCCGGTGCAGTTGCGCATCGCAATCATGGGTGAAGCCAAAGCCGCCGTGGAACTGGATGGCCCGATCGGCAGACGTGGAATAGCTCGAATGAGACTGGGCCGCCGCCATGCGGACAGCAACCTCGCCCCGTCCCTGTTCGCCCCAGCTATGCGCTGCGCTATAAAGATGCGTGCGCGCTTTTTCATATTCGACATAGTTATTTACCGTGGGGTGCTTGAGCGCCTGATAGCTGCCGATGATCTTGCCGAACTGCTTGCGGGTCTTGAGATATTCCAGCGTATAGTCGATCACCGCCTGCGCGCCGCCAGTCATTTCGGCGGCATGGATCAGACCCGCGGCGAGCTCGATCTTCTCCAGCGTCTCGCGTGTCCGCGTTGCATCGAACATGGCATCGGAAGAAGCGGTCACGCCGTCCAAGGTCACTTCATAGCTGCGCGCGGTTTCATCGATAACCGTTTCGCGGCGCAGCGCACCGTCGGGTAGCGCCGACCGTTCGATCAGGGCAAAGCGGACCGCCCCGTCCATCTTCACCGAGACGATGATCAACTCCGCGCTGTCCGCCCACAGCACCAGCTGCTTCTTGCCGGACAGGGTCACCGTGCCGCCGCTCTCCGTCGCCGTGGCGTCGATATTGGTCAGGTCCCAGTCGCCATTAGCTTCGCGCAGGGCGAGCGTTGCCGCAGCACCTGCCGCAATTTTCGGCAACCACTCCGCCTGCTGCGCCTCGCTGCCGCCAGCCAGCAAGGCCTGCGCCGCCAGCGTGGTCGAGCCGAACGGCGTGCTCATCAGATTGCGGCCCATTTGCTCGGCGATCGGTACGACCTCGGCCATCGACAGGCCAACCCCGTCATGCGCTTCCGGGATCGCGATCGCCAGCCAGCCGAGCTCGCCAATTTCCTTCCAGATGCCGGGATCATAGCCCAACTCGTCGTCGATCAGCCCGCGCACCTTGTCGATCGGACTTTTGTCGCGACAGAAATTGGTTGCAACATCCATCAGTTCAATCTGCTCTTCGGTTGTCCCGATTGTGCCTAGATTATCCATATATTTCCTCAATTCCCAAATTGGCGGCCAGACCGTTCGTGGTGAGCCTGTCGAACCACATCACTCGTCGAAAAATGTCCTTCGACAAGCTCAGGACGAACGGCTGTGCCAAGCTCCAGATTCTATCTTGTTTTCGGCAATCCCAGCGCATGCTCTGCAACAATATTGCGCTGAATTTCCGAGGTGCCTCCGCCGATCGTGGCGGAGAAACTGTTCAAATAGCTGCGATGCCAGTAACCGTCATCGACCGCATTCTCGTCACCGACATAATAGCCGGCCTTGGTGCCCTGAAAAGCGAGCGAGAATTCGGTCAGCTCCCGAATCAGTTCGGTGCGTGCCAGCTTGTTCATCAGCGGCAGTCCCATTGGACGGTCCTGCATCAATTGCGGCATCCGGCGGCGAGTATTGTTGAGATTGAGCGCCTGGATATCGATCATATATTGCGTCATCTTGTCGCGCATCACCGGGTCGTCGAGCAAAGGCTTGCCGTTGCGAACCGAGTTTTTCGCCAGCTCGACAATTTCCATCACGTCGAGTTCCTTGACGAAGAAACCGCCGACCGGCTTGACCTTGGCACCGCGCTCATATTCCAGCGTCTTCATCGCCATCGACCAGCCATTCCCCTCGCCGCCGAACAGGCAGTCGGCGGAGATGCGCGCGTCCGTGAAGAAGGTCTGGACGAAACCATATTCGCCGGTCAGCTTCTTGATCCGGCTGGTGGTGATGCCGTCGATCTTCATCGGGTTGAGGAAGAAGCTCAGGCCGGCATATTTGTTCGGCGCATCGAAATCGGTGCGCGCGAGCAGGATCATATATTTCGCGCGGTCGCCCAGCGAGGTCCAGATTTTCGAGCCGTTGAGCACATATTCGTCGCCGTCCTTCACCGCTTTCAATTGCGCGTTGCCAAGATCCGATCCGTTTTCCGGTTCGGAAAAGCCCTGGCACCAGATATCTTCAGCGCTCAGCATGGGTTTGATATATTTCTGCTTCTGCTCCTCGCTGCCGAGATCGAGAATGAGCGGCCCGGCCCAGCCGTTGCCGATCGCGTTGAGCATGATCGGCGCGTCATATTTCTTCATCGCCCGGGTTGCCGCGCGCTGATATTCGCTGTGCAAGCCCCCGCCGCCATATTCCTTCGGCCAGCTGGCGCCGAGATAGCCCGCTTCATAGACCTTGCGCTGCCAGTCGCGGAGAAAATCGAACTGCTCGTCGGTCGAGACTTCCATGAAGGTCAGCGGCAGCATGAAGCCGGGATCGCGGACTGTATTCTCCTTGAACCAGGCATCCGCCTGCTCGGCATAGTCCTTCAGTTCGGCTGCACTCGGTTTGTCGGCCATAGAATTTGCTCCGGTTTTCTTATCAATAGGGCCAGTGGCACGGTCCCATATCCTGCGATATTGGTTGAATCAATAGTGGGTTAATTGAACGATTAAATTGCAAAAAGCAATGGTTGGACGCTGCTAATTTTAGCCTGTGGAGAGAAATATGATCAGTGAAAATTTTAGCGGGCAGAAACATGTGATATGCCGGGCCTGTCACGCCCATTGCGGATTGATTGTCGATTTCGAGGATGGCGTCCCGGTCAAGACCCATGGCGACAAGGATAATCCCGAGTTCGAAGGCTATAGCTGCATCAAGGGACGGCAGCTGGCCAATTATCACAGTTTCGATACGAGGCTGCTGACCAGCTACACCGGCATGAAACGTGGCGCAAAGCAGGCGGTGCACTGGCGCGATGCGGCGCGCGACATCGCCGCCCGCCTCGAACGGATCGTCGACGAGCATGGCCCCGATGCGGTCGCCTCCTATGTCGGCACCTTCGGCTATAATAATGTCAACGCCCACGCCTTCATGCTGGCGCTGATGGACGCGATCGGCTCGACCTCGGTCTATGACAGCGTCACCATCGACCAGCCGGGCAAGGGCATTGCCCGCGCCCTGATCGGGCCCTGGCTCGCCGGTGCGCCGCGCGTCGGTGACTGGGACGGGCTGATGCTGATCGGCACCAATCCGGTTGTCTCGATGAACGGCGGCCTTGGCATGAACCCGGCGAAAAAACTGCATGATGCCAGGAAGCGCGGCATGCAGCTGATCGTGATCGATCCGCGCGTCACCGACAGCGCCAGGCAGGCCGATATCCATCTCCAGTGCCGCCCCGGCCAGGACCCAATCCTGCTCGGCGCGATTGCCAAGATCGTGATCAACGAAGAGCTCTATGACAAGAAATTCGTCGCCGGCGATGTCGACGGTTTCGAAGCGCTCAAGCAGGCCGTGCAGCCCTTTGACGCCGGACCAGCCGCCGACCGTGCGGGTGTGGCAGCAGACGATATCGTCCGCGCAG
>Ga0209346_1000419_pt1 | contig 39158 bp, 26 predicted proteins | sample AutmiccommunBRH9_FD_187381 | JGI IMG/M metagenome (GOLD analysis project Ga0209346, IMG submission 187381) | Deep subsurface microbial communities from Mt. Terri, Switzerland - Autotrophic microbial communities BRH/9 (SPAdes) (version 2) | ecosystem: Environmental > Aquatic > Deep subsurface >...
GGCTTGCGCCGGTCGGACGGGCTTCCCTTCACCATCGTCGACGGTTCCTACGGCGGCATCATCATATTGGATGATCCGGCCCCGGTCCGGGTGGACGTGCCGCTGGACCGGCCTGGAGCGCCGCTCGCGATCACCAAGGCGGCTTCCACGGCCCGGGCGGTGCCGGGAGACGCGGTACAATATCGGATAACGGTGCAGAATAGCGATCCTCTGCGCCACACCGGCCAGATCATGATTTCCGACCAGCTGCCCGCCGCCATGCGCCTGCAAAGCGGCACGGTCCGCTACAATGGGACGCTGGTCGCGCCCGCGCTCGCAGCCAATGGCCGCGACTTCACGGTCGAGGCACCGCCCCTGCCCCCCTCGGGCAGCGCCCTGCTGACCTATATCGCGGAAGTACGCCAGGATGCGCAGCCCGGAGATGCCTTGAATATCGCCTCGGCCCGCGATGATCGCGGCACCAGCAGCCCGACCGTCGATGCCGTGGTCCGCATCGAACGCGACGGCATTTCCGAACGATTCACCCTTGTCGGCTGGATTACCGACGGCGGCTGTGACATCGACCCGCGAAAGGCCTCCGGGATTGGCGATATTCGCGTCATGCTGCAGGACGGCACCTACACCGTCACCGACAGCGACGGCCGCTATCATTTCGAAGGGCTTCGTCCCGGCCTGCACATTGTTCAGGTCGACCCATCCACCTTCCCCGCCGATCGGGCTCCGGTCGACTGTGCGCGCAATACGCGCAACGCCGGCAGCGCCATCTCGCGCTTCGTCGAAGGCCGCGCCGGCGCCCTGAAGCGCGCCGATTTTCGGGCGCAGACCGTTGCTGCCAGAGACGTAAAAGTCTCTGAAAACTATGCCAAACCAGTCGTTCTGCCTGACCCGGAAGCTGCTGGCGCCGGGCGCAACTGGATCGCTGGCGAAGAGCCGGGCATCGGCTGGCTGTTCCCGGCGGAAGATCATAATCCGCGGGCAAAGGCGCTGCGCGTCGCCATCAAGCACCGGCCGGGCCAGAAGATCGAGCTTTCGATCAATGGTAAGCCGGTCAATCCGCTTGCCTTTGACGGGACGAAGAAGAGCGCGAACGGCAATATCCGGATCAGCACCTGGCGCGGCATCGAGATTGAAGAGCGGACCAATATCCTTGAGGCCCGCGTCGTCGATGAACGGGGCCAGCTGGTCCAGCAACTGGAACGGAAAGTCCATTATGCCAGCAGTCCGCTCCACGCCGAACTGCTAAGGGACCGTTCCATTCTCCTCGCCGATGGCGTCACCCGCCCGGTCATTGCCGTGCGCCTGACCGACCGGGACGGCAAGCCGGCGCGGCACGGCATGGTGGGCGACTTTTCCGTTCCCGCGCCTTATTCCCCGGCGATTGAGATCGACGCCCGGCAGGCGAACCAGCTTGCCGGGCTGGAGCGTGGCAGGCCGGTGTGGCGGGTCGAAGGCGAGGAAGGCATCGCCTATATCGAACTCGCACCGACCACCGCTTCCGGCTCGCTCGGCATCACCTTCCCGTTCCGCGACGGCGAGGTCGAGCGGACCCAGAGCATATCGACCTGGCTCGATCCCGGCGACAGGCCCTGGACCGTGGTCGGCTTTGCCGCCGGCACCATTGGTTTCAACACGCTCGACGAGCGGCTGGAGAATCTGGTCGAAACGGATGATGACATCAACGTCGATGGCCGGCTCGCTCTTTACGCAAAAGGGCGGGTCACGGGCAAATGGCTGATGACCCTGGCCTATGACAGCGACAAGCAGGAGGACGAAACCCGCTTTCAGGGCATCATCGATCCGCGCCGCTATTATACCGTCTACGCCGACCGCAGCGAGCAGCGCTATGACGCCGCATCGGTGCGCCGCCTCTATCTGAAGCTGGAAAGACCGCAATTCTATGCGCTGTTCGGCGATTACGAGACGGGAATCGATGAACCGGTGCTGGCCCGCTATCAGCGCGCCTTCAACGGCATCAAGGCCGAATATCGCAGCGACGAGGTGCATCTCATCGGTTTTGGCGCAGACTCGCCCAACCGTTTCCGGCGCGAGGAAATCCAGGGCACCGGCCTGTCCGGCCCCTATGCTCTGGCAACGCGCGACATGCTGGCCAACAGCGAACGGATCACGCTGGAAACGCGCGATCGCTTCCGCTCCGACCGGATCGTCGAACGGCGCGAACTGACTCGGCATATCGACTATGATATCGACTATCTCGCCGGCACGCTGCGCTTCCGCGAACCGGTACTGAGCCGCAGCAGTGGCCTTGACCCGCAATTCATCATCGCCGCCTACGAGGTTCTGGGTGTCGGCGACCGCAATCTCAATGCCGGTGGCCGTGCCACCTATCAAACCACCGATGAAAAGATGAGGATCGGCGCGACGGCGGTGCATGACCAGAATGAAATCGTGAAGACCGACATGTTGGGCGTCGACGTCCGCTATCGACCCGACCTCAAGACCGAATTGCGGGCGGAACTGGCCGTCACCAACAGCCAGGCAAAAACCGTTGCGGCCACCGGTGCCGGACGGGCGGCAACCGCGTGGCTGGTCGAGGCGGAACATCATGGATCGACATTCGACCTGCTGGCCTATGTCCGGCGCCAGGCATCGGGCTATGGCCTGGGGCAGCTGAACGCCGCAGAAAATGGTACCCGGAAATTTGGTATCGATGGCCGGGTCCGCATCCGCGACAATCTCTCGGTGGCGGTCACCAGCTATCAGGAAGATTTCCTTTCCACGGCCGCCCGCCGCCGGGCCGGCACGGTGGAACTGGAATATCGGACCGACGGAACGTCGTTCCGGGCCGGCATGGTCTACGCCAACGACCGGCTCTCCGATGGCACGGTCAACGAATCCACTCTGGTCCGGCTCGGCGCAACCCAGCGGCTGCTTGGCGGCAAGCTGGAACTGGATGCCCAGACCGAATTTGCGCTGGGCGGTCGGGACGAAAGCATCGACTTCCCGGCCCGGCACAGCTTCTCGGCACGCTATGCCGTGACCGAGGACATCAAGATCATCGGCACCTATGAAATTGCCGATGGCGAGAATATCGACGCCCGCACCGCCCGGGTCGGCATCGATGTCAGTCCCTGGAGCGGGGCGCGCATTGTCAGCAGCATGAACCAGCAGGAAATTACCGAATATGGTCCGCGTACCTTTGCCGCCTACGGCCTGACCCAGAGCATTCCGGTTGGCGACAAATGGACCGTCGATTTCTCGCTGGATGGCAATGAAACGATCAGCGGATTTGATCGCAGCGATGTCATCAATGATCAGCAACCGGTCGCCTCGGGCGGATTTCTGGGCAATGATGCGACGCTGACCGAGGATTTTCTCGCGGTCACCGCCGGTACCACCTATCGCAACGCGGACTGGAGCTGGACCAGCCGGGCGGAATATCGCGATGGCGATATCAGCACCCGCTACGGCCTAACGACGGCACTGCTCAAACAGATTGGCGAAGGCAGCGCACTCGGCGCATTGGCCAGCCTATTCATTGCCGAAGACCAGAGCGGCGTCAGCACCCGCGTGATCGAAGCCGAAGCCAGCTGGGCACATCGTCCTGCCGACAGCCAGTGGTCCTGGCTGCAAAAACTGGAATTCCGGGAAGATCGCGTGCGCAATGCCGTCGCCGGTGCCTCCGGTCCGATCGGCGGCGCGCCGCTGCTGGTCAATGGCGATGTCACCTCCCGCCGGATCATCAACAGCCTGAGCGTCAATTACACACCAATTGGCGCGGATAACGGCCTGTTCACCGAAGCCGGCGAATATAGTCTTTTCTGGGGAAGCCGCTATGTGTTCGACCGCTTCGGTCCGGACGATGTCGAGGGCTGGAGCAATGTGGTCGGCGCCGACGTCAAGTTCGATCTGTCCGATACGCTTGATATCGGCGGCCAGGCAACCGCTCGCATCGGCAATGATTTTGACAGCATCGCTTATTCCGGCGGACCAAGCGTCGGTATCACCCCGTTCAAAAATGCTTATATTTCAGTCGGCTATAATGTCGTCGGTTTTGCAGACCGTGACTTCGAAGAAAGCCGCTACACCCGCGACGGGCCGTTCCTGACCTTCCGCCTGAAATTCGATCAGGAAAGTCTCGGCAGCCTGGGACTCTGAGGATGAAAGTCCTCCCCGGCACGGGGAGGCGACCGCGCGAAGCGTGGTGGAGGGGGCGTGCGTCTGAACGCAGCGCCCGGGCCAATGCCCCCTCCGTCAGCCCTGCGGGCTGCCACCTCCCCGCAAGCGGGGAGGATCAGTTCCTCCTCGAACCACGCTTCTTGGTCGAGAGAAACCATCCCCCGTCATTGCGAGCGCAGCGTGGCAATCCAGGGCGGCAAGCGCTGACGATTGGGGCAAGACGCTCTGGATTGCCGCGGCGCTACGCGCCTCGCAATGACGGAAATGCCCGTTAGCCGTGAGCCTGTCGAACCACGCCTTTCGAAACCTCCGACTCGTCAATCGGCAAACAGCAGCACCGGCGTTTCCAGGAAATGCTTGAGCGCCTGGACATAGCTGGCCGCGTCATAGCCATCGACCACCCGGTGGTCGCACGAGATCGACAGGTTCATCAGCTTGCGCGCGTGTATCTCGCCGTCGATGATCACCGGCCGCTCGACAATCTTGTTCGGCCCAATGATCGCCACTTCCGGCCGGTTGATGACGGGCGTTGTCGCAATCCCGCCCAATGGCCCGAGCGAGGTCAGGGTCAGGGTCGATCCCGACAGGTCCGCCGCTTTCGCCGAACCGTCGCGGGCGGCAGCGGCCAGCCGACCGATTTCCGTCGCCAGTTGCCAGACATTCCTGTCCTGCGCATCCCGCAGAACCGGAACCATCAGCCCCTGATCGGTCTGCGTGGCCATGCCGAGATGGACCGAGCCATGCCGGGTGACAACGCCCGCCTCATCGTCAAAAGTGGCGTTCAGCATTGGGAAATCGGGCAAGGATTTGCAAATTGCGGTAATGATAAGCGGCAGGATGGTCAGTTTCGGACGGTTTCCGCGATTGGCGTTGAGATCGCCACGCATATCCTCGATCTCGGTCATGTCGATTTCGTCGACATAGGAGAAATGGGGAATATTGCGCTTCGATTCCGCCATGTTCTGGGCGATCTTCCGGCGCATGCCGATGACCTTTATCACTTCGTCTGCGCGTTTTTGCGAGCCGCCGGAGGGCCGGTAGCCCTGCCCCGAACCATAGTTCAGATAGGCGTCGAGATCGCTGTGCCGGATATGATCACCCTGCGCTTTCACCTGGCCGAGGTCGACGCCGAGATCGGCGGCCCGCTTGCGAACCGCCGGCGTCGCCAGCACCTTCCGCTGACCCTCGTCTGACGGCTTGACCTCAGTTTTTTCCGTATCGGTTACGGGCGTTTCTTCAGACTCTTTCTTAACTTCTGTCTTGGCGCTTTCGTTCGCATTTTCTTCTTTTATTTCAGGGGCTTGCACTGGCTTCGCGACGCCAGCATCGGCCTCGGCGACATTGTCGGCAGATGCTTCCAGTTCTTCCAGTTCCTCGAGATCAACATCCCCCTCGACCTCGATCTCGACCAGCATCGACCCGATCGCGATGATGTCGCCCTCTTCGCCGGCCAGCGCGGTGATCTTGCCCGAAACCGGCGCTTCCATCTCGACCGTCGCCTTGTCGGTCATGACGTCGGCCAGCTGGTCATCCTCCGCGACAACATCGCCAACCTTGATGTGCCACTTGACGATTTCCGCTTCGGCAATACCCTCGCCAATGTCAGGCAGGTTGAATATATATTTGCTCATGATTTCAGATCCCTGACAATTTTCTCCAGCGCTTCGCCAATTCGTATCGGTCCCGGGAAATAGGCCCATTCCAGGCTGTGCGGATAAGGCGTGTCAAATCCGGTGACCCGTTCGATCGGCGCCTCGAGATGATAGAAGCAGCGTTCCTGCACCAGCGCCGACAGTTCCGCGCCAAAACCGCTGGTCCGCGTTGCTTCGTGCACGATCAGGCAGCGCCCGGTTTTCCTGACCGATTCCTCGATCGTTTCGATATCCAGGGGTACCAAGGTGCGCAGATCGATGACTTCGGCATTGATCCCATGCTCCTCGACCACCGCCTTGGCAACGTGCACCATGGTCCCGTAAGCGAGAACCGTCACCGCATCCCCTTCCCGCACGATCTTGGCCTTGCCGAGCGGTACGGTATAATGGCCCTCGGGCACTTCGGCCTCGGCAAATTTCGACCAGGGCGAAACCGGATTGTCATAATAGCCGGTAAACGGCCCGTTGTAGATCCGCTTCGGCTCCAGGAACAGCACCGGATCATTGTCCTCGATCGAGGCGATCAGCAGGCCCTTGGCATCATAAGGAGTCGACGGAATGACCGTTTTCAGGCCCGAAACATGGGTGAACATGGCTTCAGGCGACTGGCTGTGCGTCTGGCCGCCGAAGATACCACCGCCGACCGGCGAGCGCACGGTCATCGGCGCGGTGAATTCTCCGGCCGAACGGTAGCGCAACCGCGCCGCTTCCGAAATCAGCTGATCCATGCCGGGGTAGATATAGTCGGCAAACTGGATTTCCGGCACCGGTCGCAGTCCATAAGCGCACATGCCTACGGCCGCACCGATGATCCCGCATTCGGAAATCGGCGTGTCGAAGCAGCGGGTCTTGCCATATTTTTCCTGCAGTCCGGCCGTCGCCCGGAACACGCCGCCAAAATAGCCGACATCCTCGCCCATGATCACGACATTTTCGTCACGCTGCAGCATAGTGTCGAGGCCATTGTTGATCGCCTCTATCATGTTCATGACGGCCATTTGATTTCCCGCTCTTTATTGGCCTGTGCGGCTTGTTCCTTGAGATGCCAGGGCATTTCTTCAAACACGTCCTGGAACATGGTTTCGAATGGCTGGTGCAGGCCGTGGCCCAATATACCGTTCTTGGCGGCCTCGGTGACCGCCTCCTTGACCGCTTGCAGGCAGTCCGCGTCCAGCTGCTCCTGCTGCTCGACGCTCCAGACGCCGCGATGGATCAGATGCTTGTTGAGCCGCATGATCGGATCCCCCAGCGGCCATTCCTCGCGCTCCTGGGCACTGCGATAGGCGGTTGGATCGTCGGAAGTACTATGCGCATCGGCACGATAGGTGAAATGTTCGATCAGGGTCGGGCCCTGGTTGGTCCGCGCCCGTTCTGCCGCCCATCTTGTGGCGGCATAGACGGCGAGCGGATCGTTGCCGTCGACCCGCAAGGCTGCAATGCCATAGCCGACACCGCGAGCGGCGAAGGTCGTGCGTTCGGAACCAGCAAATCCCGAGAAGGACGATATCGCCCACTGATTGTTGACGACATTCATGATCACCGGCGCATTATAGACCGCAGCGAAGGTCATCGCCGCGTGAAAATCACCCTCGGCCGTTGACCCTTCGCCGCACCATACGGCGGCAATCCGGCTGTCGCCCTTGCTCGCGCTGGCCATCGCCCAGCCCACGGCCTGCGGATATTGGGTGGTCAGGTTACCCGAAACGGTGAAGAAATTCAGGGCGCGCGAACTGTACATGATCGGCAACTGGCGCCCCTTGAGCTTGTCCGCCTTGTTCGAGAAGATCTGGTTGACCATTTCGACCATCGGATAGCCCCGGGCAAACAGAATCCCCTGCTGGCGATAGCTGGGAAAGCACATGTCGTCCCCGTGCAAGGCCATCGCGGCCGCGACAGAAGTCGCCTCCTCGCCGGTTGATTTCATGTAGAAACTGGTTTTCCCTTGCCGCTGCTGCCGATGCAACCGGTCGTCAAAGGTGCGCAGCTGCACCATCGTGCGAAGGATCTTGAGCAACGTCTCGTCATCCAGCTTGGGATCCCATGGACCAACCGCCTGGTCGTCGTCATCCAGCACGCGGATCATGTCATAGACCATGTCCCGCATATCCTTGGGTGCGGTATGAATATCCGGTCGCGCCTGTGCCCCGGCCTTGGGAATTTCCAGATCGCTGTAATCAACCGTGTCACCCGGACGGAATTTCGGTTCGGGGATGTGCAGGGTCAGCGGCGGCAAATTGCTTTTGGTCTTCTTGTCAGCCATCGGGCCTCTCCAGCAGGAATCGCGCAATTGCTGCGCTGCAATATTCGTTCACGTGCCTGATACAATATTACAGAAAATAATATAGGTCAATCTCCCTGCCCTTTTATTCCGTCACACAGCCACCGGCGCAGGAATATGGGATTGGGGATGATAATTCTGCACCTCGAAATCGCCGACCTCATAGTGAAAGAGCGATTCGGGCTTGCGTAAAATCTTCAGCTTCGGAGCGCCTGACGGCTGCCGGGCGAGCTGCTCCTCCACCAGGTCGGCATGATTGAGATAAAGATGGACGTCGCCGCCGCTCCAGACCAGTTCGCCGGGTTCGAGATCGCATTGTTGCGCAATCATCCGGATCAGCAATGCCGCCGAAAAAACGTTGAACGCAAAACCGAGTCCGAGGTCGCAGCTACGCTGATAGAGCAGCCCCGACAATTTCCCGTCCGAAACATAAAACTGATAGGTCTTGTGGCAGGGAGGCAAGGCCATCTGGTCGAGCTCCGCGACATTCCAGCCGGTAAAAATATGACGCCGGGAACCGGGATTGTTCCGGATTCCGTCGATCAACGCCGCAATCTGGTTGATGCCCTTTTCCTCACGACGGAACAGCCCCTCGCCGGCCGGCGTGTAACGCGGCCAATCAACCCACTGCTTGCCGTATACCGGGCCGAGATCGCCCCATCGCTGCGCAAAGGACTCGTCCTCGATAATCCTCTGCTCAAACCTTTCCCGGTCAATATCTTCGCCGGTTTCCTTGCGGAATTTGTCGAGCGGCCAGTCGGTCCAGATATGCACCTTCTGTTTCACCAGTTCGCGGATATTGGTATCGCCGGTCAGGAACCAGAGCATTTCGCGGGTCGCCGTTTTCCAGAACACGCGCTTAGTAGTGAGCAGCGGGACCGCATCATTGGCGAGATCGAAACGCATCGTTACGCCAAAAATGGCGCGCGTACCGACCCCGGTGCGGTCCACACGCTCGTCTCCTTGCGTCCAGATCTGCCGCATCAGGTCGAGATATTGCTGCTCATAATGCTGTCCGGGAATCAAGCGATCAATCTCCAATCATGTCTTCGGCGATGCTAGACCTCTCTGCAGATATGCTCAACCGGCCTGATGGGATTCAATCCTTTTGACACCTGCTTGCCCGGCTTCCGGCGTTGGCGAGGACCAAAGGCTTGAACCGCAAGACCCTCTGTCATATAGATGGCGAGCACGTCCATTGCGCGTGGAAATGCAAATGGATCGGGAAGTAGCTCAGCCTGGTAGAGTACTGCGTTCGGGACGCAGGGGCCGGAGGTTCGAATCCTCTCTTCCCGACCACTTTCCAGAAGCCCCAGAAAACCAACGAAATCTGATGGTTCTGATAGGGATGATTGATGTCAATCCGATGACCAAAAGTGGCTCTTTTTTCGCTGTGAACACAATTTTATCACAAACGGGCGAGAAAATGGCAACGATTACAAAACGAAAAACTGGATGGTCAGTGCAAGTCAGACGACAGGGCTTTGCACCTCGGAGCAAAACGTTCGCAACAAAATCGCAAGCCTCAGTGTGGGCTAGAGAACAAGAAAGCCAAATGGACAGAGGTGAGCTGCCCAGCCGAAAGAGGCTCTCATCCGTTGTAACCCTTGGTGAACTTATTGACCGCTATCTCGAAGAGGTCACTCCCAAGAAGCTCAGTCGTGTTTCTGAGGCACTAAGGCTGTCTAAGATGCGTTTGACGCCCATGTGCGATCTTCCGATAGCAATGCTCTATCCAACCCAAATCACTTGCTATATGGATAAGCGGCTGAAAACTATGAAGCCTGCAACTGTAAAACGCGAGCTGGGCCTCATCCATCACATCATTGAAACTGCGACAAGGGAATGGGACCTTCCTATTGTTAGTAATCCGGTCAAGCGGGTCCGCCAACCAGCTCTAAATAACCGAAGGGAGCGCCGCCTTGAAGTTGGCGAGCTTGAGTTATTACTCGGGGCGTTGTCTACAAACCGAAACCCCTACATTCGTCCGATAGTGTTGCTAGCAATAGAAACAGCCCTCAGGAGGCAAGAAATTCTCGGCCTAACATGGCAAGCGATAGACCTTGGCAAGCGCACTGCTCATATTCCAGTAACCAAGACGGGTAAGCCGCGAACCATCCCACTCACTGATGTTGCCTTATCCATCCTCCATGAATTGAAGGGCGATGAAACACGCCTGTTTCCGATAACCGTAAACTCATTCAAACATTCTTGGAGACGGGTCCAGAAGCGTTCAGGCTTGTTAGACTTCCGCTTCCATGACTTGCGCCATGAGGCCCTGTCGCGCTTCTGTGAGCTTGGTTTGACCATCCCTGAACTGTCTCTAATCTCAGGTCACAAGGACCCTCGGATGCTGTTTCGCTACACTCATCTCAGAGCTGATGATTTGGCGAGCAAGCTTGCGGGGAGATCATGGAAAATGGAGCAGAAGAGGGTTGGGCGACCGAGCGGCTGAGTGCCGCAGAAAGCTTAGAGGATTTTATAGGACTGATGGGGCGAGGAGAACGGCGTGGGAAGGCGATCTGAAAACGACCTAACAATCAGACGAGTTAGCGCAATGCTCATCGTATTGCTTCATCTGCTCATCAACGTAATCTTGGCCTTCGGAGGGCAGGTTGTCGTATTTACTCTGCTGCTCAGTAGTCATGCTGCCGGAGGAATTGTCACTAGAAGAACTGTAAGTGGCATTGCTGTCGCTGGCAGAACTGTCATTGTTCGAACCATCACTGCATGCCGCCAGAGCCGAAAAAGCAACAATAATTATCAATTTACGCATATTCTAACCCCCTTATTTTCTGAGAGCCTAATCAAGATGCGCTATTCAAGCAACAGCTTTATCGATGCTCGTCGCCACACAAGGAGTAGTTAGAGTTTTTCCTCATGACCCCTAGGCTAGAGATGAACTTGGGGATTTCCAGTTCATAAAGAGAGTTTCAGGCCTTGCGTAAACTTATAATTCACTTAGAAGAATAGTCAGTGTTCATATAGATAGGGTCCGACCGATATGGCTGATCGAGAAGGGGCAAAAGACATTGCTGCCAATGTAACAACAAGCATGGGTGCGTTGATTGGCTGTGGATTTTTGATTTTTGCTTTAGCTGCTTTGGTCAGTTTAATTATTTCGTGGTTTGATTAAGCTCATGCGTCGAATTGGCGAACTCAGATTTTTACGTTGGTCAACTATCGCGGTAAAGCTCACAGGAATTTTGGTTATTTGTCCCATGTTCTTAAGGTGTGAGCAACTTGTTCTCGTCGACTGAGAGCCCAAACTAACAACAACAGCCGAGCGCGTTTAGCGGTTTTTTTGAAGTCAGCTATTTGGGATGATCGGGGGAACCTGTTGCTGTCAAATAAGGGACCCTAGTTTTGGGAATTGGATTGGTCGGCATGATGCGGACAGTCTGTATTCCCTGATTGGGGTGATGAGCCGTGCCGAATGCTCATCCCCGTTGTCGTCAACATTGGACAGAGCCTAGTCAAAATAGTGTTTTGCACCCTAGGTTTTCTGCGGGTTTTAACCCTGCTTACCATAACGTGTTCGGCACGAAGGTAGGTCGATAACCAAGCACCCAATTTCGTTATGCTAAGGCCCGTTGTCGTCTAACCCTTTGGCGGGCCTGCGAGCGGTCTCGTTGAATAGCTTCAGGGCTGTAGGTGTTATAGCTTTGGATGCCGTTCGCTGAGAGTGCTTGATCGAACTCGGCCTCGGACAGATTGCCCCAGCCCTTATGGCTGAAGATATCTCTTACCTCTGCGCATGCGTAGACAGTGGGGACGGTTAGCCCGTATACAGTTGAGCCGGGTTCGCGAGAACTTACTGGACCAGTGGCACCGGCAAAGTCCATCTTGAGCAGCAGCTTTCCGATCGGACACATGTGGAAGCCCGAAAGTGGTCCTGTGGGCGCACTGCCTCGGTGGGCCTTCATTCGACAGGCAGTTGCGCAATAGCGTGATGTTGAGCGCGGTGAGCGATAGGTGATGCCGCACTGGGAGCAATTACGTTCGCGGCCTTTCTGAGCCGTTGGGGCGGACAGTGAGCAGAGTTTGGATTGAGACATGTTATTTTCTTTCGTTAAAATGACAAACGCCCCGCCAGAAAACTGACAGGGCGCTTAAGGTGTGTTTGGAGGAGGGATGAGAGGGCGATCGTGTCGCCACTATTCCCCTAAAGTCTACGATTTAGCATGCAGCTATTTTCCATCGACCGTTTGGGACGGGAAGCTCTTGCTCATGAGCCGATGAATGAAGCTAGCTGATCGCTAGACGAGCAAGGTTTTCACTCAACGTTGGGCGGCCTCCGCTTCTCTCATAATCTTTTGGACGGTTGCTGTGCTCACTTGCACCTTTGCCGCTGTCTTGCGGACGCTAAGGCCGCTCTTGCGGGCCTCCAGTATCTCTCTGCGCTTCCTCTGGGATAATAGGGGGCGTCCGATAGCCTTCTTGCCCTTGGCTTCACGAACTGCGGGGGTCTCTGCCCTTGCTCTGGCTAGTCCTGCCTTCACTCGCTCCTGTATCATTGCCCGCTCGAACTCAGCAAAGATGCCAAGCATCTGAAAGAAAGCTCGTCCGGCCGGTGTGGAGGTGTCTAGAGCCTGTTGCTGTAGATAGAGGTCAACCCCTAGAGACTGTAGCTCCCCAAGGAAGCCCACTAGGTCCGGCATAGACCTTCCCAGCCTGTCAACGCTCCATGCTGCCACCATATCGAACTTGCGGCGCGTAGCTTCCTGTAGGAGCTTATTGAAGGCGGGGCGCTTGTCACGACCCTTGGCTCCACTGATGCCTGCATCCTCATAGACCTCAACGATTACCCAGTCGGACTTTCTGGCTACTGCCTCAAGTTCCCTACGCTGGTTCTCTGTGGTTTGACCGTCCGTGGACACGCGAAGATAAAAGGCTACTCGTTTTTTCATGGCTGGTTCCTTTGGTAGGACAGCCTCTATCTCATAGTGTGGTAGATAACAAGTGGTATTTGCTACATTATTTGGCACTCGTGGAAGGCGCATATTGCCGTGGTTGTTGGGAGCGGTTTACTGAGGGGGTTTTTGACACGCCGTGCCGATCAGGGCCTCGGGAAGGCTATCTACCAACATTATCACGAGAGCCTAAAAACATCACACCCGCTGATGCCTACTTTGGTCTGGCCGAAGCCATCATCAAGCAGCGAGAAAGGATCAAACGAAAAACCATCGAATATTGGCGCTTGCAATACCGCAAGATCGCCGCTTAATATCAACCAACTAGGTGGAACCAAATACTCGCCTATTTTAAACCGGCATCAGTCTCAAATTATCTGACGACGGACAGGAGGGCTGCATGCAATACAACCGAAGCTATGGGTTTATCGCACTCGGAGTTGCCCTATTCACAATCGGAAGCGGTGCATGGTATGCCGACAATGAACAATTATATTGCCTGACAGATCGATGCCATAGGGCAGTCGCTGCCGAAAAGGCTGCAATAGAGGCCAAAAAGCGCGAAGACCAAGCAATATCTGAAATCACAAAGCTTGTCGCAGAAGCGGTCCAAACGCGCAGCGCTTTCGACGCCGAACGCCTAAATCTGTTGAGAGAGGTTTTAACACACGCTCTAAAAAAACAAAGCGAGGCTAGCTCAGCAGAGCAATTGGAGAGAATACAGCAAGCCCGTATGCAGAACATGCCATGGATGAAGGAGGTGCCGGAAGGTTTTCTGGCCATCGAATCGTCAAAAGAACGAATAAGGGGTTTTCAGGTGGCGCAATTGGATTGGCAACAGTGGGTAAATTCGGCTCGGCACGATGATTTCTTTGCTATCCCCCATGTTCCTGAATGTGAGGTTAGAAAAAAAGACTGTGCCAAGCTGCTGGATGTTTATGCGCTGTCCGTCGCAGAACTGCAAAAAACATGGCAGGAATACGCGGCTTCCGTGGGAATGTCTGAGGATTCGCGAATTAAACGATTGAGTGCAGTCCTTTCAGGACATGCTGAAACTGTCGGTGCGATAGCGAAAAATATATCGAAGCTTGAGTTGCAAATACGCTCTAAGGAATGAGTTTCGCGGCAGGATTGAGCTAATGTTCGCTGATAGCTGAACCGCACGGGGTTGCCGGAGGTAATTCGGTTTAAGTTATGCTTTCCTGACCTGCGAACCTAACCCATTGGTCAAGCCTATCCATCCCAAGGGCTACCAGACACTTCTAATACTATGCCGGATATTAGAGCGATGAAAGTGGGTGAGTATCAGCACAACTTGCTTCAGGCCGTTTGTCGTGCATCGGTGCGGAAAGCGTCGCAGGGCGTCACTGAGAGATGCAATCTATTCCTTATCACCTCTCAACTCAGAATAGAGGAGGTGCTCGAAAAGACCTTTCCCGGTTGCGGCGCACACGAAAGGGTATTTTTCGAGGTGGCCTATATATTAAATTCCATTATGATTTTATTTTTTCAATTTGATCTTCAACTGACTTGAAAAATTCAAAAGCATTTTGAGAAAGTCCATAAGAAAACGTGTGCATTTCCGAATTATTTAGCTTTACGAAAAGCTTTTCGCCAGCCCCACCCGACCAAGTCCCACCTTCAAACCTTGAAAGCCGCTGTATTTCCTCGATATCCGATAAATTTATATCTAATTTTTTCCCGCAAAATAAAGATAAAACTTGATTCGGAATTAATACTAGGCGTTGATTTGTTAAATGAAGCTTTCCAACTGTCTGAATTATTCCTTTTGCCAACTGAACCATTGCCGTGTTTATAATTACTTCTTCGTTGTTAAGGTTAATCATTATATTCTCCGTATAAACTTACTTTAAAGTCATGTTAACTGAAATGGATAATTTTAGCGAGGTCTCGCCAGAGCGTGACTGAGTTTGCAAAACGCCAAGGGCACCATAACCTAGGTCCGCAACCTATCAAGCCCGTTCCTGGCAATCAATGCTGACAAAGCCTCTAAATCGCTGCCTCGTGCCGTTCACTCAGTTTGCGGAACCTAAGCCCAATGCTGGCAGGGAGGAATGCTGGTTTACCATCAAGGAGGACACTGTCTCTGCCTTTGCCGGAATTTGGAGGCCATCCGATGAGGGCAATGTTTATGCCTTTCTGACCTGTGAGCCTAACCCTCTGGTCAAGCCAATCCATCCCAAGGCCATGCCTGTAATCCTGCATCCTGATGACTATGACAAATGGCTGGCTGGGGATGAAGCCGATGAGTTCGCAGTTCCGTTCCCGTCTCAGTTGATGTCTTTGGTCTCTGATGGGTCTGAACGTGAGTAAATCATCGCTCCTCCGTCTGCTTCATCCCCAAACTCTTAGATCGAGGCCGACTGAATAGACCGGCTAGCTATGTCGAATGTAGGCTTTTGCTTACTGACGTCGGCACCAGATCTATAGGTATCAGGGTTTGCCTTCCAGCCTCTAATCCATCGGCAGCCTGTCGAGGTAGTAACCACGTAACGCTTAGCGAGTTTCGTTCCATTGCATTTGGTAGCCAACCAATAGCGGCGGGCGGTTTCATGTCTGTCCTGATAACGGTAAGTGTTGGTGTAACGCGCGTGCTCTGAACGCCCGATCATGCGCAAATGGTCGGGATTGCAGCAACTCCGTATCCTGCAAATGTGGTCTATTTCATATCCTGCTGGCCAATCCAAAATATCATGGTGCGCTCTGTAAATAAATCGATGGAAAGCTTCCTTCTGAGTGCGGCCATCTACGACCCACGTCTTGTAAAGATAGCCATCCTGGTTTGTTCTATGACTTACTGGGATAAAGCAGCCTGTGGGTGTTTTCTCAAATCTCATTGTCCGCGCATGAGTGGCACGTTTGTCGTTGTTTAGGGATGTCATGGTTGTCGGTTTTTCAATTTTTGTGATGAGGATTGCGAGATGAGAGCGCGATCTTGTCGTCACTCTTCTGCTATAGTCTACGATTTAGCTTGCAGCCCTTGGCTTTTGGTTGTTTCCAACGATATTTCTTCATTGAGATACGGACATCCTTAACCAGAATATCGTAGGGCTCGCTTTTCCAACTGTAGCTAGTTCGCGCTGAGGGCCTTCAGGTTCACTCACGACATCAAGTCTGACCATCAATTCATTCAACGCCACTCCAAGGCGCATGGAGACCCTATGACTGCTGATCCAACCCGCCCTACCGCTGCCCAAGTCACCAACGCCGTGCGTATGCCGCTGAATGGTCGAGCGACCTCAGAGGAGGCCCAAGCGCTGGTTACGAAGATCGGAGAGAAGCTAGCAGAAGACCCCAAGTTTAAGCGCTCAAATGCAAAGCGCCGATTAGCCGTTGCTGCGCTGGTCACTGACCTACTTAGAGTTGAGCGAGCAGGACCGGATAAATGGGGTAGTAGGTCAATGTCGGCTGGCAGCTTCACGGGAGATCATGTTGGCTTTCATCCATTCAAGGCGGTCAAAGAAGCTGCTGCTACGGTGGGCCTTGTCTCGACATTGCCCGGATGGAATAAACGAGAGACTGGTGGCTTTGGACCGGCTGGCACTAATAGGCATGGAGCGGTCACTAGGCTTAAAGCGACTGACCACTTGGTTGCCTTAGCGGCTCTGGAAGGCGTAACACCTGACAATGTCTATGACCATTTTGACCTTGGTGGCGTCGGTGTGGTCGTCCCGCTAAAATCTGATGACCTACTCATTTTGAAGGCTGAGAAAACAACGATCAACGGGAGGCGAATTGATAGCGGCACCGTCGAGATATTTGCCAGTGACGCCGAAGCCAATCAAATTAGGGAGAGGGTGCGGCTGGCCAATGATGAACTCATGCGTCATAATATCGAGGGCATGACCTTCTCTGGCTTGCGTCGGATTTATAACGATGGAGATCGAGAGGGCTTTCGATGGCAATGGGGAGGAAGACACTATGGCAGCCATACCAATATGCCACCTGCTGATCGATTGGCGGCAATTAAGATTGACGATGAACAGGTTGTTGAAATTGACATTAGAGCAAGCCATCTGACCATCTTATATGGCCTAACCAAAACGGCTTTTGATAGGTCACAGGACCCTTATTTTATCGATGACGTCGAGCGTGATGTAGTGAAGTCTTGGCTTACACGCACTCTGGGTGCAGGCAAGTTTCATAAAGGCTGGTCATCGCAGCAATCGAAGGATTTCATCGATAGTCACCAAGGTCAGCGATTGGGAGAGGTCTATCCTATCGCTCAAGTGCGCATAGCTATGCTGGAAAAGCATCCAGTCTTGAAGAAGCTAGATGAATTTGACCATCTGACACTCCTCTTGCAGAACATCGAAGCAGACATCATCGCCAAAGCTCTTGACGTGCTTAGGCAGCGGAAGGTTGCAACCCTTCCAGTCCATGACAGTTTGATTGCTCCTATATCAAAGGTGCGTTTGGTAGCCGAAACTCTCGCCCTAAGCTTTACAGGAGCTGTCGGCATAGTTCCCCACCTCAGGATTAGCCAAGATGGCAAGGAAACCTACTCAGCGCCCTCGGAATGGCTTGACCATCTGGAGAGCATGTAAGTGAGATTTCGGAGTTAAGGCTGCCGTAGGATGAACTCAGGAGGATATTGGGGAGATACTCTATATATCTCTAGAGCCTGACTTCAGTAGGCGGGAGCAATCTACAGCATACTAGTAATGTTTTGATAGAGGCCATCTTAGGCTGCCCTGCGCAATCGATAGCCTTCCGCCTCCTGCGAGACGTGGCCAAGTCGGCGCAGCGCTTCCAATGTAGCTTCGATCGATTTTGCGACCTTGCTACCTTGCGAATAGCTGCGAGCTATCTCGGCTGGGGTCAGAACTTGTCCGCCTCTCAAACTAGCAAGAACCGAATGAACAACAACTATCGGCCCGAAGGTGGGCAGCCTCCATCAAATATTACACTTTCGTGACACCCCTTTGGCTCGAAGATATCCTTTAGTCTCTGCTACCGACACGACGCCTCTGTCGATAACTTATCTTGCGCTGTGTCTGGGGTCTCAGTCCGGTCTTTTAAGGCGATGGATGGGCTTAACCCGTGACACATATGGGTTAGCGAAACAGTCGCGCCAGTCACAATAAAATCACACTCAAAGTCTATTGCATCCACAAGCGAGTTGAGATACTCAAATGCTATAGCGGCATAAGGCATTGGTTTTCTTGTGTTTCTGAGAAATGTTGCGATGGTCTCGACTGTGGATTTCTGCGTTCGGGACGCAGGGGCCGGAGGTTCGAATCCTCTCTTCCCGACCAATATTTCTCACCAGACATCCCCCGCATCGACCCAGCCCTGGCAAGCGGCGACTTGAGCGGCTGCCATGTGGGCGAAATGGTTAGAACCGCGGTCTGTCGGCCGCCCGTGAAACCGGTCGCTAACAGGCCAGCGAAAGTAAAAAAAGACCTGCCCGTCTCTCCGTCGGCGTTAACCTTATCTTGAATATCCCGCTGTAGTGCATCCAATCATGAGCACGCGCGTCTTGATAGTCGATGATCGACCCACCAATCTGCGGATTTACGCCCAGTTTGTGATGTTGATGGGGGATAAATATTCCGCCGTCACCTATGCCGATCCTGTCGAAGCGCTGCACTGGCTGCGTGACAACAAAGCGGACCTGATGGTCGTCGACTATCGCATGCCCCAGATGAACGGTGCGGAATTCATCCGGAAAGTCAGGATGATGCCTGGCGCGAGCGAGGTTCCCGCTATCGTCATCACCGCGCATCAGGACCGCGAGTGCCGGCTGACCGCGCTGGATGCCGGTGCCACCGACTTTCTGCAAAGCCCGGTTTCGCATGTTGAATTCTGCAGCCGGGCCTTGTCGTTGCTGACCCAGAGCAAAAAAACCGTGACCCTGCGCAAGCGAGCCTCGGAAATCGGGCGCAAGCATGCGGCGTTCGAGGCCACAAACTCAAGCGAAGCCACAGCAGGCAAAAGCATGCTCGAACAAATTATCGACACGATCCCGATCATGATCAACGCCACCGACCGGTCCGGAAAATGCCTGTTCACAAATGCTTATCAATCTGCGCTGTTCGACAAGGATCCCGATGAGATGGTCGGGACGGATTTTGCCGACAATTTTGATGCCACTCTGGCTGCCAACACCCGGCGACGGGATGCTCTTGTCCTCAAATCAAGCCTCGCCATTCCCCATTATGAAGAGAAAATCACCAGCGACGGCGTCGATCTGATTTTTCATTGCAACAAATCGCCGCTGCTCAACCACAAAGGCGAGACGATTGGCGTCCTGACAACTGCGGTTGATATCACGGCCCGGAAGTTTGCCGAGGAACATCGGACGCATCTGGCCTTGCATGACATGCTGACGGGACTGCCCAACCGCGTGTTGCTCGCGGAGAATGTCAAATCCACCATCGAAAATTGCAAGAAAACGAAAAGCGAAGCCGCTCTGTTGCTGCTCGATCTTGATCGCTTCAAAATAATCAACGATACCCGCGGCCATCATAGCGGCGACGCGCTGCTGCGTGAAGTTGCAGAACGTATTTCCAAGGTCATCGGACCTGAGGATTTTGCCGCGCGCATCGGCGGTGACGAATTTGCAGTCATTTTCAGCAAATTCGACAATATCGATTCGATCAATTCGCGTTGCTCCAGAATTCTGAAGGCGATCAGCGAACCTTATGCGATCAGCGGCGTCGGTCAGATTATCAGCGCGTCGATCGGCGTGAGCCTGATCCCCAGCGATGGCGACGAATATGAGGAAGTTCTGCGGATGGCAGATCTCGCCATGTATGACGCCAAGGCCAATGGCCGAAACTGTCACCGTTTTTTCTCGGAAGACATGAACGAAATTGCCCAGGCCGATGCCGCGCTGGAAAATGAATTGCGGGACGCGTTCAACGGCAACCAGTTCGCACTGGAATATCAGCCGATTGTCGACGCCAAATCTCTTGAATATGTCGGCCTAGAAGCCCTCATCAGATGGGACCACCCGCGTCGGGGACGGTTGCTTCCGATCCAGTTCATCCGAGTGGCCGACGAGAGCGGATTGATGGATATTCTCGGTAAATGGGTAATCGGCGAAGTTTGCCGTGAAATAAAGGCATATGCCGATCGCGGCATTGATCTGCCACGTGTTGCGATCAACGTTTCACCAAGACAATTTCAGAATCAGAATATATGCGACGAGTTGCTGGCCGATATAGAAGCCAATGGCATTGACCCATCAAAGATCACCATCGAGATCACCGAAGAACTGCTGATCGACAATAATGAAGAAGTCAGGGCGACGCTTCAGCGAATTCGCAGCCATGGCGTTGGTATATCCATTGATGATTTCGGGACCGGTTACTCCTCGCTGCAATATCTGAGAGACCTTCCAGCCAATTGCTTGAAAATAGACCGGACTTTCATTTCGCGGATTGAACATAGCGCGGCCGATCGCGCGATCATTGGAACCATAGCCCATCTGGCCCATTCGCTGGGCATGCGCGTTGTCGCCGAAGGCGTCGAAAACGATGCCCAGCTGGATTTGCTGCGCGTTTCGGGATGCGACGAGATTCAGGGATTCAAGATCGCCCGTCCGCAACGGGCCGAAGACCTGGGCAAATTATTCGACAGCCGGAAAGAAGATTCTCCCGGTCGTGTTGCAGAAGGCTGACCGAATTGCTGTCCAGAGCATCCAGCACCCCGGATAAGTCGCAAAACCTCCATCCACATCCGAAACACGGCATGGACGGCCAGGCCCGTGACCGTGAACATGAAATGATCAAGAACCGGATCATCCTGATCATTCTTGCCTGGTCGTCAATTGCCATCCTGGATGCCTCCCCTGGGCTAATCATTGGGTTCGGCGTCTATTTCTTTGTCAGCATCGCGATCGCCATTGCCTATCGCCTGCACCCCAGACCTTCAAGCTTGCGCCGGTTCATGGGTCTCTGTGTAGACTTTGGTGCGGCAGCATTCCTTTTCCAGATCGGCGGGGAGAGCTTCGCGGCGGTATATCCGGCCCTCCTCTGGGTCATCTTGGGGAACGGCTTTCGTTTTGGCGTGAAATGGCTGTATCTGGCCTCTGCCATGGCGGCTATCTCGTTCGGCTGGACCATCTACCATGTCGAATATTGGCGCAACAGCCCGTCGCTGTCGATCGGATTGCTGGTCGGACTGGTGGTAATCCCGGCCTATTGCTCGACGCTGATCACCAAAATTTCGCAAGCCAAGGAAGAAGCCGAGGCAGCAAACAAGGCCAAAAGCCTGTTTCTTGCCAGCATCAGTCACGAATTGCGTACCCCGCTGAACGCCATCATCGGATACGGTACCCACTTGCTGGATATGAAGCTGCCCGAGAAGCAGCATCAGATGGTTGCCACCAGCGTATCGGCCGGCCGTCATTTGCTGCATCTGATCAACCAGCTTCTCAGCTTTGCGCATTCGGACTCTCGCGATGAGCTGCCCGAGCCAAAACCATTTTCACTCGTCGAAACTCTGTCGGAAGTCCGGGATATCATGCAGATTGCGGCCGACGAAAAGGGCCTCGCAATCATCCTGCAGGCGGAGCCGGGCAGCGACAAGGTCGTTACAGGGCAACTCGACTATATCCGCAACATTCTTCTCAACCTTACCAGCAATGCTGTCAAATTTACGGAAACCGGATCGATCACGTTAAGATGCGGGTTCACCTCCGCAAATGCTCATCAACAGATTTGGGTTTCGGTTGCCGATACCGGGCCTGGCATTCCCGAGGATGCCCAGCGGAAAATCTTTGACGTGTTCCAGCAAGCCGATGACACGATCGCCAGCGAATTCGGCGGAACCGGACTGGGGCTGGCCATTTGCCGACAACAGGCAAACCAGATGGGCGGTCAAATCACGGTCGACAGCAAGTTCGGTGCCGGCAGCACCTTCACCTTGTCCTTTCCAGCGAATTGCGTCGAGGCGGACGAATTTGGCGAAGACGGGACAGGCGTCAGGATTCTGGCCCTGACACGGCAAGCCGATGTGCCGGTCATTTGCAATGATGACAATCAGCCGATTACGATTGACCATATTCAATGCCACCATTCGGATGATATCGGCAAAATTCTCGAAAACCGCGATCTGACCCTCTACGATATAGCGTTGCTGGACGAAACAATCGCAAGCGACCATGACGACCAATCGCCGCTATGGTCCGCATTCCGGAAGGCCAATCTTCCCCCTGTGCTGCTGGCCGAGGGAAAACAGAAAAACCTTAAGGATATTCGATTGCGGGCGGCCTTTGCTACGTTGCTGCCCGCCGGTTCAGACTTCAGCGCAATCCGCAGCGCGGTCCAGATCGGCTGTTCGTTCATGGGCTCGAGCGGCGCCCAACCATCAGAAACGAACGGCAATGAGAAGCCAGCCGAAACGGCTGCGGTCCGGGTGCTAATCGCCGACGACAACCGGACCAACCAGATGGTGCTGGAAACGATATTGTCCAATGCCGGACACGAAGTGACCGTGGTGGCTGATGGCGAAAAGGCACTGGAAGAACTTGAACAAGGATCGTTTGAGATTGTATTTCTGGACGTGAACATGCCTATCATGGGTGGTATCGAGTGTTGCAAGCTGTGGCGTCAGATCGAGGGACCGCGCAAGCATGTTCCCATCATCGGATTGACCGCCGATTCAACCGCAGAGACGGAGAAAAAATGTCTTGATGCGGGCATGGACCTAAGGATTACAAAGCCGATCGAGGCAACGGAGTTGCTGGAAGTTATCGTTTCGCAGACGTCCAGTAAGCTGGATCGGCCTGTAAGCCGTATCGAGCCCGATCCGCTGGGCGTCGTCAGCCCTATTGACGGGCGCAATGGCAAGGCGGATCCCCCTGCCGTCGATCCTGCCCAACTGGATTATCTGCTCTCGATCGGCGACGAAGCTTTTGTCCACTCGATCATCGAGGCCTATCTGGAAGACACGAGCGAAATCCTGATTGCGTTCAAGAAATCCATAGCGGATGGATCGGTAGACGATTTCCGTTTTCAGGCCCACGCATTCAAGAGCGGTGCCGCGAATATCGGTGCGAATCTTCTGGTTGAACTCTGCGCAAGGCTCGAAGTGATTGGCGAAGCGGAATTCAGCGATCGCCGGTTTGACTATCTCGCAAAAGTTGAGCAGCAGGTTGACGCGATTCGCGATTGCCTCGAAGCCGTTTCGGCCGCCGGTCACAACAATCCCTCTGCCGAAAAGTTCGTGGCAGTCTAGCCGATTGTCAAACCGCGCGGAGCGACCGCTGAATACGGCGGTCCTGCGCAGTCGCCAGCCTCTCCATTTTCCGGACATCCGCTTCTCCGAGATAGAGAGCAGTCTCGGCCCATGTATCGGTGATTTCCAGCAGTTCCTCTAGGCTGACGGGGTTGGCAATTTTCCGGGCCCGATAGACAGCCCGTTCGGCATGAAAACGCCGGCGATTTTCCCGGGTATATTCGATGATCGCTGCCTCGCCCTGCCCGTCTTCTGCCAGGATGTCGACGACGCCCATCTCATATAGGTCGGGCGCGGCGAATAATTTGCCATCGAGAATGAATCGTTCCGTTTCCTTGCGGTTGAGGCGCTGTCGCAAAAAGCTGTAGGCTCCCATTCCCGGGAACAGGTTGAAGAGAATTTCCGGCAATCCCATCCGGGCGCTTCTTTCGGCGACCAATATGTCAAAAGCCAGCGCATGCTCGAAACCACCGCCCAGAGCATCTCCCTGCACAAGGGCCATGGTAATGATGGGCGCGCCAAAGGCTGTGCTATTCTCATATTGCATGTGGACGCAGGTACGGGCGTATTTCTTCAGCGCTCCAAGGTCGCGACGCCGTATGCAATCGGCAAAATGTTTCAGATCACCGCCAAGATTGTAGATTCCGGGTGTTCGCGACCCGCATACGAAATAGCGCAAAGGGTCTGAATTCTTGGAGCCTTCCCGCGCATAGGTGGAGTGAATCCAGTCTTGCACCTGCTGGATCTCGTCGCCGAGTTCATAGGTGTAGCTGGGACGCGACTTCTGATTCATGTAGCACCAGAATATTTCGTCGGAACGATCAAATCGCAGTTCTATTTCGCGAAACTGCTTTGAGAAAATGTCAGGTTCTGAAATGCGGGGGGTCTGGACGAGCATATTATCCGCCGCGATCGACAAATCCTGATCCAATTCATTGGCAGCGCGACTACGAAAGTCCATATGATACTCCCTGTCTGGCAAAGGTGTTTGGCGCTGCTCAGCCTAACGAATTCCGAAGCCTATGGTCGAAAATTTTATGATATGCCCCATTTCAATGCAAGTAAAACCGAGAAGATTGCGTAACATGCTTAATTGATTCAGAATTTTGCTTATCTTAGAGTCGTTTGGACAGAAATATTTCTCTAGAACTTGTTAATAGCGGCCAAGTTTTGGTGAAAATCTGCCTCACATCTGTTGCATTTTGGTTCTCATTTCGGTCATTTGCGTGTCACGAAAACGACTGTTTTCAACCCGCGTCTGATTCAGCGCCGGCAGATTGATTGACCAGTCCGCGAAATGCGCGGACTGCCGACCGGTTGCCTTTGGTAACCTCGAAAACATCCTCGGCTATTGGCATGGCAACCCCATATTTTTTTGCCAGAGCGATAACGGTGGGTGCACTTTTTACACCTTCAGCCACCATATGCATTTCCTCGATGATGTCGTCGATCAGGCGCCCCTTGCCCAGTTCGACGCCGACATGGCGATTGCGGCTCAAGGGACTGGTACAGGTGGCGATCATGTCTCCCATGCCGGTGAGACCCGCAAATGTTTCGGGCTTGCCGCCCATGGCGACGCCGAGGCGCGTGATTTCGGCAAGTCCCCTGGTAATCAATGCGGATCTGGTATTGTCCCCCGCGCCCAGACCATCCCCCATCCCGACGGCAATGGCGATGATATTCTTGAGAACACCGCCCAGTTCGCAACCCAGCAGATCGGTGTTGGTATAAACACGAAACAGGCCGGAGTGGAAAAGCTTCTGCAACTGCTTGACGATAATCTCGTCTTCCATCGAGATCACGCTGGCGGCGGCCTGGCCCGCCATGATTTCGCGCGCGAGATTCGGGCCGGTCAAAACACCGACCGGATGGCCCGGCAGCACTTCTTCAATCACCTCGGTCATCCGTTTGCTGGTCGACAGTTCCAGGCCCTTGGTAAGGCTGATAACCGGAACCCAGGGACGCAGATGTTGCTTGGCCTCTTCCAGCACGCTGCGAAAATTATTCGAGGGTATCCCCATCACCAACACATCGGCACCGGACACCGCCTCGCCGATCTTCGAAGTTGCCGTCAGGGCGGGAGGCAATTTGATGCCCGGCAAATATTTGCTGTTGCAATGATTCTCGTTGATATCCCTGACAGTTTCCGCATCGCGGGCCCAGAGTTTTATCGGTGCATTGCGCGACACCAGAGAGGCAACGGTCGTGCCCCATGACCCGCCACCGAGCAATCCAACTTTCAATTCCATAAACACCCTCCACCGACAACTCCGCTACCTGGAGCGCATCCTGTTCAAACTGAAAGGAATTTCAGTGTTTTGCAAGGAACTCAAGATGCCTGGCAGCCGTTTCCTTTGGCTTTTCGATCATCGGCACGTGACCGGCGTCTTCGAAAATGACCGATTCAGCATTCGGAATGCCGTCTTCCAGCACCTTGACGCAACTGACATCAATCAACTGGTCATGACGGCCCCAGATGATGAGCGTCGGTGCCTTCACTTGATCCAGTTGATCATTCAATGGCTTGACCGTGCCATCTTCCACAAGATTCCAGAAAATCTTGTCGAGCAACTCGCGGTGCGCGGCGAAATCCTCGTAAAAAATCTTCCGGAACTGTCCGGGGACCTTCATCGGCCTGTGCGCGACAAATGCCAGCATCCGCTTGACATCGTCAGCGCTGTGAATCTCCAGCGGGTTTTTCCCGGCCTGGGCCTCTTTTTGCAATTCGCTTTCATTGGCCCCGACAACGCCTGCGTTGTTGAACAAGGTCATCGAGAGCAAGCGTTCGGGATAATCCAGCGCAAAGCGCAGCGCGACAAAGCCGCCCATGCTGTTGCCGCCGATATGACATTTTTCTATCCCCATGGCGTCGAGAAAATCGCGAACGCGCGCAGCCTGCGTCGCCATGTCATAATCGCGACCGATGTCGCGGATATTGTCCCCGAAACCAGGCAGGTCAGGCGCAATCAGGCGATATTTCCCAACCATTTCCGGCGCGTACATGGCCCAATTATCCTTGTCACCGCCAAAGCCGTGCAACAGTACCAGCGGCTCGCCACGTGCCGGACCACCTTCGAGATATGGCCAGTCCATATCACCGACCTTGATCGACTTTTCCGTCAGCTTGCCTTTTCGTCGCAGCGCATTGCGCAGGAAACCAAACAGGCTGCGCGGGAAAAAAGCATAGATCGCAATCAGTGACAGCACCAAGATGCCCACTATGGTCAGGATGATTTGAAGTGTTTGCACCTTACGCTCCTCTCGCTGCCAGTTGTTGGTCCAACCAGTCGGTCATGTCGGTCAAAACTTTGTCTTTTTCGGGTTCGTTGAATATCTCGTGATATAATTCCGGATAAATTATCAGCCTCTTGTCGGTAGAGGCAATATGGCTAGCCAGAAATTTCGAACCTTCGGCGGCCGCGAGACTATCCTTCTCGCCATGCAGCAGGAGCATCGGTAGCGAAAGCCGCTCGGCATTCTGCTGGATTGTCGTCATATTGTGCAGCATTTCAGCCGCCAGCCGGGCCCCCATCTTGCCGTTATACACCAGGGGGTCGGCCAGATAATCGGCGACGACCTGCGGATTGCGGCTGACGCCGTTCGGGTCCAGTTCCAGAACGCCCAGTTTCGGGAAAAATCGGGACAGGAAGCCGCTGACGGCCTTCAGAAATGCGGATGGTTCCTCGGCGGCCTTGATCGCCGGGCCGGACAGGACGCAGGCTAGGAATCTGGATTGGTTGGCAAGCAGATAGGTGGCACCGATCAGGCCCCCCATGCTATGGCCGACCAGGATCATGGGCAAATCCGGGAAGTCCTGCTTGGCGCAAGCCAGAAGCTGGTCGACGCCATCATGAAACACCGAAAAATCCGGCACATATCCCGGCGTTCCATCCGATCGGCCATGGCCCCAGTGGTCGATGGCAAATACTCCATAGCCCTTGCCCGTACAATGTTCGGCAAAATACTGATAGCGCCCGGCATGTTCGGCATAGCCGTGGACGAGCAGGATCACCGCTTTGGGTCCATCATCAGGAAGCCATTTCTGGAGATGCAGTTTTGCTCCCTCCGCCCTGGAGCCGGCCGGAAGCGTCAGTGACCCGCTTTCGTGTTTCAAGCGATTTTCCTTTTCATCGCCATTTCGTGATCCTTGGCCAGTTCATTTTCATATTCGAACAGGATGCGATCGAGGGTCTGGCTGATCTTCGTCTGCGTACGCACCATCTCGATTTTTGGCCAGGCCGTGCGCTCGCCAAGCTGGATCAGTTCCGCAATATCCTCGACCGGCAGGTTGCTCAAAATCTTGGCGGGTCCCCAGAACATGGTCGGGCGGATGATATTGATATCCCCGGTATAGTCCTGATTGATTACCGACAGCGCCATGTTTGCCATGCTGTTGAGTCGGGGAAAATAGGACAGCGGCTTCTGCATGATTTCCACGTTTGCGTTAAGCCAGGCTTTCATGGTGGCAGTGGTCGCATTGCGGATCGAGGAAAGCGGATTGCGTGACTGGCTGAAATCGGTGGCGAACGGTGTGATCAAGGGATTGGCCTGGCTCACGATATGGTGGTTCACTCCATAGAGTCGCGCGAGCCGTTTCACCGGCAAGTCATGCGTCACCGAACCGTCAACCCATTTGCGGTTCGGCAGATAAGGTATGCGCTCGCCGCGATGATCTTTTGCCGCGAGGGTGACCGGTGGATAAATGCCGGGGACCGCGCAGGAGGCCAGAACCGCTTCGCGAATATAGACGTTGGGCGAGGCTATCGCATTCAGCAGGCGCGACGTCTGGTGTTTTTCAGCCGGAGCAATCGACACATTGAGATGGCGGCCGGTCAGTTCATACGCTTCCTGAAAGGTCAGGTCGGGGAGCAGGTCGGTCAGGCGCTGACGAATTTCATCAGCCCGCATCTGCCTTGGCCCGCCCAGCAATCCGCCCTTCCCGTCTTCTTCATGATCCGAACCAATGACCAGATTCTCGGGCTTGAAAAACGGCGGAATATCGTCGTCCGCATGCGTGCTGATCAAGGCTCCGACGACCGAGCCGCCACTGGAACCGGACATGATGTGGGGCAACAGGCCTTGCTCCCACAGGGCCTTGGCGACGCCGACATGAAAATAAAGATAGGCTCCGGATCCGCTCATGAGAAACGCCGATCGCCCATAGCAATGCTGCGCCCGGCGAAAGAAATCGAGCTTTTCCTCGAACGGGATATCGGTCACTTTGGCGCTGGCAAGATATTCCAGTGAATTTGTGATCGCATCGACATAGTCCTGGATCAGCTGCTTCGTTCCAAATTTTGCCTTCTGATAGAGCCGTGCATGACCCATGCCGTCCATATTCCCGTGAATGCCTTCATTCAGGGCATACAGAAGTCCGGCATTGTCCTGGGATTTCCAAAGCCTGGACAGGCGCTTCAGGCGACGGCGGATGGACGCGTGATCGAAATGCTTGCTCTCGTCAGATTCCTTCCATTTGTCGACTCCGGTCGATTTGTCGTGCGCCTTCGCGGCCTTGGACCATTCGGAATAGCTCTTGGCCTGCGCCATGGCTTTTTCCATCTTCAAAGTCGTGTTCAGAATCATGTTCGGCTCACTCTTTCACCAAAAATACACAAGGTCGCATCCGCCGTCCGGAAACCGGTCGGCGTGCAAACTGTCCGCTCCTTATTTCACTTTCGGCTTGTTTCCGCCGATTGCTTTCGATCCGGTCGCCCTGGGTTTTTTGGCAACCCGTCGATACATCACCGAACCGTCCTGGGGCGTTACCGGCTTTTTTGTTGTTTCTGCCGTCTTTCTGGCCCGGCCTGCGTCAGCACTCGGCTGGGCATCCTTCAGTTCATTGAACGCTCTTTGCAGGCATTCCCGGAAAAACTCAATATCGGGCATCATTTTGCGATCGGAAATGATGCTGAAGGAAATTGTTCCGTTATAGCTGGGCGTGGCAATGAACAGACCCATTCCGTGGGCCAGAGGTGCCAGGCCATATTGATGCGTCAGCTTTGCGCCGTTCATATAAAGCTGAATCTGCGGGCCCGGGACGTTTGAAACCATCAGGTTGCTCATTTTCGGCGCAAAGCGTTCGTCGGTCAGGATACGCGCCACGCCCGCCATCGTGACACCCGGGATATGCTTGGTCAGGTCGGTCATGATCCGCGCGCTGAGCCCCGACTTGGCCGCCTTGGTTTCGCGGGTGGTATCCTTGATCGCTTCCAGACGTTTGACCGGATCGGCAATATTCGACCAGATTTTGATCGTCATGGCAGAGATATTATTGCCGGGATTGGCTTCATCCCCCGACCGGCTGCGCGCATTGACCGGTGCCACCGCCACAAGCGATTCCTTGGGAAGTTCCTTATGCTTGGTCAGATAATGACGCAAGCCACCGCTGCAGATCGCGAGCACGACGTCGTTGATGGTCGCATCGCTGACCTTGAGACGCATTTTCTTGAGCTCCTCAAGATCAAAGGTCACTGCATCAAACATTTTATGGGGCGTGACCGGACCGTTGAAGCGGGTTTGCGGCACCCCGGTGTCGGTTTCTCCGTCACCGCCTTTCAGACTTTTTTGCGCCGTCGAGAGCAGCGCGGGCGTGAATTTCAGCAGCGCCTGGGTCAGTTTTACCGGTGAAGTGACCGTGCTGTTGATCGCACGGCTCAAAATCTCGGAGATCGTTGGTAGTGTATTGGCCGCCGTCTGACCTTCCGGCAGCGATATCGCAGGCGTCCCTTCAACATCCTTGTCCGAGATCGCCGCAAAAAAATGGGCCCCGGACACGCCATCGATGGTGGAATGATGGATCCGGGTCATTATGGCATAGCTGCCCTTGGCATAGCCGGGAATATTGTCGAGCCCCTCGACCACATACATGTCCCAGAGCGGCCGTGTCATGTCCAGCGGCTTGCTGTGATGGCGAGCCACGTGGATACAGAATTGCCGCCAGTCGCCCGGCTCGGGCAACCGACTGTGCGAAATATGCGCTTCCAGATCGAAATGTTCGTCTTCAACCCAATAGGGATGATCAATGTCCAGCGGCAGGCGATAGAGTTTCCGCTTGAACATCGGGGAAACGTCCATGCGCTTCCGCATATGTTCGATAATATCCTTGAATCTTACCTTCCCGCCCGGAGCCGTCGACGGATCATAAATATAAACGGCCATCACATGCGTGAGATTGGTGGCGGACTGAATGTAGAGAAACTGGGCATCCTGTGCGCTCAACTGGCTTATATTGGTCTGCTCGGTCATCCATCATGTCCCTTTTGACAGCGCATCATTCAAATATCTTGTCAGCGAGCGCAAGCACTTCGAGCCGCGATTTTTCCATCCTCCGGGACAGCGCCCTGAATTTGCGCAACAAGGCTTTGCGCTCGGCAATGGTTTCCGGAGTGGTTTCGCCGGTCAGGCCGAGGCCTGCCGCCATTTTGAAGCCATTTTCGAACAGGATTTTCCCGATCGATGCCTCGCTCGTGATCCGGCGGAGCAAATAGGCTTGCCGTCCCTCCTTGAGGGCCGTTTCCACGCAGCTTTTCTTGTCGATCGCATTGCCGGGCTCCAGCCGGGACAGGATTTCGAGAATGACGGTATAGGCTTCCACGAAGGGCAGAAACACCGCATGTCCGATCAGCGGCTGGAGGCGATTGGTCAGGCTGATCAGCTTGACCCCCCCCTCGTCCAGCTTGGCTTCCCAATCCGAATCAACCCGCTGCAATTCCGCTTTCAGATTCTCGCGATATTGCTGTTTTTCGGGGTAGAAAAATTCGAACTTGAACAGGTCGCGAAGACGGTCCGTTTCTTCCCAGAACACTTCAGCTGCGATCCGGTCAGTCACCTCCCGTGCCTTCAGGATTGACAGCTCGATAATCGCCTTGTCGAGAAAATGGTGGATGATGGTATTTCGGTAATAGCTCGCAATCGGATGCTGGTCCGGTTCGATCGCATAGACCAGCGTTGACCCCTTGTCATAACGCACGAGCAGCCCGTTATTGACCAGCGTCTCGATGACTCTCTGCACGCCATCAAGATTCTGGTCCGTCAGATCCTCGCTCATGCGGATGCCACGCTCCCGGGCCCATCCGACCAGAAAATTTATCACTGCCCGCAGTTCATTTTCGGTCATCGCCCGCGGGGCCGTCCCCAGCAGGCAGAGGCACATCAGAGAGGTCAACGTCAGCGGCGTCGCCCGGTTGGCCTGCACCGCAATCTCGAAGGCCATTTTGGACAGGGCCAGCCGGTCATTTGGATTGGGTGCCTTCTTGACAACCACCGGTTCGCCAAAGTCGACATATACCTTGCCCATCGGCTCGCGCAGACTACGCAGATAGCCGATGAACCAGCTCAAAGATTCCGGCTTCTTGATCCGTCCGGTCTGTTCGCTGGCATATTCCTCGACGTCCCGGATCAGGTCGAAACTGGTGACCACGGGAATGATATGCACATTCTTGATGTCATTGCTGTGCGCGCTGTCCATGACATATTTGAGCAGGCCATAGCGCGGCGGCATCAGCTTGCCGAGCCGCGACCGCGTGCCTTCAAAGGCCCAGGTCATCGGAAAGCGTTTTTCTAGGAGATAACTGACATAATAGCGCAGGACGAGCTTGTAGACGGGATTGTTCTCGAAACTGCGTCGAATGAAAATGGTGCCGGCACGGCGCAGCATGAATCCCAGACCGAAAAAGTCCAGATTAATGCCGCCGAACAAGTGGATGAGGGGCAAGTCGTTCTGATAGGCCAGATCAGTGGCAGTCACGCCGTCGATATAGGTTTTATGGGTAAACAGCAGCAGTGTCGGATGTTCGCGCATGGTCTTGCGCAATCGGGTCAGTTCCTTGCGATCAAACACTACGTCGTCTTCATAGCCCTGCGACAGCATGAACCGGTCGAGCTTGGCCTTCATGTCGATGAACAGGGGACTGGGCCGGGCGATCAGTTCCTTCATATATTTTGCGGCCTGTTCGTAGAGCGCGGTTTCGCTTTGCCCCATATCGCTGGAGAGTCGGGTCATCGCTGTCCGGAAACGCGCATCGCTGCGCAGGCCATCGGCGACATGGCGCGGCACCTTGTAGCGCCGCCCCCGCAATCCGCGCTCGGCGATATCCAGCACCAGACCGGCCTGCCGCACGACGAAGGCAGCAAACTCCATATGGTCGGTCTGGGTATAATCCTTGCTAAGCTCCGCAAAGCTTTGTTCAAGCTCGCCGATGGTGGCGGGCTGGCCGGTCAGGCAATGGGCGCGACGCTTGTCGCGAAGCAATATGGACCGGGCGCGAAAGCTGCCTGGATTTCGTGGATCGCCAAAAATGACATGCCGCATTTTGACCGCACGGCTTTTTTCGAAATTGGGAATCCGCCAGGCAATGCGAACCGGCACCACCAGCGTGTCGGGATCTCCTTTCAGCTTTTCCGCCAGACGGTGGAGGCGCAGCCTCGCGCGTTCGTCGGATATCGGCAGGCTCACCCAGTTCAGTTTCCCGCCGGGGCCGGCTTCGGCTAGGGATGTGTGGAGCCAATCGAGCAGATAACGCCGCTCCACCCGATTGCGCGCGTCTATCACAAATAGCTTTAGGCCCAGCGCCAGCAGCGCTCCCGAATTTGCTATTTGCGCTGCTTCGTCCATTCCCGCTCCCTGGTATCCGCCTATTTCACCGCTTCGGTCGTTGGCGCCACTGCGGCTGCGGTTTTCCTATTCGGGGTAGATCGCTTCGCAACAGGCTTTGCAACGGCTTTTTTTGTTACTGTTTTTTTGGGGCGCGCCTTGCGCTCTGCGGGCTTCTTTCGCGCTACCGCCTTTTTTGCGACCGGTTTTCTGGTTTGCTTGGTACCGCCTGTCTTTTTCGCCGTTGCCCGTTCTTCATTGACCAGCGCTTCGAGTGCCTCCTCTTCTTCCGCCTGTCCCAGCGCCTTGAGGAACATGCCGCGCACTTCGGCAACATGCTGGTTCATTGTCCGGATCGACCAATTGCTGGTGTCCACCGCGGGCAGAACGTCAACCCTGACCTTGGCAGGCCGCATCAGAAATTCATTTTTGGGGGCAACATCGCCGGCATTGTGAATTACGATCGGCACCATCGGCACGCCTGCCTGGATCGCCATGTGAAAGGCACCCTTTTTGAACGGACCCAATTTTGGCGACAGGGTGCGTGTGCCTTCCGGCGCGATGACGATCGATTTGCCGTCGACCTTGACCGCGTCGATCAGTGGCGCCATGGCCTTGATCGCACTGCCGGCGTTGGCACGGTCGATGAACACGGTACCCGCCAGTTCCATCAGCTTGCCGATCACTGGCGTGTCCCGAACCTCTTTCTTGGCCACCCCGCCCATGTCCCGGCGGATCAGCTTGGCCAGGATCATCACATCGGCCTTGCTCTGATGGTTGAACACAAAGATGCAGGGCCGCGACGTCCACAGATTTTCCTCGCCGGTCACCTCCAGTTCGCAGCCGGTCAGTGCGGTGGCAATATCGCCGAACAGACCGGTCGAAAAATTCATTGCCTCGCGTTGCGATCCGGTCAGCGCCCAGATCGGCAGCGACGCAATGGCCGAACCGATCAGGGATCCGGTGGCATAAATCGTCCGGACATAGTCCACCGGCTTACCCTGCCCCCGGCTTTCATATTTTTCGAGCGGCCAGCCATGTTCGCGGGCTGCCTCGCGCAATTTCGTGTTCGGGTTCAGCGGCCTCGGCTTGCCGACCCGTTCGAGCAATTCGATATCGTCATAGCTGTCCGAATAGAAATAGCTCTGGTCGAGATCCAGACCATAGTCGGCTGCGAGATTTTCCGCGGCAATGACCTTGCCTTCCCCGAAACACAGCGGGCGGATGATATTGCCGGTAAATTCGCCATTCTCGACTTCATATTGCGAACAGAGCACATGCTCGATATCGAGATCGCGGGCGGTCGGCTCGATCTGGTAGATCGTGGCGGAGGACACGATGGCGATCGTATGGCCCTTGGCGCGGTGGGCCTCGATCAGCGCCCGCGCTTCGGGATAGACCTTGCGGGCAATATATTTTTCGTACAATTCTTCGCCAAATTCGAAATAGCTGTCTTCGGTGACGCCCTTCATGAACTTGGCGGCCCCGGTCATCAGGCCCGAAAAACCCATGTTGCCGGTGCTATATTGCGCCATCACATTGATGGTCTCGACGACTTCGTCAGCGGTCATTTCCCGCCGCTTGATCTTCTCCCACAGCATCGCGGCGGCCGAATAGCCGGCGATGATCGTGCCATCGAAATCGAACAGCGCCGCGATATGTGCACCTTCCGGAGCGTCCAGAACGTCCTGCAAGTGCGATTGATAATCGATGTTTTTCGTCCTGGTCATGCAGATGTCCTTTGCCCGATGCCCATCGTGCCAAAGAACGGAGCCATTTCCCAGCTATATATTGGCAAAAAGCTCGATTCACTGTGCCGCTGGCGGCGAAAATCTGTTTGCGGTCGATTTACAGCAACTGGATGAGCACGGTCGGGTGGACAAATCACCCGTCACCGCCATGGAAGATTGCTATTCCCGCAGGCGACTGCTGCCCCCTCCTGTCAGACCGACGACAATACACAAAATAGCGAAAGCCGCGCCGGAAAATATTCCGGCGCGGCTCCCCGCATGAAATGGCACCGTGTACGGGATTGGGCGACTAGGTCACCGGCACCATTTCCACGAGCTGGTTACTGATTGGTTTCGTCTTGTGGGACGGAGCTTTGCGCTTGCGACGCCTTCTTGATTTCACCTTTGCTCATTCCGGTTACCAGAACATTGCCTGATCCCGCAAAATTGGCTGCTGGCAGCTCCGCCGTACGATTTCCAGCCTCAACAATTACCGATTGCACCACCCCGGCGGCGGACTGCCGGACCGACCGCACTTGACCGACAATACGTCCTTCGGCATCCTGAATCGGCATTCCAGGCGCTACCGCGAACATGCCACCAGCATTGGCAGCCGTGCTTCCCGAAGCAGCCAGTTGGCCAAGATCACCCATAGCCATGGCACTGCTGCTGCCAGCTGCCTGACCGGCCAGTGAACCTGCGCCCGAGGTGCTATTGACCACATTGGTTGCAGCGCCGCTAGCCACTGACCTGGCCCGCCCTGCGGTATTGCGCGCGGTTCCGACAACTTGCCCAGCGGTCGAGCGAACCGCATCGGTTCCGATAAGATTGGTACTTGTGCTACCATTGGCAGAACTTGAAGCGGAGCCATCGGCGGATCCGGTCACAACATTGTTGGGCAGATCTGCAGTCCCGATCAGCGACCCATTGGCACTGGAATTGCTTTCCGCATCAGTGGCGACTTCGCCAGACCGTGTGTCGATCGAGCGATCGATACGGGTGGAACTGGTAACCCCACCTCGGCCGGTGATCGTGCCAGTCGTTCGGCCTATGGTGTCTGAACCCAAAGTACCGCCAAGAGTGCCGCCAAGAGCGCCTCCCAGTCCGCCGCTGCCGCCGAGCAGCTGTGCCGATGCCGGTGCAGCGCCGATCAATGCGATAGTGATGGTGCTTGCGATAAGATTTTTCATAGTCTTTCTCCTTGCAGAACGATGATATTGTCGTCGTCTGCAAGGAGAACGATCCCGGTTTGCGTTTTAATCCATCAGCCGCAAGAAAATTTGCAAAATCAGCGCAAACCGCACCTGCTGCAGACCAGGCCATGGCCGTAGATTTTGTCCGCGCCCTTTTTGCCGAGGTCTTTTGCTTCCCGCATCAACCCCTTCACCGCCGGCTCTATCCGGCTGATCTCTTTGGCCGGATAGTGCGACAGCAAGCGCACGGCGACCAAGGGGGCCGCAAAGGACGTCCCGCGCAATGCCACCAGCCCTCCATCCGGTGCAGCACCCTTGATCCCGGTGCCCGGAGCGGCAAAATCAACCGGCGTCGCAATACCTGCTTCGGGCAGCGCGCGTTCGCGTTGGTCGACCCCGGTCACGCCAATCACGCCTTTATAGGCAGCCGGATAGCGCGGCGGGGCGGCGGGGCCATCATTGCCGACCGCGGCCACTATCAGCATTCCCTGCTGCTGGGCCGCCCTGATCGCTCGACCGAGTAGTCCGTTGTCCGGACCCACCAGACTGATCGCAACCACCGGTACCTGCCGTTGCGCCATCCAGCCCAATGCCCGGGCAATTGCGCTAGCATTGCCGCCGGCCGGATCGCTGCCATATATATCTGCGGCCAGAAGTCCGCGTGCATCGGATTTGAGACTGCCGGAAATCAGCGATGCAATCGCGGTACCGTGACTGCTCGCCCTTGGCGCGCCCCGCGCAAAACCACGCTGCTCAACGGGCATCGCAATCGCGCTGTGCCTCGCGACCCCGCCATCGATCAGCCCGATCGCGCCGGAGCGCACCTTGCTGCTGGCCAAAAGCGTTGCATTGGCGGCAAGCGGACGGGAAGCGCTGGTGAAATAGATATTGTCAGCGCTGATGTCCGCTTCGCGGGCGAGCTTCTGCAACCGCTTCTGCTCCGACTTCAGCGACTTTTCGGGGCGCGTCGCGAATTTCACATAGCCGAGATCAAGTCCCTCGATCGCGGTCTTCTCCAGTATCTGGAAGCCTTCCTCCTGCGCCCGCGCCAGTGATGCCCCGGAAATGCCGGTGGCAATCAGCACGCCGCGAACGGCCGGTTCACCATTGCGGTCTCGTTCGACATATTCGCGATTCTGGCGCACAAATTGGTTCAAGCGGTCAATCCTGACTCGGTTCAATACTCTCCCGATTTGCGATCGCGTTAATCGGTCGAGGACCTGGCCGTTCACCATCCCGCTTGCCGGATCGATCAGCGAGTCGGTTATATCTCCCAGCGAAGGACCGGGCAGCGGCAGCGCAGGACCTGCGGTTGGCAAGGCAAGCTGGGGCATGGCAGCGGCAGGCACCAGCAAGCAGACTATGGCTGCAACCCATTTGGCTGTGGTTATCATCTCTGCATCCTTGTCCACCCTTTTCGGTTTTGCATTTATTTTGCATTCGTGGATTAAACGAGCGAGATAGGTCGTTTCATCCACAGGCAATCAATAAAGGATATCCGCGCTGAATGGCCTTTGAACAGGATTTGCTGGAGTTACTCCCGCGACTGCGGCGTTTTGCCCGCAGCCTGACGCGCAATATCGATGATGCAGATGACCTGTGCCAGATGGCGCTGGAACGTGCCCTGAACAAGCGCGACCAGTGGCAGGCAGGAACGAGACTGGATAGCTGGATGTACAAAATTACCCGCAATATTTGGATCGACACGGTTCGGGCCGCAGGCCGCCGCGAACATGTGGCCAATGATGACGACGCGATGGAAAGGATTGCCGGCGACGACCATCGGCGCATGGAAAGCCGGATGGAACTCAAGGATGTCGACCGGGCCATGGATCGCCTGCCCATCGAGCAGCGCGAGGCCGTCTCGCTCGTCCTGGTCGAGGGCTTTGCCTACAAGGAAGCCGCCGCCCTGCTCGACATTCCAATCGGCACACTGACCTCGCGCCTGGTACGCGGCCGCGAAGCCCTGCAGCGGGAACTGGGAGAAGCCGCATGACCTTCGACGATCAGACGATCATGGCCTATGTCGATGGCGAATGCGATGCGGTAACCGTCAGGCGCATTGAAAAGGCCATGATCAGCGATACCGATCTGGCGGACCGGATTGGCAAGGCACGGGCGCTGCGCGACAGACTGGCGGCCCATTATGCGCCGGTGGCAAGCGAGGATATCCCGGATCACCTGACGGCGATGCTGGCCAATGCTGCATCGGATGTCGACACCAGCTTCGCATTGCGGAAAGCCGGTCGCGAACGAGCAAAGCAACCGCGCCGCAGCTTCGGCCTTGCCCAATGGGGAGCCATGGCTGCAACTCTCGCTTTGGGTATCGTTGTCGGTCAATATGGCCTGAACGGCGGCCCGGACTCGCCGTTTGCGCAACAAGGCGGTGCACTCGTCGCCAGTGGGGCCCTGGAAAATGCCCTCGACAGGCAGCTTGCATCGACTCAGGCCGATGATAGCGACTTTCGGATCGGCTTGACCTTCCGTGCCACGACCGGCGCTATCTGCCGCAGTTTCACCGGAGAGGCGGTCTCCGGAATAGGTTGCCGCGAAGGACAGCAGTGGAAGATGGCCAGCACCCTGCCCGGTGGCGTACAGGGGGATTATCGTCAAGCCTCCAGCAGCGCGATCAATGCAGTCGCGGCCGAGTTGATGGTGAACGGGCCGATGGATGCTGACGCCGAACGCAAATCACTGGAATCAGGCTGGAGATAAGCCAACCCGCTGCAATATATGGAGGAGTGTATCTTTATTGCGGGCATAAAAAAGGCGGGATCGGGTCCCGCCTTTTTCGCTGATGGGCCGCAAGCCTAGCCGCCAATGGTCACCCGGCCAATCCGGTAGTTACGGTCGCGCATTTCCTCAACATAGTCCTGGTCGGCATCGACCAGTTCGTGCTCATATTCTTCCCAGGCATCGCGAATATCCTCCTGGTCGGTGGCACGGCGGAGGTCACTCTTGAGTTCCTTGTCGGCCTCGAGAATGTCGGCAAGATAATTATACCAGAATTTATTGTAGACGCCGGCGATAGGCTCACTGCGCACCACCACCCGGCTTGTCGCATCCATATGTGCGATGACGGGAACAGTGGGAGTGGCTACAACGGCCATTGGCAGAAACATCGAAAGTTTACGCATGGTATTGGCTCCTTTGTTATTTTCTGGCCAGACAACGACGCTGCGACGACTTTTCATCCCAGATGACGGGGCTTTGGTTGGTCCTCTTGTTCAGTGCCATTTCGCGCCGGTTCTGCGATGACAGGGCATTGATACCGGCACGGCCCTGCCCCTTTACCGACCAATTTCTTGCAGGCCCCGATATGGGTTGCAGCCCCGCGCGATGATCGCTACATGCGGCCCGTCTATGAGGTGCGTTGGCTGAGTGGTCGAAAGCGCCGCACTCGAAATGCGGTATGCCAGCAATGGTATCTAGGGTTCGAATCCCTAACGCACCT
>Ga0209346_1000421_pt1 | contig 38631 bp, 30 predicted proteins | sample AutmiccommunBRH9_FD_187381 | JGI IMG/M metagenome (GOLD analysis project Ga0209346, IMG submission 187381) | Deep subsurface microbial communities from Mt. Terri, Switzerland - Autotrophic microbial communities BRH/9 (SPAdes) (version 2) | ecosystem: Environmental > Aquatic > Deep subsurface >...
GATCTGCGGCAGACGTCCTGCGCGCGGTCGCAGCGCGGCGCGAAGGCGCAGCCGGCCGGCAGGTCGTGCACCACCGGCGGCAGGCCGGGAATGGCGTGCAACACGCGCCGCCCGCCGCCAAGCTCGGGCACGCAGGCGATCAGGCGGCGGGTGTAGGGATGGGCGGGCGCGGCCAGCACCGCCTCGGTCGGCCCCTCCTCGACGATGCGGCCGGCGTACATCACCGCGAGCCGGTCGCACAATTGCGCGACCACCCCGAAGTCGTGGGTGATGAACACGATCGCCAGCCCCCGCTCGCGCCGCAGGTCGTCCAGCAGGGCGAGGATCTGGGCCTGCACGGTGACGTCGAGCGCCGTCGTCGGCTCGTCGGCGATGATCACCTCGGGCTCGTTGGCCAGCGCCATGGCGATGCCCACCCGCTGGCGCATGCCGCCCGACAGCTCGTGCGGGTAGGCGGCAAGCTGGCGCTCGGGGTTGGGGATGCGCACCGCCGCAAGCAGCTCCAGCGCGCGGGCGCGGGCCGTGGCCGCCGACACGTTGCCGTGCACGCGCACCGCCTCGGTCAGTTGCGCGCCGACGCGGTAGAGCGGGTGCAGCGTGGTCAGCGGATCCTGGAAGATGTAGGCCACCCGCCGGCCGCGCAGGTCGCGCAGCCGCCGGTAGGGCAGCGCCAGCACCTCCTCGCCGTCGAGATAGACGGCGCCGCCGGCGATCACCCCGGGCGGCGAGGCGACGAGGCCGGTGACCGACAGCGCCGCCACCGATTTGCCCGAGCCCGATTCGCCGATCAGCCCGAGGCATTCGCCGGCCTGCACCGACAGGCTGATGCCGTTGACCGCGCGGTAGACGCGCGCGCCGACCCGGAACTGGGTTTCAAGATCGCGGACCTCGAGCACGCCGTCGCCCGGCGCCGGCGGCGGCGGCGCCGCGCGGTCGATCAGCGTCACCGCGCGCGGCCGCGACAGCGCGCCCGAGCGCAGCCGCGGATCGAGCGCATCGCGCACCCCGTCGCCCAGCAGGTTGATGCTCATCACGATCAGGAAGATCATCACCCCGGGCACGATCGAGGTGTGCGGCGCCGAGATCATCGCCGCCCGCGCCTCGCCCAGCATCGAGCCGAGATCGGCCACCGGCGGCTGCGAGCCGAGGCCGAGAAACGACAGCCCGGCGGTTTCCAGGATCATCCAGCCCACCGTCGTCGACATCGCGATGACGATGGTCGGCAGCACGTTGGGCAGCAGTTCGACCGTCAGGATGCGCAGGTGCCCCATCCCCGACAGACGCGCCGCGTCGATGAACTCGCGCCGCGCCAGCGCCACGGTGATGCCGCGGATGTTGCGCGCGAAGAACGGCACGTTGACCGCCGCCACCGCGATCAGCGCGTTCATCAGCCCCGGCCCCAGCGCCGCGACGATGGCCAGCGCCAGCAGGATGTAGGGAAACGCCATCAGCATGTCGACGGCACGCATGATGACATTGTCGATGCGGCCGCCGAAATAGCCCGCGACGATGCCGATGGTCGAGCCGATGCTGGCCGCGATCAGCGCCGCCGCCACGCCCACCGCCAGCGACAGCCGTGTGCCGTGCAGAAGCCGCGCCAGCAGGTCGCGCCCGAGGTGGTCGGTGCCCAGCAGGTGCCCCGCGGCCAGCGGCCGCAGGAAACGGTCGCCGGTGGCGGTGATGTTGGGCGGATCGAGCGGCAGCACCGGGATCAGCACCACCAGCGCGAGGATGGCGGCCAGCACCAGCGCGCCGACGCCCGCCAGCCGGTTGCGCAGCACCAGGCGCGCGAACCCGCTCATGTCTTGATCCTCGGGTCGAGCAGGCTTTGCGCGACGTCGACGGCGATGTTGAAGCCGACGTAGCACGCGGCGACGAACACCACGCCCCCCTGCACCAGCAGGATGTCGCGCTTGAGGATCGCGTCGACCAGCATCCGCCCGACGCCCGGCCACTGGAACACGATCTCGATATAGACCGCGCCCGACAGCACGAAGCCGGCCTGGATGCCCAGCACCGGGATGATCGACACCATCGCCGCGCGCAGCGCGTGGCCCAGGATCACCCGGCCCTCCGGCACGCCCTTGGCGCGGGCGGTGCGGATGTAGTCCTGGCGCAGCACCTCGAGCATGGCCGAGCGCGACAGCCGCGCGATCACCCCGGTGGCCACCGCCGCCAGCGCCAGCGCCGGCATGACCAGGTGGCGAAGCAGGTCGGGCACGTCGCCGCCGCCGTAGATCGCATACATCCCCGAGACCGGCAGCCAGCGCAGGTTCACCGCGAACAGCAGGATCATCATCATGCCGAGGAAGAACGACGGGATCGAGATGCCGATCAGCACGGTGAAGGTGATCAGCTTGTCGGCCAGCCCGTATTGGCGCGCCGCCGAGACGACGCCGGCAAGGATGCCGAGGATGGCGCAGATCACGAAGCTGGTGCCGGCGAGGATCAGCGTCGCGTTGAAACGTTCGAGGATCTCGTCCAGCACCGGCCGGTTGAGGCTGAACGAGCGCCCGAAATCGCCCTGCAACATGTTGCCCAGCCAGATGAAATACCGCTGCACCAGCGGCTTGTCGAGGCCGAGGTCGCGGTTGATGCGGGCCACGTTCTCGGGGGTGGCATAGCTTCCGAGGATCGCGGTGGCCGGGTCGCCGGGGATCATCGCCATGATCGCGAACACGATCACGGTGATGCCCAGCAGCACCGGCACCGCCGAGATCAGGCGCTTGAGGATGTAGCGTCCCATGGCGCGGGCCTTCGCTTGGGGGCTTCGGGGCAGGGGGCAGGGCCGGGGCCCGGGGCCCCGGCCGGCAAGGCGTGACGCCTCAGTTCTTGACCACGTCCTGCAGGTGCAGAAGGAACGACGGTTCGAGCGTGAAGTTCCCGACCCGGTCGCTCGTCACCGCGTTCTGCTTCCAGTTGGCGACGAACACCCACGGCGCGTCCTGCTGCACGATCGCCTGCATCTCGCGGTAAAGTTCCGCCCGGCGGTTCTGGTCGGTGGCGGTGCGGGCCTCTTCCAGCAGCGCGTCGACCTCGGGGTTGGAATAATAGCCCGAGTTGAAGCCGCCCCGATCGGGCCACGCGTCAGTGCGCAGCGCAAGGTAGGGCAGGGTGTCGGGATCGTTGGTCATCCACGCCATCTCGGCCATGTCGGCCTTGCCCTCGAGGCCCGGGTTCACCTCGCCCAGAAACGTGTTCCACTCGTAGGTCTCGATGGTGACGTCAAAGCCGACCTCGGCCAGATCGGCCTGGATCGCGGTGCCCATCGCCACCGGATCAAGCATGCCCGAGCCGCCTTCGGTGACGTAGAACGTCACTTCCGGGGCCTCCATCCCGGCCTCGGCCAGCAGTGCGCGGGCCTTCTCGGGGTCGTGCGGGTAGGGGGCGAGCGCGTCGTTGTAGGCCCAGGCGAAGGCCGGCGGGATCGGGCCGGCGGCGACCTCGGCGGTGCCTTCCAGCACGTCGTTCACGATCGCTTCCTTGTTCACGGCGTAATTGGCGGCCTGGCGCACGCGGACGTCGGCGAACGGGCCTTCCCTGGCGTTGAGGATCAGGAACCACACGTGCGGGCCGGCCTGCTCGACGATCTCGAAGCCCTCGCCCCGGAACTGGCCCAGCGAGGTCGGCGGCACCTCGACCATCAGGTCGATGCCGCCGGCCAGCATCTCGGCCACGCGGGTGTTGGCGTCGGTGATCGGGCGGAACACCACCGCGTCGGTGCCGGCGGGATCGCCCCAGTAATCGTCGTTGCGCTCGATCACCACCGCCTCGTTCGAGCGCCATTCGGCGAAGGTGAAGGGCCCGGTGCCGGCCGGGTTGCGGCCGAAGTCGGCGCCGTGCGCCTCGACCGCCGCGGGCGAGACCAGCAGCCCGGTGGGATAGGCAAGGTTCGACAGGAATGGCGCGTAGGGCTCGGACAGGGTGAAGCGCACGGTCATCGGGTCGACCACCGTGGTTTCCTTCACCGCCGAGAAGAAGAACGCCAGCGGGAACGGCCCGGTGTCGTGGTAGGGGTGGGTGTCGTCGAGCATCCGGTCGAAGTTGAACTTGACCGCCGCCGCGTCGAACGGCGTGCCGTCGTGGAAGGTCACGCCCTCGCGCAGGGTGAAGGTATAGACGGTGCCGTCGTCGCTGATCGTCCAGTCGGTGGCCAGTTGCGGCTCGACCTCCAGCGTGCCGGGCTTGTAGCGCACCAGCCCCTCGTAAAGGTTCACCAGGATGCGGAAATCGTTGACCGCCGTCACCGCGGCCGGGTCGAGCGACTTGGGTTCGGCGATCTGGCCCACGATCAGCACGCCTTCGGGCGTCTGCGCGGTGGCGGGGGCAAGCGCGGCGCCAAGCGCCAGCGTCGAGGTGGCGGCCGCGATCAGCGTCCGGCGCGTGAGGGCGAGCAGGGTCATTCTTGTGTCTCCCGGTTGGCAAGCGTGAGGAAAATTATCATGAAAAATTGCATCGGTCAATTTTTCATGATATTCTGGCAGGATCGTTTCATCCCGAGGCCGCATGACCTTTTCGATCCTTGCCCGCGATCCCGACACCGGCGCCATCGGCGGGGCCGCGGCGACCGGCAGCTATTGCGTCGGCGGCTGGGTGCTGCGCGGCGCGCTGGATGCCGGCATGTCGGCCAGCCAGGGGGCCGCGCCCTCGACCTTCTGGGGCGAGGATGTGCTGGCCGCGATGCGGGCCGGCACCGCGGCCGCCGAGGCGGTTGCGCAGGTGGTCGCGGCCGATTCCGGGCGCGACTGGCGGCAGTTGACGGCGCTGGGCCTCGACGGGCGGACGGGCGCCTTCACCGGCGCCAGCAACACGCCGTGGATGGGCAGCCAGGGCTTTGCCGACGGGATCGCGGCCGGCAACCTGCTTGCGAACGACGGCGTGCTCGGGGCGCTGGTGGCGGGGTTCGAGGCCGCCGCCGGCACGTTCGACGCGCGGCTTCTGACGGCGCTGCGCGCGGCCGAGGCGGCGGGCGGCGACCGGCGCGGCCTGATGTCGGCGGCGCTGCTGGTGCTGCACCCCGACCACCCGCCACTGACCCTGCGCATCGACTACCACCCCGACGACCCGATCGGCGCGCTGGGCGCGCTGCACCGCCTGGCGACCAGCGGCGAATACGGCGCCTGGATGCGGCAGGTGCCCACCGCCGCGCACCGCGCGCGGGTGCCGGAAAGCTGAGCCGGCCGGCCGTGCTGGCCGCCGTCCGGCGCCGGTTTCTTCGCGTCACGGTTGCGGGAGCGTCGCCGGATGCGATTGCCCTCGCCGATCCGCCGCGGGGGCTGGACCGCGGCGTGGCGGCAGGGTAGCGGAAAGCCATGAAGCTCGACGATTTCGATTTCGATCTGCCGGAGCGGCTGATCGCGGCGCGCCCGGCGCGGCCGCGCACCTCGGCGCGGCTGCTGGTGGTCGCGGGCGACGGGCTGGCCGACCGCCGCGTGTCCGACCTGCCGGGGCTGTTGCGGCCGGGCGATCATCTCGTGCTCAACAACACCCGCGTGATCCCGGCGCGGCTGGAGGGCGTGCGCCGGCGCGGGCCCGCCGGCCCCGAGGCGCGGGTGGCGGTGACGCTGATGCAGCCGGCCGCCGGCGGCGGCTGGGAGGCGCTGGCCAGGCCCCTGCGCAAGCTGGCGCCGGGCGACGCGCTGCACTTCGCCGCCGGCCTGACGGCCGAGGTGATCGCCCGCACGGATGACCGCGCGGTGCTGCGCTTCGACCGCGAGGGCGCGGCCTTCGACGCTGCCCTTGCCGCCGCCGGGGCGATGCCGCTGCCGCCCTACATCGAGCGCCTGCGCCCGGCCGACGCGCAGGACGTCACCGATTACCAGAGCGTTTTCGCCCGCCACGCCGGCGCCGTCGCGGCCCCCACCGCCAGCCTGCATTTCGACGAGGCGCTGCTGCGCGACATCGTCGCCGCCGGCGTCGGGCTGAGCGAACTGACGCTGCATGTCGGCGCCGGCACCTTCCTGCCGGTGAAGGTGGACGACATCGCCCGCCACCGCATGCACGCCGAGCGCGGCCACGTCGGCGCCGACGCCGCCGCCGCGATCAACGCCGCCCGCGCCGCCGGGGGGCGGGTGATCGCGGTGGGCACGACGGCGCTGCGGCTGCTCGAATCGGCGGCCGACGCGGACGGAATCCTGCACCCCTGGCAGGGCGAAACCGACATCTTCATCCGCCCCGGCCACCGCTTTCGCATCACCGACGGGCTGATCACCAATTTCCACCTGCCACGCTCGACCCTTCTGATGCTGGTTTCGGCGCTGATCGGGCACGACAGGATGCGCGCCGCCTACGATCACGCGATCGCGGCGGAGTATCGCTTCTTCTCCTACGGCGACGCCTCGTTGCTGTTTCCGCGGGAATGACGCAGACGGCGCGAAAGCGGTCGGTGGCGGGCGGGCCGGCACCGGCGGGGCGGGCGATGGCTGCCGCCCTGGGCACCGGCCACGGAACCGGCCAGGAAACCGGGAGGGGCGGATGATCGCGGTGTTGCAGAAATCCTGGGCGCTGCTGCTGGGCATCGGCCTGCTGATGGTGGGCAACGGCATGCAGGGCACGCTGCTGGGCCTGCGCGGCGGCATCGAGGGGTTCACCACCTTCCAGATGTCGCTGGTGATGTCGGCCTATTTCCTGGGCTTCCTCGGCGGCTCGCGGCTGGCGCCCGAGCTGATCCGGCGGGTGGGCCATGTGCGGGTGTTCGCGGCCCTCGGCTCGCTCGTCTCGGCGATCCTGATCGTCTATCCGGCGGTGCCCGACTGGACGGCATGGACGGTGCTGCGGGTGCTGATGGGGTTCTGCCTTTCGGGCGTCTACGTCACCGCGGAAAGCTGGCTCAACAATTCCGCCACCAACGAGACCCGGGGCCTGACCCTGTCGGCCTACATGATCGTGCAGATGCTGGGGATCATCACCGCGCAGGGGCTGGTCAACCTCGGCAGCGCCGGCGGCTACCTGCTGTTCGTGATCCCCTCGGTGCTGGTCTCGGTCGCGTTCACGCCGATCCTGCTGTCGATCAGCCCGGCGCCGATGTTCGGCACCACCAAGCCGATGAGCATCCGGGCGCTGTTCCACATCTCGCCGCTGGGCTGCGTCGGCATGCTGTTCAACGGGGCGATGTTCTCGGCGCTGTTCGGAATGGCGGCGGTCTGGGGCGTGGCGGCGGGGCTGAGCGTGGCGGAACTGTCGATCTTCATCGCCGCGATCTATGTCGGCGGGCTGATCTTCCAGTATCCGGTGGGATATGTGTCCGACCGCATCGACCGCCGCCGCCTGATCCTGGGGCTGTCGGCGTTCGGTGCGGTCGTCACCTTCGCCGCCTTCGCGGTCGATCCCGGCTACGGCGTGCTGGTGGTGCTGGCGGTGGCGATGGGGGGCGTGATCAACCCGCTGTATTCGCTGATCATCGCGCACACCAACGATTTTCTTTCGGCCGACGACATGGCCGCGGCCTCGGGCGGGCTGATGTTCATCAACGGGCTGGGCGCGGTCACCGGGCCGCTGGTGACGGCGTGGATCATGGGGGCGGTCGGGCCGGAGGGCTTTTTCCTGTTCGTCTCGGTGCTGATGGTGCTGCTGGCGGGCTATGCCGGCTGGCGGATGACGCGGCGCGCCTCGGTGCCGGTGGACGCGACCGGCGCCTTCGCCACCATCGCGCCGACCTCGACCGCCGTCGCGGTCGAGGCGGTGATCGAGGCGGTGACCGAGGCCGCGCCCGACGCCCCCGCGCCCGACGCCCCCGCGCCCGACGCCCCCGCGGATGACGCCGCCGCCTGAGCGGTTCACGCGCGAGCCGGTTGCGCGCCGCGCGCAAACCTGCGACGCTGCGGGAAAACGTCCTGGAAGGAGGGCAGGCATGGCGGATGCCAGCGCAGACCCCGCGGCGGTGCTGCGGTTCTGGATCGACGAGATCGGGCCGAAGGGCTGGTATGGTGGCGGCGAGGCGGTGGATGCCGCCGTGCGCGACCGCTTCCGCGCGACGTGGGAGCTTGCGGCGACCGACGCGCTTACCGGCTGGTGCTGCGACGCGCAGGGCACGCTGGCCTACATCATCCTCACCGACCAGTTTCCCCGCAACATGTTCCGCGACGACCCCCGCGCCTTCGCCACCGACCGCAAGGCGCTGGCCGCCGCGGTGCCCGCGATCCATCGCCGCTGGGACATGCAGATCCCCGAGCCGCAGCGCCAGTTCTTCTACATGCCGCTGATGCATTCCGAACGCGCCACCGACCAGGACCATTGCGTGCGCCTGTTCCTGACCCGGATGCCCGAGACCGGCGCCGACAACCTGCGCCACGCCCGCGCCCACCGCGAGATCGTGCGCCGCTTCGGCCGATTTCCCTCTCGCAACGCCGCGCTCGGCCGGCCAAACTCGGCCGAAGAGGCGGCGTTCCTCGCCAGCGGCGGCTATGGGGCGATCGTTCGCGACCTGAGCGAGGTGGGCTGACGGCGGCCAAGTCCGGGACCGCTGCGGCGCGGCCCCGGGGACCCCGACTCAGAGAACCAAGGTGCGGCTCTCCTGGACGCCCTTGCCGATGATCTCGGCACGGTCATCGTAGACCTCGATCGTCGAATAGGCGGTGGTTGTCGCGGTCTCGACCATGCCCCTGAAGTTCACGAAGTGCTTGTTGCCGATCACGCCGTAATTGCCGGCGTGGTTGTGGCCGTTCATGTAGAAGGCGAAGTTGTCGTAGGAGGTGAAAAGCTCCACGAGGCGCTCGTCGTCCCACAGGTTGTGCTCGTTTTTGGGATAGATCGGGTAGTGGCCCATAGCGATGACCCGCTCGCCATCTTCCTTGGCCTTCTTCAGAACCTCTTCGACCCACGCGAACTGGGCATCCGAGATGCCGCCGTTCCAGCTTTGCGCGTTCGGGGCGCCGGCTGCGGTCAGTCCGGCTAGCCGCTCTTCGGCCTGAGCGTAGTTCGCGCTGTCCCTGGCATTGGCAAAGGTGCTGATCTCGTTGCCGTCGAGCACGATGAAACGGTGCCCACCGCCTTCGTAGTCGTAATAGGCCCGCTCGAGCCCGGTGGTCCGGAGCACCGATGACAGATAATCGCCGGCCACCGAATAGTCATGGTTGCCGAGGATGAAGAAGTTCGGAGTATCCAGCCGGTCATAGAGCGGCAGGATATGGGTATAGCTTTCCCAATGGCGATCAATGATGTCGCCGAGAGTCACGATGAACTCGATCTCCTGCTGATTGAAGTCGTCGATGGCCTCGGTCATCTTCCACAGGCTGTTTGCATAATAACGGGTGCCGCGGGGCGGAACCGGCGCGTATTGCGGGTCGGCCACGACGCCAAAGCGGAAGAGCGGGCCGGGCGCGGTCTGGGCGCGGGCTGCGAAGCCGGTGAAGGGCGTGACGAGCGCGCTCGCGGCGGACACTTGCAGGAACATTCGGCGGGTCAGCATGGGTGTCTCCCTGAATCTGGCCAAGTCGCGACGGCGCATCCGGCTGCCGCCACAGCATGAGAGGTGCGCCCGCAAGGTGACAGGCGGTTGTCCGTTTCGTGAACTGTTGCCGAAGGTTCAGCGACGTGGCGCTGCTAGGCGGGATGGTTTACCAACGAACCATCTACAGGATTCGGGAGGGCAGCCTGTGGCAGCCAGAACCTTCGACATGATCGTGATCGGCGCCGGGCCCGGCGGCTATGTCGCCGCCATTCGCGGCGCGCAACTGGGCCTGAAGGTGGCGGTGGTCGAGCGTGAGCACCTTGGCGGCATCTGCCTCAACTGGGGCTGCATCCCCACCAAGGCGCTGCTGCGCTCGGCCGAGGTGTTCCACCTCATGCACCGCGCCAGCGAATTCGGGCTGAAGGCCGAGGGGCTGGGCTACGACATCGACGCGGTGGTCAAGCGCTCGCGCCAGATCGCGGGGCAGCTTTCCTCGGGCGTGGCGCATCTGCTCAGGAAGAACAAGGTGACGGTGGTGATGGGCACCGCGCGGCTGGCCGGCACGGGCCGCGTCGCGGTCACGACCGACAAGGGCGAGGAAACCCTTGAGGGCAAGGCGATCGTGCTGGCCACCGGCGCGCGGGCGCGCGACCTGCCGGGCCTCGAGGCCGACGGCAAGCGCGTGTGGAACTACAAGAACGCGCTGCAACCCCCGCACATGCCTTCGAGGCTGCTGGTGATAGGCTCCGGCGCCATCGGCATCGAATTCGCCAGCTTCTACCATACCCTCGGCGCCGAGACGACGGTGGTCGAGGTGCTCGACCGGATCCTGCCGGTCGAGGACGAGGAAATTTCGGCCTTCGCCAAGAAGGCGTTCGAGAAGCAGGGGATGACGATCCTGCAAAAGGCGAGCGTGAAGAAACTCGACCGCGCCGAGGGCAAGGTCACGGCCCATATCGAGGCCGGCGGCAAGACCGCGGCGCACGAGTTCGACACCGTGATCTCGGCCGTCGGCATCGTCGGCAACGTCGAGGGGCTGGGGCTGGAAGAGGCCGGCGTCAAGGTCGACCGCACGCATGTGGTGGTGGATGAATACTGCCGCACCGGCGTGCCCGGCGTTTACGCCATCGGCGACATCGCCGGCGCGCCGTGGCTGGCGCACAAGGCCAGCCACGAGGGGGTGATGGTGGCCGAACTCATCGCCGGCGGCCATCCCCACCCGGTCCGCCCCGAGGCCATCGCCGGCTGCACCTATTGCCACCCGCAGGTGGCCAGCGTCGGCCTGACCGAGGCGAAGGCGAAGGCCGCGGGCCATGAGGTGAAGGTGGGCCGCTTTCCGTTCATCGGCAACGGCAAGGCGATCGCGCTGGGCGAGCCGGAGGGGCTGGTCAAGACCGTGTTCGACGCGAAAACCGGCGCGCTGCTGGGCGCACACATGATCGGGGCCGAGGTGACGGAACTGATCCAGGGCTATGTCGTCGGCCGCACGCTGGAAACCACCGAGGAAGACCTGATGAACACCGTCTTCCCGCACCCGACGCTGAGCGAGATGATGCACGAAAGCGTGCTCGACGCCTACGGGAGAGCGATCCATTTCTGAGCCCGCCGCGCCGGCGCGCAGCGACTGGGCGCTGATCCTCGCTTTGTGGGCCGCGGGCCTCGGGGCGGCGGCGCAATTCGGCAAGATCAGCGTGATCTACGGCCCGCTGGGCGCGGTCTACCCGCCGGCGTCGGTGCCGTTCCTGGTGTCGCTGGTGGGCTTCACCGGGATCGTTTTCGGCACCACCGCCGGGGTGATCGTCGGGCGGCTGGGGTTCCGGCGGGTGATCCTCGGGGCATTGCTTCTGGGCGCGGGCCTGTCGGCGGCACAGGCGGCGCTGCTGCCGCTGCCGTGGATGGTGGCGACGCGGCTGGCCGAGGGGGTGGCGCACCTGTCGGTGGTGGTGGCCGCGCCGGTGCTGATCGCGCAGGTGGCGGCGCCGCGCGACCAGGGGCTGGCGATGACGCTGTGGGCATCGTTCTTCGGCGTCTCGTTCGCGCTGACCGCGTGGGGCGGGCTGCCGCTGGTGGCGGCCTGCGGGCCCGGCGCGCTGTTCGGCGCGCACGCGGCATGGCTGCTGGGCTGCGCGGCGGTGCTGGCGCGGCTTTTGCCGCGGGGGCTGGTGGCGCGCGCGCCAACCCGGCTGACGCTGGCCGGGGTGCTGGCCGAGCATCGCGCGATCTACGCCTCGCCCAGCATCGCGGCGCCGGCGCTGGGGTTCCTGTTCTACACCCTGGTCTTCATCGCGGTGTTGACGCTGGTGCCCGACCTGGCGCCGCCCGACTGGCGCGGCGTCCTGGCCGGGGGGATGCCGCTGGTCGCGACCGCCGCCTCGCTGTCGTTCGGGGTGCTGGCGCTGCGGGTGATGCGGCCGGTGGCGCTGGTCTCGGCGGGGCTGGGCGGCGGCGCGGTGGCGGTGGTGGCGATGGCGGCGCTGGCGGGGGTGCCGGCGGGTTTCGTGGCCGCCAGCCTCGGGCTTGCGGCGGCGCTGGGGCTGGCGCAGGGCGCCTCGTTCGCGGCGATTCCCGATCTGGTGGCAGCGCCCGACGACCGCGCCCGCGCCGCCGGCGCGCTGGCGCAGCTTGGCAATGTCGGCACCACCTCGGGCACGCCGGTGCTGGCGGCGATGATCGCCGCCGGCGGCACGGGCGGGCTGGTGGCGTTCGTGGCGCCGCTGTGCCTGGGCGGGATCGCGATGCACTGGTGGCTGGCGCGGCGCCGGGCGCGCGGGGCGGGTTGAGCGGGTTGAGCGGGCTCAGGCCACCAGCCGCAGGTCGGGCTCGGCCCCGAGGGCGGCGGCAAGCGCGGTGAAGCGCGCCTCGGCAACCTCGCCGTAAAGCGCCGCGGTTTCGGCCCGCAGCCGCAGTTCCAGCACCTTGCGGCGGGGGTAGAAGCGCAGCGCCGCCACCCGCCCGGGCCCGTCGAGCGCCAGCATCGCGCCGAAGCGCAGCGCCTTGCCCAGCACCTCGGCATCGCGCATCTCGCGCGGCTCGAGCAGGCCGAACACCGGCTCGAGGCGGGGATCGTTGCGGGTGTTCTTGTAGCGGTGCAGCAGCGCCAGCCCCAGGAACACCCGCCCGCGATGGTCGAGCCCGCCAAGGTTGGCGCGGGTGACGTTGTCGAAACACGCCTCGGCGCGGTAATCGGGGTGGGCGCGCCAGGTGACGTCGTGCATCAGGCACGCGGCCTTGACCAGCCGCAGCCGCTCGACCGAGGCGCCGCGGTAAAGCGGCAGCAGGAAGTCGTAAAGCCGCCGCCCCGCGCCCGGCATCCGCGCGCTTTGCACCTCCGAGAACCGGCACGCCTCGATCAGCGGATCGCGCGCGCGCAGCCGTTCGGGCATCTGTTCATAAAGCAGCCCCTCGCGGATGCCGTAGGACGAGATGTTGATCTCGGCCGGCCTGAAGGTGCGCACGAGCTGGCGCAGCACCTGCGCGGCCAGCGGCACCAGCGCGATACGCTCGGCCGAGGCGCCCGAGCGCGCGCGCAGCGTCGCGAGGTCGGTCGTCGCGATCCACTTGACCGTGTCGCGCACCGAGGCCGCCGACATGCGGTATTCGTGCAGCACCCTGAGCGGGTAGCCCCGCCGCTCCATGTCCAGCCGCGCGATCGCCCGCCACGACCCGCCAACCAGGTAGAGCCGTTGGTGCTGGTCGCCGAGATCGTCGCGCAGCCCTTCGAGCACGGTGCGGATGTGGGCCTTGAGCCCCTTGTTGCCGCCCGCGATGCGTTGCAGCCGGAACGGGCCCAGCGCCGAGGTGCGCCGCGCCCCGACCTTGCCGCCCCCCACCACCGCCAGTTCCATCGAGGCGCCGCCGATGTCGCACACCAGCCCCTCGGCCTCGGGCCAGCCGACCAGCACCCCCTGCGCCGACAGCCGCGCCTCTTCCTCGCCGTCGATCACCAGCAGGTCGAGGCCGGTGCGGGCGCGGACCTCGGCGCGAAAGGCGTCGCCGTCGGCGGCCTCGCGCACCGCCGCGGTCGCCACCGCGATCAGCGGCAGGATGCCCATGCCCTCGGCCAGCAGCGCGAAGCGCTGCAGCGCCGCCAGCGCCCGCACCTTGCCGCGCGGGTTGAGATGGCCGGTTTCGGCCAGCCCGGCGCCGAGGCCGCAGAGGATCTTCTCGTTGTAGAAATAGGCCGGGCTGCGGGCGGCGCCGTCGAACACCACCAGCCGGACCGAGTTGGAGCCGACGTCGACCACCCCCACCCGGGCCAGCGCCCGCGCCTCGGGATCGTCGAACAGCGGGCGGCCGAACAGGCTGCCGTCGTCACGGACGGCCACGCTCGGGGCCGCGGATTCGTTCATGCCCGGTCTCCGGTCGTTCCGCGCGGACCATGCCAGCGCGCGCACGCCGGCGTCAATCGGCGTGTCGGTCGCAGGGCAGGGCGCGCGCGCCGGCCTGGCACGGGAACCGCCCTCAGTCGCGGGCGTGGGTCAGGCGTGGCACGTCCTTGGCGCCGGCGGTGCCGCGCCCGGACAGCGAGGGGTTCTCCATGAAGAAGCGGTGGCACGAGAACGGCACCGTGGCGTCGGTGGGCAGGCTGCGCACGAAGCGGCCATCGGGGTGCAGCACCCAGCTATGGGCCTCGTCGGCGAGGTTGGCGGCCATGATCTGGCTCATCACCTGCTCGCGCACGGTGATGTTGCGGCACTCGACCAGCGTCTCGACCCGGCGGTTGAGGTTGCGGCCCATCCAGTCGGCCGACGAGATGAACACCCGCGCCCGCTTCGACGGCAGCCCGCCGCCGTTGCCGAAACACACGATGCGCGAATGCTCCAGGAACCGCCCGACGATGGATTTCACGCGGATGTTCTCGCTCAGCCCGGTCACGCCGGGGCGCAGCCCGCAGGTGCCGCGCACCACCAGGTCGATGCGCACCCCGGCGCGGCTGGCGGCATAAAGCGCGTCGATCACCTCGGGTTCCACCAGCGAGTTCATCTTGGCCCAGATCTGCGCCGGCCGCCCGGCCTCGGCATGGCGGCTTTCGGCGGCGATGCATTCCAGCAGCCGCGGCTTGAGCGTGTGCGGCGCGATCGCCAGGTTCTCCAGCCCCTCGGGCAGGGCATAGCCAGAGAGGTAGTTGAATACCTTGGTCGCGTCGCGGCCGAGGGCGGGATCGCAGGTGAACAGCGACAGGTCGGTGTAGAAGCGCGCGGTGATCGGGTGGTAGTTGCCGGTGCCGAAATGGGTGTAGGTGACGAGCGCCTCGCCCTCGCGCCGGACCACCGTCGAGATCTTGGCGTGGGTCTTGTAGTTGATGAAGCCGTAGACGACATGGGCGCCCGCGCGCTCCAGCCGGCGCGACTGGCGGATGTTCGCGGCCTCGTCGAAGCGGGCCTTGAGTTCGACCAGCGCGGTCACCGTCTTGCCGGCCTCGGCGGCCTCGCACAGGGCCTCGACGATGGGCGAATCGCGGCTGGTGCGGTAAAGTGTCTGCTTGATCGCCAGCACGTCGGGGTCGCGCGCGGCCTGCTGAAGGTAGCGCACCACCATGTCGAAGGTCTCGTAGGGGTGGTGCAGCAGCATGTCCTTCTGGCGGATCGCCGCGAACATGTCGCCGTCGTGGTCCTTCACCCGCTCGGGCGTGCGCGGGGTGAACGAGGGCCATTGCAGGTCGTGCCGGCTGTCGACCACCAGTTCCTTGACGTCGGCGACGCCAAGCAGGCCGCGCACCTCGACCACCTCGTCGCCGCTGACGCCAAGCTCGGCCGTCACCAGGTCGCGCAGCGCGGCGGGGGCGCCGGCGGTCAGCTTGAGGCGGATCACCTCGCCGCGGCGGCGGCGCTTCAGCGCGACCTCGAATTCGCGCACCAGATCCTCGGCCTCTTCCTCGACTTCGAGGTCGCTGTCGCGCAGCACCCGGAAGGCGCAATGGCCCTCGGCGCTGTAGCCGGGAAAGAGGGTGTCGAGGTGCAGCATCAGCACATCCTCGAGCGGCAGGAAGCGCAACTGCCCGCCGCGCCCGGCCGGCAGCGGCACGAAGCGGTCGATCTGCTGGGGCACCGGCAGCAGCGCCTTCAGCGGCCGGCGGTCGGACTTGCGCGCCAGTTCCAGCGCCAGGCTGAACCCGCCCGAGGGGATGAACGGGAACGGATGCGCCGGGTCGATCGCCAGCGGCGACAGGATCGGGAAGATCCGCGCCAGGAACCGCTCGCGCAGATAGGCGCGGTCGCGCGCGGTCAGCCGCGCCGTTGTCAGGATGTGGATGCCGGCGGCGTCCATCTCGCGCTTGAGGCGGTTCCAGGCGGCATTCTGCGCCGCCATCAGCTTGCGCGCGTCGGCGTTGATCAGCACCAGTTGCTCGGCCGGGCTGAGCCCGTCGGCGGCCGGCGTGGTGTGGCCGGCGCGCGCCAGTTCGCGCAACCCGGCGACGCGGACGGTATAGAACTCATCAAGGTTGGTGGCCGAGATCGACAGGAACCGCACCCGCTCAAGCAGCGGCACCGCGGGGTTGCGGGCCTCGTCCAGCACCCGCCAGTTGAACGCCAGCCACGACAGCTCGCGGTTGATGAACCGCCCCGGCCCGGTGATGTCGAGCCCTTCGGGAAGTTTCGGCGCCATCGGCGCCGCGTCGAGGAAATTGGCAGGGGTCATGATCGGGTTATCTTCAAGCTGTGTGACGAACCGGTGACAGGGAACACGCGAGCGCCGATCATGGCCGCGCGAACGGGGGATTGTCCAGCACCGCCGCGGCCATGGCGCGCCCGACCGGCCGCCCCTCGGCCAGCGCCCGCGCATCGAGTGCGGCGACCAGCGCCTGCGCGGCGGCGAACGAGCGTTCCATCCGCGCCACCAGCCACGGGATCAGCGGCGCCGGCACCGCCAGTTGCCGGTCGGCGAACAGCTTGACCAGCACCGCCGCCAGCAGCGCGTCGTCGGGCGGCGCGATCCGCGCGAGGCCGGCCGAGGCGATCCGGCTGGCCAGGTCGGGCAGCGCCAGGCCCCAGTCGCGCGGCAGGGCGCGCGCGGTCAGCAACAGCCGCCCGCCCGCCTCCAGCACCAGGTTGTGAAGGTGGAACAGCGCCGTCTCGGCCGCCGCGTCGCCGCCGATGCGGTCGGCGTCCTCGACCACCACCGCGCCGGCGGCGGCCAGCGCCGGCAGGTCGGCCACGGCCAGCGATGCGGCCGGCACCACCGCCGCGCCGCGCATCGCCGCCCAGACATGGGCGAGGTGGGTCTTGCCCGCGCCCTCGGGGCCGACCAGCACCAGCTTGCCCTGCGGCCACTCGGCCCAGCGGTCGATCGCGGCCAGCGCCAGCGCGTTCGGGGCGGCGGGTAGAAAGTCGCCCCGCCCCAGCGCCGGGCGCGGCGGCGGCAGGTTCAGCGGTAGCTGCGCGCTCATGTCCGGGGCGGTCCGTCCGGGGCGGCCTCGTCGTCGGCGCGCTGCGCGGCCAGGCCGCGATAAAGCTGCCCGTCGAGATACTGGTCAAGCGCGAAGCGCGCCAGCACGCCCAGCATCGCCGCCACCGGCACCGCCACCAGCATGCCGACGAAGCCGAACAGGTTGCCGAACGCCGACAGCGCGAACAGAAGCCACACCGGATGCAGCCCGACCGAGCCGCCGACCAGCTTCGGCGTGAGGAAATTGCCCTCGACGAACTGCCCGGCCGCGAAGATCGCCACCACCGCGCCGATCCACAGCGGTGCCTCCCAGAACTGGAACAGCGCCAGCCCGATCGCCAGCGCGCCGCCGACGATGCTGCCGACATAGGGAATGAACGAGATCAGCCCCGCCAGCACCCCCACCGCCAGCCCGTATTGCAGCCCCACCAGCATCAGCGACAGGCCGTAGAACAGCCCGAGGATGGCGCACACCGAAAGCTGGCCGCGCACGAAGCCGGCCAGCGCCCGGTCGACGCGCCGCGCAAGCTCGCGGATGGTGGCGGCGTGATCGCGCGGCAGCCAGCGGTCGACGTTGGCCATCAGGTCGTCCCAGTCGAGCAGCAGGTAGAAGGTCACCACCGGCACCACCACCGCAAAGACGATGCCCGACAGCAGGTTGCCGGCCGAACTCAGCACCCCGCCCGCCAGCGCCGCGCCCTGCGAGCGGATGGTCTCGCCCAGCCCGTCGAGCGCGCCGTGCACCGGGCTGCCGGGTTCGAGCAGGTTGGGAAAGCGGCTGTCGACGAAGGTCTGCAACTGCGCCATCAGCGTCGGGGCGGCGTTGAACAACTGCACGCCCTGCTGGATCAGAAGCGGCACCACCAGCAGCGCCACCACCGCGAAGGCCAGCACCGCGACCACCGAGATCACCACCGTCGCCAGCGTGCGCGAGAGCCCCGCGCGCTCCAGCCGGTCGGCGACGGGATCGAGCAGATAGGCCAGCGCGCCGCCGACGATGAACGGCAAGATCACGTCGCCCAGCAGCCAAAGCGCGCCCAGGAACACCGCCGTGGCGGTTCCCCAGTAGGCCAGTTGTCTTCGTATCGGCAACGCCATCGCCTTCCCCGGTTCAAGCCCTTCAGATCGCGCGCGGCCGCGGCGGTTTCAAGGGGCGGTTTCAAGGGGCGGGGGCCGCAGGCTCAGCCCCGCCCGCCCGACCGCCCGCCGCCGTGGCCGCCGTTGGTGCCGGCCTTGCCACCCCCCCTGCCGCCGCCCTTGACCCCCTTGTCGCCACGCCCGGACCGGGCCATGGCGCGCGCGGTCGCGGCGGCGGCGCGCAGTTCCTCGGCGATCTCTTCGGCCTCGTCGGGCTCGAAATCGAGCGGCAGGTCGATGCCGCCGCCGGCGATGTAGATGCGCACCATGCCCAGCGTCGTCGGCCCGATCTGCAGGTCGGCGGCGGTTTCGCTTTCGCGGTCGATTCCCTTGTCGGCGGCCATGGCCCCTCTCCGTGGTGACGTCAGCCGGCGGCGGGGCGGGGGCCGAGTTCGGCCACCAGCCATTCGCCGGCAAAGCGCCGCCCCTCCGACATCACCAGCGCGCGGTCGGTGTCGGGCAGGGCGGCAAGGTCGGGCACACCGCGCCAGTCCACCGGCCCGGCGGACAGGATGCGGTGGCGGCTGCCGGCGGGCAGGCGCGCGATCAGCGCCTCGCGCGCGGCGGTGCCGTTGCGCGCCGGGTTGTCGTGCAGTTCGACGATCAGGCGCGCGGGCGCCAGCGCGGCCAGCAACCCGGCGTCCAGCACCTCGAATTCGGCGCCCTCGATGTCGCACAGCACCAGCGCGCGCTCGGGCACGAAGCCGGCCTCGCGCAGGGCGTCGGCGGTGCCGGCATCGGCGGCGCCGCGCAGCACCACCCGGTCGGCCAGCCCGTTGGCGGCGGCGGCGCGGGCGATCGCCTCGCGCCCCGTGGCGGTCAGCTCGAAGCAGATCGAGCGCTGCGCCAGCCCCGCCACCAGCGGCCCCAGTGCCATGTAGCCGTCGGCGGCGCCGAAGTTCACCAGGTCGCCGATCGGGGCGGCGGCGGCGATCTCGTCGACCACGCCGGCCTCGTAAAGCCCGCAGATCTTGAGGCCCAGCGGCCCGCGCGAGATGTTGGCGTGCCGCTCCAGCCGCAGGCCGCGGAAGGGGCCGTGCGCCACCACCCCGCCGTGGGCGTCGAACAGCCGCGTCGCCAGCGCCTTGCGCCGCTGCCGCGCGGCAAACCGTGTGATCGCGTCGCCGATCCCGCCCATGCGTCCGTTCCCCGTGCCCGTCCCCGCTATAGTGCGGCCGCGGGCAGGGGGAAAGCCCCGCCGCGCCCGGTGCGCGCGTGGGCATCCGAACGCCTGCGGGGCAGGGCATCCGTGCGGCAAGCCCGAGGCCGGCGCATGCCGCATCGCAGCGCGCGAAGCCGCTGGCATGTCTTTCATGGCTCACACGCCCCCCGAGGGGAGGAGGCGCCGGGCCCGCGCCAGACGAGCCGCGCCCGCACCGCCGATGGTGCGCTTGCGAACAAGGCCGGGATGAGACCGCAACAAACCTTGCGCAGCCTTTCCAGTAGGCTGGACAAACGGCGCTATCAAGCGGTCGATCAGGAAGCGAAAACATGATGGAAATGGCAGCCCGTAGGGGAGTCGAACCCCTCTTTCCAGGTTGAAAACCTGGCGTCCTAACCGATAGACGAACGGGCCATCGCCGGCGTGCGCGGTGTTTAGGCAAGTTGCCGGCCGTGTGCAAGAGGGATTTTGGCCGCCCCGGCGATGCTTGCGGCATCATCGCGGGCGCCCCGCGGCACCGGGCCCGATTGGTGAATATCGTGCAAATTGCCCATTGTGTTTTGCCGGCAACCCCCTTTAGTGTCGCAGCGAGGCGGACTGCGCCGGAGATCCGTGCGCGCCCCTGAAGTTTGCTGTTGCCCCGAACGACCGGGACCTCCCCGCGCGACCGGCGACAAGTTCTGGCCCCCACGGCCAACCCCTTGCCCGCGACCGGATGGCCCGGGCCCCAACCGCGACGCCGCATTCCGCGGCTTCTGGATGCAACCGCGATGGATGTCACGGCGATGACACGACCGGACGCACGCCCCCTGACCGGGGACGGGGCGCTTCCGACCGCGTGCCGACCTTGCCATGCCACCGCTTCCTGTCAGGGCGTCAGGACCGATCACGACCGCGCAGGGCCTTGCCCCGCGCGGCCGCCGGGCCGGCGCGAATCGAGAGAACATGGCGAAGAAGATGCTCATAGACGCCACCCACGCGGAAGAGACCCGCGTCGTGGTGGTGGACGGAACCAAGGTCGAGGAATTCGACTTTGAGTCGGTAAACAAGCGGCAACTGGCCGGCAACATCTATCTGGCGAAGGTGACGCGGGTCGAACCCTCGTTGCAGGCCGCATTCGTCGATTACGGCGGCAACCGGCACGGGTTTCTCGCGTTTTCCGAGATCCACCCGGATTACTACCAGATCCCCGTGGCCGACCGGAAGGCGCTGCTCGAGGAAGAGCGCGCCTATGCCCGCGCGGCCGACGACGAGGGCCGGGGCGAGGGCCGCGGCGGCTCGGGCAGCCGCAAGGGCCAGGGCGGGGGGCGTTCGCGTTCCTCCGCGTCCGGGCGCCCGGCCCAGGCCGAGGACGGCGGCGCCCGCGACGCGGTGCGCCAGGGCGACATTCCCGGCATGGACGTGGTCGACTTCGACCATGACGAGGGCGACAGCACGCTGATGCCGCCCCCCGGCGCCGCGCCGGAAGCCCCCGCACCCGTGACGACGGGCGACGCCGCCGCCGGGCACGACGAAAGCGCGCGCGACCGCGGCGCCGAAACAGACCACCACGACGACACCCACCACGACGACACCCGCCACGACGACAACGGCGACGACCACGCCTATGCCGCCGTCGACCACGCGTCCGAACTCGACAGCGAGATCGAGTCGGTCGCCGACGAGGACGTGAGCGAAGAGATCCGCGCGCCCCGCCGCCCCCGCGCCCGGCGCTACAAGATCCAGGAAGTGGTCAAGGTGCGCCAGATCATGCTGGTGCAGGTGGTCAAGGAGGAACGCGGCAACAAGGGCGCGGCGCTGACCACCTACCTGTCGCTGCCCGGGCGCTATTGCGTGCTGATGCCCAACACCGCCCGTGGCGGCGGCATCTCGCGCAAGATCACCAACGCGCCGGATCGCAAGAAACTCAAGGAGATCGCGGGCGAGCTTGAGGTGCCGGAAGGCGCCGGGCTGATCATCCGCACCGCCGGCGCGCAGCGCACCAAGACCGAGATCAAGCGCGACTACGAATACCTCATGCGGCTGTGGGAGCAAATCCGCGACCTGACGCTGAAATCCATCGCTCCGGCGCCGATCTACGAGGAAGGCAACCTGATCAAGCGGGCGATCCGCGACCTCTATTCGCGCGAGATCGACGAGGTGCTGGTCGAGGGCGAGGCGGGCTATCGCATCGCCAAGGACTTCATGAAGATGATCATGCCGTCCCACGCCCGCAACGTGAAGCTGCACAACGAGGGGCTGCCGCTGTTCGCGCGCTACGGCGTCGAAAGCTACCTTGCGGCGATGTTCAACCCGGTGGTGCAGCTCAAGTCCGGCGGCTACATCGTGATCGGCGTCACCGAGGCGCTGGTGGCGATCGACGTCAACTCGGGCCGGGCGACCAAGGAAGGCTCGATCGAGGAGACCGCGCTCAAGACCAACCTCGAGGCCGCCGAAGAGGTGGCGCGCCAGTTGCGCCTGCGCGACCTTGCCGGGCTGATCGTCATCGACTTCATCGACATGGAAGAGCGCAAGAACAACGCCGCCGTCGAGAAGCGCCTGAAGGAAAAGCTGAAAACCGACCGCGCGCGGATCCAGGTCGGCCGCATCTCGGGCTTCGGCCTGCTGGAGATGAGCCGCCAGCGCCTGCGCCCGGGCATGATCGAGGCCACGACCCAGCCGTGCCCGCATTGCCACGGCACCGGGCTGATCCGCTCGGACGACAGCCTCGGGCTCGCGGTTCTGCGCCAGCTCGAGGAAGAGGGCACGCGGCGCCGCGCCCGCGAGGTGTTGCTGCGCGCGCCGGTGGCGGTGACGAACTTCCTGATGAACTACAAGCGCGAGCATATCCTGGCGATCGAGGCGCGCTACGGCATGGCGGTGCGGCTCGAGGCCGACCCGACGCTGGTCAGCCCCGATTTCCACATCGAGCGCTTCAAGACCGCGACCCGCGTGGTGCCCGAGGTGCCGCATGCGGTGATCTCGGTCGACACCTCGGGCCCGATCGAGGATGACCTGGCCGACGAGGACGAGGACGACAGCGTTGACGAGGCCGGCAGCGGCGACGGCGCCAACGGCAGCGGCGAAGGCGGCAAGGGCAAGAAGCGCCGCCGCCGGCGGCGGCGGCGGGGCGGCGGCGGCTCGGGCGGCTACCGCGACGACCAGGGCGATGACGACTGGGCCGACAGCGACGACGCGCAGGGCGAGGGGGCCGACGACGAGGGCGCCCCGGCCAAGGTGGCGGCTGCCGAGGCCCCGGCCGACGAAAGCCCGGCGGTTGCCGAGGCGGCCGATGCGGCGGCGGACGACGCAGGCGCGGCGCCGGGCAAGAAGCCGGCCGCGAAATCGGGCAGCAGCCGCAGCCGCACCGGGACGGGGGCCAAGTCGGCACCCAGGTCCGGGGCAAGGTCAGGCGTGAAATCCGCCAGGGCGAAGGCCGGCGACGGCGACGCGGCCACCCCGCCCGAGGCTGCGGCGGACGATGCCGCGCCGGCCGGCAAGGCCACCACGCGCAGCCCCTCGACGCGCACCCGCGCGCCGCGCGGCGGCAAGAAGGCGGCGGAAGCGCAGCCCGAAGCGGCCCCCACGCCGCCCGAGGCGGCCCCCGAACCGGCCGCGCCCGAACCGGCCGCGCCCGAACCGACTGCGCCCGAAGTGCCCGCGCCCGCGACGCCGGCGGCGCCCGAACCGGTGGCGCCGGAACCGGCGGCCAACGCGCCGTCGGCGCCCGAGGCACCCGCCCCGGCGCCCGAGGCGGCATCCCCCGCCCCCGCCCCGGCCCCGGCCGAGCGCGAGTCGGCGCTGGCCACGGCCGAAACCCCGGCTGCGGAACCGGCGGAGGACGACGACACCGCGCAGGCCAGCGGCCCGCGCAAGCGCGGCTGGTGGTCGCTGCGGCGCTGAGCGGGGCGCGTGCCGGCCCCCCTGGGGCCGGCACGCCGCCACACACCACGCAAGTGTGACCGCCTGCCTCGCTGACGGCCCCTTGGGGATCGGCTATGAGGGGCCGGAAAGGAGCCGCCATGTTCGGAATCGATATCATCGACGCCGCCCTCGTGCCGGCGATGCTGGTGGCGTTGACGGCCGGGCTTCTGTCGTTCCTCAGCCCCTGCGTGCTGCCGATCGTGCCGCCCTACCTCGCCTACATGGGCGGGATCACCATGCACGACATGACGACGACCGGCGGCACCGCCAGCCGCAAGGCGGTGGTCCCGGCGGTGTTCTTCGTGCTCGGGCTGTCGACGGTGTTCCTGTTCCTTGGCTTCACGGCCTCGGTGGTCGGGCGCATGTTCCTGACCTATCAGGAATATTTCTCGCTCGGGGCGGGCGTGGTGATCTACCTGTTCGGGCTGCACTTCGTGGGGCTGAACCGCGCACTGTGGGTGTTCGCGATCGTCGCGCTGCTGCTGGTGCTGCTGCTCGTCCCCGGCGCGATCCTCGGGGCGGGCGAGGGCGGCGGCGTCGGGGCGGCGCTGGCGGCGGCGTTCGCGCCCTACTGGCTGCCGCTTGCGGTGATGCTGGCGGTGTCGGTGTTCGCCTGGGCGCTGCCCTACGACCAGTTTCCCTTCCTGATGTACGAGGCGCGCATCGACGCCGGCGACCGCGGCGGCACCGCCTTCGGCGCCTATGTGCTGGGGCTCGCCTTCGCGTTCGGCTGGACGCCGTGCATCGGCCCGATCCTGGGGGCGATCCTGTCGCTGGCGGCGGCGGAATCGTCGCTGGCGCGGGGCACGATCCTGCTGGGGTTCTACGCCGCGGGCCTCGGGATCCCGTTCCTTCTGTCGGCGATCTACATCCACCGCGCGATGGGGGTGATGAACCGGCTCAAGCCGCACATGCGCAAGATCGAGCGCGCCATGGGCGCGCTGCTGACGCTGGTCGGGGTGGCGCTGCTGACCGGCGCGTTCACCGCCTTCTCGTGGTGGCTGCTCGAGACCTTCCCGGCGCTGGGGATGATCGGCTGAGCCCCCTTGCGCCGACCGCGCCGGCGGTGTAACCGGACGCCACTTCACAGGCAGGGGCGGGCCCACGGGGGAGACATCCCCGCAGGTCCACCGGTTGGGGGCAACCCTGAGACCCCCTGCCGCGGCATGAAACCGGAAAGGATATTCCAATGGCGCTTCCCGACTTCAGCATGCGCCAGCTTCTGGAAGCTGGCGTGCACTTCGGCCACCAGACCCAGCGCTGGAACCCGCGCATGGCGCCCTACATCTACGGCGCGCGCAACGGCATCCACATCATCGACCTGACCCAGACGGTGCCGCTGCTCGACGCCGCGCTGAACGTGATCCGCGAGACCGTGGCCAAGGGCGGCCGCATCCTGTTCGTGGGCACCAAGCGCCAGGCGCAGCAGGCGATCGCCGAGGCGGCCGAGAAATCGGCGCAATACTACATGAACCACCGCTGGCTGGGCGGCACGCTGACCAACTGGAAGACGGTCAGCCTGTCGATCAACCGCCTCAAGGCGGTGGACGAGCAGCTTGCCTCGGGCGCCGAGGGCATGACCAAGAAGGAACGCCTTGGCATGGAGCGCGAGCAGGCCAAGCTGCAGGCCAGCCTCGGCGGCATCCGCGAGATGGGCGGCGTGCCCGACCTGCTGTTCGTGATCGACGTCAACAAGGAAGACCTGGCGGTGCTCGAGGCGCGCAAGCTCGGGATCCCGGTGGTCGCGGTGGTCGACACCAACTGCTCGCCCGCCGGCATCGACTACGTCATCCCCGGCAACGACGATGCCGCCCGCGCCATCGCTCTTTACTGCGATCTGGCCTCGCGCGCGGCGCTTGACGGGATGAGCGCGCAGATGGGCGCCGCCGGCGTCGATCTCGGGGCGCTGGAAGATACGCCGGTCGAGGAAATCCTCGCCGAGGCCACGCCGACCGAATAAGCGCGTCACACGCCTGTCACGCGGGGGCGCAAGGCTGCCCCCGCCAACGCATTTTCGATACGAGGAGAGCCGACATGGCGATCACCGCCACCATGGTGAAGGAACTGCGCGACGCCACCGGCGCGGGCATGATGGACGCGAAGAAGGCGCTGACCGAGACCGACGGCGACATGGAGGCCGCGGTCGACTGGCTGCGCACCAAGGGCCTGGCCAAGGCCGCCAAGAAGGCCGGGCGCACCGCCGCCGAGGGCCTTGTCGGCGTGGCCGTCGAGGGCGGGCGCGGCGTCGTCGTCGAGGTCAACTCGGAAACCGACTTCGTGGCCAAGAACGAGGAATTCCAGGCGATCGTCGCCGGCATCGCCCGTGCGGCGCTGAACGCGCCCGATCTTGCGGCGCTGAAGGCCGCCGATCTGGGCGGCACCACCGTCGAGACGGCGCTGACCGACGCCATCGCGAAGATCGGCGAGAACATGAGCCTGCGCCGGATGGCCGCGCTCGAGGGCGAAAGCGTGGCCTCCTACGTCCACAACGCCGCCGCCGAGGGGATGGGCAAGATCGGGGTGCTGGTGGCCGTGCGCGGCGCCGACGACGGCTTCGGCCGGCAGGTGGCGATGCATGTCGCCGCGACCGCGCCCGCCTCGCTGTCCGAGGCCGACCTCGACCCGGTGCTGGTCGAGCGCGAGAAGGCGGTGCTGTCGGAGCAGGCGCGCGCGTCGGGCAAGCCCGAGGCGGTGATCGAGAAGATGATCGCCGGGCGGATGGCGAAATACTTCGAAGAGGTCACGCTGCTGGGCCAGAAGTTCGTGATGAACCCCGATATCACCGTCGCCCAGGCGGCGCAGGAGGCCGGCGTCGAGATCACCGGTTTCGTGCGCTTCGCGGTGGGCGAGGGGATCGAGAAGAAGGAAGAGGATTTCGCCGCCGAGGTTGCCAGGACGCTCGCCGGCTGATCCTGCCACCCCGGCGGTTCCTGCCTCCCGAACGAGAAAACGGTGCGACCCATGGGATCGCACCGTTTTCCGTTTGCGTCGCGCCGATTGGGGATGAGGACGCGCGCGTTGGGCGCCCCGGCCGGGGTGGAAATGCACCCCCTCCGCGGCAGTCCGGTTGCCCGGTGCCAGGGGCGGCACCCTGTAATTGCAGGGCCCGTTCCCCGGCTGTCCCTATGGCCAAAGCCACCACTCACGGAACGGCCCGACAATCCGACTTTCCGTTGCGTCACGATAGTGGGGAATTCCCTACTTGCCGGGATCGCGGGGGAGCCAGTCGGCTGTGCGTGTTCACGTTTTCGTGAGGTGTGCGGGCGGCCCGCGCGCCTCACGCGCCGATGACGAAGATCTGATTCTGCATCGCCGCCTTGAGCACCGCCTGCGCGGTGGTGTCGACGTCGAGATTGTCGCGGGCCAGGCGCAGATGCTTTTCCACCGTCGCCGCGGTCACCCCCAGGATCGTCGCGATGTCCTGCACACCCTTGCCGTCGCCGACCCATTCCAGCACCTCGCGCTGGCGCGCGGTCAGCAGCCGGCGCGGCACCACATAGGGCAGCGACGCGATCTTGAGGTGGGTAACGGTGTTGATCGACTGGATCTCGACGCCGTGCTGCTCCCACACCGCGTCGACGTCGTCCTGGCTCAGGTCGGGGCGGGCGACCAGCCCGATGGCGCCCTTGTTGCGCACCGAACCGTCACGGAAGCTGATGGTGTAGCCGGCGCTGACGTCGAACTTGCGGTTGAACGCCAGCACCCGCTGTTCCTCGGCGGTCAGCGAGCCGGCGCGCGCCATTTCCTGCACCAGCCGCCACGAACACGCCCCCTCGTTGTGGGTGGCCCAGCGCAGCGTCGGGGCGTTGGGATACATGCCGCCGTCGAGAAACCCGGCCAGGTATTCCGGGCAATGGTTCGACAGCACCAGCACGTCATCGAGGCTGCCGAAGGAATTGCCGCGCCGGAAGCGGGTGAAGCCGTAAAGCAGCCGGTCGAAGCCATAGATCGCCATGCGCTCGACATGCAGCGCCCAGACCTCTTCGATCGTCGTGGCCTCGGTGATGCGGCTGATGTGTTCGAGCAGGCTCACGCCCACCGCACCGGGCGCGGGAACTACCCCTGCCTCGGGCGACGGGCGGTTGTGCGCTCTTGTCGCCAGATCGGCCGCAAACGGCGCCATACTTCGCGCTTCCCCAGTTCGACGCAATGGTGACGCAGCGGAAAGCATATGTCGAGTGTCTTGCGCATCGTTTCTTCACCGCAGCCACGGCGGTGTTGCGCGGATGCCGGGGGCGCGGGCTATTCCACCGTCACCGATTTGGCGAGGTTGCGCGGCTGATCGACGTCGGTGCCCTTGGCCACGGCGATGTGGTAGGCCAGCAACTGCATCGGCACCGCGGCCAGGATCGGGGCACACAACGGGCCGGCGGCGGGCAGTATCAGCCGCGCCCACGGCCCGTCGCCGGCGGCCACCGCGCCGTCGGGATCGGTGACCAGAATCACCCGGCCCTCGCGCGCCAGAACCTCCTGCATGTTCGACACGGTCTTGTCGAACACCGCGTCGTGGGGGGCCAGCACGACCACCGGCACCGCGGCGTCGATCAGCGCGATGGGGCCGTGCTTGAGCTCGCCACTCGCATAACCTTCGGCGTGGATATAGCTGATTTCCTTGAGCTTGAGCGCCCCCTCCAGGGCGATGGGATACAGCGCGCCGCGGCCCAGGAACAGCACGTCGCGGGCCTCGGCCAGGCGCGGGGCCAGCCCCGCGATCGGCCCGTCGAGCGCCAGCGCCTGCGCCATCAGCCCCGGCAGCGTGCGCAGCGCGCCGACATGGGCCGCCACGCCTTCGGCATCGAGCGTGCCGCGCGCGGCCCCGGCCTTCACCGCCATCAGCGCCAGCACCGCAAGCTGCGCGGTGAACGCCTTGGTCGAGGCCACCCCGATCTCGGCCCCGGCGAGAATCGGCAGCACCAGGTCGGCCTCGCGCGCGATGGAACTGGTCTCGACGTTGACCACCGCGACGATCCGCGCCGCCCGGCCGCGCACATGGCGCAGCGCCGCGAGCGTGTCGGCGGTCTCGCCCGACTGGCTGACGAACACCGCCAGCGTTCGCGGCCCGACCGGGGCGCCGCGATAGCGGTATTCGGAGGCGATGTCGATCTCGGCGGGCAGGCCGGCGATCTGCTCGAACCAGTATTTCGCGACATGGCAGGCGTAATGCGCGGTGCCGCAGGCCACCAGCAGCACCCGGTCGACGGCGGCGAAATCGAGGCCCGGGTCCAGTTCCGGCGCGCCGTCGCCGGTGCCGAGGTAATGGCGCAGCGCGTCGGCCAGCACCACCGGCTGTTCGGCGATCTCCTTGGCCATGAAGTGGCGGTGCCCGGCCTTTTCCACCCGCACCGCGGCGGTATCCACGCGGGTCTCGGGCCGCGCGACCGGGGCGCCGGTGCGGTCGTGGATCACGGCGCCGGCGCGGGTGACGAAGGCATAATCGCCCTCTTCGAGATAGGTGATCCGCCCGGTCAGCGGCGCCAGCGCGATGGCGTCCGAGCCCACGAACATCTCGCCCGCCGTCTCGCCCTCGCCGTGGCCGATGGCCAGCGGCGAGCCGGCGCGCGCGGCGATCATCAGGTCATCCTCGCCGGCGAACAGGAACAGCAGCGCGAAGGCGCCGCGCAGCCGGCCGATGGTGGCCGCCGCCGCCTCGCGCGGGGACATGCCCTGCGCCAGATACATCTGCGCCAGCGCGGCGACGGTCTCGGTATCGGTCTCGGATTCGAAGGCATGGCCGGCGGCGGCCAGTTCCTCGCGCAAGTCGCGGTAGTTCTCGATGATGCCGTTGTGCACCACCGCCACCGGGCCGGCGCGATGCGGGTGGGCATTGGCCTCGGAGGGCCGGCCGTGGGTGGCCCAGCGGGTGTGCCCGATGCCGGCGCGGCCGGGCAGGGGGTCATGCACCAGCAGGTCGGACAGGTTCACCAGCTTGCCCACCGCGCGGCGGCGGTCCAGCCGGCCGGCGTTCACGGTGGCGATGCCGGCGCTGTCGTAGCCGCGATATTCCAGCCGCCGCAGCGCCTCGACCAGCACCGGCGCCACCTCGTGACGGCCCAGAACCCCGATGATCCCGCACATGGGCTTACCCTTTCTGCGCCTTCGCGGCGCGCAACTTCGCGAAAAACCGCCGCGCGAACCCCGGCTTGTCTTCCTGACGGGCGCGGCCGACCGCCAGCGCCCCCGGTGCCACGTCGCGGGTGACGACGGTGCCCGAGGCGGTCATCGCCTCGTCGCCCACCCGCACCGGCGCCACGAACAGCGTGTTCGAGCCGACGAACGCCCGCGCCCCGATCTCGGTGCGGTGCTTGAACACGCCATCGTAGTTGCAGGTGATGGTGCCCGCACCAATATTCGTGCCCTCGCCGACCGAGGCATCGCCGATATAGCTGAGGTGGTTGATCTTCGCCCCCGGCCCGACGATCGCGTTCTTGATCTCGACGAAATTGCCCACATGCGCGCCCTCGGCCAGTTCCGCGCCGGGGCGCAGCCGCGCGAACGGCCCGACGATGGCGCCCTCCGAGACGTGGCAGCCCTCAAGATGGCTGAACGGCCGGATCACCGCCCCCGATTCGACCGTGACGCCGGGGCCGAACACCACCGGCCCGTGCACCTCGGCCTCGCGCCCGATGGCGGTGTCCTGCGCCAGGATCACCGTCTCGGGCGCGCTCAGCGTCACGCCGTCGTCCTGCAATGCGGCGCGCGCGCGGGCCTGGAAGGCGGCCTCGGCGGCGGCAAGTTCGGGCCGGGTGTTGATGCCCAGCGTCTCGGCCTCGTCGCAGCGCACGACGCCGGCCGAAAGCCCGCGCGCGCGGGCCAGCGCAACGATGTCGGTGAGGTAGTATTCGCCCGAGGCGTTGTCGTTCCCGACCGCGGCCACCAGTTCGAACAGCAGCGCAGAGTCGGCGCACACAACCCCGCTGTTGCAAAGGCTTATGGCACGTTCCTCATCCGTGGCATCCTTGAATTCCACGATCCGCTCCAGCCCCTCGCCCGCGGTCACGAGGCGGCCGTAGCGGCCCGGGTCGGCGGCCTCGAAGCCCAGCACCACCACCGCGTGCCGGCGGCGCGCGTCCAGCATCGCCTCCAGCGTTTCGGGGGTGATGAACGGGGTGTCGCCGTAAAGCACGATGGCGTCACCGGAAAACCCCGCCAGCAGCGGCGCTGCCTGCGCCACCGCGTGGGCGGTGCCCAGTTGCTCGGCCTGCACCACGATCTGCGCATCGGGGGCGTGGGCCTCGGCCGCGCGCGCCACCGCCTCGGCGCCGTGGCCGGCGACCAGCACCACCGCCTCGGGGTCGAGCGCGCGGCCCGCGGCCAGCGCATGCACGAACAGCGGCACCCCGGCCAGCGGGTGCAGCACCTTGGGCCGGTCCGAGTTCATGCGCGTGCCCTTGCCGGCGGCAAGAACGATCAGGGCTGTAGCCATGGTGTGTGCTTTCCTTTCCTCGCGCCCGGTTTTACCGATGCGCGACGGGGGGGCAAGCGGGCCGCCTCACGCACGGTTACACCGTGACACTTGGGGCGGGGAGGGCAGGGGCGGCATGCGTTGCGCGGTATTCGACCTTGACGGCACCCTGGCCGACACCTCGGGCGCGATGATCGCGGCGGCGGCGGCGTGCCTGCCCCGGGGCGCGCTTGACGGCATCGACGGGCGCGGGGCGGCGCTGGGCGGCGGCGGCATGGCGCTGCTGCGCGCGGGCCTCGCGGCGGCGGGCCATGCCCCCGAGGGCGCCGCGGCGCGCTACCCCGCCTTCCTCGCCGCCTATGCCGAGGGGCTGCGCACCGGCCCCGCGCCCACGCTTTTTCCCGGCGCCGAGGCGGCGCTGGCGCGGCTGGCGGCGGCGGGCTGGCGGCTGGCGCTCTGCACCAACAAGCGCGCCGAACTGGCGCTGTTGTGGCTGGCCCGCGCCGGCCTCGCGCAGCGCTTCGCCGCGGTGGTGGGCGCGGGCACGCTGGCGGTGCGCAAGCCCGATCCGGCGCCGCTGCTGGCCGCCATCGCCCGCGCCGGCGGCCGGCCCGCCCGCGCCGTGCTGGTGGGCGACAGCGCCACCGACGCCGCCTGCGCGCGCGCCGCCGGGGTGGCGCTGGCGCTGGTGCCCTTCGGCGCCGCCGGGCCCGCCGGCGCGGCCGCCCTTGCCCCCGACGCGCTGGTGCCCGACTTCGCCGCGCTTGACGCCGCGCTTGCCGCGCTGGTCTGATCGCCCCGAAAGGATCGCCCCATGGATGCCCCCCCCCCCGATACGAACGCCGATACGAACGCCGACGCCACGCCCGAGCGCTTCACCGGCAGCTTCACCCAGCAGGAACCGATCCCCGAGGATGCCATCGCCGCCGCCGTCGCGGTGATGCGCCACGGCCGGCTGCACCGCTACAACACCGCCCCCGGCGAGGTGTCCGAGGTCGCCGCGCTGGAACAGGAATTCGCCGCCGCCACCGGCGCGCGCTATGCCCTCGCGGTGGCCTCGGGCGGCTACGCGCTGCGCTGCGCGCTGGCCGCCGCCGGGGTCGGGCCGGGCGACGAAGTTCTCACCAACGCCTTCACCCTCGCGCCCGTGCCCGGCGCCATCGCCGCACTCGGCGCCCGCCCGGTGTTCGTCGAGACCACCGAGGCGCTGGTGATCGACATGGCGGACCTTGCCGCGAAGGCCGCCGCCGGCCGCGCGCGGGTGCTGCTTCTGTCGCACATGCGCGGCCACATCTGCGACATGGATGCGCTGATGGCGCTGGCCCGCGCCCACGGCCTCGCGGTGATCGAGGATTGCGCCCACACCATGGGGGGCGACTGGCGCGGCACCCCGTCCGGGCGGCACGGGCTGGCGGGATGCTATTCCACCCAGACCTACAAGCACCTCAACTCGGGCGAGGGCGGCCTCATCGTCACCGACGATGCCGAACTGATGGCGCGGATGGTGCTGCGCTCGGGCGCCTACATGCTCTACGACCGCCACCTCGCCGCGCCCCCGCCCGAGGCCATCGCCCCCTTCGCGCCCGAGGTGCCCAACGTCTCGGGCCGGATGGACAACCTGCGCGCGGCGATCCTGCGCCCGCAACTGGCCCGCCTCGGCGAACGCCGCGCCGCGTGGAACGCGCGTTACCGCACCCTCGAGGCAGGGCTGGCCGATTGCCCGGGCCTCGCGCTGATCCCGCGCCCGGCGGCCGAGGGCTTCGTCGGCTCGTCGTTCCAGGCGCTGCTGCCGGGCTGGCCGCCCGAGGCGGTGCGCGCGCTGCTTGCCCGCGCCGCCGCGCGCGGGGTGGAGCTGAAATGGTTCGGCGCCCCCGCGCCCTCGGGCTTCACCTCGGCCTATCGCCACTGGGGCTATGCCCGCCCCGGCCCGCTGCCCGGCACCGACCGCGTGCTCGCCGGTCTGATCGACCTGCGCCTGCCGCTGACCTTCAGCCTCGAGGATTGCGCCCGCATCGCCCGTATCCTGCGCGCCGAGGTGGCGGCGCTGTGGCAGGCGCTGGCCGCCGGCGCGCCGCCCGAGGCCCCCGCAGCCCACCCCGCCGCCGACTGAAGGCGCGACCGAATGCCCCGCCCCGAACGGCGCACACTGACCGCGAAACGTCGCAGCCGGCATTGCCCCGCCCGCGGCCCCGCGCCAAAGATGGCCCGACAAGCCGCCACAGCCAGCCGCCCGATGCCCCGCACCCCCGCCCCCCTTCACCTTGGCACAAATACTCTCGGGGGGTCCGGGGGGCAGACAGCCCCCCGGCCTCGCCATACTCGGAAGGCCCGCCGATGCTGACGCTCACCTGCCCCGAATGCGGCATCGCCGCCGACGAGTCCGAGCTTGCGCCGGGCGGCCCGGCCTATCTGCGCCGCGAAGGCCCCGACAGCGACGACGCCGCCTTCGAGGCCTACCTGTTCCTGCGCGACAATCCCCGCGGCGTGCATTTCGAGCGCTGGCGCCACGCCGCCGGCTGCGGCAAGTGGTTTGTCGCCGCGCGCGCCACCGACACGCTCGAGGTGTTCGGCACCTGCAAGGCGCAGACCACCGAACCGCCGCCCGGGCTTGTCGCCCGCATCCGCGCCCGCCGCCCCGAGTTCGCCGCCCCGAAGGATCCTGCGCCATGAGCCACCGACTCGAGCGTGGCGGCCGCCTGATCGACCGCCAGGCGGGCTACCGCTTCAGCTTCAACGGCCGCACCTTCACCGGCTACGACGGCGACACGCTGGCCTCGGCGCTGCTGGCGGCGGGGCAGATGGTGATGGGGCGCTCGTACAAGTTCCACCGCCGCCGCGGCCCGATCGCCGCCGGCCCGGAAGAGCCCAACGCGCTGATGGGCCTCGGCGACGGCGAACGGTTCGAGCCCAACGCCCGCGCCACGATGACCGAGGTGCATCCCGGCCTCGTCGCGCGCAGCCAGAACCACTGGCCCTCGCTCGGCCTCGATATCGGCGCGGTCAATGGCCTGCTGGCGCCGTTCTTCCCGGCCGGCTTCTACTACAAGACCTTCATCCACCCGCGCGCGGCGTGGAAACATGTGTTCGAGCCGGTGGTGCGCCAGGCCGCCGGCCTCGGCCGGGTGCCGCAGGACAGCGACGCCGACCGCTACCAGCACCTCCACCTGCACGCCGACGTGGTGGTGATCGGCGGCGGGCTGGCCGGCCTCGAGGCCGCGCGCGCCGCCGCCGCCACCGGCCAGCGGGTGATCTTGTGGGAACAATCGCCGCATTGGGGCGGGCGCGCGCCGGTCGACGGCGTCACCGTCGCGGGCGCGCCGGCCGAGGACTGGGTGCGCGCCCGCGTGGCCGAGCTTGCCGCGCGCGCCAACGTCACCCTGCGCACCCGCACCCAGGGGGTGGGCGTCTACGATCACGGTTGGGTGCTGGGGTGGGAGCGGCTGCACGCCCACGCCCCCGGCGCCCCCGGCCCGCGCGAGCGGTTGTGGAAGGTGCGCGCCGGCCGCGTGATCGTCGCCGCCGGCGCGATCGAGCGTCCGCTGATCTGCGCCGGCAACGACCTGCCGGGGGTGATGCTGGCCTCGGCGGTGCGCGACCATCTTGTCAACCACGCCGTCGCGGTCGGCCGGCGCACGGTGGTCGCGACCACCAGTGACGACGCCTACCGCACCGCGCTGGCGCTGCACGGCGCGGGCCTCGAGGTGCCCGCGATCCTCGATGCAAGGCCCGAGGCCACCGGCCCGCTGCCCGAGGCCGCCCGCGCCGCCGGCCTGACGGTGCTGCCGGGGCGGGGGATCGCGCAGGTGCTCGGCCGCGGCCGGGTGCGGGGGCTGCGCCATTGCCGCATCGACGGCGACGGGCTGGCCGGCGAGACCGTCGGCTGCGACGCGGTGGCGGTCTCGGGCGGCTGGTCGCCGGCGGTGCACCTGTGGTCGCATTGCGGCGGCAAGCTGGTGTGGGACGAGGGCCTGGCCCATTTCCGCCCCGACCCGGCGCGCGCGCCCACCGGCGCCGACGGCGCGCCCTTCGTGGCCGTCGCCGGGGCCGCCAACGGGGTGCTCGACGCCGCCGGGCTGCTGGCCGACGCCCGCCGCGCCGCCGGCGCCGACCCCGACGGCGCCCCCGATGCAACCGAGGCCGAGGCCGCGCCCGAGGCCCCGCCCCGCGCGATCTGGATGATGCCCACCGCCGCCGCGCCGAAGCTGCGCGCCAAGGCCTTCCTCGACTTCCAGAACGACGTCAAGGTGTCCGACATCGAGCTTGCCGCGCGCGAGGGCTATGTCAGCGTCGAGCACGCCAAGCGCTATACCACGCTGGGCATGGCCACCGATCAGGGCAAGCTCTCGAACGTCAACGGCCTCGCGATTCTCGCCGCCGCGCAAGGGGCCGGGATCCCCGAGGTGGGCACCACCACCTTCCGGCCGCCGTGGACGCCGGTCACCTTCGGCGCCATCGCCGGCGAGGCGAAGGGGGCCACCTTCCAGCCCGTCCGCCGCACCCCGCTGCACGCCTGGCACGCGGCCCACGGCGCCGATTGGGAGCCGGTGGGCCAGTGGCGCCGGCCCTATTGCTACCCCGGCGCGGGCGAGGATCGCGCCGCCGCGGTGGCGCGCGAGATCGGGGCCACGCGCGCCGGCGTCGGGCTGCTCGATGCCTCGACGCTGGGCAAGATCCTGGTCTCGGGGCCGGACGCGGGGCGCTTGCTCGACATGATCTACACCGGGGTGATGTCGTCGCTGCCGCCCGGGCGCTGCCGCTATGGCCTGATCTGCAACGAGAACGGCTTTCTGATCGACGACGGGGTGGTGGCGCGCCTCGACGACACCACGTTCCTGTGCCACACCACCACCGGCGGGGCCGAGCGCATCCATGCCCACATGGAGGACTGGCTGCAATGCGAGTGGTGGGACTGGCGCGTTCACACCCTCAACCTTACCGAGCATTACGCCCAGATCGCCGTCGCCGGCCCGAAGGCGCGGGCGGTGCTCGAGCGGCTGGGCGGGATGGACGTCTCCGCCGCGGCGCTGCCGTTCCTGCACTGGGCCGAGGGCACGCTGGGCGGATTTCCCGCCCGCGTCTTCCGCATTTCGTTCACCGGCGAGCTGCAATTCGAGATCGCGACTCCGGCGGGCCATGGCGCGGCGCTGTGGGAGGCGCTTCTGGCCGCCGGGGCGGACTTCGGCGCCACCCCCTACGGCACCGAGGCGATGCACGTGATGCGCGCCGAGAAGGGCTTCATCATGATCGGCGACGAGACCGACGGCACCGTGATCCCGCAGGATCTGGGGCTGGGCTGGGCGATCTCGCGCAAGAAGCCCGATTACATCGGCAAGCGGGCGCAGATGCGCGCCCACATGGCCGACCCCGAGCGCTGGAAGCTGGTGGGGCTCGAGACGCTTGACGGCTCGGTGCTGCCCGACGGGGCGCTGGCGGTGACCGGGGCGCGGAACGCCAACGGCCAGGCGGTCACCGAGGGGCGGGTGACGTCAAGCTATCACTCGCCCACGCTGGGGCGCGGCATCGCCATGGGGCTGGTGCGGCAGGGCCCGGCGCGGATGGGCGAGGAACTGCGCTTTTCGCTGGCCGGCGGCGGCAGCGTCGCGGCGCGCATCGTCGACCCGGTGCTCTACGACCCGAAGGGAGAGCGGCAGAATGGCTGAGGCAGCGGGGAACGGCCCGGCAAGCGCGCTGCCGGGGGCCGTGTTCGAGGGCTATGTGCTTGTGGCCGAGGCCGGGCGGCTGGGGATGATCGCGCTGAAGGGCGATCTGGCCTCCGAGCCCGTGGCCGCGGCGCTGGCCGCCGCCGGCCTTGCCGTGCCCGGGCGCCGCCGGCTGGCCGGGGCGGGCGCGCGGGCGGCGGCGTGGTTCGCCCCCGACGAGGTGCTGGCGATGCTGCCCGAGGCCGAGGTGGCCGAAACCCTGGCCGCGATGCGCGCCGCCGCCGCCGGCGCTCACGTCACGCTGGCCGACGTGACCGACGCGCGCGCGGTGTTCGAGTTGTCGGGCGACGCGGTGCGCGAGGTGCTGGCCAAGCTGAGCCCGGCCGACCTGCACCCCGACGCGCTGCCGCCGGGCGAGGTGCGCCGCACCCGCGCGGCCCAGGTGCCGGTGGCGTTCTGGCTGCCCGAAGAGGGGCGCGCGCGGCTGGTGTGCTTTCGCTCGGTCGCGGGCTATGTCTTCGACATCCTGTCGCTTTCCGCCGCCCCCGGGGGCGAGGCCGGCGTCCTTTCGCCGCGTTGACTTGCCCCCCGCCCTTGACCTCGGCCGGCAGAGCGCATGTATAGCAGGGTGAACCCACCCCGGAACGAAAGGATACGCCCATGGCCTTCGAACTTCCCGATCTTGCCTATGCCCACGACGCGCTGGCCGCACTCGGCATGTCGCGCGAAACGCTCGAATTCCACCACGACCTGCACCACAAGGCCTATGTCGACAACGGCAACAAGCTGATCGCCGGCACCGAATGGGAGGGCAAGCCGGTCGAAGAGATCATCACCGGCACCTACCAGAACGGCGCGGTGGCGCAGAGCGGCGTCTTCAACAACGCCTCGCAGCACTGGAACCACGTCCAGTTCTGGGAAATGATGGGCCCGGGCGAGGACAAGAAGATGCCCGGCGAGCTCGAGGCGCGGCTGGTCGACGCCTTCGGCTCGGTCGACAAGTTCAAGCAGGAATTCGCCGCCGCCGGCGCCGGGCAGTTCGGCTCGGGCTGGTGCTGGCTGGTGGTCGACGCGCAGGGCGCGCTGCGGGTGACGAAAACCGAGAACGGCGTCAACCCGCTGTGCTTCGGGCAGACCGCGCTGCTGGGCTGCGACGTGTGGGAGCATTCCTACTACCTCGACTTCCGCAACAAGCGCCCGGCCTATCTGACGAACTTCCTCGAAAAGCTGGTCAACTGGGAAAACGTGGCCGAACGGCTGTCGAAGGCCTGATCCCGTCCGATACACGAAAGCTCCCGGGCAGGACGACCCCGCCCAGGGCCCGGCTTGCGCGCCGGCGCCGTCATCGGCGCCGGCGAACCGGCCTCACGAGGCGACCGCGCGGATCGTGGGGTGACCGTCGAAGAAGCCCTTCAGGGGGCTGCCCTCGATCAGCCAACGCTCCAGCCCGTAGATCCGGCCGGCGTGCACCGTCGCGAGGTAGATCAGCAGCCCGACGTAGACGATGTGGTAGTCGACGACGGCCGGGAACTCGAACCGCGGGATGTAGTAGAGAAACAACAGCACCCCCCCGGCGACCGCCGACAGGCGCATGAACAGCCCGAGAACGAGCGCAAGCCCGATCAGCAGATGCGCCCATGGCACCAGCACGTCGATGATGCCGATGAACGGCGGTTGGGCCAGGGCCCCGAACAGACCGGGCAGGTTGGGCGAATTGCCGAGGAACCCGGCAGCCGTCCACTCGGCGTTCGGCACCTGGCGCAGACCGGCACCGAGAAGCACCCACCCGATCGACACGCGAAAGAGGAAGAGCAGAACCTTCTGCACGGTGGTTTCGGCCAACATCTCGCAACTCCTTCTATAAGTGCTATGAGTGGCATTGTCGGCAGGATGGTTCGATCAGGGTGCGGCGGTTGTTGCGCTGGGTCAAGTGCGGCGTGTCCGGGCGCGCCGGCGAATGGCCAAATCGTCGCAGGCGCGGGCCTCTCGCCTGTCGCGCGTGTCTTGCGGACCGTGGCGACGCAGGCCGGCACGTTGCCCCGTGCCGGTGCGGGCCCTTTTCGCTCCGCCCGCCGGTGCCCATATCTGCACTGTCACCGACGGAGGGCAGACATGGCATTGTTCGCAAACGGAATGCACGTTCTCGTCGCGGATGGCGAGAAGGCGATGATCTTGGTCAACGACGGCACCGTCGACACGCCGCGGCTGCGGCTGGTCGACCGCATCGAGCAAGACCTCGCCGCCGTGCGCGAGGGCATCGGCGACCGGCCCGGCCGGATGCCCGACGCCGGGCCCGGCCAGCGCTCGGCGCTGGACGAGGGCGACCCGGTGCGCCACGCCAAGGCGCGGTTCGCGGCGCTTGTCGCGGCGCGCCTCGAACGGCTGCCGAAGGGTGTGCGGCTGGTGATCGCGGCGCCGCCGCAGGTGCTTGCCGCGCTGCGCGACGAGATGGCGCCGGCCCTGCGCGCGCACCTGGTGGGCGAGATCGACAAGAGCTTCACCCAGATGCCGCTCGAACGGATGGCGCCGCTGCTGGCGCGCGAGATCGACCGGTTCTGAACGGCTGGCCCCTGCAAGGGGCGGGCGCGGGGGG
>Ga0209346_1000422_pt1 | contig 38553 bp, 23 predicted proteins | sample AutmiccommunBRH9_FD_187381 | JGI IMG/M metagenome (GOLD analysis project Ga0209346, IMG submission 187381) | Deep subsurface microbial communities from Mt. Terri, Switzerland - Autotrophic microbial communities BRH/9 (SPAdes) (version 2) | ecosystem: Environmental > Aquatic > Deep subsurface >...
GGGGCTGATCCCCGGCGCTGCCGGAACCCAGCGCCTGCCGCGGGTGGTTGGCGCAGAAGCCGCCTTGCCGATGGTGGTGATCGGCAATCCGATTTCGGCGGCCAAAGCGCATGCCATCGGACTGGTCGACAAGATTGTTGGTGAAGACAGTCTCGCCGAGGATGCCATTGCCTTTGCCCGTGAACAGATCGGCAAGGCGCCTCCACGCTCTTCCGAGGGCACGGCCAACCGCGATGGTATAGAAAATCCCGCAATATTCGACGAATTCCGGCAAAAGAACGGTCGCAAGCTCCGCGGGTTCGAGGCGCCGGAAGCGGCGATTCAGGCGGTGAAGGCGGCAGGCGAGCTGTCATATGCCGAGGGCGTGAAAAAAGAGCGCGAACTGTTCACCAAGCTGATGACCGGCACCCAGTCGGCGGCCATGCGCCACTATTTCTTTGCCGAACGGGCTGCCAACAAGATCGACGGCATCGATCCCGCAATTGATCTCATCCCGATCAGGAAGGTCGGCATATTGGGGGCAGGCACGATGGGCGGCGGAATCGCCATGAACTTTCTGTCCGCCGGCATTCCCGTGACCATTGTCGAGCTGAAGGAGGAAGCGCTGGACCGGGGCGTCGGCGTGATCCGCAAGAATTACGAAAATACCGCCAGGCGCGGACGGATGACGGAGCAGCAGGTCGAGGATGCAATGGCCATTTTGACACCCTCTCTCTCCTATGACGATCTCGCCGACTGCGATCTGGTGATCGAGGCCGTGTTCGAGAATATGGATGTCAAAAAGGACGTGTTCACCAAGCTTGATTCCATTGTGAAACAGGGCGCAATCCTTGCCAGCAACACCAGCTACCTGAATATAGACGAGATTGCGGCGGTGACCGGTCGCCCCGAATATGTTCTCGGCCTCCACTTTTTCTCGCCGGCCAATGTGATGAAATTGCTGGAAATCGTGCGCGGCGAAAAGACCGCCGATGACGTACTGATGACGGCTATGAAACTGTCGAAGAAGATCGGCAAGGTCGCGGCGGTATCTGGCGTCTGCCCCGGCTTCATCGGCAACCGGATGCTCAGCCCGCGCCAGGAACAGGCCAATCTCATGATCATGGAAGGGGCCAATTACTGGGAAGTGGACGATGTTCTTGTGGAATTCGGCTTCCCGATGGGGCCGTTCCAGATGTCCGACCTCGCCGGCGTGGATATCGGCTGGCATCGCGATCCGGAGCGGATCGAAACGCTTCGCGATGCCTTGTGCGCCGCCGGGCGCTGGGGACAGAAAGTCGGCAAGGGCTATTATGATTATGATGAGGCGCGCAACCGGACACCCTCCGATGAGGTCAAACAGATCATCGCCGAATTTGCAGCGAGGGCCGGCAAGGAACAGCGCGAAATCACGAAGGAGGAAATCCGCGAGCGGCTGCTCTATCCGATGGTCAACGAAGGGGCCAAAATTCTCGAAGAGGACATGGCGCAGCGCGCCAGCGATATCGATGTGGTCTGGATCAACGGCTATGGCTGGCCGCTGTACACCGGCGGCCCGATGTTCTGGGCCGACACGGTCGGGCTCGACAAGATCGTCACCGGACTGGAGAAGCACAATCTGCCGGTAGCGGATATGCTGCGCGAGAAAGCGAGCAAGGGCGAAAAATTCAACGGGTAGCGACGCTGCTCTAGGCGAGGAGAAAAATATTTGTCCGCTGATATTGTAGAGTCACTTGAAAAGTGGGTACCGAGCGATGGTTGGCCGCTGCGGTCGCGCGATGAAGCAAAGGCATTATTGTGCGCGCCGGGCCAGCCGTTTGAAATGGAAACGGTCGATATCGACGGCATTGCAACCCGCGTCTGGAAAAATGCCCACCCCAGCCTCGCCGCTATGGCGAACCATGCCCGCGGCCATGGTGACAGGGAATTTCTCATATTTGAGGACGAACGCGTCACCTATGCCAGCTGGTATCGCGCGGTCGCCACTCTCGCCCTGGAATTGCAGAAAATCGGTGTTGCCAAGGGCGACCGGGTTGCGCTGGCGATGCGCAATCTGCCCGAATGGCCGGTGATCTTCTTCGCCGCGACGTCGATCGGCGCGATCGCGGTACCGCTCAACGCCTGGTGGACGGACCAGGAGCTGGTCTTCGGTCTGGACAATTCCGGTACCAGTGTCTTGCTGTGCGATGATGAAAGATGGCATCGGATTTCCCCGCATGTGAGCGATCTGCCGGAACTGCACCATGTCATCGTCGCGCGCGGTCAGAATCCGCTGGCCGCTCCGGCACGTTCGCTGGAAGATATTATCGGTCGGCCCAACGACTATGCCGATCTGCCCGATCGGGACCTGCCCGCGGTGGACATCGTACCGGATGATCCATCGACCATTTTCTACACCAGCGGCACGACCGGGCAGCCGAAGGGTGCGCTCGGCACGCATCGCAACCTGACGACCAACGCGCTGTCGGTCGCCTATTCAGCCGCGGCAGCAGCGCTGCGCCGAGGCAACGAGCTGCCCGAACCGACCATCCGGGTGGGCTTGACGGTTGTGCCCATGTTCCATTGCACGGCCTGTTCTGCGATCATGATGCCGACGGTTCATGGCGGCCACAAGATGGTCTTCCTGCACAAGTGGGACACGGTCCGGGCGATGGAAATCATCGAACGGGAAAAGGTCAATGCAACCGGCGGGGTGCCGTTTATTGCTTGGCAACTGATCGAGCATCCGGATCGCAAGAAATATGATCTCTCTTCCATCGATTCGATCAGCTACGGCGGAGCGCCATCGGCGCCCGAACTGGCCCGGAAGATATACGAAGTCTTTGGCGCGCTGCCCGGCAATGGCTGGGGCATGACCGAAACCATGGCGACGGTTACGACTCATAGCGCCGAGGATTATCTCAATCGCCCGACCAGCTGTGGCCCGCCGGTGGCCGCTGCCGATTTGAAGGTGATGAGCGATGACGGCCGCCGGGAAATGCCCGTGGGCGAAGTGGGCGAGCTGTGGGCGCGTGGTCCGATGGTTGTAAAGGGGTACTGGAAACGACCGGAGGCAACCGCCGAGACATTCGTCGATGGCTGGGTTCGCACCGGCGATCTCGCTCGCCTGGACGACGAGGGATTCTGCTATATTGTCGACCGGGCGAAGGACATGATCATCCGCGGTGGCGAGAATATCTACTCCTCCGAGGTCGAGAATGTCCTCTATGATCATCCTGCAGTCATGGATGCCGCGCTGATCGGGATCGATCACAAGATGCTGGGCGAGGAGCCGGCAGCGATTGTCCAGCTGGCGCCCGGGCAGACCGCCACCGAGGCGGAATTGCAGCAATGGGTGCGCGAGCGGCTGGCAAATTTCAAGGTTCCGGTGAAGGTGCTGTTCAGTACCGAAAGCTTGCCGCGCAACGCCAACGGCAAGATATTGAAGAAGGATCTGAAGGCGCTTTTCCAGGCCTCAGCCGGTTGACGGCATCAGGCGCATCATGCCTTCCTGCACCGCCGACGCGACGAGAATGCCGTCTTGCGTGAAGAGGGACCCGCGATTGAGACCGCGCGCATGGCCGGTCCAGTCGCTGTCCATGACATAGCAGATCCACTGATCGGCTCTGAAGTCATCATGGAACCACATCGCATGGTCGAGACTGGTCGAGAATAATCCGGGCGTGGTCCAGTGCAACCCGTGCGGGATCATGGACGTCGAGAGCAGCCCCATGTCGGATGCGAAGGCCAGGGTTGCGCGGTGGATCAGCGGATCATCCGGCAGCGGGGCCACCGTCCTGAACCACTGATACTGGCGCGCGGTCCGGCTTTTTCCTTCCGGACTGACGCTCCGGACATCAAAGGGTCGCGGCATGCTCATCCGCTCTATCTGGTCGTCCGACACCAGCGGATTGCGGGCGATCTCCTCCATCGCGTTCGGGCATTGCTCCGGCGGCAGGACATCCGGCATGGCTATTTGATGGGCGAGACCTTCGGCGGGCTTTTGAAAGGAGGCGGTCAAGTTGAAGATGACCTTGTCGTCCTGCCGGACAACCACCCGGCGATTGGAGATGCTGCGCCCGTCGAAGTCACGATGCACCCGGAAATGCAGCGGTTTCGTTTCATCCCCGGCCCGGAGGAAATAGGAATGGAGCGAGTGGATCCTCTTTTCCTCGTCGACCGTACGATCCGCGGCGACAATTGCCTGGGCGATCACCTGACCGCCAAAAATGCGTTCGCGCGCGCTCGACTTGAGCGCCGGAAACACAAATTCGTCAGCCTCGTCTGCCGTCAGATCGAGGGTGCTGAGCAATCCGTTTATCAACTTTTCCGCAGGCACGGAAGCGCGATGGGCCAATGCCTCCGACAGTCGGCGTTCGACCTGTTGATCCGTTAGTTTATCCAAGATATTCTCGATTCCTCAATATGAGCCGACTGGCAATTATGGAGACGGTTCAGGGATATATCTCGAACAATCCGGCGCCGCCCTGCCCGCCGCCGATGCACATCGTGACAACGCCCCATTTGGCACCGCGCCGACGACCCTCCTGCAACAGATGGCCTGCGCAGCGCGCACCGGTCATGCCGAACGGATGGCCGATGGCTATGGAGCCGCCATTCACGTTATATTTTGCCGGGTCAATGCCCAGCCGATCGCGGCTGTAGAGGCACTGGCTCGCGAAGGCTTCGTTCAGCTCCCAAATATCGATGTCGTCCACGGTCAGGCCCTGCCGTTCGAGCAGCTTGGGCACGGCAAATACCGGGCCGATACCCATTTCATCCGGCTCGCATCCGGCCACCGCCCAGGCAACAAAGCGCCCCAGCGGTTCCAGCCCGCGCCGCTCTGCCTCCCTGGCCTCCATCAATAGCACGGCGGCGGCTCCGTCCGACAACTGGCTGGCATTGCCGGCCGTGACATATTTGCCTTCGCCCATCACCGGCTGCAGCTTGGCGAGACCTTCCAGGGTGGTGCTGGGGCGATTGCACTCGTCGCGATCGACCGTGTAATCGACAATCGTCTCTTCCTTGCTTTCCTTGTCGACCAGTTTCATCCTGGTTTGCATCGGAACGATCTCGTCGGCAAAAAGCCCTGCTTCCTGTGCTGCTGCCATTCGCTGCTGCGATTGCAGGGCATATTCATCCTGATATTCCCGACTGATATTATACCGCTCCGCGACGATATCGGCGGTCTCGATCATTGGCATGAAGATCGCCGGCGCAATCTTCAGGATCTCCTCGTCGATCGATCCTTCCGGTGCCCGGGGCCCCTGCATCGAGATGCTTTCCACACCGCCGGCCACAACACAATCGGCGCCATCGCCGCGAATATGGTTTGCGGCCATCGCAATCGCCTGCATGCCGGACGAGCAGAACCGGTTGATCGTCGCGCCCGCGGTCGTCTTGGGAAGACCAGCGAGAAGCGCCGCATTGCGGCCGATATTGGGAGCGCCGTGCGCCACATTGCCGATCAGGCAATCATCGACAAAATTGACTTCGATCCCCGATTTCTCCACAGCATGCTTGATCGCATGCGCCGCCATTGTCATCGGCGGTGTGATGTTGAAGCCGCCGCGACCCGCCTTGGCGAGCCCTGTGCGGGCATAAGATACGATGACAGCTTCACGCATGCTGAATTCTCCTTATGAGTTTTTACGAAGCCGCTTTGGTTAAGCAACCGGCTGTTGGGACCCAGAGTTATAAGAGGCCGAATTCAAATGTCCACTTCTCCGCTCCGGTGGGATAACAAATTGGCCGGACACGGACGTCGCCCGCTGAACCTTGCCAATCAATGCCCGTCGTAAGGTGTTTGTTTCAGTAATTGCGCCAGATGGGCAGCATTGTCGGCCACCATCTGTGCTGTCTGATTCACTTTTTCCGGTATTTCGTCCAGATCCACGAAATCCACCTCCCCCATCGCTTCACCGACCCAATAGCATGCGGCAGCGGCAGGAATCGTCCACCCGACATCGTTCAGCGCCTGGAACAACTGGGCGCTGGATTGATGCGCTCCATCTTCATTGCCGACGATGGCGGCCACGGCCACTTTGCCATAGCTTGGCATGCGGCCTGCAACGTCGGTTTCGCTTAAAAAGGCATCCATGCGTTCCAGCACGCGTTTGCCGATGCTGCTGACCTGACCCAACCAGATAGGTCCACCGAAAATGAGAATATCAGAGGCGAGAATTTTGTCGCGGATCGCTGGCCAGTCGTCACCATCCCCTTCGTCGGACGTTACCCCGGGCCTGATATCAAATGCAGCGCAGCGGATCGTCTCCGTCAGCGTCACGTCCTTCTTGGCGAGAAATTTGGCCAGTATTTCGATCATCCTGTCGGTCGAGGAGCCTTCTGCTTCGTCGGCCTTCAAGCTGCAGTTCAACGCCAGGGCGTTCATTTTCATAATTGCCTCCAGAAAATCATTGTTGGACAGGATATCAACTGAACAGTTTTCTGCTGGAATAGTTGCGGCCATGCGGATTTTTCGTTCTATTGCTACTCCGGTTTGATCGGCAAGAGCGCTCGTACCGAAATCAGGAAGAACCAATGAATCTGGCAAAAATCAAAAACAGGACGAATGCCACAAGTCCGCCCACAAAGACCACGCGCTGCCAACGTCTTCTCAGGATAATCTTGCCTCCGCGCGCCTTTTCCGCATCGATTTTCGGCTCTTCCATGTCCGTTTTGCTCGATGAACGAGAAGCGGTTTTTTGATGGTCTTGTTGCGGGTCCATGCTCCACCAATGCCTTTCGACAATAAAGGTTCAGAGTTGGTGCAAAATTCTCCCCCAAACTCGGGGATAATGACACAATATTATTCTGGAACCATCGAGGGGGATGAAGCGTAATTTTTGATGTCTACCGGGTATCAAAATCAAATCCCCGTATTTGATCCCCAACCCGGTAGGCACCTTAACATCCCCCAACTGGAGAAGGAACATGCAAGAGAGAAATCAAGACCGACCGTATCGTGAACATGACCAGGAACGAGGCAGCGGCGGGCAGCGCCAATATGGTTCGGACGACTATGACTATGATCGGAACTTTGACCGAAACCAGAGCCGGAACATGTCTCGCGACCGGGGTCGCAGTGATTTTGAAAATCGGGATTATGCCGGCGGCTATGAAAAGCGTGATTATGGCAGCGGCGACAACGATCGCTACGATCGAACGAGCTACGGCCAGGAACGCAGCCGCTACGGAAGTGGCGGCGGGTTCGGGCGCAACCAATCCGGTTCGGGCCGCCGCGGATTGTCTCCAGCCGGCGGCTATGGTGGCGCGGCCTATTCGGGCAGTCGGAGCCAAGACCGCAATGACCGCGACTATGGGAATGAAAGCAGCCGCGGTTATGGCGGCGGCTATCACCGAGGGCACCAGTCATGGTCCGACAACGCCCGTCGCGGCTATGATGATGACTATGACCCGAATGACCGGGGATTTCTCGACAAGGCTGGCGATGAAGTGATGTCATGGTTTGGCGACGACGAAGCAGCGCGGCGGCGCGAACGGGACCACCGCGGCAAGGGTCCCAAAAACTATACCCGCTCGGACAGCCGGATCGAGGAAGATGTGAACGATCGTCTTACCGACGACCTGATAGTTGATGCGTCGGGAATCTCGGTGTCGGTGTCCGATGGAGAGGTGACGCTCGAGGGCATGGTGGACAGCAAATCGGCCAAACGCCGCGCCGAGGACTGTTGCGATTCTGTCTCCGGGGTAACCCATGTCCAGAATAACCTGCGGGTCAACAAGGATACCAGCGGCCGATGGGACCGCAAGGACCAGTCCCGTGCGGACAATAATGCGAAGACAACCGGCAGGAAAACCAGCGCCTGATTGCTGCTCGAAACACCTACATCCCGGGGACGGTCTCGCACCGTCCCCTTCTTTCCGGGGATCAGGGCGTTCCCGAAATCAGGCCGGCAAAGCGGTTTTCCGCCGCGCGTAAGCCCACAATCCTGGCCTTGCTGCGCTGTATCAGCGCGGCGCTTTCCTCCGGATTCATCTCTGTCAGATCAAGCACGGCAGGATGGACGTAGCTTTTACGGCAAATTGCGGGCGTGTTGCGCAATGTTTCGGCAGCCGCCTCACAGGCAATTTTCATGGTCGGCTTCTGACTCTTGCGAATGGCTTCCATCGCGGCGACACTGCCATGCCAGGTGCGGAACATTTTCGCACTGACGGCTTCGCAGCCAGATACGCGCTTCAACCAATCGTTGATATCGCCGCTATATAGCGGATGGATTTGCCCATCGACACCAATATATTGAAAAAGTCGCTTGCCGGGAAGATCGTCAATCGTCTCCAGTATTTTCTGAAGCCGGCTATCGCGCAAACTGCACTGAACCCTTTTGCCGCCCTTGGCACGATAGCGGAGGTGAAGCGCGCCATTCTCATATTTGACGTTGCTGATATCGAGCGTCGTTGCACCCTTGCTGGTCAGTGAATTGCCTCCCACGCGCATAGCGGTGCGGTCCATCAACCGGACCAGTGCCGCAGTCGCCACATCCTTTCCGAAAATTTCCGATTTCTTCCGGGGTTTCAGCAAGAAACTGATCTTGCGTCTTATCCGCGGAAGAACCTTGGCAAAGTCCGCGAGCTGGTCAAATTTCCGCTGATCCCGAAATATTCGCCAGTGGTCATGGTAGCGATACTGCTTTCGCGATGCGCTGTCGACTCCAGTCGCCTGAATATGTCCGTTGCGCTTCAGGCATATCCACACGTCGGTATAGGCAGGCGGCAACCCCAGTTTCTTTATGCGCTCCAGTTCATCACTGGCTGTGACCGGGTTTCCATCGGGCAGCAGATATTGAAATCCATTGCCACATCTGCGTCTCGAAATACCCGGCTCGTCATCGGAAACATACTCCAGTTTCGCAATTTTCGGGCACGTACCTTCATTCTTGTCGGACGCCATAATTTTTTCTGACAGCAGCATCAACTTAACGGCGTACCGGCTGTCGTGCTTGCATGGGTCGCAGCTTGTCTGGCCTCCGGATAACCAGTACCGACTGTCGGCACCGCCCAGTTCCCGCAACCGGATGGATCACGGTTGATCCGGATTTTGCGTTGCTCCTGCGCCCAAGTCCTCAACACACGAAAAACGTCGGTGCATTGCGGCGCTACGCCGGGTACCGGCCTGTTCGGCCATGCGACCTGGATTCTCTCGGGTCGCATGACCGGAATCCGCCTAGCTCCCGACAATGGTGCCGCCATTGGGATGCAGCACCTGCCCCGACATATAGCTGGAATCCTCACAGGCGAGGAACAGGAAGCAGGGTGCCACTTCATTGGGCTGGCCGGGCCGACCGATGGGCGTATCTTCGCCGAAATTCTCCAGCATCTCGTCCGTGGCCCCACCAGAGGGGTTGAGCGGCGTCCAGATCGGTCCAGGCGCAACCGCGTTCACCCTAATCCCATCGCTGATCAGATTCTCTGACAGGGAGCGGGTAAAGGCGGTAATCGCCCCCTTGGTTGCCGAGTAATCGAGTAGCGGCGGCGAACCCTTGAACATCGTCACCGAGGTGCAGTTAATAATGGCCGCTCCCTTTTTCAGATGTTTCCGTGCCGCCTGCGTGAGAAAGAACATCGCAAAAATATTGGTCTGGAAAGTGCGGCGCAGCTGCTTCTCGGTTATATCGGTGATCTCCTTGTCCGGATGCTGCTCGCCTGCATTATTGACCAGTATATCGAGCTTTCCGAATTCCCCGATCACGTCGTCCACGACCTTCTGACAAAAGTCCGGGTCGCCGATATCGCCCTCGATCGTCAAGCACTTGCCGCCCTCGTCTTCGACAATTCTGGCGGTTTTCTTGGCGTCCTCGGTTTCCTTCAGATAGACGATCGCTACGTCCGCCCCTTCGCGAGCGAACAGGGCCGCGGTAGCCCGGCCAATGCCGCTGTCACCGCCGGTGATTATGGCCACCTTGCCCTCCAGCCTGTCCGAGCCCTTGTATCGCGGCTTCCATTCCGGCTTGGGCTCCAGATCGGCTTCTGTCCCTGGCAATCCGTCTTCGTGCAGTTCCTTCTGTTGCAGACTCATCATCATGCTCCTTTCATTCGTCTAAAACGCCAAACGAAACGGACGGTTGCCATCGAAATGCATCATTTCCGGATTGGCCGCTGTGGGCTGTGCTTATGTTCAGACTGTCTCCTAAATCGCCACAATGCGTGGAGCATTGCCCTCTGGACCCAAACATTATGCCTCGGCTCCGTCCAAAGGAACGTCGACGCTGGCAATCTCCAACCGCCACGGTCGTTCCAGCGGCTCTATCCCGGCCATAATATTCTCGTCGCGCGCGACGCCTGCGATCTGGACCAGCATATCGCGCCCACTCTCCCGCATACAATTTCCGCCCCGGGATATTTTGCGCGCAGCGCCGCCTCCAGTTCCCGGGCGTCACTGGCGCTATCATCGCTGTCCAGTTCGCGTGGCATTCCGTCGATAAGCTCGGCAGTGGACATGCGCAGATTCTTGACGCCATCGCGCAAGATTTCAAAGGATATGAAAGCCGACGCAGCCGAATCCGCCCACCAATATCCTAGCCCCACGCCCAAGATACCGGCGATACCGGCCAGCCCTGTCATCCAGTCCGCCTTTTGCATCAGCGCATCGGTGTGAAGCACCTTGTCCTGCATCGCTTTTGCGATGGGCTGTTTGATATGCCCCAGGATCACCGGCGGGATAACCGAATAAGTCAGGGCCGCGATCATCACCCAACCAAGCCAGATGTCATGACCAAGAATAGTGACCAGGCCGATTGATGGGTGTTTCGAAACGCTGCGCATGCAGAATCCGCTCGGTGGTCTCGTCCGGATCCCGCGGGATGTTGGTGCAGGCAGCGAGTCCAAACGCCAAAATCACGACACCAGGTCTATTCATAGCCATGGGGCGAGAACGATATATGCACGATTAGGTTGCGCCCCGGCCACGAGAGGTGGCGCTCCAGGTCAAAATTTTTTCTCGGAACCATCGGGATATTCGTCGGTAAACTTGCATAACCAACAAGTTAATTTCTGGGGAAATGATCATGGATGAATATTCTTCCGAAGCCAACAAAACCGGCAAAGGCAAAAATGCAGCTGCTGTCCTTCTAACCGTCGGAGCAATTGCCGCCGCCGGCAGCGCCTATGCGGCGAGCCGGCGTCACGGCCGGGCGCGACCGCATGACGACGCCCCGGGGCGCACCCGGAGAAGAGACTTCGGCGACTATGACGTTGTTGGCAAGACGGTTACGATAAATCGTCGGAGGAGCGAACTATTCGCTTTCTGGCGGGACTTTCAGAATCTGCCGAAATTCATGGAAAATATCGAAGACGTACAGCTCACCGGAAACAATGGCAGAGCTGTCTGGACCATAAAGGCACCGGCCGGCCAGTCGGTCGAGGTCGAAACCGAAATCGTGCAGGAGCGCGAAAATGAACTGATCGCCTGGCGATCCGTCAAGGGCTCCGACATTGATGCCGAGGGCCGGGTCAAATTCCGGGATGCACCGGGTGACCGCGGCACGTGGGTCGAAGCCATTATCGCCTACAAGCCTCCGGGAGGATCGGTAGGAAAAATGATCGCAAAGCTGTTCGCCAAAGAGCCGGAAATACAGGCCCGGCGCGATCTGAAACGTCTGAAAATGTTCATGGAGACCGGCGAGATTGCCGATGGCCGCCACTATGCAGAGAAGGAGTAAACGATGCGCGCTTTAACTTGGCACGGAACCCACGATGTCCGGGTCGACACTGTCCCGGATCCCGAAATCCTCAATCCCCGTGATGCAATCATTCAGATAACCTCGACCGCAATCTGTGGTTCTGACCTGCACCTCTATGATGGCGTGATTCCCACTATGCAGCCGGGCGATATTATCGGCCATGAATTCATGGGCGAGGTGGTGGAGGTCGGACCGAAATCCACGCTCAAAGAAGGTCAGCGGGTTGTTGTCCCGTTCACCATATCCTGCGGAAGCTGCTATTTTTGCGGCAAACAGCAATATTCGGCCTGCGACAACAGCAATCCGGTTGAAAATCAGGACCTCACCGAAAAAATGTACGGCCAGGCCGTGGGAGGACTGTTCGGCTATTCCCACATGACCGGCGGATATGCGGGCGGACAGGCTGAATATGCCCGTGTGCCGTTCAGTGATATTGGCCCGGTTGTCATACCGGATGGCCTAGAGGACGAGCAGGTGCTGTTTCTGTCCGATATTCTGCCCACGGGCTGGATGGGCGCAGAAAATGCGGATATCGAAGAGGGCGATATCGTGGCTGTATGGGGATGTGGTCCCGTCGGGCTCTTTGCCATCCAGTCTGCTTTGATCATGGGCGCGGAAAAAGTCATTGCTATCGATCATTATCCTGGCCGGCTGAAGCTTGCTCGCGACTTGGGCGCGGAGACGATAGATTTTCACCAGACCGACGTTCGTGAAGCGCTGATGGAGATGTCCGGCGGGATTGGTCCGGACGCCGTGATCGACGCAGTGGGCATGGAGGCCCACGGTTTTGCCATCGATAATTTGATCGACATAGCCAAGCAAAAAATAGGCGTTGGAGTTGATCGCGCTGCCGCGCTGAAACAGGCGATACTGGCGGTACGAAAGGGCGGCAGGATTTCCATGCCCGGGGTTTATGGCGGCTTTACCGACAAGTTCCCGCTGGGAGCATTGATGGAAAAAGGACTGCAACTCAAGACCGGCCAAACCCACGTCCAGCGATATACCCAGCCTTTGCTGGAAAAGATTCAGGAAGGAAAGATCGATTCCACTTTCCTGATCAGTCATCGGTTGCCACTTGAGGAAGCGCCTACCGGCTACGAGAATTTCAAGAATAATCAGAACGAATGGACCAAGGTCGTGCTGAAGCCCTGAAAGCTATCTGGTGCGACAGCGGTCTGCAACTGATCGTCCGAGCCGGCAATGCCAGGGCACTCGAGCCTGCATATCAGTCCACACCGCGGCCGGCGCCAGGAACAGGCGGCTCCTCTGACATTTTTTTGTCCAGCTTCCAGTTTTGTCTGCGCTGCTTCTTCTCGAGTATTTTCCGGCTCGCTTCGTCCAGCAATACGGTATCGGCCATGACTGCGCCGCGCTGGCCGATCGGCCGGTCTCGCCCGATTGTCGAATCCTGGAATGTCTGTCGTTCGGATTCGGCATTTATTTCGGCTCCGATCAGTACGGAATAGGCCGACAGGAACAGCCACATCAGGAAAATGACAACGGCCGCGAGCGATCCGTATGTCGCATTATAATTGCTGATATTGGCGGCATAATATCCAAAGCCGATAGTGATGGCCAGCCAGAGCAAGGTTGCTACGACCGATCCGAGCGAAAGCCAGCGCCATTTGGCAGGGCGGCGGTCTGGCGCGTAGCGGAAAAACACACCGAATGTCAGACTTACCAGAAAGGCCGCCGCCAGCCAGGTCACGATTTTCAGCATTATCACTATGTCATTGCCCAGATAGCCCTGCAAAAAATTGCTGATGTAGCTGAACAGCGAGATAGCAATCATGCCGACAATCGCGACGACAGCCATACCAATGGTGATCTGTGCCCCGACCCAGGTTTTCTTAAGGATATTGCGCGATTCATGCTCTTCGTAAATGATGTTGAGCGCTTTCATCATCGCATTTGCCGCTCGCATCGCACCAAATATTGACACGAACAGGGCCAACGCAAGACCGAATCCCTGCGCGGTCTTGTTGGTACTGACGATGGATAGCAATTGCTCGCGCAATATGGTGAGCACGGCATCGGGCAAGATGGCGGACACCTGTTCGATACTTGCGGCCACCATGCTCGGGTCACCGACGAGGCCGTAAAGCAGCACGATTACCGCGATCAGCGGGACAAAGGCGAGAAAGGCAAAGAAGGCAACGCCGGCGGACAGCAACGGCAGATTGTGAAAATCATTCATCACATAGAGTCGCTTGATGATCGCCCACCAGGCCTTCGGCGGAAATTTCAGCGGGCTTCGCGCAGCGGCGCCCGGCGTTCCCGCCTCGATTTCGCTCAGGCTTTGCTCTCCATCAAGCGGGAAGCCTTGTGGGGAATCGGTGGAACGGCGAGCCGTCATTCAGCCTCCTGACGATCGAATGCAGCACTATTTCCTGCTTCTTGTGCCGGCTGCAACACCTGGTCAGCTTCGCGTCCCTCGGTCAGTTGTTGCTCGACGCGTACTTCAATTTCCTTTGCCTCTTCATTTAGTCGCTCGAGATTTTCCTGATATTTTTCGTCGAAATCCTTTTCGCAAGCGGTCAGGAACAGCAGGGAAGACGCGAGAAGAACCGACCTGCCCCGCATCAGTAATCTTTCCGATAGCGCACATTGACGTTGGAACTGCCAAAACTGCTGACCGAACTCAGCACGGAGAGAGCGGGAGTGAGGCTGATTTCCAGCTGAGTGGCAGTATAGCCGCGCGCGTCGGTGACAATCTCCACATAAACATCGTTGGATATATAATGTCCTGCCGCAATCGAGGTGCTGCGGCCGGTGTCCTTGTCGGCACCCAATATACGCAGACGATCAATGCCCACCGAGGACTGCAACACGCCGAGTGGATTCAGGCCCCCGCCCCCCCCGCGCAACCCGTTGAGCGAAGAGGCCAGTTGCACCGCCTGGATCGGGGTGAGTTCACCGATCGAATTGCCGAACAAAATACGCGCCATGATCTCGTCCTGCGGCAGGCTTGGTGTGGAGCTGAACGCGATCTCGGGGTTTTCGGCGCTGCCCGCAATATTGACGCTGATGTTGACATCATCCGTTTCGCCGCTTGCCACAAGCCGCAAGGTCGGGTTGGTCATCGAATTGCCATCGAACCGAAGGCGTCCGGATTGCAGCTCGAACGACCGCCCGGCAAAGTCCAGTGTCCCGCGGATCAAATCAATGCCGCCGGTCAATATGGGCGCGCCGGTGGTTCCGCGCACCTTGATATCAGCTGACCATTCCGATTCCAGTCCCATGCCAGTGACGTAGATCTGGTTGTCGGCGCTCAGATCAACATCCAGTCGCCAATTGCTCGGCACCCCGCCGATGGGGTCAGGCTCGCCCGTAATTTTCTGGCGGCCCAGAGCGGGCTTTCGCCGAACCCCGGTCAGGGTTGCTACCTTCGTGCGGCCTTCCTGGACGATCCTGTAGCGGGTTTCCGGCAGCCGGATGCGGCCGCGGATAGTGGGAGGCGTCGTGGCGTTATTGACCAGCTGGATTTCGCCGGTAGCCGAGGCTGCCAGATCCTGGCCGCTTGCCAGCGTCGCATTGTCGAGATCCAGAGCCAGCTGCAGGGGATAGCCTTTGGCAGAACTGAGCGAGACAAAGCCTTGGCCGCTGATCGTTCCGTCGCCCGCGCGGGCGGTGAGTTCGGTTACTTCCAGCCGGTCGTTGGCAAATGTACCCCTGACCCGCAAATTGGTCAGTCGCGTACCATAGCTGTTATTTTCGTAGACCAGATTATTGGCGCGGACGACACCGGTCAGCTCCGGGGTCTGGACCCGGCCCGAAAAATCAGCCGCCACCCCGATCGCGCCCCGCAAATCCTGATCGGGAAGCGCGGCGAGCGAGAAAAGGGTGCTGGCAGGACCGTTGTAGCGAAAACCGCCGGACAAAGGTGCTGCGAGCAATCGCCTTGTCCAGGATCCGGCTCCCGGCGGAAGCGGCCTCAGATTGACATGCATCCGGCCGATCGCAGCGCCCCGGCGCCGGAATATCACCCGGGCATTGCCGCCATCGGCTAACAGCCGTCCGACGAAATGCACGTCCACGGGTTGCGAAACCGATGCGACGCTGGTCCGGGTAAAATCGTCAATCTGCAATCGGGCGGCCGCTTCCGGGAAGGCGCTGGGGGAGCTTTGCGCAAAATCAAGGCTGCCGGTCGCAATGCCTCCCAGACCGAGCCCCGGCAGCATTGGATTGACAAGGGCAAGATTGACGTCCTTCAACCGGCTCTGGATATTCAGACCCCGACCGTAATAACCGGCCAGCTGAATGTTGCCCTCGGACAGATCAATGGTTGTGGGCAACAGGGTATATGTGTCGCCTTCCGGTCTGATCCGCGCGGCCCGGCGGGTCTTGAACTCCACGCCATTGGCGCGGCCATCCAGTGCCACGCGCCAAAGCTGAGGATCGAGAATGGCGTTGGCAGCAAAGCGGAACGGCACCCGATTGCGGCCCTCGGCCATGATCTTCGCGGTGCCTTGTCCGCCCCGATAATCGATCTTTGCCCGCGCAGCTGCAATCTGCAATTCCCGCATCTGCAAGCCCTGGATCTGGATATCGGCAACAAGTTGCGGCTGGTCGTACAAAATGATGTCGGCGTCGATGATCGCCCGTTCCAGAGCAAGACCCGCCGGTCCCGGCAACCGTGTGTTGACGGCCGTCGCCGCCACGATGGCGCGCTGCTCGCCGTTGAACGCGCTCAATCTCACCTCGCCATCCACGCCGGAGCCGTTCGCCGCCAGCTGACCGGCAAAGGGTCCGGCTGCCGTTTGACGAATGCGCCCGACCAGCCCCACCCCTGCGAACTGTGTTCCGGAGTTCACGTCGATAGTAAGAGGACCGCGGCCAGCGAGAATATCGACATTGGCGTCGAACGGCCCGTAATCACTGTCACCATCGGCCACTACCGCATAGCCCTTGGCATTGCCTCTTATCGTCGCGATGACGTTGCTGGCCCCTACCCCCAGACCGGGCCGCGCCGCGGCAACAGTGGCAATCGGCCGCGCCGCGGTACCGGTGACCTTGATGCCGAGCGGGCCATATTGATCGGACATGCCCTTGGCTGCAAAATTGATCCCGCCGGAGGGCGTATAGCTACCGCTGCCCTGAGTCAGGCGAAAGGAGGGTGCGGCAACATTCAGGCTCTTGACCCTGGCGATGCCATCGCTGCCATAGGATATGTCGGCAACGATCAGGCTGTTACCGCCAAGAAACTCGCGCACCCCATCGCTGAATATCCGGCTCGAGCGAGCACGGACGGTACCGGACAGGGCAAAGCGACCATTGCTGCCGGACTTCAGGTCGATATCGCTGTCGATATTGAAAATGCCCACGCTTTCGACGCGATAGCCGTTGATCCGCCCCTTGAGCCCGCCGGTATATATCCCCTCGTTGATGTCAGCGACCACCACGGCGGTGGCGTTGATCCGATCAGAATTGATCCTGAGATTGTCGGAGAGCAGTCGGCCATTGGCATAGGCAAAATCCCCGTCCATCCGAACATTCGTGAGCAATGCCCCGATTCCCTCGTTGAGTCCCGCGATCCGCTGCGCCCGCGCCTGCAGCGGAATGCGCCACTGCTCTTCCGCCATTTTCGCGCTGCCGTTCGCGCGCAGGCCGACTACTGTGGTTTCATCAAAGCCGATGCGCGCCGCATTAAGCGTATAATCGATGCTGGGGGCAGCGAAATCGCCGTTCAGGACAACCGTGGCAGCAATGCCCGCGCCGCTGAGATTGTCGGCAATAACCGAAGGCTTGAGCAGACGAAAATCGACGTTCAGGTCGCGCATGCGGTTATTGCCCAGATCGACCATACCGTTGGCCGCCAGCCGGAAATTATCGCTGCCGACCTCTCCCTTGATCTCGAATTTCCGCTCCTCCCCGGCAGCGGTAATGTCGATATTGGTAAGCGGTTCCAGCATGTCGCTGCCGGGGCCGGAAACGAACAGTCCGGGCCGCGCATCGCCGCGCATGGTGAAGGTGCCGTCCCGCGCGCCAATGGCCACGTCGACCAGTCTGTCCTCGCCGCTTCTGCCTTTCAGCGCACCGTCCCATTTTGCCCAATCGCCTTTGCCATTCAGTGTCAGGCTAACCGGCTGTGCCGTGCCGGTGAGCCCGGCGAGCAGACCATTGGCCGGGGCATCCAGTTCAAGCGCGATATCGAGATCGTTCCTGTCGGGAACCGCATTGAGGCGGAAGGCGAGCCGGTCGCCGCCGGCAACGCCCGGCGCGCTCAGCGCCCGCATATTCCCGTTGACGACGGCCCGGGCGTCCGCAATCGTCACGTCCGCCGCCACATTGAGCAGGTGGCGTTCGCCGGTTACAGCCTTGGCAATTGCCAGTTCACCGATTTCGAGCCTGCCGATATCGATATCGAGATCCGGCAGCAACGGGCCTTCTGCAGGAGTCGGCAGCAGTTCGGGCAGACGCAAGAGATTCGCCGTGGGAATGACGAGCGAACGGATATCAACATGGCTGCCAAGGAAGGCGAAGGGTCGCCAGTCCAGTTCCACGCTGTCCGCGGTGGCGAACACACCTTGCGGATCGCGGATCTTCAGATCTGCAATTGCCATCTGGCCGTACAGCGATCCCTTGATCTCCCCGACTTCCAGCTGCAGCCCGTTTTCAAATTCAAGCGCTTCGATCTGCCTCTCGACAAAGCGGTGACCGCTGTCGGTGTCCAGCCAGATATAGGCCGCGCTCAGAAGCGCGAGTATCACAGACAGCAGTACGCCCAGCCCGATACCCAGGCTTGAGATCCACATCCTGCGCGGGCGCGATTCGACCATGGCTTCGGACTCAGCCATCAGAAAGCCTGACCGATCGAGACATAGACGGATATGCGCGATTCACCCGGCTGGCGATTGATCGGCGTAGCAACATCGAGGCGGACCGGGCCGAAATTGGTATAAAAGCGTCCGCCAAGGCCGACGCCGAAGCGCATATCGTCGAAGCCGGGTGTCGAACTGGTATAGACCTGGCCCGCATCGACAAAACCGACCACGCCATAGTCGCCGAAACGGTAGCGTATTTCGGCCGCCCCCTCGACCAGACTGCGCCCGCCGATCGGGCGATCCTCGATATCCTTGGGCCCGAGCTCCTGATAGCCGAAACCGCGTACCGATCCACCACCCCCGGCATAATAGCGCCGCGAAGGTGCAATCAGTTCGCGATCCGCGCCGACAATGGAGCCAACCCGGGCGCGCCCGGCGAGTACGAGGTCATCGTCCACCCGATAATAGGCGGATCCCTCAAGCAGGCCGCGGCCGTAGATCTGCGTCCCACTGCCCAGCGATGCCTCCGGAGAAAGCTTTGCCGACAGGCGGAAGCCTTCGGTGGGATCAAGCAGGTCGTCGGTGGTGTCGAACGTCACTTGTCCGGGCAGTGCGGCAACATAATATGTTCGCCGCTCGCGCACGCCGGTGGCAAAGTTGAAGTCCTTTTCATTGGTCCCGAGAATCTCGAAACCATAGCTGTAGGTCAGCCGTTTTTGCCAGATCGGCGTGCTGTCGTAGGAAATGCGGCCGGCCAGCCTGCCGGTGAAGGCTTCGTAGGCGTCAAAGTCGCTGTGGAGAGCCGAAAGCCCCAGTTGCACGGTGCGGTCGCGACGGCCGGCATTGCTGCGCCGGAAGGTCACGCTTGCCCCCTGCTCCTGCGTCCCCGCGACCGCGCTGGCGATCAGCGCGCCTTCCGGCGGAAACATGTTGCGATGGGTCCAGCTGCCTTCAAGCCGGAAACCCTGTCCGGTTCCATAGCCGGCACTGCCAGCCAGGGTGCGCGGCGGCCCCGCCTCCTGGGTGACGTTGATGGTGGCATATTGGGTGCCGTCCGGACCCACTTCGCCACTGCGCACTGGCTCAACCGCGACAACCGAAAACAGCCCCGTTGCGACGAGCGCTTGGCGGAGATCATCGACCATCCGGCTGTCATAGAGTTCACCTTTTTCAAAGCGGCTGAGCACTGCGATATGGTCCGCGTCAAATACGGTCACGCCAGAGGTGACAATGTCGCCATAGCTGCTGCGCGGACCGACCTCGACCGGCAGCGTGTAATCGCCGGTGGCCGTTCCGGGGTCGAGCAGGATATCGCGCTGACCAATTTCGACGAAGGGATAGCCCTCCTGCGGCAGCACGACCGCGAGATTGGCCTCGGCGGCCAGCACCCGTTCGGCGACAATTGGCTCGCCGATGTCCGGAACAAAATTGCTGGTGATCAGATCGTCCGGAACGACCGGGTCGGCTTCGAACATGATCGAACCGAAATCATAGCGCGGACCGGGCGAAACCTGCAGCACCACAGTCAACTCCCCACCTTCGCTTTCGGGCAGTTGGACCGCGCCATTTACCGTTGCATCGAAGAATCCCTGACCGGACATGATGTCGGCCAGCAATTGCTGGTCCTCGCGCATCCGCGCTGACACCATGGCACCATTGGCGGCCCTGCCATCGCCCCCTTCGAGGGCAGAAAGGTCTGCAAACAGGCCCCGGATATCGTCGGCGCTTACCGGGCGGACCGCGGTTTGGCCGGCGTCATCCAGAGCTTCGAGACCTTCGATCCGGTAATCATATCGCAAGGATGTCACCGCCGAACTTTCGTCGGCTTCGGTATAGCGGCTCTCGTCGAACGGCTCGACTTCAAAACTGTCCAGCGGCCCAAGCGGATCGTCGAGTTCGGGATCATTGACTGGCGCGTCGGCAATAAGTTCATCGGAATCCCGGTCCTGCAACGCAGGCATTTCCTGAATAGCATCGCCGGCAGCCTGCTGCCGCGCCTCGCGCTCCAGCCGCTGTTGCTCCCGATCCCATTCGACAACGCTGCCCATTGCAGCGTCCGGATCATCATCGATAGGCGGAATGGTCGCATCGAATTCCACATCGTCAATGATGGACTCGCGCGGGTCTTCGGCGGAACGTGGAGCTTCGGAATCCTGGGCAGATGCAGGCGTCAAGCAAAGGCTGCCCGACGCTAAAGCTGTCGTAACAGCCCAAAAATATCTACCGATTCCCATGCCGCTACTGCTCGCCCACCCCAAGTGATGCTACACTTTTACCGTACTGGAGAATCGCTACCGCGCTCGTTTCCCCAGTTTTTCTACCCGCTATTGGGCGTTTGGTTCCCGCATCGGGACGAGTTGACGCACGTTTTTCATTCTGTCGCCTGGGTTCCGTGATAGCCAAAGTGCTCACCTGGGTTATTCCGGCCTCTTGCCCAGTTTACGGTCGGCAATTCTGGTATCAACTATCGGCGACCTTTCCACCTTTTTTTCTTGCGTGACGGCCATCACGCCAGTTGACAATTCTAACGCCTAGCTTAGACAAATCTTAATATTTGCGGTATTTCGAGTCAAAAATGGCCAAGGATTCGCGATAAACGGGCCTTTTCAAATAGGCCTGTGAATATGGTTAACTGCAGTGGGTCGCAGCTAATCAATCATGGGGGTAGTCTTTATCACCGAGTCTGTTTTCAAGCGCTATTGTCTGGGCGGCATTCGGCGCAGCCATAAGATATTGCCAAAAGCTATATTTCGGGCACTTCCCGTTGTAGCAATGTCCTTCACATTGCCAGTTCAGGGGCAAAGTCCGGGAAACATTGCACCACCAACTCGCGAAGAGTTGCGACCGCCACCGCAACCTACGCCCGAGCGCGACCGCAAGGTCACGATTGAAGGTGGGGTAGAGCGCACCGCTTGCCCCCTGGCGGCCCCGCAATATCAAGATATCCGGGTGCAGATCGATCAGGTCGAATTCAATAATCTCAAGGCCGTGGATCCGTCCGAATTGCGGGAAACATATGCGCAATATCTTGGCTCTTCGCAGCCTGTCGCCGTCATTTGTGAAATTCGCGATGCCGCGGCGACCTTGCTCCGAAACCGTGGCTATCTGGCGGCCATTCAGGTGCCCACCCAGCGTATCGAAAATGGCACTATCAAACTTGAAGTCCTTTATGCGAAAGTGACCGCCATCCGGGTGCGCGGCGACGCAGGCCGTTCGGAAAAGCTTATCCAGTCCTATCTGGAAAATCTGACCGATACGGAACTGTTCAATCGCTTCGACGCGGAACGCTACCTGCTCCTTTCACGGGATTTGCCAGGATATGATATCCGCATGACACTCACACCCGCCGGCACCGGCCCGGGTGAGTTGATTGGCGAAGTCACGGTTTCCCGTACACCTTACCGTATCGATCTGAATATCCAGAATCTGGCGGCGCGGGATACCGGGCGCTGGGGCGGACAGATCGGGGGAGAGATATACGGGCTGACGGGCCTGGGTGACCGGACCTACGCGTCCTTCTACACGACGTCGGATTTCCAGGAGCAGCAGATCGTTCAGTTTGGCCACGATTTCCGGATCGGCAGTGAAGGCCTGCAACTGGCAGGTCAGTTTACCTATGCCTGGACACAGCCCGACATTGGCGCGGCAAGAGGCGCGGCGCGGATCGAGGCAGAAACATTATTTGCCTCGGTTGAAGCAAGATATCCGCTTGTTCGCCGTCAGTCCTTTTCACTGCGAGCAGCGGCAGGTCTCGAATTCATCGACCAGGATATCCGGTTCATCGGACCCCTTGCCAAAGACCGGCTCCGGGTTGGTTATGTGCGACTGGACGGCGAGGCGATCGACTTGCGCGGCGGACAATCACCGAAATGGCGGTTGCGCGGTTCTGTGGAATATCGGCAAGGGCTGGACATATTGGGGGCCAGCGAACGCTGCGACATCCTCTGCCTGTTCACCCGTACCCCGCCCAGCCGCTTTGACGGTGATCCCACATCAAGCCTTCTGCGATTTGAAGCGGAAGCAGAGTTGGGCTTGTCGGATGATCTTTCGGTTTATCTGCGGCCAATGGCCCAGTTGTCCTTTGATCGGCTGTTCAGTTTTGAAGAATTTGCAGGTGGGAATTACACCGTCGGACGGGGCTATAGTCCCGGCGTGATTACCGGGGAGGATGGTACGGCCATCCAGTTGGAATTGCGTGGCGCGCGATACAAGCCCTTCGGGCAGGCCGACATAACCGTACAGCCCTTCATTTTTGCTGATGCTGCCTGGGCTTGGGATGACTCCCGCACTGGTGTCAACGATCCGCACCGGCTGCTGTCCGTGGGGGGCGGCGTTCGATCCAATCTGTCGGATCGTTTCCGGCTGGACATGACCGTTGCCGCACCGACCCGCAGAGCCGGACTGCAACCGGACAAGGGACCCGTCAGGTTCCTGCTTTCACTGACCGCCAAATTGTTGCCCTGGAGATAGGATCATGCCCATATTTTCGACGCAAACTACCCGGATTGGTACTCATATCTTGGTGTCGACGCTGGCGCTCGCTGCCGCGAACGTCGCCAATGCACAGGTGAGCGGCGGCGGCAACAGCTATGATGCCGGAGATCCGGTGGTGGTTTCCGGCAACGTCACGTTTGACCGCATAGAAACGCCGAATACCGAAACCTACACGATCAACAGTGACACGGCGGTGCTGGATTTCATCCCCAATGATACTGGCCCCGGGGGAGCGATCAATTTCCAGTTGGCCGGCACGATTGCGCAATATCTTGGTGGCTTGGGCATTACCGATTTCACCGTACTCAATCGGATTTTGGCGGCGGATCCGAGCCGCGCGATACAGCTAAACGGGACGATCATAAGCCGTCTGCAGGCATCTCCCACAACGCCTGGCGGATCGGTGTGGTTCTACAGTCCCGGCGGAATCATCGTCGGCTCGACCGCCGTGATTGACGTGGGCAATCTCCTGCTCGCCACCGGCGACCCGACCGGCGGAAGCGGGACTATCAGCGATCCTAACCAGTTTACCATTAGCAGCGCTCCCGATAGCAATGCTGCGGTACAGGTGCAGGCAGGCGCTCAGATTACAGCATCGAACGCGGGCAGCTATATCGCGCTTGTTGCGCCGTCCATTATCCAGTCCGGTACCGTCAATACCAATGGCAGCGCTGCTTATGTAGCCGCCGAACAGACCACCTTGACGTTCAACTCCGGCCTGTTCAATATCCAAACGACCGTTGGCTCCAATGCTGGAAACAACACTCCGCTGATTCACGATGGCACCACGCGGTTTGTCGACGATAGCGGACAACGGCGGGCCTATCTGGTTTCCGTTGCCAAGAATGACGCGATCACCATGCTGATCGAAGGCTCGGGCCAACTGGGTTTTGATACGGCCACCGGTGTCAATATCGACAATGGCGTTGTCGTGCTTTCCGGCGGCTATGATGTTGCTGACACGACCTATACGAATCTGGCTGGCACTGCGGCCGCGTTTCGGCACGATATCCAGATTACGAGTCCGACCCACAATGCCAATCTGCAAGGACAGGTAAACCCGTTTGCGGCCAGTGAAATCCGGATAAACGCCTTGGAGCAGGCCCAGAGTTTTGCTGGTGATGTGTCAATGAACGCAGCTTCTCTCGCTTCGCTGACGACGCAGCTAGGTGGATCGATTGACATCGCCGGCGACCTGGACCTTTCGACGCTGGTTTACGGCGCCAGGGACGCAGATATATTTGGTGGAAATGTTGTAATTGACGCAAGCCTGGGGAACATCTCGATCGGCGGCAACACTTCGCTGACTTCGTTTACCGATGCCAATTTGCTCAGCGGCATTGATCCGGCGGGCACCGTCCATGGCGGTAATATCATTGTTATTGCGGACAACGGAAACGCAATCAATATGCTCGGCAACCTCGACATTCTCGTTGAGGCAAATGGTGCCGATCAATTAATGGCCAGCCAGACCAGCGCAGGCGATGCCGTTGGTGGCAATGTGATTCTGGCCAGTTCAAACGGCTCAACATTGTCGATTGGCGGTATTGCGAATATTGCCAGCATCGCAACCGGGGGTATTGTCCAGGTCGGCAACGCCACTGCGGGCAATGCTACGGGCGGGGCGGTCGACCTCTTTGCCGTCGATGGCAATATCAGTTTCGTCGGCGATCTTTCCGTTTCGGCTACAGGCACCGGCGGTCAAATCAATGCGAGCGGCACAACAGCGGCTGGCAATGGCACTGGTGGGCAGATCAACTTCTCGGTTGACGGCGGCAATTTGACAGTGGGCGGCAGCTTGGTCGCCGATGTGTCCGGCAGAGGCGGTAGCACGCAATTTGCCACATCGCGCAACGGCGGTGCGGGCATCGGCGGCGATATAGATATGATTCTGGTAGGCGCTGGTAGTGTCAATGTCACAAACAATGTTAATTTGATCGCGGATGGTTTCGGCTCTGCTGCTGTGGGAACGGGCAATGATGGCGGCAGCGGTACAGGCGGCAATATTCACGTCCTGGCGTTCGATGGAACCATGGAATTTGGTGGCAATGTGGCACTCAATGCATTCGGACGCGGCTCGTCGGGATCAGATAATCTCGAAATAGTTGCACAGGGCGGCACTTTGGCGTTGCAGGCTGGCGGCGGTGATATAGCTATTGCTGGAAATCTCGATATGTTCGCGCAAGGAAATGCGAATGTCGCAAATAATGGCCAGGACGGCGCCAATGGCATTGGCGGCTCAGCCATCGCATCAGCTTTCAATAGCGGTTCGCTGAATGTCAGCGGAACGGCTGTTGTGTCCGCCAGCGCCGTCGGCGGTGCTGCCAACGGCGGCGTCAATGGCCGCGGCGGCGATGCGCTGGGGGGCAATGCCCAATTTGTTGCGACCGACAACGGAATCATTACTATTGGTCAGGGTGCAACAGCATCGGCGGTTGGCATAGGCGGAAATGGCCTGATCGCCGGGACAAATGGCGGCGACGGGTCTGGGGGAACGGCTTCTGTATCACAGGACACAGGCGGTCTTGTTCAGATCAGCGTGCCGGCCGGTCAGTCGGCTGTTATCACGACCGACGGAATTGGTGGAGCATCGATTGGCGGTGGCGGAACCGGAGGCTCGGGCATCGGCGGCGATTCCAGATTTGTCTCCAATGATGGTATCATTATCCTGAATGGCGAGCTGTTTGTCAGCGCGCAGGGCCAAGGCGGTGCCAGCGACGGAATCGCAGGTGGAAACGGCACTGGCGGCATCGCCAATATCGGAGCGGATACCGGCCTGACGCGTGTTACCGGCAATGCGACGATCCGATCTGCCGGGCTTGGCGGCAATGGTCTGGGCACGGGCACCGCTGGCGGTTTTGGTCTGGGCGGTCAGTCGCTGATCGGAACGATTGGCACCGGGGCGATCGATTTGCAGGCTTCGGTGACCTTTAATGACAATTCCAGCGGTGGATCCGCGGTTTCGGGCACCGGCGGCGACGGGAGCGCCGGGCTCTCCCAGATTTTCGCGTCTGCAGGGACGGTGGATATCGGCGGCTTCATGATTTTCAACACCAATGGCATCGGCGGCGGCGGCTCCAATGGGGGATTTGGCAATGGTGGTCGAGCCAGTATATTTGCAGACTCTGCAGGCACAATCAATTTCGCCAACCAGATAGAAATGACCGCACGCGGGCGTGGCGGCCAATCTAACGGCTCCGGCATGACAGGCGGCTTGGGACAAGGGGGCATAGCGGAAGTTTTTGCCCACGGCACGATCAACATCGTCGGAGATTATAACGCCAATTCCGGTGGAATTGGGGGCAGCGGTGCCAATGGTGCCAATGGTGGCGACGCCGTTGGCGGTGTCGGCACCATCATCGCGGATGGCGGGGCAATTAGATTTGACGGAGGAGCCCGTACCCGCGGAACCACGAATGGCGGGAGCATCATTTCCGGGAACGGTTCGGGTGGTGATGCCCAGGCCGGTCTGGCCGAGATGATCGCACGGAATGGCGGTAATATTGAGATTTTCGGTATGAGCGGTCAAAGCGATGCCAACGTATCGGCCACTGCCCTTAGTGGTGGCGGCCTGTTCGGCAGCTCCTCAAGCGGCAATGCAATTGGCGGCACGGCTAACGTATTTGCAGAAAGTGGTGGTACCATAACCATTGCAGGGGGGCTTCTCGTTACCGCTTCTGGTCTTGCGCCGGACTTTTTCGATCCGTTAAGTCAATATGCTGATCTCGGTGGCAACGGCACTGGCGGAACGGTGAACATTCTTGCCAATGGCGGGAATATTATCGGGACATCCAGCGTAGCGGCTCTCGCAAATGGTCACGGCGGCCTAGGTGTCGTTACAGGTGGCACCGGGACTGGCGGCACGGTCAATGTTCAAGCGATTGACGGGTTGCTAGATTTCTCAAGCGGCGCAGACGAAATATTTCTCAGCATGTCCGGCTTTGGCGGCAATGCCGTGAACGAAACCGACGGCGCAGGGAATATTCTGCGTGGCGGTGGTAATGGTGGGGATGGCATAGGTGGCACAATATTGCTTCTCGCCGGATTATTAGGCGACACAGACGGTTTGACCGGTATTTTGCGTATGGGCGATCTGCGAATTTCCGAGAATGCAGGGACGCCGCTCGGGCTTTCCGGCTTCGGCGGCGCGGGTGCCGCAGGGGCGGCAGGTCAGGATGGCGGTGCTGGTGGAGACGCGGTTGCTGGCGTGGTGCGGATTGGCACGAATAACGGCTCCAGTCAGTTCACTGCGGGTAATATTACCGTAGGTAACCGAGCCATTGGCGGCATTGGCGGTGACGGCGAGAATGGCGGCGATGGCGGCGATGCGGCCGGACGGCAAACGGCGATCGGTACGTTTAACGAGATTGGTACAAATACTGGCGGTTTCATGACGGTCGGCAATATTGGTATCAACGGCAGTGCGATGGGCGGCAATGGTGGGGCAGGACTGAACGGCGCCGGCGGTATTGGCGGGGATTCGCTGGTCGGGCCGTCGGCCTTGTTGACCAACCAGGCGTCGGCCTATCTGCTGGCGCGGCCGAATATCTTTACCTTCGGCGATGCCCTGCTGACCATGGACTCGACGGGCGGAGACGGGGGCATAGGAACGGCCGGTCGATCCGCAGGAGGCACGGCGGCTGGCTTTGGTAGCGCCATTATCGTGTCCCAAGCCACGGACGGGGTCGGCTTTGGCCAGGCGGTCGGCAACAGCTTTGTCGGTCGGGCGGTCAGCACCGGCGGGCTCGGCGCGGGCGATGTTCGCGCAGCGTCCAATCGCGGCTTTTCTGTGCTCAGTGCTTTCGGCGGCGGCATCACGCTTGCCAATGTCACTTTGATCGACGGCGGTCTGGGTGCGCATCAGAATGGTATCGTCAGCGCAATCGAATCCGGTAACGGCTTTGTGCTGGTGACCGGACTGGCAGATGTTGATGTAGATGGCGATTTTGGCCTGCTGGGTTACGCTGGCGGCGACGTTGAACTGGAAAATCTGGCTGTCGTGGCGGGCGGAACCATATTATTTGATGAGCCGAATGCACCGGGCAGCACGATACCGGACGCCATCACCATCAATCAGAACGCGGTTGCGGATCTGGGCGGAGATTTCACAATTGCCGAGGATATCATTGTTGGCGGGATTTTCGATCTCACCGCGGCAGGCTCCATAAATGCGCTTGGTATCACCGCCGGAGCGGGAATCACCCTGCGCAGCGGCGGCCCGATAACGACCGGCAATCTGCTTTCCATCGGCAATATTTCCGTTACCGGCATGTCAAATGCAGCAACCGGAATACCGGCTCATATTGTCACCGGCAATATTACCAGCCAGACTGGACTGATCGACATTGCATCCGACATCGGCGATATAACGCTCGGCGACCTGACATCCCCGAACGCGATCACGATCAATGCCGGCAATGGCAGCACAAGTTCGAGCGCGGGCGGCGATATTTCCATCGGTGGGGTTCAAGGGTCAGAGATCAGCATATTCGGGACGAGTAACCTGACAACCGGCGCCATCACCGCGACCGGCTCTTTGGCATTGAATCTTGTCGGCACAATTACTTCCGGCAATATCGCTACTGGTGCGGGCACCAGCCTGATCAGCCAGAATGGCGGCATCAACACGGGCGATATTCAGGCCGGCAGTGACTTGTTCGTCAATACGAATGGCGCGATCCAGACCGGGAATATCACAACCGGCGGCGATGCCCGGTTGGCCAGCGGCGACATCAATACGCTTGCCGGTGGCAGCAGCATTTCGGTCGGGAATGTCGTTTCCCAAGGACAATCCGATATTCGCGGATTCGGACAGATCCAGACCGGCAATATATCGGCAGCATCACTCAACATGTTCAGCCGGATCGGCATCGTGACCGGCGATCTGTCCGTCACCAACGGTCTGATCAGCCTTGGAGCAACTCCCGATGCGGGAGGTCCCAATGCCAATATCGCCACGGGATCGGTGCAGAACGCAAATGGTTCGGTCTTCATTCGCGCAGATCAAGGGGCCGTGCAAACAAACGGTCTCGTGTCCGGAAATGCCGTGGAGATTACTGGCAGCGAATCGGTAACCGTCTCGGGGGCCATTAATGCGATCCAGTCGGCCAATATCACCACCAATGGCCTGGCCTCCTTTGGCGGCCTTGTCGATGCGCCCCTGATTGCAGTCACGTCCGGCGACATCAATTTCGGTACCAATGGCGGCCTTGGCAGCGCAAATACCAATAATCTGGAAATAAACGCAGCCGCACCGGGTCAGCCGATCATCTTCGGCGGCGACGGCAGCGGCGGCGGGTATAATCTGAGCGCGGCGGAGGCGACCAGGCTGCGCTCGCGCACCATTAGCTTCAATGCACCGCAATTGTCCGGCGCAGCACCCGCCGACATCACGATCAGGGATTTCACCATGCAGGGCTCGCTGGCGGGTTCGAACGCCAATCTACTGGCCTCGGAATTGTTTATCAATTCATCCGGCAACATTAGGGTAACCGGTGCCGTCCGGATCGAAAATGCCGGAGCCGAAGACGGGCTCTTCCTGGATGCGGTATCCGGCCGGATTGAAGTGGTAACGGATATGGGCGGCAGCATTGCCATGGTCGACGGGGCCGGTGGCCTGGGCGGCAATCTGTATCTTGATGCGCGAAATATTGCGGTAGGCACCGCCGAACTGCTGGGCCGGCTGGCGGAAGACCCGCGATTTGCCGGCCGCGATGACGAAGTCAACGCGCCAGACGGCTCCAATCGTCCCGAAGGCTATATTTCTGCCAATTATATCAAGGCGGACGGATTTGATACCATCATCATCCAGAATAGCGGCACCACAGCGCTGCCCGGTGGCTTCTCTGCAGGCAGCGGTGGCTTCGTGCTGGATAGCGAAAATGATGCTGTCGGATCGGTTGATGCCGTCATCAATGGTCGCGTTGCGAACAGCAGCGGTGAATTTCTCGCCGGCGCCGATACGTTGAACGGCATTGCCTTTGAAACGCCTGAAGACCCAGCGCTGTTCTCGGCCGGGTCGACGGTCAACGGATGTCTGCTCAACGGCGGTGGCTGCCCGACAATTGAACCACCATCCGTCTCCGATGAAAATCCCGATACCATTGCCTCCGATGTTCGCGAGATCATCCAGGAGCAAAGTGAGGAGCCGAGCGAAGAAGAAGAGGAGCGGGAGGCAGAACTCACGCCTGCAGCAACCGGCAAGAAGAGCCCGATTGCGCCAAACATTCCGGTGGTGAGCACCAGCCGACTGAACCCTTCACCCATTGTCACGGAGCCGATAACCGGCAGCGGCAATCCCAACCTTACGGGCGGCGAGCTACAGATCGATTCCGATCCCTCGCCAGCATCAACAGATGACGGAGATTCCTGATGGGAGCAATGTTCAGAAAGGCCCGATATTCGTCGCTTCTGATGCGTCTGACCCTCGCTGCGGCGTTGATGGCGCAACCAGTGGCCGGCCATGCCGAAACCGATTCCCTTTCGCTGAAGAGCAGTTTCCGCATCGGTTCGGCCGGTGTCATTTGTTCGGCGGAATATAGCGTGACCGACAAACGATTGCGTTCGATGTTTGATCGCGCCTACCAGATAGTATGCCGTGATGCAGCGAGCGCAGTGGGGTCGATGCTTGTCCTGCGGGATGACGCGGGCCAACCGCTAGCAGATTTTCTGCGGTCCCATAGCACCGGTCTGCAATGCAGCGAAGCACAGGAAGTGGCAATGGATTCAATTGGCACGGTCACCGCGCTCCAGTGTCTGGATCCCAGTCAGTCGGTTGACCGGGTTTCCTATGTTCTCCGGCAAGGCAACAAGCTGATAATGGCAGAGGGACTCAAGGGTTATGATTCGGCTCTCAAACTGGGGCTGCAAGCTCTCATCGCGGACCGCCCGGTGGAAGGCCGGGTTGACGTTGCGACCACGTCGCTCAGCGATCCCGCGGCATTTGCCCGCATCAGAGCTGGACAGTTGGGCGAAGTTGCGGCGCGCAATCAGGCCTACGAACTGAACAATAGCGGCAGTTTTGCTGAAGCTTCCGAGTTTTTCGACTCATTGATAAGCAAAAGCGGAGGAGAGGCCGATCCGAACGCAGAGTTTCTGGCCAATCAGGCTCTGCAACAATCCAATCTCGGCAGTTTCCCGAACGCGGAGGAATTGTTTGAAGAGGCTGAAAAGGCAGTCACTGCGAATGACGGCGTAACTCAAAGACTGATCCGAAATTTCAGGGCCATCCACTATATCAATCAGAACCAGCCTGACCGCGCACTTGAAGCTCTTGCCAAGCCCGTCGCCACATTGATGGACGAGAGTGTCGACAGCAATATTGGCCAAGGCGTGATTGCCGAGCAGCTGGCGCAAAAAATCAACCGGGCCAATGACGATCTGAAGCGTATTGGGGCCGTCGGCACCGGATTGAGTGATGCAGAAACCGTTACCATCCTTGACGGGCAGGCTAGCCAGATTCGTGGATCGGCGCTGCGAATGAAAGGCAATTATGACCGGGCAGTACCGGCATTGTCGACGGCCATCGAAACCTTGGGTTCGGTCCGCGAAGGCCGGGTGAGTTCTGTCGCCTGGCTGCTTATGGAGGCTCGCTATGAGCTTGGCCTGATCGACGAGATCCAGGGCAACCAGGAGCGGGCCGCCAGCGCATTTCAGGAGGCCCTCGCCTTCGCGGCGCAGGCCTATCCGCAAAGCCCGTCTGTCCTGACCGCAAAAGCGCGCTATGCCTCTTATCTTGCCCGACAGGACAGATCCGAAGAAGCCCTTGCCCTGTTCGAGCAAATTGTCGACGAGAGCGAGGATATACCCAGCGCGGCGGCGTCGCTGAAATATTTGCTCGCACCCTATTTTACGCTTCTTGGCGATCGGCTTGCGACCGATGCCAGTGTCGGCCCGAAGCTTTATGAAGCGGCCCAGCTGCTCCAGAGACCGGGCGTCGCCCAGACCCAGGCTGTTTTTGCCCGCGAATTGTCCGAGGGAGACGATGAGGCCGCGGCCCTGTTTCGGCTTACGGTTTCCCGGACGCGTGCCATTGCCCGCACCGCTGCGGATATTGCGCGTCTTTCTGCCTTGCCCGAACTTAGTCCAGCCGGCCAGCAAGCGCTGTTGGAAGCGCAAGAAAGCCTGAATTCTCTGCAACAGGAACAAACCTCCCTGCAATCACGACTGGCTGAATTTCCGCAATATCGGGTGTTGGCTTCAACCAGTCTGTCACTCGCCGATATGCAGAAATTACTGCGTCCGGGTGAAGGATATTATAAGATCACGATGATCGAGGAGAAGGCCTATGCGCAATTGATCCTGCCCGACGGTCTTCGGTCCGTCCGTCTGTCGGCCAGCGCGGCGGAATTGTCTGCCATGGTTGCAGCATTGCGGGATTCGATTGTTGTCTACGAAAACGGTGCCCCGGTAACCTATCCCTTTGATGTCGAGAAGGCACGGGCATTATATCTGATATTATTTGGCGAGCTGGAGCCGGAACTGGAGCAGATCGATCATCTCATCTACGAACCTGATGGTGCGCTTCTGCAATTGCCACCGACCTTGTTGATCACCAGGCAAAAGCCGGTCGATGACTATCTCAAGCGCATAGAAGATATTGATGCGGATGCGTTTGATTTCACCGGTATTGACTGGCTGGGACGCAATAAATCAGTCTCCATAGCGGTGTCGCAACGCGCCTTTGCCGACATTCGCAATATTGATCCGGCCCGAGCCAGAAAACAATATCTCGGACTGGGTCAGAATGCCGAGCCGGCTCCCATCCTATCATCAGCAAACCAAACGGTCGCTGCAGCGCAGGACAGATGTGCATGGCCCCTCAGCTCCTGGCAGAATCCCATTTCGGCCGACGAACTTTATCTGGCGCAAACCCGGCTTGGCAAACGGGGAAGCGACGTCGTTACCGGAGAGGAGTTCAGCGACACGGCCTTGCTTGGCCGGGATGATCTCGATGACTACAAGATCATCCATTTTGCCACGCACGGACTGGTGACGGCACCCCGGCCGCAATGTCCGGCACAACCCGCTTTGCTGACTTCCTTTGGAGATGGCCAATCCGACGGATTGCTCAGCTTCAAGGAAATATTTGATCTGCGACTTGATGCCGATCTGGTGATATTGTCGGCTTGCGATACGGCAGGAATGGCGACTATTGCCGCATCCCGGGAAGCGGGCATCTCGAGCGGCGGGAATTATGCTCTGGACGGACTAGTCCGGGCCTTTGTCGGTGCGGGAGCGCGCTCGGTTCTGGCGAGCCACTGGCCGGTTCCCGATGATTTTGATGCAACCGAGACCCTGATTTCCGGCATTTTCACCGTCGGCCAATCTCTGCCTGTGGGGCAGGCCCTGGCCCGGACGCAACATCAGATGATGGATAACCGATTGACGTCCCATCCATATTACTGGGCGGCTTTCATATTGGTCGGCGATGGCGGGAAAGTGGTAATCCCCTAGGGTGTTCAAACCACACTCACGCGACACCCAAAGACGTAGCGCCGTTTACGCACTCCCGCGGGAAACATCTTTCGTAAAACTGAGCCAATGGTAGTGTTGAAGAGGACGGAACGGTGGCGGCCCTGCTAAGCCGGGCAAAGGCACGAGCGCTACGAATTTTGCAAAACCGCAAAATGGCGCAACCCACGCGATACCCAAACCGTGAGGACTTCCGGATTCGGGTTTTTGCTAGTGAAAGAGTTTCGAGTGGATGAAATGGAAAATCCACCCTGCGCTATACTTATGCAGAGCATGAAACGGGCGATTGGATAGGATTGAAATGGCAATCCCGTCCATTTCCCCTGACAGTTCCGAAAACTTCGTACACAGGATTTTAACTCTTGGTGGCTATCGCCTTAGTCAAAGGAGAATTCCATGCGTCTATACATCGCGATCATCGCAGCCGCCGCGTTTCCCGCTGTCGCGCATGCTAATACGAATGAGAGCGCGGGCGCCCGGATTTCTCTCACTGTGCCGGAAATCTGTCAAATCGATTCTTCGGCCCTCACGGTTGATGCAAGCGGTGTATCGGTGAGCGGGACGGTCTTCGAAATGTGCAACAGCGGTCGCGGCTTCCGCGTGGTGGCTTCGCACCGGATACTCGTCGAGGGCGAACAGGCAGAGATCAATTATGCCGGAGAAACCCGTCAACTCGACAGCTCGGGCATAAGCGATGTAGCCTATCGCAGAGGCCCTGTTGTTGGCAACATACCAGTAACAATCCACACCGTCGGTCTGGTCCAGAACCTCACCATCAGTCTGGGATTTGCTGCGATCTGACTTACATCGCCGTAACCGTGACCGTGACCCGGTCAGAATAGCGGCCAGCAAGAGCCAGAACCGGCGGTACCACGATGCTCATGGACCTTCTGTCGCCGCTCTGTGGGGTGTGATTGGGATACGAAAATTCGCTGGCCCCCGAGAGATCCACCAAAGCCCCGTCAAAAAACAGGCGGTAGGGTACCTTTTCTCGCCCCTCCTCGTGCTTTAAATTGCCCAGATTGGCCGAGCTGAACCTGACGACATAGGATGCCGTACTGAAGATTAGGGCACCGAAGCGTTCCGAGCGAGTCTCGCTGGAGCTCGACAGATTTCCAAGGTCGATCTGCGCAGGGCCGCTGCCTTGCCCTCCGACTACTGCCCCCACCAGGCGCAGTGATACCGCAGGCGGGATTATGATGGTAATGGTCAGCGTCGAACGATCGGCAACATTGCCACTCTCGTCGATCAGCGACAGTTCCAATTGTTCAATATAGGTTCCCGCCCGCAATCCCCATTCGGTCGAAACGCCGATCTGGAAGGGGACATTCCGGCCTTGTGGACCGGGAGGCGCGTTGGCGATGATAATATCACTGTCAGCAGTGCCTCCGGACGCGGCATCGGGGAGGATTTCGATTTGCCGGTTACCTGGCGCACGCAGCGCATAAATGGGAGATTGGGGATCCGGAGATGCACCGATCCTGGCAATGCGAATGGTGGCTTTGCATGGTCCGACGTCCATTGACATGCCAGGCGAATCATCGGGCGCACCTGCAACCGGCCCGCTCGCGTTTTTGATTCGCACCTCGAAATCCTGAGTAGCGCGTCCACCCGGCTCGATTTCGACACCGTTTATTACCAGCGATTGGTCGCCATTGACAAAAGCGGGTTGACAGTCGGACGCATTTGCGGCGGCCGGAACAGCCCAAAGGCAGATCGGGGCGATAAGTGTCGAGTAGCGCATGGTGCCTCCTATTTGGCTTCATTCTGGAGATCGATTGTCTCCAGCCGATAAAGTCCCGTACTGTTTTCCGGGACTTGAATCCCGAACGTCCGTCCACTGTCGTTCAATCTGATAGCATAACTACGCCCTGGAGCGAGACCGATTATACCAAAGCGACCGGCCGAATTGGTGAAAAACGGAAGAGGTTCGAAACCCTCATCGTCATCGGAAGTAATGAGCCCTGCGACAAGCGAAGCTGGCACACCTCCTATCTGCAGGAAACCGACAGCGCTTACAAACCGGTCGGTTCCGACCACCAGCTTATAGCCGCTGCGAAACGCGGGATCGACCCGAACAACGCCCGAACCGATATCATAGCCGGCTTCGAGAGAATCGATGTCATATTGCACATCCTGGGTGTTATAGGCCGACAGCCGGTTGACGACGGCGGCCCCAAATGTCCCGCTCGATGCTTCGAACTCACCGTCTTTCAGGCTGCGTCCTGCGATAACATTCGTGTCGTCGAGCGTTCCGTGCGGTTGTGCGAGCAGGAAAGAATTCTGGATCGGGCGCCCTATGCCGAAAGCACCATCCGCGAAGGCGAATGACGTGCCGATTTGCAATCGTGCCGTCTGATTGTTCGTGATACCCCCGAAGCTGGTCCCTGAGGTCGCCAGCGAGGCGCGCGCCTCGAAACGGTTGGCCACATAATCTACCAGGCCGTCAATCGAAGAATTGCCCGAAGAATCCTGCACGTTAACCGAATAGCCCAGCGAACCAACATTATTGTCAGACCCGCGGGACAGCGAAGCACGCGCCAGCTTGCGACGACTCTGGTAGGTCGCATCTGCCCTGTTTCTGCCATCGAACAAGACCGAAATGCCGGCGCGCACACCGTAATTGGGCCCGAAGGTCGACCCTGTCCCATATTCCACCCCAAATGTGGCGCGGACATTGTCTCTAAGGAGATGGTTGACATCGACAAAGAATGTACTCTGGGAACTACCGCGGGAACGCGAAAAATAATTCGCACCTACGACGAAAGAGGTCTGCAGGGACAGAGCCTGACTGTATGTAGCGTTGACCGAAAGATTCTCGAGCCTGAAACCCGCCAGATCACCGACAGAACGAAAATTCTTGCTTTCATAGTTGAACGTTGCAGAGAATCGCTTTGCATCGGACCCGCCACCTGATGCCAGTCGGTAGCCGCCGCGCAGCGCTAATCCTGTGCCGTCGCCAATGCTCACGGCACCCTGGAAATTGAAACTGCCCGGAATGACCTGAGGGACGAACTGCGTTTCGGCGGAGAAAACCTGAATATCCTCTGCGATCTGTACGCCGCCTCCAAGGATCAGAATATCGCTCAGCGCTTTCCTGTAACTGCCGATGAACACCGGGTCTCCGGAATAGTTCGGCTGGAGGTTCAGCTCGGTGGCGATCAGACCGAACGCAGCGGTATATTCATCTTCACCCGCTGTCAGTTCGATCGGATCAAAGAAATAGTCGAAACGCGTGACCTGTTCGCGACCGGCACCATCGCGGACGATCAACTGCACATCGTTGGATCCGGCCTCGATCGGCAGATCGTCAAGACTATATGTACCAGGCTGCAGATCAAGCGTCTGATAGGGCGCACCATTGACGATTACTTCGACGGTGGATGGCGTGGCCACGAATATCTGGCGCCCTCCAAGGTTGACCGTCGGCGTGAACGGATCGAATGTTCGGCGGCTCTTCTCAAGCGCTATTCCGCCGATGAATGGCGTCCGAAGGGCACCAGTGTTGTTCAGCTGGAGATCGCCTGCGCTCCAACGCCGAAAACTCTCGGGTTCATCATAGACTGCCCGGGCGGCACGCCGGTAAAAGCGGTACTCATCGTTCAAACCCTCGGTAAAACCGCCATCGAATTCCACGACCACGCCCTGATATCGTGCCGCCCCGAACAGAAAAACATCCGGCGACACAATGCCGTCCTGGTCGCGATAGATGAAATTCACGCTTGTATTGAGATATGCGCTGAAACTTGCGGGTTGTGCCGATGGGAGCAACCGTTCGCTGTTTTGACTGCGTCCGCGCAAGGGTTCGATGGGGCGCAATGTCGGGTCAATCGCGTTGACCGCCAGTTCAAGTCGCGCCATGTCAAAACTGACATCAAAACCGGCGATCTGCAACTCAGATGTGGTGACAAACGGATCACCCGCGATCGTCTCGTCCAGACGGACAATACCCGGCTCGGTCAACAGACGACTCAGTTCCGACCTGAGCGACTGGCTTTCGATCGCGATTGATCCGTCGGGGTCAATCTGCACGATTACGTCGCTCAAAACCCGGCCAGCCCATACTAGCGGCACTGACATGGTGACAGAGCGCGTGGACTGCCCCGGAGGATCTTCAACGGCAATTGGTGCTGGCTGATCCGCTGCGCGTGCAATGCCGGGAACGCCGAGAATTGCCGTACCGAGTGCCAGAATACTGGCCCCCGCAATAAACCTGTTAATCCCCCCCAATCTCATTGTCACGGCACCATGTTGGTCTGGATGGTCCCCTCAACCAGGGGCTTTTCGGTTGGAATGAAAAAGATTCGAGCGCGGCCCGGCGCGACCACGCCGACCCCAATCAGCTTGGACAATTCCTCAGGCGGCAGAAGAACGTCTACCATGGTTCCGTCCTCGGCCGTGCCACTGACCTGCCATGGTTTGGAAGAGGCCGTGAAATAGCGCGTGCCGCGATTGGCCAGCCGGACTTCGATACCGGTCACGTCCGCGCGAACAGCGGGCCGGATCGATTCGACCACCGGTTCGGGGATGGCACCATTGGGGATCACATTGATCAGCACATTGAAGTTCACGACCACTTGAACCTGCGACTGGCCAGGTGTGATATTGACAGGAATCTGCCGAATTTGCATGTAATAGATTTCGGATGCCGCGAGTTCCGGTTCGCCGATATATTGGACGCGAAACACCTGTTGCGATCCGGCCGGCACTATTCTTTGTGCTGGGAATACCAGAAAATGTTCATCGGCTGGGGTTAGCTCTAGTTCGCCCGCTTCGCTGATTACCCCGCGGAACATCTCCACTTCCACCGGAAACTGCGTCTGTCCAGGATTGCTCAACTCGATGCGGGCGACGGACCCGCGCCCCAACGGCTCGACTTCAACGATCATCGGCGACACTCGGGCCGCTTCTGCCATGATGGGCGCACAGGCGAGCATGAAAGCTCCCCAGAGGAACAGTGACTTCTTGAACATTTGATGACCCCTGACGATAATTTTTACGTCAATCCCTGATTCATATGACTCTGAACAAAGCGTCTTGATTCATATGTGGACGCCCCCTTGGCAAGGGCTTTTTGTCGAGACGGGTATTGATCGGTTGCTTTCATATGTCCGGCCTGTTTGTGCGGTGTTTTGGTTGCCGCTGGCCCTGATGGAAATCCGCCG
>Ga0209346_1000425_pt1 | contig 38302 bp, 40 predicted proteins | sample AutmiccommunBRH9_FD_187381 | JGI IMG/M metagenome (GOLD analysis project Ga0209346, IMG submission 187381) | Deep subsurface microbial communities from Mt. Terri, Switzerland - Autotrophic microbial communities BRH/9 (SPAdes) (version 2) | ecosystem: Environmental > Aquatic > Deep subsurface >...
GGATGCTATGCAAAAAATAGAGATGTATAAAAAAATCGCTAATATTGTTGACTTAGATGGGGCCTCCGATATTGAAGATGAACTAATTGACAGGTTTGGCGATCTTCCCGAGTCGGTAAGTAATCTGCTATCCGTTGCTAAGATCAAGAGTTATGCTTATTCTTACCAAATAGAGAGTGTAATCCAGAAGGGAAAAGAGATCCAAATCAAAATCGCGGCTAGTCAGAATCAATTAGTTGATGGTTATAAGCTTTTCAAAATAGCTAACGATTTTGGTAACAGGATTAAGCTGACTACAGGTCATCAACTAGGGATTAAGATTAATACAAAAAATTTCACAGATAAAGAAATGTTTCAATTAATTGAAGAGTTTTTAGCAAGGTATGAGCAATGCCTAAAATTGGAAGGGGTTTTGAAATGATGTTAAAAATCAGAAAAATATTCTTTGTAAGTCTGATGGTTATTTTGGTCTTAACTTTAGCTGCCTGCTCAAATGATCAGGAGGCAACGCCTGGAGTAGTTATCGCCGAATATTCTGGTGGACAAGTTCTGGATACTGAATTCGCTACCTATGTGAATATAATTAAATTCTTCGACCCAACTTTTGAAGAAACAATCAAAGATGCCGAGGTTAATGAGCAGGTGCTGAAGCAATTTATTGGCGAAAAATACCTATCAGAACAATTTACAGGTGTTAAGGATAATCAATCTTTGGCAGAAGATACTTTTGAACAGGTTAAATTATCGATGATCACAGCAGGCATTACAGAACAGGATCTTGCCAATTCCTTGAAGGATCTTAAGCTAACGGAGGAAGAGGTTATTGATTTTATTCAGAGATATTATGGTATTCAAGATTATTTTGTAGAAAAGAAATATCAAGAGGATCAGGAAGAATTCTCTGTAGCAACAGTTAGTCATATTTTGATCGAAGTAAGTGACAATAGAACGGATGAAGATGCTAAGGCACGTGCCGAAGAGGTATTGGCTAAGCTTGACGGCGGCGGTGATTTTGCACAGCTTGCTGCTGAATATTCTGACGATCCGGGAAGCAAGGATGTCGGCGGCAAATACGAGAATGTTCCTGTAATCCTTTGGGTTCCAGAATTTAAAGAAGCTGCTTTAACCCAAGAGATAGGCGAAGTGGGTGGTTTAGTAAGATCAGATTTTGGCTATCATATTATTAAGGTGGATTCAAGATCTCTTCCTGAGCTAACGGAAATTGACCCGCAGGTTGCCGAAACTGTCTATAATGAAGGGTATGGCAACTTCATATCAAATGAACTGCCTTCAATTATCACGGAGATTAAACTGTAAGTATTTTGAGTTAATTAAATATTATCTAGTTAATGTCCACTTGAACGATGTTTTTCTTGTATATTTACTTGGTAACAGAAGCATACTATGGGTAAAGTTAGAACAAAAAATTTTTTTATTAACGCAACAGATATTTTGCTCATAAAAAAAACCTCTTGGGACAGCATAAAAATATTAACAAAAATTTCTCAAGAAAATTAAGTAATTAATTATACAAGAAAGCGAGGCATCAAGAAATGAAGGCAACAGGTATAGTGCGTCGAATTGATGATTTGGGAAGGGTTGTAATACCGAAAGAAATTCGGAGAACCTTAAGAATACGTGAAGGTGATCCACTGGAGATTTTCGTTGATCGTGATGGTGAAGTTATTTTAAAAAAATATTCTCCAATTGGGGAGTTAGGTGATTTTGCAAAAGAATTTGCTGAATCACTGTATGAGAACTTAAACCATTTGACTATCATAACCGATAGAGATTCAATTATTGCTGTGGCAGGGGCGACGAAAAAGGACTATGTCGATAAAGCTGTAGGGGATGTAGTTGAAAAAAGCATGGAAAGCCGAAAAACGATATTTGTCCAAGAAGCTGGAGAAGTTAATATTGTTCAAGACGGCAGAGAAAGCTATTCATCCTATGCCATAGCTCCTATTATCTCCAGCGGAGATCCGATCGGGTCTGTAATCTTGATTAACAAGGGCACTGAACCAATGAACAGCCTGGAAGTAAAAATGGTGGAGACAGCCGCCTCATTTTTAGCAAAACAAATGGAACAGTAAGATTTACAACTTAGAAGCAGGCTATGCCTGCTTTTTTTTCGGCTTTTGAGCAGTTTTCTACATAAGCATCTTTAAAAAAGCCAAAATAATAATTTACTGATATAATGTTAGAGATCTAAGTAAATTAGAAAGAGAGAGCAAACATGGGGAGTAAAACAAAACAATCTTTAATAACCGGCGCAGCGATACTTGGTTCGGCAGCCTTGATTTCTAAAATATTGGGGGCGTTTTATCGCATTCCCTATCAGAACATTACAGGTGATATTGGGTTAGCAGTGTATAATAAGGTTTACCCGCTTTACAGTATGCTGTTGATTTTAGCTACTGCCGGTTTTCCAATTGCCATATCTAAAATCGTATCTGAACGTTTGGCTGTAGGGGATAAAAGAGGGGCAAAAAGAGTTTTTATTATTTCTGCCGGCATCTTGTCAGTGCTGGGCTTAGTTTTTTTTGCTGCTCTCTATTTTGGTTCGGATAAATTAGCTGAATTGATGGGGAATATCAATTTATCGATAGCCATAAAGAGCGTCTCGTTTGCTCTGCTTATCGTGCCGGTAATGGCTGTGTTGAGAGGTTACTATCAGGGGCACCAATATATGACCCCTACAGCTATTTCACAGGTAATTGAACAAATTGTTCGAGTGATAACAATACTAGCTCTTTCCTACATATTTATGAAAAATGGGCGGGGAGTTTATTATGCCGGTGCCGGTGCGGTATTCGGAGCCACCACTGGAGCATTATTTGCCTTTTTAGTATTATTATTTTATTGGAAGAAAGTAAATAGTTCAGAGCAGGAATCCATAGCAGACTTAAGTGTGGCTCAACAATCAGAAAAAGAGTCTGTTTGGCAAATAACCCGAAAAATCTTATATTATTCTATTCCCATTGCAATAGGGGCTTTGGTATTGCCATTATTAGGCGTAGTGGATTCGTTTTCGGTATCGAATATTCTCAGCTACGGAGCTACCCTGACAGATAACCCGTTTGGTACATATCTAAAAGGACAAGCCTTGGTCGAGTATTCAGAATACTGGTTCGGGGTATTTACCAGAGGGCAGCCTTTAGTTCAATTTGCAGCATTTTTTGCTACATCGTTGTTTTTAGCCTTAGTGCCGGCTATTTCTGAAGCCTATGCGAAAAATAACGTTATATTAATCAAAAAACGCACAGAACTTGCTCTTAGGATCACCTTACTTATTGGCTTGCCGGCATCAATTGGGTTAGCGGTTTTAGCTGAACCAGTTAACATTATGTTATATAGGAATAATGTTGGAACAGGTACAATGGCAATACTAGCCTTCACGACGTTGTTTTCAACCCTTTTTATTACCTCATCGGGAATCTTGCAAGGCATTGGGAAGGTTACACTGCCAGCAAAAAATTTGTTAATCGGCATCGTGATCAAATTACTGTTAAATGTTGTATTGGTATTTTTCTTGCACATTAGTGGTGCGGCCATAGCCACAGTAGCTACTTACGCCGTAGTAACAATGTTGAATATTTCCGATATAAATCGTCATGTGGGGGTTAAAATAAGTCTTAGAACATTCTTTTTAAGACCGGCTCTAGCCTCGCTCCTAATGGGTGTAATGGTCTACCTATCTAAGGAAGCGTTGGAGAACCTGTTGCCTTTGATTATTAGCTCTGAAAGAACTTCGATGGCTTTGGTAGCGGTAATCTCGGTCGGGGTTGGAATTTTTGGTTTTCTGATCAGTCTTTTTATTACCGGAGCGATGGCAAGAGCGGATCTAGAGCAGCTACCACGCTATGGGACAAAGCTTCTGAAGATCGCGGATAAATTTAAAATGTTAAGAGACTAAGGAGATTTTTATGAGTGGAAAAATAATAATAGTGGGTTTAGGTTCAGGTACAGAAGAACAGCTTTCCCTTGGTACTTTTCGGAAACTAAGGGATAGTAACAATTTATTTTTACGAACAGCGGCGCATCCCGTGGTATCCTTTCTAAGAGAAGAAGGTATAACATTTAAAACTTTTGATGGGCTGTATGATAGCAATACAGAATATCCGCGTGTCTACGAGGAGATCGCTCTGCAATTAGTAAAAATGGCAGAGGAAGGAAGTGAGGTTGTCTATGCCGTTCCGGGGAATCCGATGGTTGCTGAAAAAAGTGTGCAGCTTTTGATAGAAAAGGGTAAGTCTCTAAGCATAGGGGTTGAAGTCCTAGGCGGAGAGAGTTTTTTAGATACCCTGTTCTCGAGACTACAAATTGACCCGATAGAAGGCTTTTTATTTTTTAACGGTGAGACCCTTAAAGCAGCAGATTTGAATCCCGGTAAGGATATAGTTATTGCTCAGGTTTACGACAAATGGATCGCTTCTGATGTCAAGCTAACCTTAATGGAAGTTTATCCAGATGATATGCCAATCTGGATAGCTGCTAATTTAGGTACGGACCAGGAACAAATTAAAGAGGTTCTGTTATTTGAATTAGATCATCACCAGAGTGACTTTCATCATTTAAGCTCTCTCTACATTAAAAAGGCACAAAATGACAATATTTTTCATCGACAGTTTCAGAGACTGGTTGAGACAGTAGAGATATTGAGGAGTCCAAACGGTTGTCCTTGGGATCGTGCGCAAACTCATCAGTCAATTCGCCAGAATTTAATCGAGGAGACATACGAACTGTTAGAAACAATTGATGAACAGGATATGAATCACATGATTGAAGAGTTAGGCGACGTAATGCTGCAAGTTATCCTGCATAGTCAAATAGCCAGGGAAGAAGGTTTTTTTGATATTGCTGATGTCGTCCAAAGCTTGAATCAAAAGTTAATTAGAAGGCATCCTCATGTATTTGGTGGAGAGAAGGCTGATAAAGCATCAGAGGCGTTAGAATACTGGGAAAATAGCAAGAAAAAAGAAAAGAAAGAAAATAATTCAGACGACTCAGTCCTTGCGGGAATTCCTAAAGATTTACCAGCAATATTAAAAGCCTACAAATTGCAAAAAAAGGCAGCCAAAGTAAATTTTGATTGGGAAAAAATAGAGCAGGTTTATAGCAAAATTGAAGAAGAGCTTAAGGAACTTCAAGAGTCCAGCGAAAGAGAACAAATTGATGAACTAGGTGATGTTTTATTCGCAGTGGTTAATTTGGCACGTTTTTTAAAACTCGACCCAGAAATGGCATTAGAGAAAACCAACAAAAAATTTATTAAACGTTTTAATTATATTGAGAAGAAGCTGAATGAAAATGGCATATCGTTAGCTGAAGCTACATTGGAACTGATGGATAGTTATTGGAACGAAGCAAAGAGAGTTTTAACAGAGGCACCCTTCGAGCACAACGATCATATTTCAACATAGAAGCTAAACCGACGAAGTAGAAATATTTTTAACGGAGGAGGATAACTTGTGAGATTAGATAAATTTTTAAAAGTATCAAGAATTATCAAGAGGCGGACAATTGCCAAAGAAGTTACAGACCAAGGAAGAGTAACTGTTAATGGTCATAATGCCAAAGCAAGCTCGACGGTAAAAGTAGGGGATATTTTAGCTATTCGTTTTGGACAAAAGGAAATGACCTTCAAAATACTTGCCATTAAAGAAACAACAAAAAAAGACGAAGCAAATGAAATGTATGAATTAGTCAGCGAAGAGACTTTATAAAAGAGAAACTCTACCATTTTTTTTGTTCTAAAAATATTTGCCAAGCCATACTATTTATTAAGGGAGGGCGAGGATAATGGATGACAGAACAAAAAAAATGTTTAAACATGAAATAATATTGATAGATAGAGAAAACTTACAAGTCACCGGTGTCAAGGATGTTGAAAGCTTTGACAGTGAAGAATTTTTACTAAGTACAGAATATGGGTACTTAAACATTAGAGGAGAGAATCTGCATATTAAAAACTTAGATTTAGAGCAAGGCTCAGTATCAATTCAAGGAATAATAATTGATATGGCCTACTTAAACGATAGCTATTCATCGGAGAAAGCTAAAGGTTTCTTTGGCAAGTTGTTTAAGTGACGCTAGAACAACAATTTTTCTCTCTAGTACTAATGTTTTTAGGTAGCCTGAGTGTGGGATTTGTCTTTGATGGATATAGAGTATTTAAGGGCAAGGTAAACTTAGCCAAATTTATCGTTTTTATTATTGATGTAGTATTTGGAATTATTTCTGCTTTGTGGATTTTTTTCCTTTTATTTTGGAGCAATAATGGACAACTTCGAATAATTATGCTAGCAGCTTTTTTTGTTGGGTTAGTCGTTTATTATTTAACCTTAAGTAGATTGATTATAAAATTGTGGATAATTGTCGATAATTTAATAGCAAGTGTTTTTAAAGTAATCGTAAAGACTTTAAATCTGTTAATTATTAAGCCATTAGTAGCACTATATCGGCTATTTACGATGCTTCTTGGATTTATCTTAACCTTAATTAGTGCTTTGGTCCTACCATTTAAAGTTTTGAAAACAAAATTGCCAAAAAAAGAAGGATTTTTCTCCTTTTTAAAGAAATTTAAAAGACAGAAGTAACTTTCTTAAAAAAAGGAGTAAAAGGAATGCCAGAGGACACCATTAACTCAAGCAAAAAAAGAGTTAGGGTATTAATTATTATTCTCCTAGCTTTTACGGTATGGGCTGGATTTACTGTTTTTCGACAGTTGGTGGAGATTAAAGAAGTACATGGGGAATTATTGGAACTGTTAGAGGATGAACAAGAAGCCCTAGCTGTTAAAGAGGGATTGGAGAATAAGGTGCTTTTACTCCAAAATCCGGAATATATCGCTGAATTGGCTAGGAAATACTATTTCCTTTCCAAGCCTGGGGAATATATTTTTATCTATCCAGATAACTAAAACTTACTAAGGTTGGATAGGTGTCTTATTGACATGTTTTCGAACCTTCATGTATAATCTGTTTAGCTTATTTTTTTCATTTTTTAAGGAGGATCATTTATTACATGGCAATTGAAATAGGCAGCAAAATGGAAGGAAAAGTAACAGGGATTACCCATTTTGGGGCGTTTGTAGAGCTGCCCAGTGGAGAAACCGGACTGGTTCATATCTCAGAAATTGCTGATAGCTACGTCAGGGATGTAAACGAGTTTCTAAAGATTAACGATGTTGTTTCCGTTAAGGTTATTAATGTAGAAAAAGACGGGAAAATTGGTCTTTCTCTAAAAAAGGATCAGGTCAAAGAAAAATCCGAAAGACCGCCGGCGAACAGAGCTAAACCGGCAAATAAGAATCTACGACGTGTCCCTAGTGAAAGCTTCGATGATAAGTTGAGTAAGTATTTAAAAGACAGCGAAGAGCGTCTCTCAACCCTTCGAAAGAGTACTGATTCAAAAAGAGGGGGTAGAGGAGCTCGCCGCGGGTAAATATAGATAAAAGTTGCACCTTTTTGGTGCACTTTTCTTTTTTTTGTAATCACCCAAATAATTATGGTAAAAAGTAGTCTAAAGTTTATTATTGACAAGGTACTCATACCTGTAATATAATAAAATTCGTGACTGACGCGGGGTGGAGCAGTTGGTAGCTCGTCGGGCTCATAACCCGAAGGTCGTAGGTTCAAGTCCTTCCCCCGCAACCAATTTTCTTACTTCGTCGAAAAATCATCGATGTTAGAAAATTATCCAGGTGCCCGTGAGGGTGCAACCAATAAAATCACTTTAACTACGTCGAGTAAGCATCAAGCTAAAGTGAAATCGTTGTGCCTGTGGTGCAACCAATTTTTGTACAACGTCGAGTAAGCATCGATGTTAGAAATTATTTTTTAATATATGGCGGTGTAGCTCAGCTGGCTAGAGCGTACGGTTCATACCCGTAAGGTCGGGGGTTCGATCCCCTTCGCCGCTACCATTTTTTGTACAACGTCGAATAAGCAGCATTGTTCAAAAAATATCCGGGTGCTCGAGAGGGTGCTACCATTTTTTTACAACGTCGAATAAGATCTTCGTTCAAAAAATATCCAAAACTATACTATCTGGCCCGTTGGTCAAGCGGTTAAGACACCGCCCTTTCACGGCGGTTACAGGGGTTCGAATCCCCTACGGGTCACCAATCCAGATATGAGAACTTCTAGTACGGACGATTAGCTCAGCTGGGAGAGCACCTGCCTTACAAGCAGGGGGTCGGCGGTTCGATCCCGTCATCGTCCACCATCCTTTTTCTTAATCACCCGAAAGGGTGTTTTTTTTATTTCACCAGACAAAGAACTAGTGACCTAATTCTTTCTCTACTGAAAAAGTGAGAATATTTACACGTTAAGAAAAATATTTTTTAGGAACTTTTGTCGGACTTAGAGTGTTTTTAAAGATAATCGACAGAAAACCTAGGAATCATACGTTCCCAGCATCGAACAACAGTAGGTAATACCTCATTGAACTTGAAGAATTTGTCGTAAACTTTTTTTTAATCGCCCCTGAATTTTGACAAACTTTACTATTGAAAGTGTATATAATGTATTCCACGATAGCAAAAAATACAGGTGGTGTAACTATGTTGATTAGATCTAATGTGAAAAGCAGTTTTGCAATACCCGCAAGCTTGGTAAATGGTAACTTGAGAAATTTACATGAACTTATTAGAACGATAGTAGGCAGTCTGAGTGAGTTAATATTTAAAAAGTGGGAAATAGCTTATCTGTTAATGGGCTTTTTGCTTGGCAGAGCACTAATATTGAATGAGCTTTCGCCATTCGCTGTTCCTTTTTTTGCTGTGATGTATCATTTGAGAAGGGACAAACTGTTATACATTCTCTTAGCTATATTATTAGGGTCGAATATGGCACATTATAATAATTCGCCGACGATATTTTCGGCAATAATTATCTTTGTGTTTACCCAGAAGATTTTGAAAAATAAATCTAAAGCAGAGATTTCTTTTACCCCCTTTATTGTCCTATTTTCAGTTCTAGTGCCAAAAATAATACTTCAAATGTATCTAGGCTTTGAAGAGATAACCCCGCTAATAATGGCTGGAGTTGAGAGCTTGTTAGCATTTGTCTTAACACTGATTTTTGTCCAAGCTTTACCTATCTTAGTCTATAAGAAAGAGCGGGTAAAGCTGGGACAAGAGGAGGTAATTGCTTTAACTATAGTTTTAGCCTCGGTGATGACTGGCACTTTGGGGTGGAGCGTTAATGGATATCAAATTGAATATATTCTTTCCAGCTATTTAATCCTTGTATTTGCCTATGTTGGCGGTGGAGCAGTTGGAGCATCAGTGGGAGTTATCACAGGCTTAATATTAAGCTTGGCCAATCCGAATGCAATTTATCAAATTAGCTTACTAGCTTTTTCAGGATTATTGGCCGGGTTGCTTAAGCAGGGGAATAAGCTAGGAGTGGCATTAGGGCTTTTATTCGGAACTACAATATTATCTGTATATTTGGGAAACCAGCAGGCTATTTGGAAAACAATAAGTGAGTCGTTGATTGCCTTAGTAATCTTCTTTGGGACTCCACAAAAATTATTTAAAGAAATAGCTAAATTTATTCCCGGAACACCTGAATACCATGACCATTATCAAGATTATGTAACTCGCATACGCGATGTAACATCAAAAAAGATCGAACAGTTTTCCAAAATGTTTTCTCAATTGGCATTAAGCTTTAACGATATATCCGTTAAGCCTAATTTAGATCAAAGCAGCCAACTAGATCATTTCTTAGGTCAGGTATCTGAAGACCACTGTAAAACCTGCTGGAAGCGAAAGAAATGCTGGGATGAGGAGTTTTATCGCAGCTATCGCTTAATGACTGAACTAATGACGGTAATTGAAATGAAAGTAGAATTACAAAAAAGAGATATTCCTGAAGACTGGCTGCAGCATTGTGTCAAAGCTGAGCAAATTGCTTTTCAGCTTGTGGATATTTATGAGACATACGGAGATCATCTGTATTGGAAATCGCAAATTGACGAAAGTAGGTTGCTGGTTTCCCATCAGCTGTTTGGAGTTTCTCAAGTAATGAAGGATCTGGCAATAGAAATTCAAAAAGAAAGTAAAGAACTAGGAGTTCAGGAGCAACAAATTAGGTACTCCTTGGAGAAATTAGGCTTATCGATTAGGCACGTAAATATTATTAGCTTAGATGAAGGGAGTGTAGAAATTGAGGTAATTCAACCTAGCTGTCCAGGAGTGGAGGAATGCAATAAACTAGTAGCTCCGCTAATTTCTGAAGTAGTTGGGGAGAATATCGTTGTTAGTGAAAAGCATTGCAACAACACTGAAGAGGGTACTTGTAAAGTATGTTTAAAAACAGCAAAAACTTATGAGATAGAGACCGGTCTGGCAAGTGCCGCGAAAGGGGGAAAATGGCTTTCAGGAGATAGCTTCAGTACAATTGAAATTGGAAACGGTAAATTTGCCATCGCACTTAGTGATGGAATGGGTAATGGTGAGCGAGCCAAAAAGGAGAGTAAAGAAACCTTAGAATTACTTCAACAACTGCTGCATTCAGGCATCGACGAAGCACTATCGATCAAAACGATTAACTCGGTTCTCCTACTTAGGACTCAGGAAGAAATTTTTTCAACAATCGATTTGGCAATTGTTGATTTGTATAGTGGCTTTACAAAATTCCTGAAAGTAGGCTCAACACCTAGCTTTATAAAAAGGGGAAATGAGGTTTCGACGGTATCGGCAAACAATCTGCCGGTTGGAATAATTAGTGACATTGACATAGATATTATTGATCACAACTTAATGCCCGGTGATTTACTGATAATGATGACTGACGGGCTGTATGACACACCAAAATCGATGAATAACAAAGAGCTGTGGATGAAAAGACTTATTCAAGAAATCGATACTGAGGATCCTCAAGAATTCGCAGATTTATTATTGGAAAAGGTTATCCGTTATGGTCAGGGGGAGATAAATGATGATATGACAGTGGTAATTTCGAGAATCGACCGGTATAGTCCGAAATGGTCAGCAATAAAAGTTCTTGGAGAATTAAAAATAGAAAGGGAGACGATGGTTAATTAGTGGATGTTTTGTATATCCTTCTTTATAAATGGTAATGAATGTAATAGGATAAGGAGGATGGGATATGAAGCAAACACTAACTTTTAAACAAATAACCCTAATTACGGATGGGTATTCAAATCAGGGCGTCTCGCCGATAGTGGCTGCAAGAGAGGCTTACATCGAGGGAATCACGGTAAATGTAATAGGAATTACTGATAATAGAGCTTTTACAAATCAGGGAAGCAGTGAAATCGAAGGAATCGCCAAAGCGGGGGGAGGGTTATCTCAAATAGTTCCAATTGAAGAGGTGGCAAAAACTGTTCAGATGGTAACTAGAAAAGCAGTAAATAAAACAATTCAACAAGTTGTTCATAGTCAGCTAACGCAGATATTGGGAAAGGAGGATCTTCTGGAACTGCCACCTTCTGAGAGAATAAAGGTTGTGCAGATGATGGATCAGCTGGCCGAGCACAGTGTTTTAAAAGTCTTACTGTTAGTTGATCAAAGTGCTAGTATGTTTAAGAAAATGAAAAGGGTTGAGGAGGCGCTAAACGATTTTCAATTAAGTTTATTGTCCAGATCAGGGAACAGTGAAATCTCTATTCTTTCTTTCCCGGGTGGTTCTGGGAATACGGATGTAAGAATTCCTTGGACAAACGAGATAAAGCGGATCAGTGACTTATTAAGAAGCATGTCCCCAAAAGGTAATACTCCTACTGGACCCGCGATTCTGGAAAGTATATCCTATTTTGCTGATTTGCAGCTCAAAACTGGTGTATTAGATGAATACATTGTATAAGAATTTAGCAGGGATCAAAGCCGGTTCAGTAATAGCCGGGAAGTGGAATGGAAAGCGATATACCATAATAAGGTCACTTGGTTCAGGAGAAAACGGAATTGTATATTTAGTTCAATCGCAGCAACGGCAGTATGCACTTAAGCTTAGCCCCGCATCTACAGATTTGAGCTACGAGATTCAAGTAATTCAACGTTTAAATGAAACCCGAGGTCAGAGCCTTGGGTTTTCTGTATTTGATATTGACGATTTTTTTTATCTAGGTGAAAGTTATGCTTTTTATGTAATGCCATATTTCAGGGGTATATCTATCGAAAAATATTTGTATGGTAAAGGAGAGCAAGACTATCTAATAATTTTCCGGAAACTATTGGAATTGTTGGAGATCGTTCATTCAGAAGGGATAATTATTGGCGATCTGAAGCCTGAGCATATTATTATTGATCCAAACAGCATGAAGATCAGCATAATCGATTTTGGTGGAGCAACACCGTTAAGTGAAGGCATAAGGCAGTATACCGAGATTTATGACCGAGGAGGGTGGAAGGTTGGCGACCGCAAAGCGGATCAGCACTATGATCTTTTTTCATTGGCACTAATTTTCATTCAAATGGGGATAGGTAAAAATAAGTTAATAAAAATATTTAAACAAACTGCTAGTATTGCTGAACTCTATGGTATAATACGAAGGATTTCTATTTTAACAGCTGTAAATGAAGCGTTAAAAGGAATACTGTTTAGGAAAATCCTGACGACTAAAGAGGCTGCTAATCAGCTTAAGTTAAGTGCGACATTATCAAGACCACAAAAAGATTCGAAGAAGTGGATTGAGTGGTTGTTTAATTCCTCACTGATTATCTTCGTCTTGGTATTTGTCTATTTTGTTAGTAGCTGGTAATGGGAGTACGAAATGAAAAAAGATCTTTATCAAATAATGGAGCTGTGTCTGTTGGCCGGCAAAATAATGTTGGCAAGTGGTGGCGAAACATACCGAGTTGAAGATACAATGGGGAGAATTGCTAGGGCATATTCAGCGAGTGACTCTCATAGCTATGCAACGCCTACAGGGATTTTTTTAACTATCAAGGGTGAGCATAGCAGTGACGAGTTGACTAAGTTTATCAGAATAACTGAGAGGTCAATAAACCTTAACAAAGTAGTCCTAGTTAATGATCTTTCGCGAAAAATAAGCTCCGGTCAAATGACAATCGACGAGGCTTATCTGAAGCTCAAAGAGGTTGAAGACGCCAAACCACTCTATTCCAATATGCTGCAAGTATTAGCAGCGGCCTTAGCTAGCGGTTTTTTTACTTTAATGTTCGAGGGAATTTGGATGGACTTTTTACCGTCATTTTTGGCTGGCGGGGTAGGCTTTACAGTATTTATCATAACCCATAAGATGGCGAAGATTAAATTCTTTGCTGAGATATTAAGTTCCACTTTAATCGGACTATTAGCTTATTTTCTGGTTAATGTAGGCTTAGGAAGCAGTTTGGACAAAATAATTATCGGATCTGTAATGCCGCTGGTACCTGGAGTTTTAATAACTAACGCGGTTCGAGATTTAATGGCTGGAGATTTAGTATCAGGGCTGGCACGGGGCGCAGAAGGGCTTTTTACCTCTTTAGGGTTAGGGGTTGGCATAGCGGTAGTTATAGCTTTATTTGGTTAATTATTTTTAACAGGGTGGTAATTTTCTATGGAGTGGAAGATGGTGTATGCCAGCTTAATAGCAACTATGGCCTTTGGAATTATTTTCAACGTTCCTAAAAGGGTGCTTTTTACTGGTGGAATTGTTGGAATGTTTGGATGGCTATTATTTATCTGGCTAAGTAAAAGCTATAATTATGATGCTGTTTTTGCAACCTTAGCTGCAGCTTTTGTTGTCGCCTCAATTAGTCAGATCTTAGCCAGATATCTCAAAATGCCGGCAACGATCTTTAGTATAGCGGGGATAATTCCGTTGGTTCCAGGCGGACTGGCCTATGACGCAATGAAGCACTTTGTTACGGATGACTATGCTCTGGCAATGGAGTACGCAATTAAAACCCTGTTTATTTCCGGATCCATAGCTTTTGGGTTAATTTTTTCCGGAATTATTTCGCAAACTTTAAAAAGGAAAGTACAATAAAATGTTGAAAAAAGTACAAGAAACAATTAACAGCTATCAGATGCTTGAACCAAATGAAACTATAATTGTCGGTGTTTCTGGTGGACCGGATTCTATGGTCTTACTCGATATTTTAATTAAGATTGCCAAAAAGAACGGCAATAAGCTTATCGCTGCGCATCTTAACCATAAATTCCGAGGCGAAGATGCGGATAATGACGCTGAATTTGTCCGAAGCGAGTGCAGCAAACGGGGTATACATCCAGAAATCAAGGAATATGATGTAAAACATTATATGAAAGAATCGGGACTCGGAGCTCAAGAGGCAGCTAGGGAGGTTAGATATCAGTTTTACTTAGAAACCGCCAAAAAACATCAGGCAAAAAAAATAGCTTTAGGGCATCATCTCAATGATCAGGCTGAAACAATAGTAATGAGATTATTGCGTGGAACAGCAGTTCATGGACTAACAGGGATCCCCTACACCAGGGTTTTCCAAAAGACTACGATTATTCGCCCTTTATTAGATATTAGAAGAGCGGAAATAGAGGATTATTGCACAAGAAATAACATAGCTTATCGGACTGATAAAAGTAATTTTTCCGAAAAGTATTTCAGAAATAATGTCCGGCTAAATGTTATCCCCTATTTACAGCAATACAGCCCGCAAATAAGCACGAACCTTCACCAATTGGCGAAGGTTACTCAAGATGAGGACCGTTTTATTGAAGAGATTGCATTAAGATCTTTAGAGGAGCTGCTAATAAAAAAGGATTCTAAATCACATTTCCTAAATATTGATAAGCTACAAACTTACAACATTGCTTTACAAAGAAGGATGATTCATCTAATATTAAGATGTCTGTATTTAAAAGATGATCCAAGCTATAAACACGTTGAGGTAGTGCTCGACCTAACGCGAAAAAATCATCCTGCAAAATCACTTGATTTATCGGGGGTTAAAGTTTATCGAAATTATAATGAGTTAATATTTTCAACGGATTTGCAGCGAAAAAATCAGCCGCCATTTCAGCACGAATTGGGCATTCCTTCCAAAATCACCATCTCAGAAATAGGCAAAGTGCTCGAAGTTTATGTTTCGAATATATTGTGTAAGCCGGATGGAGTATGGGCAGTATTTGATTTAGATTCTTTGGACAACCAACGGCTGCACGTGCGATCAAGGAATGAAGGAGACCGGATTGCAGTTAAAGGGATGATTGGATCTAAAAAGGTTAAAGATATATTTATAGATGAAAAGATCCCGCAGGAAGAACGCAATTCAATTCCCATTGTTGTAGATGGGGATAACAATATTCTGTGGATTGCCGGCATTAAGCGTTCAAAACATGCTCTGGTTTCTGAAAAAACCAAAAAATTTCTAAATATTGTTTTTCATGATTCAGGGGAGAAGGAAGACAAAGATTGGTCAAATCAACACAATTTACAGGAGGAAAAGAGTAATGGAAGCTGACATCAAAGAGGTTTTAATTTCAGAAAATGAGCTGCAAGCAAAAATTAAAGAACTAGGTGAAACCTTAAGCAGAGATTATCAGGATAAAAGTCCATTAATGGTTTGCGTTTTAAAAGGGGCAGTCCTTTTTATGTCAGACCTTATTAGAGAGATGAAGATTCCTGTTCAGATGGATTTTATGGCGGTATCCAGCTACGGTGCCTCGACTGAATCCTCAGGAGTCGTACGAATAATCAAAGACCTAGATACTACAATTGAGGGAAGAGACATAATTATTGTTGAGGATATTATTGATAGCGGACTAACCCTAAGCTACCTAATTGATTTATTAAATAGGAGAAACATTAACTCCATAAAAATAATAACCCTATTAGACAAACCCCATCGGAGAACTGTTAATTTAAAACCAGATTATTGTGGGTTTACGATTCCTGATGAATTTGTTGTGGGCTACGGTCTTGACTACGCGGAGAAATACAGAAATTTACCCTATATAGGTGTTTTGAAACCAGAAGTGTATACAAGATAATTAAACTGTTGTGAGAGCAAATTTGGATATGTTAAAATAATAAAGTGCTATGAGAGGAGGTAAGAGATGAACCGTTTTGTTAGGAATACTGGATTTTACTTACTTATTTTCCTTTTGGTGGTTGGTGTTGTCAGTATTTTTACTACTAAAGCCCCTACTACTTCGGAAATACCCTATTCGCAATTTCAAGAAGAGTTAAATGCAGGGAAATATAGTGAGATTACCGCAAGACCCGACGGTTTAACTTATTACATTGAAGGATTATATGCAGAAAGCACTAACGATAAGAAGGGATTTTTCACAATTGTCCCCTTTACTGAAAGTCTGACTGAAGAGCTGACTAACGCTAACGTTAAATTAGGCTTTTTAGAGCCTAAGAAGAACTCAGTTTGGGTAACACTTTTGACCTCAATAATTCCTTTTATTCTTATTTTTGTTTTATTCTTTTTCTTGCTGAATCAAGCCCAAGGTGGCGGAAGCAAGGTAATGAACTTTGGTAAAAGCAAGGCAAGGCTATACAATGAAGAAAAGAAAAAGGTCACTTTTAAAGATGTGGCAGGTGCAGACGAGGAAAAAGAGGAGCTAATTGAGGTAGTAGAATTTCTTCAAGATCCGAGAAAATTTGCTGCTTTGGGAGCTAGGATCCCTAAAGGAATTCTCTTGGTAGGTCCTCCAGGTACAGGTAAAACCTTACTTGCAAGAGCGGTGGCTGGTGAAGCGGGAGTACCGTTTTTTAGCATCAGCGGCTCGGACTTTGTAGAGATGTTTGTAGGGGTAGGTGCTTCAAGGGTAAGGGACTTGTTTGAGAATGCCAAAAAGAATGCTCCCTGCATAATTTTTATAGATGAAATTGATGCAGTTGGTCGACAACGTGGCGCTGGATTAGGCGGCGGTCACGATGAAAGAGAACAAACATTAAATCAGTTGTTGGTTGAAATGGATGGATTTGGAGCGAACGAGGGAATAATTATTGTCGCAGCGACAAACCGCCCGGATATTTTGGATCCTGCTTTACTAAGGCCTGGCCGTTTCGATCGCCAGATTACAGTCGATCGACCTGATGTCAAAGGGCGCGAAGAAGTTTTGCAGGTTCATGCTAGGAATAAGCCGTTAGCTGACGATATCAAGCTGGATATAATCGCTAGAAGAACACCGGGGTTCACCGGGGCTGACTTGGAAAATCTGCTTAATGAAGCAGCCTTATTAGCAGCCAGAAGGAATTTAAAGGCTGTGACAATGCTTGAGATAGATGAGGCGATTGACCGTGTAATCGCCGGACCGGAAAAGAAAAGCCGCCTAATTAGTGAAAAGGAAAAGAAGATAGTTGCTTATCACGAGGCAGGTCATACAATAGTGGGGTATCATCTAAAACACGCTGATCAGGTTCATAAGGTTACTGTGGTACCTAGAGGTAATGCTGGAGGCTATACTGTTATGCTTCCTAAAGAGGATCGTTTCTTTATGACAAAACCAGAACTAATTGATAGAATAGTCGGTCTGCTCGGCGGAAGAGTTGCTGAGGAACTAATTCTTGGAGAGGTTAGTACTGGGGCACATAATGATTTCGAGAGGGCTACCGGAATTGCTAGAAAAATGGTTACTGAGTTCGGAATGAGTGATAAGCTTGGTCCGATGCAGTTTGGACATAGTCAGGGTCAAGTGTTCATGGGAAGAGATTTTAACCGTGAGCAGAATTATAGTGATAAGATCGCTTACGAAATTGATTTAGAGATGAGAACAATTATTGGCGATAGCTATAAACTATGTAAAGAGGTACTGGAAACTCATAAAAATGAGTTGGAGCTATTAGCACAAACCTTGATGGTTAAAGAGACACTTGATACTGAAGAAATCAGGCAACTAATTGAGAACGGCAAGCTGGATGATGAAGAGATTAATTCCAAGGTGAAAGTTCAAATACAGGGCAAAGAGAACCGTTCTGATCAGAAATTGAATTTATCAGACGAAAAAACTGTTGACTCGAAAATTGAAGAATAAAGAATCATTTTCAGGACACATTTAAGATGTGTCCTTTTTTGTACGGATTAAATCGGGATTTATCTTCGGTTTCAACAAGACTCCCTTACTTTATTATGAAGATGAGCTTTTTTGGATAAATTTCATTGAGATTTTACCTATTTTTTTATATGATACATTTGTGAGAGAAATTAAAATATAGAAAACAAGGAGTGGGATTGATGACAGAATTTTTAAGCGATATTGAAATTGCTCAAAGGGCGACAATGAAAAAGGTTACTGATATTGCTGCGAGCATTGGTATCGAGGAAGACGAGATAGAGCTTTATGGTAACTATAAGGCAAAAATCTCCCTAGATTTATTAAAGCGCTTACATGACAAGAAAGATGGGAAATTAATTCTTGTAACAGCAATAAGCCCAACACCAGCAGGTGAAGGAAAATCTACTGTAACAGTAGGATTAGGACAGGCATTTATTAAGATTGGTAAAAAAGCCATTATCGCCTTAAGAGAGCCATCACTTGGACCAAGCATGGGAATTAAAGGCGGAGCTGCAGGGGGAGGCTATTCTCAAGTAGTTCCTATGGAGGATATTAATCTACATTTTACTGGAGATATTCACGCGATTACAACTGCCCATAATGCCTTATCTGCCCTTATTGATAACCATATCCAACAAGGAAATAGTTTAAATATTGATCCTAGAAGGGTTATTTGGAAGCGAGTAGTAGACCTTAACGATCGAGCATTAAGGCAAATCGTTATTGGCCTTGGTGGCCCTCTTCAAGGAGTGCCTAGAGAGGACGGCTTTGATATAACAGTAGCGTCTGAAGTAATGGCAATACTTTGCTTATCCAACGGGCTTCAAGACTTAAAAGAGAAGTTAAGCAAGATCATCGTCGCTTATACATACGATAAGCAGCCAATCACTGTAAAGGACCTTGGCGCACAAGGAGCAATGGCATTATTGCTTAAGGATGCGATTAAACCAAATCTTGTGCAAACATTAGAGAATACCCCGGCCTTTATCCATGGCGGCCCATTTGCTAATATTGCTCACGGTACCAACAGCATTTTGGCAACGAAGATGGCGCTAAAACTTGCTGATTATACTATCACAGAGGCGGGCTTTGGTGCTGACCTTGGAGCAGAGAAGTTCTTCCATATCGCTTCTCGATATGGTAATTACAAACCAAGTGCAGTAGTAATCGTTGCGACAGTTAGAGCATTAAAGATGCATGGAGGAGTTGCTAAAACTGAGCTAAAAGAAGAAAATGTAGCAGCACTTCAGAAAGGCTTCGCCAACCTTCAAAAACATATGGATACCATCAGCAAATTCGGGGTTCCGTATGTAGTGGCAATTAACAAGTTCCACACTGATACGGAGAATGAGTTGCAGACCCTAAAAAAACTAATTGAAGACGAGGGAACTCCGGTAGCTATCTCAGAAGTATGGGCTAAAGGCGGTGAAGGCGGTATAGAAATCGCTGAAAAGTTAATTGAAACTATCGAAAAGAACCAAAAGACTCATACAGAGATGTACTCTATCGACGAATCCATTGAAGCCAAAATAGAAAAGATAGCTAAAAATGTTTACGGAGCTGATGGAGTAGAATTTACTAGCTCAGCAAAAAAACAAATTGCTCAATTTAACCAAAATGGCTGGAACAAATTGCCGATATGTATGGCTAAGACACAATATTCTTTATCTGACGACCCAACACTGCTAGGAAGACCAAGCGGCTTTAAAATCACCATTCGAGAGCTTAAACCATCGATCGGCGCCGGTTTCATCGTCGCCTTAACAGGTGATGTAATGACAATGCCGGGATTGCCAAAAACTCCGGCGGCACTTAATATGGATATTGACGAGGCGGGAGTAATTAAGGGATTATTTTAAGCTAAAAATATTATGTAATTAAATCCTCTCCATCTTCGGAGGGGATTTTTATTCTTGGCTAAATAATATTGATTATCCCCAATTGTATTGGTAAGATAAGCTTTGAAGACTTGTTGAAGATAGGGTGAGAAAAATGATATTAGCGATTGATGTGGGAAATACCAATATAGTTCTAGGCGTTTATGAAAATAATAAGTTATTAGTTCATTGGCGCATTGCGACAGATCGAAACAAAACAGATGATGAGTACGGAATCTTAATAATCCAGCTGTTAGCAAACAATCAGCTTAAAGTTTCTGATATAGATGGAGTAATAATCTCTTCGGTTGTTCCGCCAATAATCTATACCTTGACACAAATGGCCAATAAATACTTCCATCAAAGTCCAATTGTTGTCGGACCTGGTGTAAAAACCGGTGTTAAAATAGATACAGAAAACCCTAAAGAAGTAGGTGCGGATAGAATAGTAAATGCTGTAGCGGCGATTGAGATATATGGACCTCCGTTAATAATCATTGATTTTGGTACGGCAACCACTTTCGATTTTGTGGATCAGGATGGGACTTTCCAAGGGGCAGCAATAGCACCGGGAATAGGCATCTCAACTGAGGCGCTATATCAACGGGCAGCTAAGTTGCCGAGAATTGAGCTTGTTCGACCCAAAAATGTTGTAGGGAAAAATACAGTGACGGCAATGCAATCAGGGATTATTTTTGGATTTGCAGGACAGGTAGATGCCATTGTTGAGCGAATGATCAAGCAGAGTACTCAGAAACCTAAAGTAATCGCTACAGGCGGACTGGCAAGCCTTATTGCTTGTGAAACGAGAACTATCGAAGAAATAAATCCCTTTTTAACCTTAGAGGGGCTAAGGCTGATTTATAATAAAAATGCAAATATAGTTGAATAACTTAAAACGCAGCAAGGGGGATCAACATTGGGAGATTATTTAGTGAAAGGACTTGCCTTAGGGGGAAAAGTACGGGTATATGCCATTAATTCTACACAGCTTGTCAACCATCTGCAGGAAAGTCACCAAACCTGTGCAACTGCTAGCGCGGCGTTAGGAAGAACGGCAACAATAGGGTCAATGATGGGGGCAATGCTTAAGGGTGAAGAAAAACTAACTATTCAAGTTAAAGGTAATGGTCCAATTGGTCAGATAATAGTTGATGCTAATTCTACGGGTGAAGTTCGAGGTTACGTGACTAATCCGGTGGTCAACCTGCCGTTAAACGAAAAAGGAAAGCTGGATGTTGCCGGAGCAGTTGGTCACGGGAACATTTATGTTATTAAGGATTTAGGATTAAAGGAGCCCTATAGAGGTAGTGTAGAGATTATTTCCGGGGAATTAGCAGAGGATTTCACTTATTATTTCTTGCATTCAGAACAAACACCATCCGCAGTGGCTGCTGGAGTCCTGGTTAATCCTGATAATAGCATCAAGGCAGCAGGGGGTTTCATTATTCAGGTTATGCCAGGTATAGTTGAAGATGATTTACTTTTGCTTGAGAAGAGCTTGGAAGCCCTTCCTGCTGTCTCAAGTCTAATTGAACAGGGTTTATCTCCGGAACAGATCTTGAAAAGGTTGTTTAACAATGAAATTCAATTATTAGATAAAGTCGCTGTAACTTTTAAGTGTACCTGTTCAAAGGAAAGAGTAAAAAATATCTTAGTTAATCTGGGAAAAGAGGATATTGAGGATATGATAGCGAATGAAGGTAAGGCGGAGATTGCTTGTCAATTTTGTCGAGCAAAATACACCTTGAATCGCAGGGAATTAGAGGAAATAGCAGGAAAATTATAATTCTTGGCAGGGAGTGGAGAAAATGAAGAGAGACCGTTTCAAGAATGTTACAATTATAATATTGATTGGGATTATCTTAGTAGGGCTAGGGTATTATTGGTTTTCTCAAGACAGGACAGTTGAAGAAAAAATCGTTGCCACTGTGGATGGAAAGCAGATTACTGAAGAAGAGCTTAAGGAAGAATTGCTAAATGTCTACGGTAAAGAAATGCTAGAGGATATGATCAACAGAAAGGCTATAAAATTAGCAGCTGATAAATATGGAATTAAAGCTGATAAAAATGCCATAGATCGACAATATGCCAATCTGATCCAAGGTTATGGCAGCGAGGCAGAGTTTATCGATTATCTAAATGAGCAAATGGGCTGGACGAAGGATCAGCTGGTTGAATATATTGAGTACAACATCCTTTGGGAGGAAATCGCTACGAGAGATGTTCAGATAACTGATGATCAATTACAAGATTATTATCAAAGAAACCAAGCTAACTATAGCGTACCGGATCGCTTTCATCTTGAGCAAATCGTAGTTGCAACTGAGGAAGAAGCGGATCAGGTAATTGAGGAGTTAAACAATGGCTCAGACTTTAACACCTTGGCAAAAGAGCGCTCGATGGATATCTACTCAATCGGAACAGGCGGGGATATTGGCTTTGTTTCGGCTGACGATACTAGTGTCGATTTTGGAATTATTGAGAAAGCACAGAATATGCAAAAAAATGAAATTGCCAAAGTGCAAACACTGGAGGGTTATGCAGTTATCCGCTTGCTTGAGACTAAAGAAGCAGTTCAATACAGTTTTGAAGAGGTTAAGGACCAAGTAAGAAGGGAAATGGCTCTAAACCAAATAAGCTCCCTTCCGGAAGTGTTAGAACAACTAAAGCTGGAGATGAATGTGGAGATATTAGATAATCGGCTAAAATAGAGAACTATTTAATGATGTCTTTAGTTATAAATCTGATACAGGATGTGCATCTCTGATCAGATTTTTTTTTTGATTTAAGGTTGTTATTTTTAACGTTAAATCCCCTTTATATAGTAGACGGAACAAAGAGAGTGGTTAGGGATGAATCATTACTCTTTGCATCCCTTCTGTTAAAACTTAAATCGGGAGGAAAAGAGAATGTATACTCAATTAGAATGGGCAACAAAGGATAGGTATAAGTACAATGCTTTTAAAGTAATCAATGTGTCACCAACTCATTTACCTGTCTACGACTACATGAATACATCAAGATTAACAACTTTGAAAAATCAGATAAACAGTAATATTGCTAACTTAATAAATCAATTAGGGAGTCAATTTACTACAAGGCAGAAAAATGCTTTAACTGAGGTTGGGACGATTATTACAACGCAGTTTGACTGGTTGGAATTCTATGGTGTTCATGAATTTCGATTCGAAGGAGCAGGATGTTACCAGAACGGTAATGGAGTAGACGATTCATATAGTCCAGATGAAGTCTCAGCTGTTTCAGTAGATTTCCGTAATCTTGGGGGGAATCATAATGAGGCCGGCTTTCCTTCAAACTTTAACGATGGTTTTGGACTATATGGGGCGATGAGCGTTGTTTATCGTGATGGAGATATTATGGCTGTATTTACCCGCGCTAGTACTTTACCTGATCAAATGGAGCAGGATGACACTGTTGCAGAAGGTACTTATTTCTTCAAAGTTGACTTTCATTATCCGCCAGGAGGAACCTCATATAAGGCATTAAGGTTGCATGTTGATGAAGCCTGCACGAATGATCAACTACCAACGGCAATTGATCATGTATCTCCAAGTGGTATTGCAGATTCGATAAATTCTCATAAAGGCTATATTAATATGAGGGGTTCAACAGGTTGTCAGACACTACAAAATGATCAATTTAATGAAAGTATTTATACTAAGAGTGATTATACGAACTATATTGATCTATTTACAAAGGGAGAAATCGGAAAATTTGTTATCCGAAGATATGTAACACTTCCGAATGCTTAAATAAATAGACTTTGCAAAAGAATTAGATTACTCAACCCTCCTTAGCTTAAATAAAACACTGAGGAGGGTATTTGTAATAAGTAGCTCTTACTTATTCAAGAGGAAAAGATAAAGTGCTTCTATACAAAACGTCAGACGTTGTACATACAATAATATCTTGAATGGAATCCACTTCATATATCTTAATCCACTCTATATAATCATCAAATTCAGAGATTTTTTGGGTTTTATTTTTTTTAATGTCAAACAGAAACAATCGTTTGCCATTTACGTACACTAAATTATTATCATCCATAAATTTGGCGTCGTGCAAACTGTCAATGTTTGTTATTTCTAAATATAGATTATTTACAAATATGCTTAATTTTTTAGTAGAATCACGAGTTCTAAACATAAGAATTTTATTCTGATAAAGATCATATATGACATATGGGACTTCCCCATAGTTTAGTTCCCGAGATTCTAGCCTAAGAGGCAGTATGAATTGTTTTAACGTTTCATTGTTTTCTCCAAGGATATTAAGACTATCTTCAGTAAAAGTATATTTAATATTATTTTTTACAAAAAAAGAATCTGTTTTTATTAAATTGTTGCTATCATCATCAAATAAATAAAAATCCTCATTAGATATTCTAATATACAAATTATTATCAAAAGTCATAAGTGGCTTTGGGGAGCGGACAACGTCAAAACTTTTATCGATAGAAAACTCGTCAATTTCAGCATCTTTCATTATAAGGACTCCTGCTTTTCCATTTAAACCCTGAATTGCGTGATATACTTTACCATCGAAGTATAATGTATCAATAGATTCTACAAGGTAATCATCGTCATTATAATGATATTCAAACTCATTTTTTTCTGAACTGGTTATGTCCCATTTCACAATTTTAATTTTATTTTTTTCAACGGATGAAATGGCATAAACCAACGAATTATCAGCATAGAAAAAATAATAATAGTTTTTATCAATATTTTTGTCCAATAAAATAATCTGATCATTAATTAGATTATATAAAAAGATATTCCTCTCATTGTTTTCATAAATCAGATAGTTATCATTAAGAATTTTTGGATCATTAGCATTAATTCTCTCGACAAATATCCAATTTTCGGATTTATTAGGTTCAATATGCTCATTGGGTTTATTTGGGGTATCAACCTTAGTATTTTCACTATCTATTGTTATAGCATTAGAGGTATTATTTTCGTTGGCATTATCTATCGAAGAACTGCAAGAAGTAATTAGTGAAACAAGTATAAGGATAAACACAGTGAATAGCTTTTTCATTTCTTATCCCCCTTAAAGGTACTGCTTCTCTAACCGAAATAAGTAAATATTTTATCTCGATAATAACATTATATTACTTTTCACGCGAATTGGGTGTTTATTGCGGAAACTCTCCTCCTTATTTTTTTATAAATTTAGCCGTCAAAAAATTATATCTACCCTCTATTGCAAAATATGATTCTGATGGATTATCAATAATTTTCCATATTGAGTAGGTGTCTTCTATGAAAACTTTTTTCTCCAAAGTATCCATATTATAAAGAAATACTTTATTTTCATCGGTGTAGAGAAGCCTTTTTTCATCGATAAAACCACCATAGGGAAGAGAACGCACTTTAGAAATGGATATTTCAGTTAATTTATCATTAGCATAAAAAAAGAGATTAATAAATGGTCTTATAATAAGGTAATTGTCTTTGTAAGCATCAATTAGATAATAGGAATTATCATTATGTAAGCTGTAATCCTCTGGGATAGGGGGTAACTCAAACGTGGTTGAATAGGGATCATTAATAACCTGTATAATATTTCTATTTTCAATAAAGTAAATACCCTCTTTAGTAACCATAGTAGGTGAAGGTGACAGTTTAATGAATTCATTTCTATTGCTATCAAAAAGATAAACTAAATCTCTATCAGCAATAACATAAAGATGGTTGTTCTGAACAATAAATGTATAAGGTAAATCAACAAAATTTATTCCGTCATTTATTTTATAAGATTCCAGATCTTTTTTAAGTTTTATTATTGTTTTGTTACTTAATGCGAGGAAAATATCGCCATTGAAGTATTCAATGTCTATGAATTCTCGGTATTTAATGTTAATTATTGAATTGTACTCTATGAATGATATGTTGTCCTCTTTATAATTCCAAGAATAGATGATGATGTTGTATTCATTTTCATTGATTTGACTAAATGAATAGGATAGGGCTTCTGAATCATCTACATAGATAAATTCATAATTAGTTAGTTCAGCAGGAACCGGATATTTTGTGTTGTTAATTGGATTGTACAGATAAAATTTTTCATTAGTTGTATCTTCATATCTGATATATCCATTGATGTAAAAGATATTTCTAACCTTGTTTTGAGTAATCTGTTGGACTACCGGCTCATCTGGATCAACTGGTTCTTCAATTACAGTAGCCTCATCAATTATCTCCAAATCATCAGGTGTATTGTTCTCGTTGGTATTATCTATTGTTGAGCAACATGAAGTAGTAAGGATTAAAAGAATGAGGATCAATAAGCTTATTAGCTTTTTCATTTTTTCATCCCCCTTATAGTGTTGCTTAAATTACATAATCGTATCTCGCTAATAACATTATTATATTACTTTTTCTGTGAATATGGCTTTTTTATTACTTTATTCTGAAAATAAGAAAATAGGAATAGTCCTATAGACCTATTTTTGGAAGTTTGCTCGTCTTTTTTCCTACTAAGTTCATCTTTATTTAAAAAAACATTTATTTCAATTTCTTCCCCTAATCTTGCCAATAAAAATACCTGCATATAAAAAATTATTATTGTAGAAACAAGCTTTAAAAGATTAGGTTCGAGGTTGTTTTTTACACTTTTAAAACCTCTTTATATAATAAAAAAGGATCATGGTATTTGATTTTTATCATGATTTTTTATATAATTATTACACGAACGTATATTCGCAAATAAGAGGTATGTTACTAGGTCAAAAGTCCTATTTTTTCAAAAATTTATTATTTTAGGTTGTATTTTTTAAAATTTAGTTCCCTTTTATATTTAAGAGAAAACTATTACAGTAAGTGTAGATTGGATTAATTACAATGATTCTTCCAGTGAGAGGAGGGGCGCAAATGGAGCAAAGATTTTCCAACAATATAAAAGGTTCTTTTACCAATCCTAACTTACCTATCGATAGATTAATCGATTTAATAGAGCTTACCAATTTTAATCAAATTCAACCAATTGAATTAGATGCAGAAATTCTGGTCTTTAATGCTAAAGATATTGAAGATATTGCGGTTAGGATATATTATGAAGTCTCCTTAGCTAAAGAACTTTTAAAAAAGAACCAAGCATTCTTTTTAAATGAATTTCCTTATCTTCAGCAAAAAGTAGAATATTACTTAAGTAAAAATCCTGGGTTAGCTAAGAACAATATATTTAATCATTTCATTGAAGAAAATTATCATCTTGCAGTCTTTGCTTTAGCACTATTCAACGAAGAAGAATATGTAACAATATTAAATACATTATTCCGCCAATTTTATTTTGAGTATCGTTTTACTGGGTATCTAAGTAATTTACTTTATTATGAAGCTATTCATTTTGATAAAAAAACCAGAACACATAATGAAAAACAACAATTGCTCTTAGACCATCCAATTGAGGGCATAGGGAAAACTCAATATTTAGAAGAAGCAGTCGCTGAAAATAATACTGAATATCGGAGCAATATGGAGATTTTTGATGAACATATCTCAGATGAACAGCTATTCAATGCTTTTGAAAAGTTAACCAATCGACAACAGCATATTCTATATCATGCTTATGTAGAGGGCTTAAAAGATGTTGAAATTGCAAAGGTTTTAGGAGTGTCTCAACAAACTGTTTCGAAGACCAGAAAAGCTGCTTTAGACGGATTAAAGAAATATCTGGAGGTGAGAAGATGAATGAAGTCAATGAGTGGTACAATGCAATTGGAAATGTTGGTTTTCCTATTGGTATAGCGATATATCTTTTAATCAGATTTGAAAAGAAGATTGATATATTAAGACAGAGTATTGATCAACTGGGTCAAGCTATCCGTGATTATACGATGGGTAGGTGATAAAAAAATGGGTGAATTGTTTAATTTAGTTGAAAAAATCCAAAACGGCGACAATCATGCTTTAGAGGATGTTCTTAGACAATTTGAACCTAAAGTTAATAAATTGTTAAAACAAACCGTAACTAACAATAGGGATGATCTTCGTCAGGATCTCCTGCTAACAATCATAATCAAAACTAGGGAGTATAAACTAGATAAAGTCCCTGATTTTGAAGAATTTAATAGCATGATTAGATAAACGAAATAGGATATCTTGAGAATAAGGTGACTGGGGAAAAAGCCGAAACAGGTAAATTTGTTATTAGAAGATATGTAACGCTTCCAAATGTTTAAAGACTATAAAGGAGAGGAACCCCTCTCCTTATTTTTTCATAAATTTAAGCGACAAAAAACCATTTTTACCTTTTATAGCAAAATATGTTTCTGAGGAGGAATTGATAATTCTCCAAATATAGTAAGGATCTTTTAAAAATTCTTCTTTTTCTAAAGTATCAATATTATAAAGAAATACTTTATCATCTGTGTAGAGGAATCTATGTTCGTCAATAAATCCTACATATGGGACGACGGTTTCACTATTTATAGGTATTTCAGTTAATTTATTATTTGCATAAAGAAAGAGGTTATCAAATGGTCTAATAAAAAGGTAATTATTCTTGTAAGCATCGCTAAGATGATAGGAATTCTCATAATGTAAACTGTAATCTTCAGGTATAGGTGGTAATTCAAATGCGGCTGAATAAGGCTCGTTACTTGTGTGAACAGAGTTCCTATTCTCAATTAAGTAAACACCTTCTTCAATAACCATAGTAGGGGAAGGTGACAATTTAATGAACTCATTTCTATCGCTATCAAAAAGATAAACTAAATCTCTATCTGCAATGACATATAGTTGGTTGTTATGAACAACAAAAGTATAAGGCAAATCAACAAAATTTATTCCGTCATTTATTTTATAGGTTTCTATATTTTTATTAAGTCTAAATATTGTGTTATCATTAAATGCTAAGAATATATCACCATTAAAGTATTTGATATCTATAAACTCGCGATATTTATGGTTAATTATTGAATTGTACTCAATAGATGATATAGAATCCTCTTTATAATTCCATGTGAAAATGATGATATTGTATTCATATTCGCTGAATTGACTAGAAGAATATGCTAAAACTACAGTGTCATTTACATGGATGAATTTGGAGTAAACCAATTCATCGGGAACCTGATATTTAGTGTCAGTAATTGGACTATACAGATAAACGTTACTATTACTCTTATCTTCAAATCGGATATATCCGTCAATAAAAAAGATATCTTTAGCTCCATTTTGGGTAATTTGTTGAAATACTGGCTTGTATAGATCAATCGGTTCTTCAATTACATTAACCTCTTCAACTATCTCCAAATCATCAGGTGTATTGTTCTCGTTGGCATTATCTATTGTAGAGCTGCATGAAGTAATTAGGATTAAGAGAATAAGGATCGATAAGCTTATTAGCTTTTTCATTTTTTCATCCCCCTTATAGTGTTGCTTAACATCCATAATCGTATTTTCGCTAATAAAGTTATTATATTACTTTTCTCGTGAATATGGTGTGTTTATCAAAAAAATAGTACAAATAATGGTAACCTAAATAATATCTCATATTTACTCGGACTTTTTTAAAAAATTTACAGTTGTTTGCTATTTCAGTTAGTCTAACAAAACTGTATACTAGTTAGAGAATATATTGACAATTAAAATGGAGTGAAGACATGTTCTATCCAACATTCCAACAAATGGAAAGATTCGTGGCAGAGGGGTACAACTTTATACCTATTGGCATTAAGCAGAAGATAACCTCTTTTGAGCCAATTAAATTATATGAAAAAGTTAAAGAGGGCGCAGAAGCTCATTTTATTTTTGAAAGCGGTAAAATTGGACTATATACTTATCTTGCGGCAAACCCCTTATTAATAGTAAAAGGAAAAAACGGCAATGTGACTAGTCAAGATAGAAGTGGTGAATCAATTGAACATACCGGCAATCCTTTGGTAATTTTGATGGAAATAATGGCGAAATATCAGGCGCCGGCAATTCCGGAATTGCCAAAGTTTTATGGAGGAGCTGTTGGTTATCTGAGCTATGATATGGCTAGATACTTTGAGAGATTACCTAATATGGCGGATGATGATTTAAGTATCCCTGATTTATATTTTATGCTTATCGATAAGCTATGGGTTTATGATCAGCATGAAGAAGAACTTTACTACATAGAGCATTTACAGGTGAACAGCACTAATCAGCTAAAAGTAGAATTCCAGAATAAGCTTCATAATATTCAGGAAGTGTGGAACAAGACTTTGAAAGAAGTTAATTGGCAGGCTAGTGTTCAAGAAGAAATAACTGAAAATCAGCCACAGCAAATTAATCGAGCCGATATTGCCACGTCATTTACTAGAGATGAGTTTATCCAAGCAGTGGAAAAAATCCAAGAATATATTGCGGCAGGTGATGTATTTCAAGTAAATCTTTCTGTACGCCAATCAAGAACACTTAAGACGGATAGCTTGAATATTTATCAACATTTACGAAAAATTAATCCCTCGCCGTATATGGGATACCTTCATTTTGCAGAATTGCAGCTTGTTAGCTCTTCACCGGAATTACTAATTGAAGTTAATTATGGCAAAATCCAAACTAGACCGATTGCCGGTACAAGACCTAGGGGTTTAAGTGAGGAAGAAGATCAGAAGAATATCACAGAATTGCTTAACAACGAAAAAGAAGTAGCTGAGCATATAATGTTAGTTGATTTGGAGAGAAATGACTTAGGCAGGGTAAGTAAGTATGGGACAGTTGAAGTAAATGAATTAATGGCTATTGAAAAGTACTCTCACGTAATCCATATTGTCTCCAATGTAGTAGGTGAGCTGGCTCCGGGAAAAGATCTTTACGATTGTATAAAGGCAACATTTCCTGGGGGGACAATTACAGGTGCACCAAAGATTAGAACTATGGAAATCATCGAGGAACTTGAACCTGTTCGCAGAGGACCCTATACAGGTTCGATGGGCTGGATTAGCTTTCAAGGTAACTTGGAACTAAATATATTAATCCGGACAATGATTGTCAAGGAAGGTAAGGGATATCTTCAAGCAGGAGCAGGCGTTGTAATCGATTCTATTCCAGAAAACGAATTCATTGAGTCGCTGAATAAAGCAGAGGCGATATGGAGAGCTGTAGAAAGCAGCGAACAAGCAAATAAAGGAGAACAAACATCATGATTCTGTTAATTGACAATTACGATTCTTTTACCTTTAACCTTGTTCAATATTTTGGCGAGCTAGGACAAGAGATTGAGGTTTATCGAAATGACCAGATTACCTTACTAGATATCGAAAGTAAGAAACCAGATTATATCGTTATTTCTCCGGGTCCGTGTACGCCAAATGAAGCTGGAATCAGTCTGGATATTGTTAAAGAACTTTCCGGGAAAATACCGATTCTTGGAGTATGTCTGGGACACCAAACAATAGCTCAAGCATTTGGGGGAAAGGTTGTAAGAGCCAAACGCTTAATGCACGGCAAGACTTCCTTAATATATCATGACGGGAAAATGGTTTTTACCAATATAGGAGAACCTTTTAGAGCAACTAGATATCACTCACTAATTGTTGAGCCCGACAGTATCCCTAAAGAAATAGAGGTAACTGCTTGGACTAATGAAGGAGAGATCATGGGTTTAAGACACAAAGAATTAGCGGTAGAGGGGCTACAATTTCATCCGGAGGCAATACTAACCGAACATGGGAAGAAAATGCTGGCCAATTTTATTAAATATTACGCGGAGAAAAAAGATGCTGTGGATGTTAAATAGTCAACTGGTTGAACAAGAACAGGCAAAAATTCCGGCTGGTGATCACGGGTTTCTATATGGAGTAGGTTTATTTGAGACCTTTAGAGTATACAACAGCATTCCTTTTCTTTTTTCGGAGCATCTGGAGAGATTAGAAAAAGGTTTAGCTTTGCTGCATATTAAGCATGATCAGATATTAGATCAGATGTCGGCAGACCTTAACCGTCTTTTAGTAGCTAACAAATTAACTGATGCTTATGTAAGGGTTACTGTTACAGCAGGTGTTCAGCCTTTAGGCCTACCGAATAAAGATTATGAGAGTCCAAACATATTATGGCAGATAAAGTCTTTGTCTCCATTTTCAAAAATAATTTCTGATGAAAAAAATGCCGTCTTTTTAAAAACAACAAGAAACTTTCCGGAAACAGAGGTGCGATTAAAGTCCCTAAATTTTTTGAATAATGTTATTGCCAAGCAAGAGATTATTTCTCAGCAGAATACCGAGGGATTTTTTCTTACCAATGCAGGATATATAGCAGAGGGATTAGTAAGTAATATTTTTTTTGTCAAGGATGGACAGGTCTGCACACCTTCCTTGGAAACGGGAATCTTGAACGGAATAACCCGACAACAGATAATTAATTTATGTTTATTGAACAAAATACCGATTAAAGAAGGGTTATTTACCAAAGAACAGCTATTAAATGCCGATGGTTTGTTTATTACTAACTCGATCCAAGAGGTAGTTCCTATTTCAAGGCTGGAGGATCAGGAATATATGAGTAAAGAAAACCGCTTAATCAATTTTTTAGCCATGAGTTATAAAGACTCGATTAGAAAAGAGTGCAAGATAGGAAGTGAAAATGATGAGACATAATGCGCATCTTCTAAACCTACATAGCCTAGAAGAGCTTAAACAAGAAATGGAAATAATCGGAGCTGACGAGACGGGTATCCGTTATATGCTGCCAAAAGGAGAACTTTTGCATATTAAGTTGCAAAATGTTGGATTGCGGGCAGCCAATATTGTTAAACAAGAAATGCTATCTCGAGGTGGGGAGGCCGTTCTACATAAAGAAGTCTCAATGTTGACAAAAGAGTTATCCGATATTCTGCTAATTGGCACGAGAAGGCAACTTCAGGAAGCAATTAAAAAATTTCAATTACAGCCTTTTGGACTAAAAGAAATTGCTAGGGAACTCCAAGAGGTACTTGTGAGTGTAGATAATAATTCCAAGTCTAAAAAACAAATATTCTGTCCCAGCGGTGCAATATCTCTAGACGAAAGAACCATAATAATGGGTATATTAAATATAACGCCAGATTCTTTCTCTGATGGTGGCAAATATAATAACCCTCAGCAAGCTGTTCTGCAGGCAAAAATGCTTGTAGAGGCAGGAGCTGACATTATTGATGTTGGTGGTGAATCAACAAGACCCGGACATTCCGCCGTATCAGAGGCGGATGAACTAGCGAGGGTTATTCCGGTAATAGAAGCGCTTAAAAAAGAACTTAACGTGCCGATATCAATTGATACATACAAGTCGGAAGTAGCTAAAAGAGCCATTGCAGCAGGAGCTGAAATAATCAATGACGTTTGGGGCTTTAAGAAAGATCCGGAGATGGCAAGAACGGCTGCAGAATTAGATGTTCCTGTAATATTAATGCATAATCGGCAACAGCCCGGTTATCATTCAATAATGAGTGATATAATTAGCGACTTGCGAGAAAGCATCAAGATAGCCCTTGAAGCAGGAGTAAAACAGCACCATATTATCTTAGATCCCGGAATAGGCTTTGGCAAAACCTATTCCGATAATCTAATCGTAATGAATAGCTTGGAGGATATTGTAGCTTTAGGTTATCCCGTCCTGCTAGGGACATCTCGTAAATCAATGATCGGCAATGCCCTTGGGCTGCCAACAACGGAACGGGTAGAGGGGACTGCTGCCACAGTAGCTATAGGCATTATGAAGGGTTGTAAGATAATGCGGGTGCACGACGTAAAGGAAATAAAAAGAGTTAGTAAAATGGCTGATGCGATAGTTTACCAGCAGTTAAGGGGTTGAAATAAATTGGACAAAATACTCTTTAGCAAGATGCAGTTTTATGGATATCATGGTGTTTTTGAAGAAGAGAATAGACTGGGGCAAAAATTCGAAGTAGATTTAGAAATATTTTTAGACTTAAAAAAAGCAGGAGAAACTGATTGTTTGGAGAATACAGTAAACTATGCTGAAATTTATCAAGTTGTTGAGCAATTAGTCACAGGTAAAGAAAAAAAACTGTTGGAATCATTGGCCGAGAGTATTGCCAATCAGGTACTAAAGATGTTTCCTATTCAACAGGTAAAGGTATTGGTTAGAAAACTACAGCCGCCAATACCAGGACATTTAGAAAGCGTAGCAGTAGAAATAGTCAGAGGTCTGAATAATAATGAATAGGGTTTATTTAAGTTTAGGGTCAAATTTAGGAGATCGCTGCAAAAATCTTCAAGATGCAGTCAATGTCCTAAGCAATCATTCGAAAATAAAGTTGCTATCCGAGTCGGCTATCTATGAGACAGCCCCGTTTGGGAATATTGATCAGCCTGATTTTTTGAACAATGTTATTTCAATAATTACAGAACTAACCCCAAACGAATTGCTGGATTATATCCATCAGACTGAGGAGCGTCTTGGAAGAGTAAGAGAAATACATTGGGGTCCAAGAACTATTGATATTGACATTTTGCTTTTTAACGATGATATTATTAAAAGCGATAATTTACTGATTCCGCATCCGTATCTGAAGGAGCGTCTCTTTGTACTTATACCATTGGCAGAGATTTATTCTGGGGAAATACCGGGAGAATCCCGATCAATAACTCAACTGATAGAAGGTTTAGATAAAATAAAAGGAGCTGTAAAGGCATGGAGGGAGTAAATCGGCGAATAAAAGCTTTTAGGAAGTTAAAAGGATTTACCCAATTGCAGTTAGCGAAAATGATTGGTGTATCAGTCTCGATTTTGGGAGCAGTTGAAAGGGGGCGAAGAGGGCCCGACCTGATCTTGTTAGAGAAAATAAGCGTGGTCTTAAAAGTAAGTGTTGATGAACTTCTTAGTAAGAAGAATTAATACAACGGGTGAAAAGACATGAAAATCGGAAGTGTACAGTTGAATAATAACGTAGCTTTAGCTCCTATGGCTGGTGTAAGTAATCGAGCATTTCGCTTAATTGCTAAAGAGTTTGGAGCGGGGTTAGTTGTTACAGAAATGGTGAGTGACAAAGCGATATTGCATGGTAATGAAATAACCTTAAAGATGCTGGAAATAGAAAACGATGAACGACCAATTAGCTTGCAGTTATTCGGTTCTGAGAAGCAAAGCTTGATAGAAGCGGCGAAGATTATTGACAAAACAACTAATGCCGATATTATCGATATAAACATGGGTTGCCCGGTACCAAAAATCACCAAAAACGGTGCTGGTTCCAAATGGCTTTTATATCCTGAGAAAATATTTGATGCCGTAGCAGGGATAGTACAAGCAATTCAGAAGCCGTTAACAGTAAAAATCAGATCCGGCTGGGACAGCAGCAATATTAATGCAGTAGAGAATGCCCGAGCGATAGAAGAGGCAGGGGCAAGCGCTCTGACGATCCATGCGAGAACCAGAGACCAAATGTATACTGGAAAAGCTGATTGGGACATTATCAGGCAGGTTAAGGAAGCAGTAAAAATTCCGGTGTTTGGCAATGGGGATATTTTTTCTCCGGAAGACGCGATGAGAATGATTAAACAAACAGGTGTAGATGGTGTAATGATTGGACGAGCAGCTCTTGGTAATCCTTGGATTCTCCGTCGGACGGCCAGCTATTTAACAACAGGTGTCTTACTTAGGGAACCGGATTTAGAAGAGAGGATTAATATAGCGTTTATACATATGGAAAGATTAATCTCCATAAAAGGAGAGATAATAGGTATAAAAGAAATGAGGAAGCATGCCGCATGGTATTTAAAAGGACTTCCTGACTCGGCAAGAATAAGAGATAAAATAAATGAAGTTGAGGATGCGGCTGAACTTCAAAAATTATTACTGGATTACACAGAAGAACTAAAAAATAAAAAACAGCTGTGATAGAACTGCCTAGTTGACAACAGATGACCATTGCAATATAATACCCATCAGACTACTTATGGGATAACTTTGCAATATAATAAAAAAGGCTCCATCAAGTGTAAAATATATTGGGTTGTATAAATCACTGTAACAAGACATATAATCTTATGGAAAATCATTTACAAAGGGGAATATATTATGACTGATAAAGAAGTATTACTGACACCCTCTGGTTTAAAAAAATTAGAGGATGAATTAGAACATTTAAAATCGGTTAAACGTCGAGAAGTAGCAGAAAGAATCAAAATAGCGATTGGCTACGGTGATATTAGTGAGAACTCAGAATATGAGGATGCCAAGAACGAGCAAGCCTTCATTGAAGGTCGAATTATTACTTTAGAGAAAATGCTTAGAAACGCCAAGATAATTAATGAGGACGACGTAGCAACAGATGTTGTAAGTATTGGCTCTACCGTTAAGATCAAGGATTTAGAATTTAATGAACTTGTCGAATATACAATAGTAGGATCTGCTGAGTCTGATCCGATTGCCAACATGATTTCTAATGAGTCGCCTGTAGGTAAAGCCTTATTGGGGAAACAAAAAGGGGCAGTTGTTGAAGTTTCAGTTCCTGCCGGATTAATCAAATATGAAATTATTGATATCAATAAATAGAACTTATTACTTAAAAGATACGGAGTTGATAATATGAGCCAAGAGGTGGTTGAACTAAATGACCTACTTCTTGTGCGGCGTGAAAAATTAACCGAATTAAGGAAACTTGGCTTTGACCCTTTCGGTTATAAGTTTGAAAGAACACACTTAGCGCAAGAAATCTTATCTCAATTAGATCATTTAAGCAAAGAAGAAGTCGAGGCAAAAGATGTTTATGTTAAAATTGCCGGAAGAATTATGTCAAAGCGTTTACAAGGAAAGGCTGGTTTCGCTCATCTCCAGGATTTATCGGGAAGAATCCAAATATATATTCGTAAAGAATTACTAACCGAAGAAGAGTTTAGTGCTTTTGATCTCTTAGATCTTGGAGATATTATTGGGGTAGAGGGAAAAGTTTTTAAAACTAATTTAGGTGAAACAAGTGTAAAGGTATCTAAGTTACATGTATTAACCAAATCGCTTTACCCATTACCTGATAAATTTCATGGTCTAAAGGATATTGAACTGAGATATCGCCAGAGATATGTTGACCTGATTGTAAATCCGGAAGTAAAAGAAACCTTTATTATTAGAAGCAAAGTTATCCAATCTTTAAGAAGATATCTTGATCAATTAGGATACATTGAAGTTGAGACCCCGACGATGCACGCAATAGCTGGAGGAGCTGCGGCCAGACCCTTTGTAACTCATCATAATACCTTAGATATGGAACTGTTTATGCGAATTGCCATTGAACTGCATCTAAAACGGTTAATTGTTGGGGGTATGGAAAAAGTATATGAGATCGGCAGAGTATTCAGGAACGAAGGTATTTCAACAAGACATAACCCCGAGTTTACGATGCTAGAGCTTTATGAAGCTTATGGAGATTTTCAATCAATAATGGAGCTAACAGAAAATGCTGTAGCACATATTGCTAAGGAAGTTAAGGGCACTGCCAAGATAACTTACCAAGGAACAGAAATAAATATAGAACCTCCTTGGGAGAGAATCTCAATGGTCGATGCTATACTTAAATATTCAGGAGTTGACTTTAATCGTCAGATGACCGACGAAGAGGCTAGAGATTTAGCGAAACAACATCATATCAAAATAGAACCAAGAATGACATTTGGTCATATTGTTAATGAGTTCTTTGAACAGCTAGTTGAAGAGAAACTGGTACAGCCGACATTTATCTATGGGCACCCGGTAGAAATTTCACCTTTGGCTAAAAAAAATGAACAGGACCCAAGGTTTACTGATCGTTTTGAGCTTTTTATTGTTAATAGAGAGCATGCCAATGCCTTTACCGAGTTGAATGATCCAATTGACCAGAGACAACGTTTCGAAGCTCAATTAAAAGAAAAAGAACAAGGCAATGAAGAGGCGCATGATATGGATGAAGATTTTATTCATGCTCTAGAGATCGGGATGCCCCCTACAGGTGGACTTGGCATAGGTATAGACAGATTAGTCATGCTGCTAGCTGATCAACCTTCAATAAGGGATGTGTTGCTTTTCCCGTTGATGCGTGAAAGAAGTAGAGAAGAATAATGAACTTACAAGACCCCCATTTTATTAATTGGGGGTTATTTTTTTTAAGCCAAAAATAACAGAAATTTCTACTTGAACAATTCTAAAAAACCTGCTATTATTAAAAAGTCGCTCTTAGAACAAAAAACAAAAAAAGTAGTTGACAATTCAAATCATTTTTATTACAATATTGAATGTTGCTGAAAAACACAACAAAGCTTGCTCATTGAAAACTAAACAGTGTAAAAAGCCAAGCGCAACACTTAAAAAAAGTGGAGCACTCTACGAGCACAACGATCTTCGTTGGTTACTCGGCGGTGCTACATTTATTTTTAAGTGGAGCAGTCAATTTTTAAAACAAGAGCTAGACAAACTTTTATTGGAGAGTTTGATCCTGGCTCAGGACGAACGCTGGCGGCGTGCCTAATACATGCAAGTCGAGCGG